>Ga0209515_10001214_pt1 | contig 44224 bp, 47 predicted proteins | sample Subgroupgradi54m_FD_187454 | JGI IMG/M metagenome (GOLD analysis project Ga0209515, IMG submission 187454) | Subsurface groundwater microbial communities from S. Glens Falls, New York, USA - GMW60B uncontaminated upgradient, 5.4 m (SPAdes)... ... | reverse complement strand
GGAAAGTATGTCTGACAGTTGTTTTTCAAATTTTTTTTCTTCAACGAGGTTGAGCGGAAGATTTGCTAATTTTGCAACATGAGAGGCATCTATTTTCATGCGTTTATTATATCTTAACATCAAGCGTCTTAGCAATCGTATCATGAGCTTTGGTTTCCAAAAAATCATCAAGAGGGGAGAGGTTGACCCGCCTGCCAGCGCCTAAGCGCAGCGATGGCGGGCAGGTAGGTGAGTTATACTTCTTTTCAAGGGCGAGTTTGATTAATAAATCTGCAAATTCTGGATTTTTTGGCAAAATTGGACCGTGGAAATAAGAGCAAAAACTATTTTTGTAAATTGCCCCTTCGGTTTTGTCAATTCCGTTATTTCCAAATCCTTTAATTACTTTCCCAAAAGGTTTTACATTTTCTCCTAAATAAGTGCGTCCTCCGTGATTTTCGAAACCTACGAGTATTTTTTCGTTGTCATTCTGACGAAGGTCAGAATCTAAAGATCCTGAAACAAGTTCAGGATGACACTTTATAGCAACATTCCCGATAAGTCTAGACGCTTTTATTCCAGGGTTCTCAGTGTACAGGTCTAGAATGTTGAGTCCTTTAATTACTGTTCCGTCTGCTTCTTTATAGTATTTTCCCAAGAACTGATAGGCGCCGCAAATGTAAAGTCCCGGAGTTCCATCCTCTATCATTTTTTTTAGAATTTCCCTTTTTTGTTTTAAGTCCTCTGCCACAATTTGTTGCTGTCTGTCTTGCGCTCCTCCCATGAACAGCAGATCACATTTTTTTAAATCTTCAATCTTAAATCCTAAATCTAATTTTTTTATTTCAAAATTGATGCCCCGCCACTCACAGCGTTTTTGAAGAACAATAATATTCCCGCGGTCTCCATAAGTGCTCATCAACTCCGGATACAGCCATCCAATAGTTAACTTATAATTTTTCATAATATTTTTTTACCTGTTAGGATTTTTCTAACCTCTAACATTGCTGAATATGTTGGAAGAATATACAAAATTTCGTTTTTTGATGTTTTGCTAATAGCAATGTTTATAGCTTTTGTTAAATTTTCTTCTGTTTCAAATTTTTTAAACTCGGCATATTTTAATCTTAGTTCCATATCAAAAGTTCTCTCTCCTGAGACGGTAATATTTTTAAATTGAGAAGAAAAATCTTCAAAATCCACATCCCAAATCCAGGAAACATCACGGCCATCCGGAATTCTATCGTTTAGCACTATTAATAAGTTTTTAGCGTTCAAGATTGAAATAGTTTTTAGAGATTCATTAAAGCCAGTTGGGTTTTTTGACAGAAATATCTGTACTTTTTTGCCATCAATATTTAATATTTCTTGTCTTCCAAAAGCAGGTTCAAATTCTGAAAGAACCAATTTAATTTTATCCAATGTAATTCCTATTTCTTTTGCAATGAGAACTGCTGCGTTTGTATTGTATTGGTTGTAAATTCCGGAAAGAGGATAGATAGGCGAGATCTCTAGGCTAAGTTTCGGTCTTACATTTCCACACTTTGGACATTTCCAAATTCCCAAATGAGAATAATAAATAGTAGAATATTCAAGCTTAGAACCGCAGTTAGGGCAATAAGTTGAGTCAACTGCATGCTGATTTTTTGTAGTAGACAAGCTTTTGTCATTTATTCCAAAAAACCTTACGATTACACCCTTGGGGTGTAATCCTAGGTTTGCAACTTGAGGATCGTCTGCATTTAGAACAAGAGTAGTTTTTTCATTAAGTTTTTTTAATGCATCTCCCCATTTTTTTGAAATAGAATTCACCTCGCCATAACGGTCTAATTGATCACGGAATAAATTTAAAATTATTATAAAGTCCGGATTATTTATTTCTTTCAAAATAAGAGGCAGGGTATTTTCATCTATTTCAAAAATCGCAAAATCTTTATTAATTTTTTCAGATAAATTTGAGTTTAGAATTAACGAAGAAGCAATTCCGTTGAGAAGGTTTGCACCAGCAGTATTTTGAAAAATTTTTTCCCCATTTTTCTCAAGAATTGTTTGGATTAATTTTCCGGTTGTAGTTTTTCCATTAGTTCCGGCAACCAGAATTATTTTGAGGTGAAAATTTTTATTAATAATTTCTTTAATAAAATTTTTGTTAGCAGATAAAGCAATATGCCCCGGCCAAGTAGATCCGCTGCCAAGGTTAAAAAGTCGGCTTACAAAGATTGTAAATTTTCCTAGAAAAATAAGAAGTACATTCATTACATTGACCGAAGGATTTTTATTCTTTCTTCAATTGGAGGATGAGTATTGAAAAGATTTGCAAACCAGCTTCCGTCTATTTTGCCTTTGAAAGGATTTGCAATATATAAATGCGCAGTTGCATTATTGGCAACTTCCAAAGGCTCTTTGTCTTTTGCGATTTTCTCCAAAGCCGATGCCAATCCTTCTGGATAACGAGTTAACAGTGCGCCGGATGCGTCTGCCAAAAATTCTCTTTTTCTTGAAACTGCTAACTGGATAAGAGTTGCGATAATTGGAGATAAAATCGCTAGCGCTATTCCAATTGCCAAAAATACTCCTTGAACGTTATCTTTTTCTCTATCTCTTCTTCCTCCGTACCAAAGACTTCGCATAAAAAAATCTGCAAGAAGAGCAACTAGACCAACTAAAATTACCACTATAGACATTAATCTTATATCATAGTTTTGAACATGAGACAGTTCGTGAGCAATAACTCCTTCAAGTTCTGCTTTGTTGAGCTTTTCCAATATTCCGGTTGTTACACAAACAATAGAATGTTTTGGATCACGTCCTGTTGCAAATGCATTCGGAGCTGAGTCTTCAATAATGTAGATTTTTGGCATTGGAATTCCTGCGCCAATACATAAGTTTTCTACAATTCTAAAAAGCTGCGGATTGTCACTTTTTTTTATCTGTTTTGCGTTGGACATTCCCAAAATCATTTTATCTGAATAATAATAACTCGCAAAACACATGATGCCTGAGATAATAAGCCCGATTCCTGCATATGACAATCCATATCCAGAGGCTTTGCCGTACACAAAAACAATAGTAGTTATAAATAAAATAAAAAGACCAACTATCAGCCAAGTTTTTGTTTTATTGGCTGAGATTTGAGAATAAATGTTCATATCAGATCCTTCGACTTTGCTCAGGATGAAATTCCACTAGAATTTCACCTTAACAGGTTCTTTTTCTGATTCTTTTGCAGCAAAAAATTCTTCTGGCTTATAAGCAAACATGCTGCCAATTAAAGATCCCGGAAATGCTGCTAAAGTCGAGTTGTAATTTTGAACATTTGAATTGTAGAATTGCCTTGCATAAGCTATTTTTGCTTCAATATCAGATAATTCCTCTTGTAATTCTAAGAAATTTTTACTCGCTTTTAGATCCGGATAACTTTCCGAAATCGCAATCAAACTTTTCAAAGCAGAAGAAAGCATATTGTCTGATTTTGCTTTTTCTACAGTTCCTTTTGCATTCATAAGAGATGCTCTTGCTTTGGTAACATTTTCAAGCAATTCTTTTTCGTGTTTGGAATATCCTTTGACTGTATTAACAAGATTAGGTACCAAATCTACACGTCTTTTCAACTGAACATCAATTCCGCTTAATGCTTCTTTTATTCGTACTTTTCCTGTTGCCAAAGAATTATAAGTAAACCAAACAAATAAGACTATAATTATTACAGCAATTATTATAATTAAACTTGGAGACATATTTTCACCTCGCTTTCAGCCATTCTGCAAATTCAGAATAACTTAATGTGTTAATTATATCAAATTTTCCCGCCCAGCCCCGTCTTGCTGTTGCAACACCATATTTCATTAAGTCCATTTGAGAAACTTCATGGCTGTCGGTATTGATCACAAGTTTAACTCCGTTATCAACTGCTTCTTTAATTAATAAATCAGGCAAGTCCAGTCTTGCTGGCCAACTGTTGATTTCCAAAGCTTTATTATTCTTCTTGCAAAAGTCAAAGATTTGATCAAAGTCCAGCTCATACCCTTTCCGTTCATTAAGAAGTCTTCCTGTGGGATGTGCAAGGATTTTGGCTTTGGGATGGGAAAGCCCAGTTAGTACTCTTTTTGTCATTTCTTCTTTATTTGTAGCAAAAGAACTGTGAATAGAAACAATTGCCCCATCAAGAAGATCCATTGACTTATCATCAACTGCCAATTCTCCTGAGCCTAAAATATCTATTTCGAGTAATTTAATTATTCGTATATTTTTAATGTTCGACTTAACTTGTTCAATATGTTCATTTCTTCTTGCAATTAAAGAATAAATTTGATTTTTATTGTGCTTGGAAATGCTCGGATTATGTTCGGAAAATCCAATATATTCGTATTTTAGCTTTTTTGCATATTCAGACATTTCTTTTATTGCTGTTTGGCCTAGATCATGACTAGGCTCAATGGGAAACTTAGAATGGATATGAAGATCTCCTTTTATGTCTGATAGTTCCACTAATCTTGGAAGGTTATGATTGATTGCCAGCTCAATTTCGCCTTTATCTTCTCTTATTTCAGGTGGAATCCAGCTCATTCCAAGCGCGTTGTAAAAACTTTCTTCAGTATCAAATTTTCTTAGTTTTTTATTTTTTTTTAAGTCTTTTATGCCTCGCTCCGAGAGAGAAAGTCCTTTTTTTAAAGCGTACTCGCGAAGATGAACATTGTGATCTTTGCTCCCGGTGAAATGCTGCAGAAGTGCCCCGAATCCATCAATGGGCTGAGTCATCAAGTCTACCTGTGCTCCTCCTGAAGTCAGAATAGAGGCTGTTGCTGTTCCTTTTTCAATAATTCTGTCTTTGTACGGATATGAAACAAAGTGTTCAATGGCTTCTTTAGGATTGTCTGTTGCAGCGGCAATATCTATGTCACCGACTGTTGGCATCATGCGTCTGAGGCTGCCTAGAGGAACAGCTTTGGCTATACTAGGAGATTCTCTGAGATACGAAAGCACTTTTTCCGCTATTTCCCCTGCGTACGGAAGGACCATTCTTGTGGTTTTCCCTTTGCCTTCTTTATACTCCAAAAGGGCCCTGACAATATCTTGTTCTGACTTTTCCCCAAATGTCGGAATCTTGGCAATTTCGTGATTTTTGGCCTTGGCAAGTAGGTCTTTTATGACTGTCTCAGGATTGTTCAGAGACAATGTGGTTGTTAATTTGTATGCCTTTTTGGGGCCTATTGACGGGACTTCGATTAGAATAAAAACCGATGGCGGAATACCTCTAAATACCGAATCAAAATACGAAACGCGGCCTCTCTTGAATAACTCAACAAGTCTTGATTTTATTGTTACGCCAATACCTGGTACAGCTTCTAATTTGCCTTCTTTATACAGATCGCTTAATTCAGAAGTTGAGTTAGCAATTGCTTCTGAAGCTTTTTGGTAAGCTAGCATCTGGAAGTAGAATTTTTTTGGATTCTTGATTGAATATGCTGCAGCAACATCTCTAAACAGTTTTGCAATTTCTTGATTACTCACTTTGAAATGATACCAAAGCATTGATGTTTCAGCAAGTTCAACATCAACCCTGAGCTTGTCGAATGGGTTGACTAGAATTCAATTATTTGTTAGGATACAGTCACTAACAAACGGGGGGTGGTAGCTCAGTTGGCTAGAGCGCTTCCCTGTCACGGAAGAGGTCGCGGGTTCGAGCCCCGTTCACCCCGCTAAACGCTCTAGTTACATCTGTCCGCCTATTTATTCTGCCCACAAAACTTCTGCCTTAAGGAAAAATCATATGGCAAGAAAAAGAAAAATATCAGTCAAAAAAAAATTAAAAAGAAAAGAAAAGAAAGCCGGAATATTTAGTAAATTTAAATTTACAGAATCGTATACAAGTCTCATGCTTGGAGCAATCGTTGTTCTAGTTGCAGGAATTTTATTTATTTCTTTTGCAAGAGGAAATAGAATTATGCAGACCTCCTCAACTAAAGAAGAACCAAAAATGCAACAAAATTCTCAAGATTCGAACACCTCTTCAACTTACACAATAAAGCCCGGAGATGATCTTTGGAGCATTTCAGAAAATGTTTATCAGGATGGGTATAAGTGGATTGAAATTGCAAAAGTAAATAAATTGGCAAACCCCGGACTAATTCATTCTGGCAACAAATTAATGATTCCAACTATTACTAAAAAAGAATCAATTGCAATGAGTCCTGAAATGTCTCCCAAAACATCTGATAAAGTTACGGCAAATAATTCAATTACTGGCGATTCATATACAATAATGCATGGTGATAATTTGTGGGATATTTCTGTGAGAGCGTATGGAGATGGATTTAGGTGGCCAGATATTGCAAAAGCAAATAATCTTTCGCATCCAAGCCTTATCTTTTCAGACAACATTCTCAAAATCCCGCGGCCATAAATTGTGGTAAAATAATGATATAGGCGGGAGTAGTTCATCGGTAGAATGTCTCCTTCCCAAGGAGAAGGCAGCGGGTTCAATTCCCGTCTCCCGCTCTGAAAGGGACTTTGTAGGGCTGAGAGTTTCCTGAGTCTGAAAGGGCTGGGAGGAATAGAGCTCTGTAAAGCCCAGATTGTAAGTTGGGAAAAGCTGCCGATCAGTTAAAAAGAAGTTCGAGCCGACAGTTTTTGCGAAGAATGCCAATTCTTCTTTTGTATTTTTTGCGCGCGCGATTTTTCCGCACTGTAGGGCGCTATCTATGAATTCCCTAAAGGGTTCGAGCCAACTCGAACCCTTGGTCTTAATTTTTAAGATTTCTTCTTCTTTTTTTAACTTATCTTCGAAAAGTTCGTTTTTCTTTTTCTTGTAGATATCGGCATCAATAACACTGTCCAAGTAACTATCTAAAAGAAAATTTAATTTTTGATCCAAATCTTTTATTTCCTCGTCTAATTTCTGTAGATTTTCTTGTTTTAATTGCTTTTCTGTTATCTCGTCTCTTTCCAGCCATTTATACCAATCATTAGTCCAACTTTCAGGTATCGCTACGTCACTAACAGATTTTCTTATCTGTATTTCCAATTCGGGTTCAGTAATTGGTTTCTGTAAGCAGTTTCTCAGTTTTTTGGTACAGCTATAATAAGTATATTCGGCCTTTCTTTGAGTTTCTTTATAAAATTTAGATTTCATTTCTCCTGTAATACTTGCTCCGCATTCTCCGCATTTAATAAATCCTAAGAAAGATAAATTGTGCTTGTTGTTGGGCTTTGATCTTTGCGCAAATTTGAACTGTTTTTGTACCCTACTAAATAATTCTTTGGAAATGAATAATTTATGTGTTCCAATAGAGTACTCTCCTGCGTAAAAGATTATCCCAATGTAGAATTTATTGGAAAGAATGTCTTTTATGCGATCTATTTTCAAAACTTTGCCACTTTTTTGAGTAAGACCTTGTTTGTATAAGAAGAGGGAAATGTCCGTAAAGGTTTTTCCGCCATCTGCAAATAACTCAAAAGCTTTCTTAATAATTTTTGATTCTGTGGGATCAATTTCAATAGTTCCCATTTCTTTATTGTTAATATATCCCCAAAATGCTTTTCCGGGATAGACTCCGTTTCTTAATTTCTGTCTTAAACCTCTTTTAACATTTTCAGATAAATTATCAATGTAATATTTTGACTGACTAAAGGCAATACTAAGCATAAATTTTCCCTGCGGTGTATTCTCAAACCAATGGGATGGAAATTTTAAATCCAAAAGTTTCCCTGTATCTAAAAGGTAAATAATTTTTCCTCCATCTATAGAATTACGGGCTAATCTGTCTGGATGCCATGAGATAATTCCTTGAGCTTGTTCTTTTTCAAGCATTATTAAAAGTTTGTCAAATTGTTCACGGCCGGGAACTTTAGCTGTCTTTGCTTCACTAATAAATTCCGAAATTTCTAGGCCTTCTCGTTTGGCAAATTCCGTTAACTCTGCTATTTGAGCTTCTATAGAGAGAATTTGTCTATCTTTCTCGTCTGTTGATTTCCTACAATATGCTATATATTTCATGGCAGTTTCTGTTCTTTAATTTTTGCGTTTTTTCTTCTTTTTACCGGCAACTTTTCCCTGTTTACAATTTGGGCTTTACAGAGCTCTATTCCTCCCAGCCCTTTCAGACTCAGGAAACTCTCAGCCCTACAAAGTCCCTTTCAGAGCTGACTTATGAAAAAGTTCGGACTTCCTTCCGTTAAAAGGTAGTCGCTCTCTCCGTTCGCTCCTACTATTTTATATTGCTCGGCCTTCCGGCCTCGCTCTCAAAAACTGTCGGCTCGTTCCCAGCAGGGTAAAAAACGCAAAAATTTTTCCAAAAAATTGTTTAGTCCAATTCAATATAACAGTTTTAAAGAAGATTTCAACTGAGTATTTCTATATCAAAAAATGCTATATCTTAAATTTACTTCAGCAATTTTTCTGCAAACCGTTCCCAAATTATTGCTACGTATTTTTAGAATCTTTGGTATAATTCGCATTATGAATCAAATGCAAGGAGTATTGACCTCTGTCTTTAAGATGGATAGTGAAAAGGGGAAAGAAATTGGGGGAGGTTTCACGTATTTTTGCCATGAATTTAATAAATTCATTGAGTTACCAGAAGACAAAAAATCTGAAATTATTTCTCCTATTATTTCCGTTATGAAGAAATTAGGTAAAGTTGCAGATGCTGTAGACCGTTATGAATCATTGGAGGAAATAAAGATGAATAATCTTATAAAGCGAGCTGAGGAAGATAAAAGCAGTATTCATCTTATTCATCAGGATAGCTCCGTTGAGCTCGAAGGAGCAGTCGAAGAAGTAGTTAGTAGTTCAAAAGCGGCTTTAGATGCAGCCGTAAAAATTCTAAGGCCTCTTTGGGGAATTAATCTGTCTACATACGGAGAAGCAGGAAATAAAGTATCTTCTTCATTAAAGAGGAATGTTCCAGTCCCATTTCAACCAAGAGTCGCTAAATTAATTACGATTATTGAAAAAGGTGAACCTTGGATGAGAAAATTGAGAGACCAGAGAACTAAAGCCGAACATCAGGGAATTTCAACAGTCTCCCCGTTATCAGCAACTATCGTAGAAGGCAAAGCAGAAAAGCAATACCCATCAATAGAAGAAGGAATGCCTGCGAAAGAATTTATAAATATTATTTATAGCAACATTTCTTGTTTTTTACAGGATTTTATTATTTTATCTTTAGCGTCTAAGTTCTACGAAGGCCTTATTCCAATAATTATAAATGGCGAATCCGGGACAAAACGTAAGTTTGGTGTAAAAATAGAAAAAATTACGATACCTCAAAATTAACTTGGAATACTAGCTTACACTGTTGGAATGTTTTATAAGGCTCTCTCTCGGAGATATCTCATTTAAATCATTTCAGTTGGTTTATCAAAAAGGAAATCGAGCCAGAGGTAAGGCAATATTGATGAAGATAAATCAAAATGTTTAATTTTCAACTTACTGCAATAATCTTTCCCAGAACCGTCCCCAAATTATTATTTCCAGATTGAGCCCATCACGTCTGTACCAAGAAAATCAGCAAGTTGTCCATCTGGCCTCTTGTCTCCAATACATTTTGCAACTCGTTGTGTCCACGGCACATTTTTGGGACTAAGTATTTGGGCTAGTTGTAAAATAATATTCTTGATATCGTCATTTTTCCTATCCCATGAATCACATTGATCAAGTTGTGTTTGTTTCGCTCCGTAATTTGTACTTTCAGCTTTAATTTTCGTTTTTGCCGCATCCCAATCAACGAAACTAAGTGAGGTCAAAACCTCATCTGTAAGAAAAAGATTTTCGCTTTCTCTGCAAGCTAGTTTGATGAATTTGATATTTGCCTGCGGATTATTTGCATCCGCAACTGGCAAAACTTGGTCTCCATCCAAGAGAGCGAGGCCAACGGTTTCTATTTGGTCTGTTCTCAAACTTGCGAAAAGCTTCTCTAATGTTTTCTGGTAGTTTTTGACCTCATCCGCGCCGTTGCAAGGAATAACCGCTAATTTTACTTTGTGGTACCTTGGTACTTGACTCCAAATTTTATTATCATCGTCTCCCTCCACTAACAGTAACGGCGCCCCGAATAATGGTCCCATGAGAACGTGTCCGCCGAGGCAGGTTGATAGTTCTTGCAAGGTTTTTTCAAATTTGATGGCTTTTTGCTCATTGATTGAATTATTAAGATAAATGACGCTCGTCTTTTCCCCTCCGTGATAACCGAGTGCTGATAAAAGAGTTGTACTGTGTGAGGCGATTATCATTTGCACTTTATACTTATCCAAAAGTTGTACTAAAAAATGGCCGAGGTGCTGTTGAAGATCGGGGTGTAGATGAGTATCTGGCTCGTCAATGAGTAGAACTTTCTTGGTCTGATTGTCTAATTCCCACATCGCACAAATTGTTAGTAAATCCAATGCGAGCGTCAGTATCTCAGCTTCACCACTACTTAGCGTATTGACACTAGAAACACGCTCATCATTTTGAACTCGTTTAAACTCGTAGGGAGGATTTTGACCAGTAATGTTGAATTGAAAATCAGGAAGTAAAATTTGTAGAAAGTTTTCAATATCCTGGAGATTGATCGGACTTGCTTTCGCCCGTCCAGTAAGATTGCCAATTTTAATTAGTAGGGCTTGTATTCGTGATACAGATTCTTGACGGTATGTGAGAGATAAATTCTGCTGTCTGCGACCAGCTCTACTCGGAGCATTCAGTTCCTCTTGTGATATTCCAACATCATGCGTAATTTCGCCTGCCCTTTCTGGTGATGTGTAGTGGTACGTATTCTGGTCACTATTTCTTAATGTCCGCAATAACTGACTTTTACCAGAACCATTTTTGCCAAACAAAATAGTTATCTCGTTAAGTTCCTTAAGCTCCCATTGATTTCCGCCGAGATAGGATGGTCTTGCGATATTTAATTCCTGAAAATATTTTGCCATATTATTTTTCCTCCACAATTTTAATTTCTTCCGGAGTGAGGCCGTAGAGTTTATAAACTAACTGGTCTACTCTTTTGAATTCTAATTTTGACCATGATAGCTTAATCATTTCACTTTATCAAATAACTCTTTTGGATTTCTTAAAACTTTAAATTCCCAGTTGCCAAAATTACCATTTACATTAACTGCTTTAGCCCATTCTTCCGTAGCAGCCCACTTTGCGTTATCTTGATCAAGCTTCTTTCCCTTTACCTCCAAAATTAAATGTCGGTCGTTTTTAAACTTTATGATAAAGTCTGGAAAATAGGTATGTAAACTCCCTTTCCATAAATAGAAAATTTCGAATCCTAAATGATCATTCTTTACCCAAGAAACAATTTCGGGAATTCTATCTCTTTCCAGTTCAAATGCAAGACTTCCTTCCCATTTACTATCAACTACAACGTGGCTCATTTGGCTTTTATATACAGGTTGGGTAGGCTTACTCGTATACCAAGTGGGGGCAGAAGCAGTACTTCTTTGTGGTCGTACATTATCAAGAATTGCAATAGGATTTTCTATGCTTGATGCTTTAATAAATTGTCCAACATGATCTACAATCTTTTGCAGATTCAAGGAAATTACTATTCGCTTCAAGAGTTCTGCGTGTTTAAAAGCCGGAACTCTAATAATCAGTTTGTCAGATGCTAAAAATTTGTCCACTAATTCTAGCAATTGGCTTACATGACTTGAGGGATCGCCTGGCCAATGTTCTTGAAATCTTTCAGTTAATCTCACAGCAGCTTGCAATTTTAGCGTTTGGAATCTTCTTTCCTCTGCGAATTTCATAAGATCCAGTTCTGTAAGGCGGGTCAAGTCTGGTTTACCGTCAATTACAGGCGCGACCTCTACTACTGTGCGAGCGTCTTCCGTAGTGAGCTCGAGAGGTTTAAGAGTACTCCAATCAAGACGCAAGTAATATTTAAGTTTATAATCCACTCGTATTACATGAGGCCATACAATTCTTAAGTCTTTCCGCTCAGGAACAGGTTCTATTTTAGTCTTCTCTATTGGTGGCTTTGGAGGACCAGGAGCATCTTCAACAGGTAGATAGGTAAACGGTACACCAAATACAGTAACATATTCAGGTTCGTCAAGATTATCATAATCAATCCTTCGTAAACCTCTACCTATAACTTGTTCACACAATAACTGACTTGTAAAAGCACGTACTCCTAAAATGTGAGTAACTGTCTGCGCGTCCCATCCTTCAGAGAGCATATTAACTCCAATTACGCACTGCACCTGTTCTCCAGGTTTTCCTTCTTTCCCAACTGTATTTACTTTTTCTCGCAGTGCTTCTGCAAGCTGTTGTTTATTTTTCGCTAGATCTCCTGTCTCTTCTGCCTCAACTTTATCTAGAGCCTCTTGATCAATTCTAAGTAGGCCTTCTCCTAGTTCTTTTGTGACAACGTGTCCATTTTTAATGGCATATTCAATACGAGCTGCAGTTTCAGTACGATTGCAAATCATGATCATGACTGGTGGAGTTTTTATAGTTGGCCGTAGTCTCTTCCAATCATCTTTTTCTCTTAGCCAATCTCCAGCAAGTATGTCAATCGCATTAGAAAGGAGATCAGGGAGCCCTTCGTTTGGAGCAGCCCGTCTATTTATATCATCCTTTACATCCGGATAAATATGGAATAATTTAGATCGCAAGCTCTTGTCCATGTTAACTGAATCGTCGCGTACGGCTATTCGAGGAGTTTTTACCAAACCGCTTTCAATAGCATCGTTTAATCCAAAATCTGAGATAATCCATTTAAATAGCTCTTCTCCTCGATTATTACTTCCTGTAGGTCTAAATGGAGTTGCTGTTAGATCATACGCACACAAAAGACCTCTTGCGCGATTCATACGATCAATTCCACTAATCCAAATTGTTGCCTTTTCTTTTTCGGTTTTATCCTCCATTTGCGAAGGTCTGTGACAATGATGCGCTTCATCATTTATGACCAATATATTTTGCGAGTTGCCAAAGTCGCTCAAGACTCTATTGACAAAGGCCTCGTCACTTTCCGGTCCTTTTTTAATAACTTTTGGACCGTAGTTTTCATTTATAGGAGCAAGACTATGCCAATTTTCAACAACTATTTTCGCCTGCAATAACTCTTGCCACATTGAAGATGGAACTACGTTAAATCTTTGGTAAAAATTATCTTCTCGTTCAGGTTTTAAAACCCGCAGTCTATCTCTTACTGTTAGACCTGGAGCAATTATTAATATATTTTTAGAAAATCTCGCATCTTTTGGATTTGCGATCTTATTCAATGCTTGCCATGCAATAAGCATAGACATGACTACAGTTTTTCCTGTTCCGGTTGCCATTTTAAAACATTGACGTTGCCATCCTTCATTCTGAGTGGGAATCTCAATGCCTTGTTTTTCACTCGGGGACGCTTCGGTAAACCAAATTGCTGTCTCAACTGCTTCAAGTTGACAGAAAAAAAAGGGATATTGACGTTCTTCTGAATTAGTCCAATAATCAAGAAGTTTTTTTGTAATGCCAGTTACGTTTGAATATCCATTTCTTCGCCAATTACTGACTCTCGGACGAATTTTATTAACAAGCTCTAATGGGATAAACTCACCAAGATCATCTGCGCCTTTTTTTCCAATTCCTGTTGTTCTCCAATATCCTGCAGCGCGTCTGCCTTCCTTAAGTTCAAATTCCTGTGTTTCTCGAAGATACGACCAGTATCTTTGAGGTTCCTCAAACGGCTTATTAATTATTAATTTGTCAATACTTTTCTGACCCATATAATTACAGCTTTTTAATCACAAACGATTCAATTCCACGGCTGTCGATTATCTTAACTGCAACTTTTTTATTTTTCCCTGGTTCAAAGGGAATAGATGTTGTTCCGGTAAAACTTTCCAGTAAGCTTTCGTCAACTGCGCCATTCAGAGCCTTTGCGAGACGTGTCCAATCACGATTAGCATCAGAAGCTGGGAAAAATATCTGATCAGGAAAAATACTATGCTCATCATAATCAGTATCAACCATCCACATTGCAATTTGTTTTTCTGATCCTGATTCAATCTCCCCAGTTACTGGATTATAATAGTCAAAACCGTTAACTTTTATTTGATATTTTCCGTCTCCATTTTTAATAAGCTCCACATCAGGCTGACCGATCAACCAGTAGCTTTGATTGGCAGATCTTTTCTTGCGAAGGTCTGATGTAAGTAAATCAACGCTCATCTGTGCTTTGAGTAAAATTACGCCTACTTCTCCTTCGTTAATTTGATCAATATCCTTTGCAGCTTCTGGATCGAAATGAAATGCGGCAAATACTACGTAATCCGGAGGATCTTGTAATTTAAATACCTCTTTCATCGCTTCTTCAACATGCCTTTGTTCAAGCGGTCCATAATCAGGACCAAAACAAATTACAGCTTTTTTCATCTCACCGGAATCGAGAAGAATATCTCCATCTGCTTGAAGATACCTTGTACCAGCTAACGGTTCTATTCTGCTAAATGTCAAAAACTTCCCTCCTGTTGCCCGAATTCCGGTAGCTTTAAGTTCATCAATCCATTCATACATTTTGCCTGTTTCTCCGGCACGTGCTAATTCTTGTCCTTGTAAAGCAATTTTTGTCTCGTTTCCGTCAAAAGGCTTTACTCTTAAGCTTGGTACTGCCTCGACAGTAAATGGTCCACTTACTCGAATCTTATTTTTTTCTATTGTTGGTTGGTCATAAAGAGCCTCTGTTTGTGGTGGTTCATCATTAGCAATAGAACCCAGAGTTACATGTGGTACTGTTTTATACTTAAACCCGCTAGATATACCTTCTTCCGGATGAGCTAGCTCATAATAATCAAATTTTGCCGTCATTAATCTTTGTTTTGCTAGCGCTATGGCGACTCTAGAAGTATCACAAGTAATCCACCTGCGTCCCCAATGTTCAGCTACATAAGCTGTTGTTCCAGAACCGCAAGTAGGATCAAAAACTAAATCTCCAGGATCGGTAGTCATTAGCATACATCTTTGTATTGTTTTAGAACCAGTCTGGACAACATATATTTTTGGATCAGTAAAACTTCCAGTTGCCGTATCATCCCATAAGTTACTTGTTGGTGTAACAGGATAATCATCTAAGTATCTCACGTAATTAGGATATCCTGCTGATAGCATAATTCTATTTTCTTCCACTAATCTATTTAAGCCTTGAACCGACGTTGTCCAATGTGTGCCACGTCTTGGTAAATATGATTTTCCTTCAAATTCAAATTCTTGATTCGAAGCCGTTTCACCTTGAGAGCACATATCGCTCAGTCTGAAGAGTCGTACGCCTTCTGGTAATTGAGAACTCTTTTCCTTTTCTTCCTTGGTCAATTTTCTCCTAGTCCCGTCGGGTAACTCGATCCAATAATAAACATTGATTCCTCTTCCTACACTTTTATCTTTATATAGTTGTCTATACTTTACTTTGGTTTTATCTTTTGCGTACCACAATAGATAATCACCGACGTTAGATAAAAGAATGGGGGAAAACCCACTCGTCTTTACAAAAGTTATGGTGCTGCAAAGATTTTGTGGTCCGAACACTTCGTCTAACAATTCTTTAACATGGTGTATATTCTCATCACTAATTTGAATAAAAATAGATCCACTTTCATGGAGTAGGTCTCTGGCTAGAAGCAATCTGTCGTATAAATGAGTTAAGTAACTATGGATACCAAGTTCCCAAGTATCTCTAAACGCTTTGATCATTTCGGGTTCTGCGGGTATATCAGCGTCATTGTTGTCTTTGACATCTCTCTTATTTAAGAAAGGTTGAAAATTAGAGTTATATTTAACTCCGTAAGGGGGATCTATATACATCATTTGTACTTTTCCAGCCATCCCCTCTTTTTGTAATAGGCTATTCATTACAAGTAGAGAATCACCAGCAATTAATCTATTCGACCATTCTTGCTCATGTTTGTAAAAATCTATGGCTTTCAAAAGTGGAAGTTCGTTTTCTTGCTCCTCAAATAGAGATTGCTGGATTGGTTGACTGCGTTTTTTAATGAATGATTTAGCAATATGGGTAGGATCTATCCGTTCATGAATATGGAGACTAACATTTGGGACTTCAAAGCTTATTCCTTCAGCTTTTCCTGCCCAATTTAATTGAGGATCAATATGTAGGTCATGCTGATATTTTATTTTTCCTTCGGGAACATCTGTTCTAATGGAAACAAGTCCTATGGGAGGATTGTTTTTTCTTTTCGCTTCTTCATGAGTATATGACTCAATCGTAATATTTTTTGATTGCTTTAACTTTTTCATATCCAAAACAATTTTATCAGAAATTGAAGCCCATTGATAGGAGAGGCGATCGGTGTTAACGAGGTTGCGTTAGTTTTTCTCTTTTTTTCTTTTCCAAAACTTTTTTTAGTCCACCTTTCCCATATTTAATAATCTGTCCAATTTTTGAAACTGTTGATGTAGAAGTTTTAACTTTTTCTGCGATTTCATCATAGGTTTTTCCATCAAGAATAAGTTTTGCAATTTTAATTCTCTGGGCTAAATCAAGAATTTCTTCTTCGGTTAAAAGGTCGTCAATAAAAGATGATAAATCTTTTAAGGATTTTATCTTTCTAAGAGTTGCAACTAATAACTTTTTATCTTTTTCCAAGTTAGGTTTCATACTTCACCGAGTCTGACTCGACTTCGCTATTGTAATCTTCTACCATTGTAGCATTGTACAACGCTAATACAAACACTGTTTTTTATGCTGAATATTTTGCTCCGCCCCGTTTTCCCTCCCGTTTGATCGAACCTCTTCTTGCCAATTCACTCAAATAATTTGTCGCTGTACTTTGAGAAATATGAAGTAAATCTCGAATGTCATCATTTGAAAATATATTTTTCTCTTTGGAGAATTCTAAAATTTTGTTTAGATTATCTTCTTTCTTTTTCGCTCTTGCTTCATTAGCTAATTTTCTTCTTTCATCTTGTTCGAGTTTTAATCTTTCCTGAATCTTTTCCTCAACATCAACTAATTTAACTTCCGGTTCGGAAGATTGGGGAGGTTGGGGCGGTTTGGGTTCTTCGATTGGCTTTTCCTCCGGAGGTTTTTCTTCTTTTGGTTTTTGTTGCTCGGCAGGTTTTGCTTCCTCGGGTTTTGGTTCTTCAGATTTTTCTTTTGGAGTTTCAGTTGGTGCTTCTTCTTTCGCTGGCTCTGGTTCTTTCGGTTTCTCTGTTTGTGGATTTTCTGGTTGAGGTTCCGGAACTTTTGGTTGTTCTTCTGTTGATGGTGGTGGAATTTCAGAGGTCGGCTGTTCAGTTGGCGTTTGATTTTCAACTGGCGCCGGCTGTTCCGGCTGAACAATGTTCTCTGCGGGTTTTTCTTCCGGCAATTCGGTTGGTTGAGTTGGCGGTTGCTGAGTTGGTTCGTCGGCCATGAATCCATTGTATCACGTCTTTTGGAAGATGGCCAAAATGGGCGAATTTGGCCAAGTCTGGTGGCGGTCCGCCAGGCACCATTCGGAACCTGGCTCCGCTCGCCCCCGCTCCCGATGGAATCGTTGCTAAAAGGAGGGCTGACGTCAGAAAGATTCAAACTTAAAAGAAACATTGGATAGACAGCCCGACCAAAGCGAGAGCCGAGAAAATTAATTTTCATTTTTAGAAAACTCGGCTCGAGCCAACCGAACTAGCAAAAGTCCCGACGCTTCGGGACGACTCAACATGAACAGGAAGGGGTAAAATAATAAAGGCGGGGGCAAGAGCGGAATCACCCCGCCGACGGCGCAACGATGCGAGATCGCATTAAAAGAAAAGGTCGCCCGCGGCGACCGAGTAAGATACTGTAGCGGATTTGAGAATTTGGGAAAACATGGGCAAACCCGCCCCAAGGCGGGTCTAGCGCCCAAAGGCGGGGTCGCCGCCACCATAAACGGGTGGGTGGGTTGATACGGAATTAAAAAAACCATATAATACATCAGGAGTTTACGAAATTCGGTTTCTTTAAAAATCGTGCGGAACGTCGTCCCTTCGCAAAAAATACAAAAGAGCGAGGCCCGAAGGCCGAGCAATAAAATAGCAGGAGCGAACGAAGAGAGCGACTACCTTTTTAATAAGAAAGAGGTTCGAATTTTTTCGTAAGTCAGCTCACAATTTGCCTCTTGACGAACATCAAGCCTTTTGATAATATAAATCGTGCACCGTACAAAAAAGATTAAATATATTTTTGTTTCCGGTGGAGTAATCTCCGGAATCGGAAAAGGCATCACAGCAGCCTCTATAGGTCTTCTTCTTAAATCACGAGGATACAAAATTGCTCCAATAAAATTTGAAGGTTATCTAAATATTGACGCGGGAACAATTAACCCAATAGAACATGGTGATCCATTTTTGTGTGAAGATGGCACTGAGGGAGATATGGATCTTGGGTCTTATGAAAAATTCCTTGGTGAAGAAATGGGAAAAAATAATTTTGTCACAATGGGACAAGTCTACCAAAGGATTATTGAGAAAGAAAGAAGATTTGAATATAAAGGTGAGGATGTAGAAGCAGTTCATATAAGTAGTGAGATAATCGGGCGAATTAAAAATGCTGCGGCAAAAAAGAATGCAGATATTGTAGTAATTGAATTGGGCGGAACAGCAGGAGAATATTGGAATGTATTTTTTTATGAAGCGTCCCGAATTTTGTCTCTAAAAAATCCCGGCGATGTAATTCATGTTCATGTCAGCTATCTTCCGACACCAAGTCATTTAGGAGAGCCAAAAACCAAACCAACACAACTATCTGTTCGAACTCTAAATTCTTTGGGGATTCAGCCGGATTTTATTGTTGCAAGAAGCGAAAAATATTTAGACCAAAGAAGAATAGATAGATTTGCGCTTTTCTGCAACATGCATCCTGAGGACATAATTTCCAATCCGGATGTTGGTCTTATCTACGAAGTACCATTGGTACTGCGGGACCAGGATTTGGATAAAAAAATTCTGCAGAAATTAAGACTAAGAGCCAAAAGTTCGAATATTGATGCGTGGAAAAAGTTTGTTGAAAATGTCAGAGAAAATCCGCTCCGCCAGCTGGCGGATGGCGGAAAAAAAGAAATAGAAATTGCAATTGTCGGAAAGTATTTTGGTACAGGAAACTATCAGCTTAGAGATTCTTATGCAGCATTGTTTGACGCAATAAATCATGCGGCATGGAGGCTTAATGCAACTGTAAAAACTAAATGGATTGACGCAGAAAAAGTCGAGTCCCACTTCGCTAAGGCTACGCGGGATAAAAAAGATGAAGAAAATGTATTAAGAGAGATTATTGGCACACCTAATGGACTTATTGTTCCAATTGGCTGGGGCGAAAGAGGAGCAGAAGGAATGATAAAAGCGGCATCGTATGCCAGAAAAAACAAAATTCCATATTTGGGACTTTGTTATGGAATGCAGCTGGCAACGATAGCATTCGCAAGAGACATTCTAGGTTGGCAGGACGCAAATACAACAGAAAATAATCCAAAATCAAAACACCCTGTTATAAGTTTGATAGAAAAGCAAAAAAAACTTATGAAGAAAAGAGCGTATGGCGGAACAATGAGATTGGGCGGATGGGACGCAATAGTGAAAAAAGGTACAATTGCATATGAGCTTTACGACAAATTCAAAGGGTTTATTGACAAAAGTAAAGGACTAACCAGTGAAAGACATAGACATAGATTTGAGTTTAATAATAAATATGCAAAAGAGGTTGAACAGAAAGGATTAATTATCAGCGCCAGATCAGTTAATGAAAATTTGGTTGAGATAATTGAATTGCCGAAAAATATCCACCCATTTTATTTGGGAACGCAAGGTCACCCCGAATACAAAAGTGCGCCTCTAAAACCCCACCCCATATTTTTAGGCTTTATTGAAGCTTGTTTGAATATTTGATATAATATCCTTTATGATTAGTCAGATTGATTTTGTTCCGGGAGATATAGTCCGCGTGCATGAAAGAATAAAAGAAGAAGATAAATCCAGAATTCAAGTTTTTGAAGGTACTGTCCTGGCGTTAAAAGGCCGAGGAGAAAACAAAAGTTTTACCGTAATGAAAGTAGTTGGAGATGTAGGTGTTGAAAAAATCTTTCCAATTCTATCTCCAAATTTGGAAAAAGTTGAAGTCAAAGAACATTCAAAGAAAAAAATAAGACGAGCAAAGCTTTATTATATGCGAATTCCCAAACCTTTATAATAAGTGAAGATTGTAAACCCAATTGCCATACTGGGAGAAGACAAAGCCTGTGAATACATCAAAAAATTAGGCTTCAAAATTTTGGAAAGAAACTTCAGAAAAGGTTATGGCGAGATAGATATAGTTGCTTTGGACAAAGATATACTTGTATTTGTCGAAGTGAAAACTCGAACTTCAAATCAATTTGGAACTCCGCTTGAGGCAATTACGTATTGGAAATTAAAATCTCTTATAAAAACTGCTGAGTTTTACAAACTTACTCATCCAAAACTTCCAGAAAGTCTAAGAATCGATGCCGTGTCTATTATTCTTTCCGGAAACGAAGTTCAAAACATCGAACTCACCAAAAACATCAGCGGATTTTAAAGCGTTTTTAATTTATGGACGTTTACCAAAATCTGAAAGATTCATTATTTCTGTTTTCATACATTCCGTGGCTAATAGCCGTTCGTTTTCATAAGGAATACCTCTATGAAAATCTTTGCTTAGTAATTCATTCAACTCACCGATGAATTTCCGGCTGTGATTAGGTATATTTTGCTTCTTCCTATTTTGCAATAATTGATTAAAAGTACGACCTACTTCAAAAAGTATGTATCCATCTCTGTCCGGTATTGTCGCCGCCGCCGCAGGAACACTATTTAATATAGCAGGTATTCCATTCTTTAAGAACGTTTTGAAATATTCTTTAAAATCCGTCACTTCAGACATTTTTCCACGGAAAACTTCTAAAGGAGATTGATTAGGTGATTGTTCTGACGCGTTCATTAAGAGTAGTATAACATATTGTAAGACAAAAAAAGAAATATACTGATTCACAAGTTTTTAAGCAACTTTATTTGGTCTCTGATCATTGCGGCTTTTTCGAAGTTTAGGTTTTGAGCAGAAATTTTCATTTCTTTTCTTAATTTTTTGATTAAACCTTCTTTCTCATCCGGCAAAATTACTTCTTTTTTTGAAAGAGTTAATAAATAATTTAAATCTTCATTCGCAGATCTCGAAAGATCTTCTTCAACCAATCTTGCCCTGATTCCTTTTTGTATTCCTATTGGTGTTTTGTTATATTTCTTATTGTATTTAAGTTGTATATTTCTTCGCCTTTCAACTTCATCAATAGCATTTTTCATAGATTTTGTTACATTGTCTGCGTACATAATAACTTGCGAATCAATGTGGCGGGCTGCTCTTCCCATTGTCTGGATAAGCGATGTTTTACTTCGTAAAAATCCTTCTTTGTCAGCATCCAAAATTGCAACCAGAGAAACTTCAGGTAAATCTAATCCTTCACGAAGTAGATTAATTCCAACCAAAACATTATATTCTCCTTTTCGCAACCTATCCAAAATATCCTGTCTTTCAAGAGTTTGAATATCTGAGTGAAGATAGGCGACTTTAATATTTTGCTCTTCCAAATAAGACGAGAGTTCTTCTGCCATTCTTTTGGTAAGAGTTGTAACTAAAACTCGCTGGCCTTTTGAAACTCTTTTATTAATTTCGTCGATTAAGTCTACAATCTGACCTTTTGTTGGTTTTATAGTTACTTTTGGATCAACAAGGTTGGTAGGACGAATTAATTGCTCAACAACCGCTCCGTCAGCTGACGGATTTTCATTTGCCAAGGAAAGTTCGTATTCATCCGGAGTTGCGCTGACATAGGTTATTTGACCAACTCTTTGCATTAATTCTGTAAATTTTAGCGGTCTATTGTCCAAAGCTGAAGGAAGACGGAATCCATAATCTATTAATGTCTGTTTTCTTGACTGATCACCATTGTACATTCCTCTTAGCTGAGGCAAAGTTATATGTGATTCATCAACAATAGTTAAGAAATCTTTTGACGCATAATTAAAATAATCCAACAGCGTGTAAGGAGGTTGACCGGGCGCTCTTCCATCAAAATATCTTGAATAATTCTCAATTCCATTCACGTAACCCACTTCTTTTATCATTTCCAAATCAAAATTTGTGCGTTGTTCGAGCCTATGCGCTTCCAAATTTTTACCTAACGACTTTAAATGGATAACTTGTTTGTTCATATCCGCTCTAATCATCGGAAAAACATTGCTGTAAGTCATAGGGTCAGTCATATAATGTTTTGCAGGATATATAACAGTGCCTTTAAGAGTAGAAATTGTGTCTCCGGTTAGAGGACTAAATTCGGAAAGACGCATGAGTTTGTCATTTTTAATTTCAATTCTTATGCCGGTATCTTTATATGCAGGAAACAAATCAACTGTTTCTCCTCTTACTCTAAAACTTCCTCGATCAAAAGAATATTCGTTGCGTTCGTATTGCAGATCAGTGAGTCTAAGCATAATTGATTTTAGATCAGTTTGCATTCCAGGTTTTAATTCCAGAATAAATTTTCCGTATTCAACAGGCGAACCCAAATTGTAAATGCAAGATACAGATGCAACGACAATCACGTCTTTTCTGGTTAAAAGATTGGTTGTTGCAGAAAGTCTTAATTTATCAATTTCTTCATTAATTTCGGCTTCTTTTTCTATATAAGTATCGGTTTGTGGAATATATGCCTCGGGCTGGTAATAATCATAATATGAAACAAAATAAGAAACAGCATTTTTTGGGAAAAAATCTCTAAATTCCTGATAAAGTTGTGCTGCCAAAGTTTTGTTGTGGGAAATAACAAGAGTTGGTCTTTGAACTTTTTCAATAACATTAGCCATGGTAAATGTTTTTCCTGATCCGGTTACTCCAAGAAGAACTTGGTTTCTAACATTTTTATTAAGATTATCAACTAAATTTTTTATCGCTTGTGGCTGGTCTCCTGTTGGTTTAAAATCCGAAACGAGTTTAAATTTCATAGTTTACTCCCAATGTCATTCTGAGGCGTAGCCGAAGAATCTCTGAGTAAAAATTAGATCCTTCACTTCGTTCAGGATGACAACGATAAAGCATAATGATCTATTTTATCATACGTTTGTACACATTTGTCATATTGACAAAATACTCGAATATTTCGTATAAAATACTAAGACATTAAATAACATATGCCGGGAGTAATTTACAAAAAAGAAAGGGAGGTTTTGGAATATCTTGCCCAATTTCAAAGACAATTCGGGTATTCCCCAACATTAGCTGAAATAGCAGAAGCAACAGGACATAGGAGCAATTCCACTGTTCATGCTTTAATCAAATCTTTAGTTGACAAGGGATATATTCAAAAGGTTGATGGAAATAACAGAGTACTTAAGATTGTTGACCAAAAAGTAACGTTTTCTTTGTTAGGAAGTACTGCTTCTATAGAGCTCCCTTTGATGGGATTTATTGCCGCAGGTAGACCTTTGGAACCTCATAGCGATCCCAACGCTACTTTTCATGTTTCAGCTTCTATGATTTCAGGCAAAAGAACTGCATATGTTTTACAGGTAAAAGGCAACTCTATGATAGAAGATGGTATTTTTGATGGAGATTTTGTTGTGATAGAGAAAACAAATATAGCGGTAAATGGAGATATAGTTGTTGCTTTAGTAGATAACAATTTGGCTACTCTTAAGAAATTCTATAATGAAAATGGGAAAGTTGTGTTAAAGCCTGCCAATGCAGAAATGGAACCAATTTATCCAAATTCTCTTACTATTCAAGGGAAAGCAGTTGGCATAGTTAGGAAATTCATTTAATAATTTTGAGCTTGTGGTTTATGTAGAATAAAACTGCAAGAATTAATAAAACTGCAAGTATTAAGTCGAATTTGTGAAAATATACTCCAATCGTATCCCACTTATTTCCAAGATAAATTCCTACATAAGTTAAAAGTGCAGACCAAATTAAAGATCCGAAAAAAGTATAAATTGAAAACTTCCACAAATTCATTTCTGCAAGTCCTGCAGGAAGTGAGATAAATGTTCTGAGTGCCGGAAGAATTCTTGAGAAAAATGCAATTTTATCACCGAACCTGTTAAACCATTTTAAAGAATGATTGTATTCGTCTACGCTAACCAAAACAAACTTTCCATACTTTTTAATTAAAGTTAAAATTATTGTTTCTTCCAAGAAATAACCGACTGCATAACCAATCCATGAGCCCACTAAATTTCCCGCTGCTCCAACAAGAACAACAGTCACTAAAGAAAGCTCGCCGCGGCTCACTAAGTAGCCTGCAAATGGCATAGTAACTTCTGAAGGAATAGGAATTAGAGCTGATTCCAAAGCCATCAGCAAAAATATGCCAACGTAGCCTGAAGATTGGATTAGATGTATAATAAAGCCTGATAATACTTCTATCATAGGTTCGTTGTCATTCTGAGGCTTTGCCGAAGAATCTTGATCAGAGGTGAGATCCTTCACCTTGTTCAGGATGACATTAAAAAATATGGGTATTCTATATATTGTAGCAACTCCAATCGGAAATTTGCAAGACATTACTCAAAGAGCGATAAAAACTCTGCAGAGCGTCGACGTAATTGCTTGCGAAGATACGAGAAAAACAGGAATTTTGCTCTCTCAAGTCATTCCAATAGAAAGTCCCAAGCCTCGCTTGATCTCTTATTATGAACAAAATGAACTGCAAAGAATTCCGGAAATAATTGCAGCTCTTAAAGATGGATTAAATATTGCTTTGGTTTCTGATGCCGGAACTCCAACTATTTCAGATCCCGGTTTTAAATTAGTTAGAGAGGCGATTAAAGAAGGAATTAAAGTAGAATCTATTCCAGGACCATCCTCAGTAATTACGGCGCTTACAGTATCAGGTTTGCCCACAGATAAGTTCTTGTTTGTGGGTTACCCTCCGAGAAAGCCGGGCCACAGAGAAAAAATGTTTCAGGATCTTAAGAAGTTATCTGTAAAGACAACAATCATTCTTTTTGAAGCTCCACACAAAATTCTGAGAACCCTTGAAGAATTAAAAAATGTTTTTGGTGATATAGATATTGTTTTGTGCCGGGAACTAACCAAAATTCATGAAGAAATCCGCCGAGAAAAACTCTCCAGCGCAATCGACCACTTTTCAAAAATTGTCCCAAAAGGAGAATTTGTGGTGGTTTTTAATTTGGCTCTATAATATTCTCTTTGAGACTATGCTGCCATTTTGGTCAATATCATACGAGTAAATTTCTCCTGTTGCGATTTCGAGTTTTTCTACATCTTCATCGGAAATATTATCAAGATATTTAACTAGCGCGCGAAGGGAATTTCCATGAGCGACAATTAGAATATTTTTGCCTGCTTTTAATTTTAGAAAAATTTCTTTTTGAAAATAGGGGACTACTCTATTGTAAACGTCTTCCAAGGTTTCTCCTTTTGGGATTCCTGTGTTCCATCCCCTTCTTAACTTTTGAAACTGTTCCTCTCCCATTGTTTTTTGAATTTCCCACTTGTTTTGTCCAGTATAAATTCCATAATCTCTTTCATCCAAAGCTTTGTTTTCCAGAGTTGGAAAATCTCGGCCTAAAATTTTTTTTATCTCATCCAAAGTCTGTCTTGCTCGCTTTAAAGAAGATATATAACAAATATCTATCGGTAAACCTTTTAATTTTTCTCCGGCAAGTCTAGATTCTTCAATTCCTTTTGGACTTAATCCTATGTCGGTTAAGCCTGTCCACAAACCAAGTTTGTTCCATTCTGATTCACCATGTCTTACCAAAATTAAATTTGCCATAATATTATAATAATCCTCCGGAATATATTTCTCCAGTTACTCCATTCACTGTAATTATGTTTCCATTTTGCAATAATTTCGTCGCATTTTCACAGCCGATAATTGTTGGAGCCTTGATTATTTTTCTATAGAGCATTTTATCAATAGATGACTGCAAGACAGCATCCGTTACTACCGCTTTTGCCTTTTTTATTTTATTGTACAAAGATTTGTTTAAATATTTCGTTACGGCAACTTCTGAATTCTTTACATTTAAATTATGATTATTAATTAATTTTACAACTCCCGTAACAATCCCGGGATTTATAGAAATGCCTTTGACAATTGTTTTTCGGAAATTATTTATTATTTGTTGTTTTTTTTCCAATTCTTTAATTATGCCTGTAAAGGGCTTTATATTTGTTACAAAAACTTTCCCTTTTTCAATAACGTACTCAATTTCCTGAGGAAAATAAAAATAGTTTTGAATTTTCTTGGCTAGCTTTAAAAGATTTTGATCATCTATTAAAGGACCGTTTGTAAGCATTTTTCCTTTATTTTTCGAATTAATATTTTTCTGAACAATTATAGACATAGGACTGTTTAGGTGAGATATCCAAATTTCTTTTATTTTAAGAACTAGATTGGCGTCTCCTTTTACGTTACCAAAAAGGGAGACTTTATTATTTTTTGAGGATGAATATATGTTTAATGATTGTTCTTTCAATATCTCAGAAAGTTTTCTGTAAAATCTTTGCAATTCATTACTGAGATTTTGGGGAATTTGTGTCCGCAATATTTCTTTTTTGATCGGTTCAAAGAATTTTGCCCTGGAGTCTTCTATCGCAGGATGCATTAAATTTTCTATTTTTTCTATTTTTTTATCCAATCCTGTCTCTTTTAAAAAATCTTTGAAAAAAGAAGTCGTAATTACAAATCCATCAGGAATGGGAATGCCCAACTGTTTTAATTTACCAAGCTCTTGTGCTTTTTTCCCCATCAAATCAAAATCAACCAGATCGATTTGCGAAAAATCCAATATGTGATGAGAATTTAATCCCATACAACTATTATACCCCTACGCTTTCAAAATACAATTTATAATAATGCCTAACGAAGCTTTGAATTAGATGCAATTAAGTCAACCGTCGTTAAATGTTTTGAAAGCTACGGAGGTATGCCAAATTTGTAAATTCAAAGCGGAGTGGCATTGAGGTATTTTACAAAATTATCAAGACGAGAATTAAGAGAGGGATTCAATCAAAGATACTAATTCTTCTTTTTTTTGTTCCATAAGCTTTTTTGATTTTGCCTCAAGATTAAGTCTTAATAAAGGTTCTGTATTGGATTTTCTTAGATTTAATCGCCAATTAGGATACTCAACTGAAACTCCATCAATATGTTCGATTTTGCCGTCTTTAAACTTTTCTTCAAAGAAAGCAATAATTTCATCTTTTTTATGTGTTTCAAAATTTATTTCTCCTGGCGTGAAGTATTTGGATGTGAAAGGAGAAACAAGCTCGGATAAGGTTTTGTTGTACTTAGTCATCATTTCTAAAATTAAAAAAACAGGAATTAACCCATTGTCTCTGTAAAAATTGTCTCTAAAATAAAAATGGGAGGACATTTCTCCGCCAAAGACTGCATTTTCTTTTTTCATCCTTGCAGCTATAACTGTCATGCCGGGTTTACTTACAATAGGAATACCTCCCGCATTTTTGATTGCCTCGGTTGTTGCCCAAACAAGACGAGGATCTAGAATTACTTTCGAACCAGGATATTTTTTAAGCAAATCCTGCGCCAAAACCGCAGTTGTAAAATAGCCCTCGATAAAGTTTCCTTTTTCATCGGCAAAAAAACATCTGTCTCCATCTGCATCCCAAGAAACGCCCAAGTCAGCTCGTTCTTTTAAAATAAGATCCAAGAATTCTTTTCTATTTTCAGGAAGTAGCGGATTGGGAGGTCCTTTTGGGAAAGAACCATCCGGTTTCTCATTTAGAGGAATTATTTTAATAGGAAGTTTGAAATCGGCAACAGCTTTTTCTAAAAGCACAACATCAATTCCAAAATTACCATTTGCAACAATTTTTACAGGTTTTAATGCAGATAAATCTACATACGAAGTCACCATTTTTATAAAATTATCAGTTACATCTTGTTTCTCAACACTCCCCTTTTTACTAGATTTAATAGGGGACTGGTCCTTAATTACTAGATCTCTTATGTCATACAATCCACTTTCGGAGGAGATTGGATCGGCTCCTTTCCTACAAAAATTCATTCCGTTATATTCACGAGGATTGTGGGATGCGGAAATAGTTATTCCACCATCAACAGTTAAAGATCCAACAGCATAATAAAACATATCTGTTGAGACTACTCCAATGTCAATTACATTAACTCCTGCATCTAAAAAAGCAAGAAGTGAGGAATTAAATAAGCTTTTTCCTGATTCCCTTACGTCTCTTCCTAAGACCACCTTTTTAAGATTGTAAAGTTTGATAAAAGCTTGCGTTATTGCGAATGCTACGTCTTCGTTGAAGTCATTTGGATAAACGCCCCTTATGTCGTAGGATTTAAAAATTGAGGGGTTAATTGTCATTAAAATATTTTATATACGCAGCAATAAAAAGTCAATTGCCTGAATAAGAGATAAAGAAAGAGTTCCGGTTTTTTGTCCGATTTCTATTTCGTAAAGTTTTCTATGGATTTTTTTTAAACTCTGGAGATTAAATAATTTTGCTTGCCTTTCCAGCTTGCCCATTTGCCATGGAGCAAGACGGATTATTTCATCAATAGATTCATTGCCGCTAGGATCCGATAGAGCCAAAAGTATACGTATCTGTCTTTGGATCATAAATAAAATCAATTCTTCTTTTATTCCGCTAACGAGTGCTTGATGAAAAAGATTAAGTAAATTTTTGGAATTTCCCGGTTTTAAATTATCTAAAAATAAAAATATGTTTTTGGGAAGTTTGAAAAACTTAACAACCGCTTCCTTAAATAAGGATAAATCTTTTTTTAGAATTTCTTTTGACTCCCACAAAATAAAATTGGAAGATTTAGACTTTTTAAAAATAAAATCTAGAATTTCTTTTGATCCGCCAGCTGGCGGATTTGTTTTTTTTAATTTTGTTAAAAGTTCTTCTATGAAAATCGCTTTTGGACTGCCAAAAAGCGTTGATCCTTCAATATTTTGAACAAGATCTGTAATAGTTACTTTATTTCCATCAAATACGACCAGACCTTTATATTTTTGCTTTAATTCACTAAAGTAATTTCGAGACAAGAGCGTATCATCGCCGTGGATAATTGTAATCATGATTTGTTTTTGTATTCTTTAAAAAGTTGATTAACTTGAGATTGCAAGTGTCTGTGTCTTGTTCTGTGAGGCAGAAGAGCCCCTGAAAAATTTCTTGGAATATGTAAGAGTTCGTGGATTAATACTCTTTTTTTTGAATCATCGTCCAGCTTGTCAAAATAACGAGACAAAACTTCAATTACATATGCGGGTTCTATTTTGAGAGCTCTTTGAAATATTTTTGGCATTGCCCAAATTCTCGCATAGGACCTCGATTTTGAACCAAAACTTCGAAAACAAAAAATTCTTGAGGGATTTATATGAGGAAAGTCCAAAACTTTTAATATTTTTTTTATATCCTGTTTTATTTCTCTCGCGTCATCCCATTCCAATCTTGCATTTTTCATGTATGCTTGTCAGCAACGTAAGTTGCCCCATAAGCTTGCGGTTTTGTTTTTGCGACAAAACCATTTCCCGTAACCATACCTACAACCTCTTTTATCATGTCTCTTGTATCTCCATGTTCTCCAACATCAATATGAATTTCAAGGTTATATAGCGGAGAATTTCCATTTAACACTCTTCTAAGAAGGGGAACAAAGTACAAAGCAAAATTCAAAGATTCTAAAGTTTCTGCATAAATTTTTTCCCGTAAATTATGGATATTTGGCATATCTTTTCTTCTCCAGAAATACTTTCCGCCAAATCCCTTTCTATGAACAAGAACAGCCGTGACTAAATTAATGCTTTTTGAATCTCCGGTAGTTGCTCTCTCATGAGAATCAGTTCCAATTACCAAACTATATTCTCTATCAGGTTTTTCTTCCAAAAAACTTTTTATTAGCATTATTGACTCTTCTATTTGTATTTCCCCATGCGTAATACTATTCAAAAGCATACCGTATTATACCACAAGAAATCAAAGCTTTAAAAGCCATTTTAAAAATGGTTTAATTGCTTGAGCTCTTTCAATCGACAAGCTTTCATATTGGTTATCTTTTGGAAAAATTTTAAAAAAGGTATTGTTATTGTTTGGAGATAAATTAGAGGAAGAGACTATATTAATAGTGGGTTTGCCTTGTACTTTTGGGATTTTTTGAAGGGCGTGGGCAAGGGCATTATAATCTCCATTTTCACTCAGAATGCTAAATTGAGAGAAAGGTACTGTCCCTGCAAGGAGCAAAAATGGAGTTACGGCAACGACATTTTTGTCTGACCATACAGAATCAAAAGCATAATTAAAGTATTGGCCAATTTGATTTTCCGATAATCTGTCGCGGGACCAGCCTGTTTCAGTAATAAATACAGGTAAATCTTTGTCGGACAACTCTACAGCAAGATTTCGTTCGAATTTAAAACTACTAATATTTTTGTTTGTTATTAACCATGGAGGCTGTGAAAAACCCGGGTTTGGGTATGAGTGGCTTCCCAACCCATCAATTTTATTAAATATTCCAGGCACGTTTTGATTCATTTGTATCATGAAATTGTATTGATTATTTTCAGACGCATTATCCAAACCTGCAGAGATAATAAAGAAATCAGGACTTAAAGATTTAAAGATTTCAGCCGCATAACTTAGTATCCGTGCATATTCTTGAGGGTTTGGAATTCCTCCCCACTCATCGCCACGATTTACTTCATTAAATACAATTACATATCTATTTTTTACGGGCCAGCCCAAGGAATTTAAGAAATTTGCAAAATCCAAAACATCTTCTTCTGTTGGCCTCCTCCAGAAACTTGTATTAAAATAGTCTCCTTCTGTTGCTAGTCTAATGATCGGAATAACATGATTCTTCCTCGCAGAATCCATGAATCCCTGCCATTTTTCCAAATCTCTGTCATTTACTTGAATTGGAATAGTGACATAACCCCAATCTCCATTGGTTGAATTTATCAAATTTGAAGCGCTATTTAATTCAGACGTAAATAAAATATGAACGCCGAATTTGTTGTTAGGAATAGATATAGGATTTTCAATAGCAAAAACGAGAAAAGGCTTAAAAAAGAATAAAAGAAATATCAATACAAAAAGTGCGCATTTCATATGGCAATTATACATCACAACTTCCAATTATTATTGTGGTAAACTTAATATATGCTAGCTCACGTTTTGCGAAGGGTTTATGCCCAGCTAAAACATTCCAAAAGGATTTCTCAAATATTGGTTTTGTTCAGCTTTTTGGTAACCTTTTTACTTGCAAGAATTGCCACCGATAATAATATTTTTGTTGTTGTCGGCACAAAAAGCGGACCTCTGCACATTCACCATTTAGTTCCTGGAATTATACTGCTTTTATTGAGCGGCTACGTCGGAATAGCATTTCATAGCAGATTCGGGCTGCGAAATCTCATGGCGGTTTTGTTTGGAATTGGCGCGGCTCTTACTGTTGATGAGTTTGCCTTGTGGCTATATTTAGACGATGTGTACTGGGAAAAAGAAGGAAGATACAGTATTGATGCAATTATAATTTCTATACTTATTTTGACAATAGCTTTTATATTGAGCGAGGCATATGATCATTCATGGAGGAAAAAAGTAAAAGCATATCTCAAAGAAAAGTTCTCATGATAAAGAAAATTGTTTTTTTGTTTTTAGTTTGGCGGATTTTGCTATTTATTCCTCTTGCCGCTTCTTATATTTTTCTACCACCCAGAATAGGTTATGGATACACTCTCTTACCTTATTTTTTGGACAAATCTAATAATTTATTATCCAATTTCTTACTGTATCCTTTTGGGAATTTTGATGGCGCATATTATTTGCTAATTGCTGCAAGAGGATATACTGTAAATGCGGGATTTTTTCCTTTGTTTCCTTTATTAATCTATGTCGCAAATCTGCCTTTCAATTCGCCAGCTGGCGAACTTCCTTTTGATCTAATTCAATACTTTCTCGCAATTTTTCTTGTAAGTTTATTTTTTCTGGCATCTCTTATTGCTTTTTACAAACTCGTAAGATTTGATTACAAAGAAAATATTGCCATTTGGAGTATTATTTTTCTTTTGATTTTTCCAACAAGCTTTTTTTACGCTTCTATTTATTCTGAAAGTTTATTTTTGCTCTTATCTTTACTCGCATTTTATTTCGCAAGAAAAAAAATGTGGTTTTTCGCAGGAATAACAGGAGTATTTCTGAGCGCAACAAGACTGGTTGGAGTTTTTATTCTTCCATCCATTCTTTTTGAATATTTTAAATACGAAAAAAATAAATCCTTAGGCAAACTTCTGTTGATATTACTTATTCCCTTAGGTTTAATTGCATATACTTTTTATAATTTACAAAAATGGGGAAATGCATTCTATTTTATTCAGGCTCAGGGAAATTTTGCAAACAACAGAACCACTGACTCTATAGTTTTGTTTCCTCAAACAATGTTTAGATACATAAAAATTTTAACAACAATCAAACCGGCAATATATGAATGGTGGGTTGCATTTTTTGAGATATCTTTTTTTGTTTTTGCCTTAGCTATCTTTTATATTGCCTGGAAAAAGAAAGTCAGAATTTCTTATTTAATCTTTGGAGTCTTATGTTTTTTCATTCCTGCATCTTCAGGAACATTTAGCGGTCTTCCACGGTACATTTTGACAATCTTCCCTCTTTTCATCGCCCTTGCTCTCATAAGAAATAAGATCTTTAAAATTATTTATTGTGTAATTTCTGCAGTTCTCTTATTTCTCTTCTTTATGCTTTTTTCCAAAGGTTATTTTATTTCCTAGCAAGTTTTTTTGAGACAACCAAAGTTACTGTAAAATATTGTTACTGAGTAAATCTCTAGATGTCTATTTAGTACACCTTAGTATGTATAAAATATACAATAGTTAGATATATTAAAATCAGAGAAATTTTGTCCAAGTATAATTATTTATCTGCAGCAGCAGCGTCAGCTTCATCAAGCCCAACCATTTTCCGAGCCGCTTTATCAAATCTTACAATACTTGCTTTACTGAGACGAGATTTTGCTTTGTTACATCCGACCATTAAGGCATCCTCATATCCTTGCCCTTCAAGGTGATGGCCGTTGCTTTCTTGTACTTGTTCTATATTGGCAACGTAATCGGTGATAAGCATAAGCACACTATAATTAAAGTTCTTAGTTAATCCTAGAAATTTTTCGACAACTGCTTGGTGATCGCCATTAGGTAAACGACCCGGATCAATAATTTTCTCGAGAACAACTCTTCTTTGATTGTCAGAAGGTAGCGGGAAGTAAATAGTATTTAGGCGTCGCAGAAAAGCTGCCTCTACATCAGGATGGTTAAGGGTACAGAGAAGATACATCCCATGAGTGTCTTGCATTCTCTCAAGTAAAGAGAGGGCTTTTGCTCTTTTTTCTGGATTTATAATTTGAGACATTCCTCCGCTTGCGTCAATAGATATCGCGGCCTCCAAAAGACCTTCAACATCCTCTACAAGAATAACAACTGGTATTCCAAAAGCGCTCTTAACTCTTGAAAGAAGTGGTGCAACATAACGTTCAAAATTCTCAAGATAGTCAACCGGCAAAGGAACAGTAAGTACGTCACTTCGAGAAGCAAAATAATTGCCTACAAGAGTTTTCCCAACTCCAGGTGCCCCAACCAAAAGAGTGTTCATTGGCTTTCCAACCCCTCTTGTTAAGGGTCCATAAAGGTTTGTGTTAATATCTGCTATTTGTTCATCAAGCCCATGAATATCGTCTCTTTTTACAAACGGCATCATTTCTTCAAGTAATTCATGATATATATGTAAAAAGAGTTTTCTTCGAAAGGGGAACGTTTCTTTCAAAGCTTCTTCCGAAGAAAGATCTATTTTGCCCGCAAGAATAAGGGAGGCCATAACTGTCTCATATACCATCTCAGCTTCAGATGATCCGCCTCGATAAGGACTTCTCCGAATTTCTAATTCTCTGTATTTTGATTTTTTACCCGATGCATCTTTGAGTATAAATCCTACGATTTGATCGGCATCAGTGTCCTTATAATTCACGACCTCTGTTGTCATAAATACTGATCTAGGAACACCTCTTCTGGATTGTGACGGCCCTTCTTGTAGTATTTTTGCTTGATATAAAGATCGCAAAAGATTTCTTAAACTTTCTGTTATTCTTTCATCCCATTGACCTGCATGTGGAAGGATAATAACAGTAAATTTTTGTTGGTCCCGGCTTTCTTTTTCCTTAACTACACGAGGCAGTCCTATTGGAATTCCATCTCTTCCAACTATCAAATCATTGGCCATCTCCGTAAATCTTTGGAAATTGTTGCCGTCTTGACTTAATCCTGAGATTAAAGGATTATTAGCTCGAACAACTTTTGTTCTTTGCGCTAATTCTCTTTTTGGAAACCCATCATTTATATCGGACGGACTGACATCCCTATAAGTCTCTTGCATAGGCAACAATATATCATGCAAGGCAGTAAAAAGCAAAAAAATGTTTTAAAATTATATATGGTCTTATTTCAATAATTCTTCTATTTATATTTTTTATGCTCTTCTCCAAAGGTTACTTTATTGCATAAAGGAATTTGAAGCCCAAGATTTCCATAACAGTTCTGCTTTTGAGATTTTTCAATACTAAATTTGCCTGCAAATCATTATCCATGAAGCTAGTAAATTTAGAAAGTTCTGAAGAATCATCTTTAATATTTCTAAACCTGACCATGGAAGCTTCTGCTTCATAAAGTTCTTTTTCTTCAAAATCCCAAGGCTCTCTGTAGTGATGAGATAAAAGTAAGAATCTAATTGCATTCGCAGAGAATTTCTTGAGCAAGTCCGAGACCATTACCAAATTTCCCAAAGACTTTGACATCTTTTTCCCTTTATAAGAAACAGAGCCTGTATGAAGCCAGTATTTTACAAAAGGCTTTTTGCCGGTTGCGCCTTCCGATTGGACAATTTCTGCTTCATGATGAGGGTAAATAAGGTCAATTCCTCCACCATGAATATCAATCCGGTCACCTAAAGTATCAATCGCCATTGCAGAACACTCAATATGCCATCCCGGCCGACCTTTGCCAAAACGCGAATCAAAAGAGGGGATGTGTGAAGGTTGATTTTTTGATGAAGTTTTCCATAAAGTAAAATCAAGTGGATTTTTCTTGTCAGGATTTTCTATATCCTCCTCAAAATCTTTTGCAATTTTAAGCATTTCAGTTTTACGTAATTTCGAAAGTTTCCCATAATCTTTTTTTTGTTTTATATCAAAATATACGCTTCCATTTCTTGAATATGCATATCTGTTATTAATGAGTTTTTGGATAAGATTAGTCATAGGTTCTATATTTTCGGAGGCTTTGAGATAATTATTTGGCATAATCCAATTCAAAGCTTTCATATCATCAAGAAATTTCTTTGTCCAAAAGTCTCCCAATTTTTGCCAAGATGTATTTAGCTCTTTAGCTTTTTTTAAAATATCATTGTCCCGGTCATTAATATCTGTTACATTTTGCGTATACGTAACTTTATAACCTTTGAATGTAAGATACCGAACCAATACATCGAACCAAATATAAGTAAAAGCATGTCCTAAATGAGTGGTGTCATAAGGAGTAATTCCGCATACATAAATAGTAACTTTTTTATCATTGAGAGGCGCAAACGTTTCCTTTTTTAAGGTTAGCGAATTGAAGAGTTTCATATTATTGCGGAAGAGTGAGCTTAACAAATCCTTCAGCAAACCGATAACCTTTTTTCTTTCCCAAAATTCCGTTCCATTTTTTCACTCTTGCTAAAGCCTTTTGTGTAATTTGAGTTTTATGCGCTTTAAGCGCGCGGATTTTGATATCAATGGTGTCAGAAATATCTACGATGTTGGTCGGATGATCAAAGTTGGTCAGATATAGTATTTTTACTTTGTGAGGTAAGAGTCCTTCTTTTTCAAGCTCCTGAAAGGTTAACCGGTCTCGTGCCAGAGGAAAAACTGCATCCAAAGCAGCTTGTCCCACAGCTCTATGATCGGTGTGATTAATAAAACCCCTAATTCTTGAATAAACAAAAGTCGGATCAAGAGTAACTACCGCGTCCGGTTTAATTTTGCGGATGAAACGGACAATTTCTTTTTTAAGAGTTAAATCAGCTGTCAATTGAGTATCTGTATGGTTTAGGAAAAAGACATCTTTAAGACCCAGAATTTTTGCTGCGTCTTTTTGTTCTTTTTTTCGTAACACAATAAGCTTCTCCTCAGTCATTTTGGGATCATCGGACCCCTTAGACCCATCCGTGCAAATCAGGTAATAGCAAGAAGTTCCTTCTCTAACCCATTTGGCAAAAGTCCCGGAAGCGGAAAAATCCAAATCGTCCGGGTGCGCAGCAATTCCTAAAATGGTAAGTCGATTTTTTTTGTTAGTCATTACAGGAATTTATCAGTGAGCTGGTTAAGTACCGCCATGGGGATTCGAACCCCAGATTCTCGGGCTGAAAACCCGATGTCCTAGGCCACTAGACGATGGCGGCAAGTTAAGCCTTATTATATCTGAAAAATAGACTTTAAACAAATCCACCAGTTGGCGGACAGGTCTATTTTAGCTTTCTGCGGATTCCTTCGACCACGTCTTTAGCACTTGTTTGTCCTCCCAGACCGAATGCAATACCTCCTGCAATAGCCAGCATTGCTACAAATCCTGTAAATAATATTCTAATTAAGTCTGATGCAACACCCAGTTGATTTAAGACAGCCAAAATTACAAATATATTTACGGCCCAGCGAGTTACAGATGCGATGCTATTTGCTGTTTCAGATGAGATTCCTTTTACAGATGCCAAAATCAAATCATGTGCGAGACTTCCCAATACAAATCCGACAACTGCAATTATTGCTGCCACCAAAACGTTGGGCAAGTAAAGCAAAAATTCATTAAGTATTGTTACCACTCTTGGTAATCCCCAAATGTCTGCGGTTGGCAATAAGAAAATAATAATTACAAACCATCTGACAATTTCGGAGAAAATGTTTGACCAAGAAAATTCTTCTTTTGCTTCAGGCACGCCGTATCTTCTTAAAAAGCTTTCAATTCTAAGAGCTTTGAAAATTTCTAAAACGACTTGCTTAAGAATGGACGCAATGATGACGCCTATAAGAAGAACGATTGTGCCGGCGATAATTTTTGGTACAAAACTTACCACCACTGCTACGCCGTTATTTAGAGAAGCAAGGAGTGTTTGACCAATATCTTGTGTCATAAGTGTTTTCACCCCCTTTCTTTTTTAAATTTGAGCAGCAGATTTAGTTTATTCACTTTTGCTTCCCTTGTCAATAGATTCGAGTATTGTTATAATTAAATCCTGGAACCTGCATATGTTTTATACATATGTCTTAAAAAGCAAGAAGGATAATAGGCTTTACGTTGGTTTGTCGAGAGATTTAAGAAAACGATTGGTAAGACATAATAAGGGATTAGTCCCATCGACAAAACACAGAAGACCTTTGGAATTAGTTTATTACGAAGCTTGCTTAGATGAAGAAAGGTCTGTTAAAAGAGAACGATACTTTAAAACAGGTTTCGGAAGAAGATTTTTGAAAAATAGAATATAATTCTATTTAGTCTAGTTACGCAAAAGGAGTAGTGGGCTCGCCCGCTAACGCCTGAGCGTAGCGATGGCGAGCGGGTCGGTAGCTCAGTGGTAGAGCAGGAGCCTTTTAAGCTCTTGGTCCTGGGTTCGAATCCCAGCCGGCTCACTAGTTAACAATTGTTAAAAATAGATGAAAGAAGTTAGCAGGAGATGACTAATTTGTCCTTTGATCTGTTAGAATAAGTTGCATGCTATGAGTACAGAAATACAATTAACACCAGAACAAGAGGCCAAAAAAGAGACTTGGCTAAAAAGTCTTTCTGATTTTATTGTTATTGCTAATGGAAAAACATGGGCTGCTGATGGAGCTGAAGTAGAGCCCCGCAGACCGGGATACAAAAGACTTCAATGGCCTTATCCAGAAAGCAAAATGTCAGAGCAAGATTTGAATGATTATAAAGGTTGGGAAGATTGGCGGCTAGAAGACGAATATACAGGCTATTTTAGAGCCCCTGGAATGACTACTATCTATTACAAAGATCAGCCAGCTTGGACTATGCAATATGGTGGACATGGACAAACAGAAGGCTATGAAGATAGAGCAAAGCAAACCTATGAATTCCTAAAGGCAGCCTTAAAACAAGTTAGCTCTGAAATGCCATTTAGGGGACCAAAGGAATATATGGAAGGTAATAAAAAATATGAATTTTCATTACTTGAAGGAGATATTACTGATTGTTTATGGCGAGAAAAAATTACTGAAGATAATCAATTAACCTTTACTCAAACGGGGCTAGCGGGAATCGTAATTCAAAGGGACTCAAATAGACAGCCACTTAGTCCCTGGGATCAATAAATAAAAATTAACTTCTTAAAGCTTCATCAGGAGATTCATGGTATAATATTTTTACCGAATGATCTTTGTGGTGAAAGTACCTTCCTGTTAGGGAGCGAATGTTGACATCAGATTTGATGATTCATCTATGCCACAAGGATCGAACTAAACTCTTTGGTTTACTACGTAATAATCAATAAGCCTTCTGATCATTGCCTGATAGGAAGCTCCATGTTTTTTAGCGGCACTTTTAAAAAAGTCCAGGCTCTTATCCGTAAGTGTCAAAGTTACCTTAGTCTTTTTTTCATTTAAACTCAATGCTTCCGGGCTAGGTAAAAAATCACTTATTACTCGTGCCTCAATTGGTTCATTACTGTATTTGATTTTGTTTTTCATATATATTTTTGCCCTTTCTCCAATAACCAGCACCAATTATACGGATGCGGTTACCTCTATAGGTAAAACGGACAGTTAAAACACCTCCCTTCACTTTTCCGAAACAGTAATATCGTTTCTCTGCCTTGCTATGCGCCAGATCTTGCGCAATCACACGCTTTGAGTCAATAAATGCATATTGCGCAGTTTCAAAATTGACTCCATGTTTCTCAAGATTCTCAGCGTTCTTATCCTCATCCCACTCGAAAGATATATTCATAAATATATTACCATATTGCCATATATTTTGCCATACCCAAAATATTGGCTAGAAATCTATATATTCATGATAACAAATCTGTGATTACAAAAAAAGACAAAATTCTAAAGTCCACAAAAATTAAAAGAAGTTGCTATACTTTATTATGCATCTCTTAGCCCAAATAAATAAGCATATTCAGAATTTAGGCCGTCTTGAAGGAATAAATCAAAGAATTCCTGCAGTCTGTTTAAGGTACTAGCGGGATCACCCAGTGATATTTGTGATTTTAAAGGCTTTTAGCCTCAAGAAATTGCGGATAGTTTGTCAAAAATAGTCCTATAACCCAGAATCCCATTAGGATTCGAACTCATGATTAGATTGTTAAATCAATCTTTCTTATTTTCCAATTCCAGTTCATCACTATCCTTTTCCCAATCTTTTCCATAAAAATGCTGCATCAACCCACAACATAATTCATAAACAAACACTTGTATTTTCTTTAAATCCTCATCAGGCAAATCAGGATAATATTTTCTTATGACATCAAGCGGTAACACTATAATTGTCACCTCCAAACAGATATTCTGTAACTTTAAGCATTCAAAACAGTCCCATAGTTGCATTTATTTTTTTGAAATGCTATAATTCAGGTCTAGTTTATAGTTTAATTATGTCGCCAGAAAATAGATCATCACAACCAAGAAAAGATAAAACATGGAGACCAACGAAAGAATTTCTCCTTTCGGATCCTCGAAGTACTGAAATCAGAGAAGTTTGCGTTGGTATCGTCCATAGATTAGATGCTTTACTGCATGATCCTGAAGTGGCGAGAAGTCAAGATAGACAAAGTCAATTATATGCTGAGCTAGAGATGCAAGGCGGTCGCTTAATTGAACTAGGAATCCGACCTAATATGCATGTTGGTAGCCCCCTAGAGGCATTCCAATCCAATCCTGTAACCACTACTGAATATGTAGCAGGTCAACTCATTGAACAAACAGGAGCTAGTGTAGTATCTGAATCTGCTATTATGCCTATTATCCAAGAGATGAGTGAAGTCCAAAGTGGATCAGCTCACTTGATCAGTAGTAAAAATATCACTCCCAAACTGAGAGATTTCATGGTAATGCGTTCAATGGTAAATGTTGGTTATAGCTTTTTGGATGCAGAACCAAAAGACGAATAAAAGAAACCCCTAGGGTCATGTTTTATTATCCGCAATTTTAATTAAAATTTGGTATTGTACTTTGCTATACATTTTTTAAGCCAAATGTATAAGCAAATTCAGAGTTTAGACCGTCCTGAAGGAATAATTTGAAAAACTCCCGCAGTCTGTTTAAGGTACTAGCGGGTTCACCCAATGATATTTGTGTTTTTAGAGGCTTTTAGCCTCAAGCAGTTGCGGCTAACTCCTCAAAATTAAGCCCATAAGTAAGAACCCTAGCGGGATTCGAACTGATGATTAGATTGTTATATCAATCTTCTTCACTTTCCAAGTCCGAATCATCAATATCCTCATTCCAATCATCTCCATAAAAATACTGCATCAACCCACAACATAATGCATAAATAAATTCTTGTATTTTCTTTAAATCTTCATCGGATAAATCAGGGTAATATTTTTAATTACATCCAGAGGCAACATTTAAATTCATCACCTACTTTACCAAGGGTTGAAAATCTAGCATATGGGAAAACTAATTAATAGGAGTGATGGCTTTCTACTTTGGCGTCAAAAGTACCCCGCCAGTAGAGTAAACGGATAAGGACGATTTCAAGTTTTTCTTTGGCGGCAATATTTTTATTGTTTTAGCCAAATATAGCTAATGTAAATTGCTAGCAGTATGGAAAGTAACCACAGAATAGGGGTCCAACTCATAAAAAGTTCCGGCCATGTTGCACCAATGGCGATACCAAGGGATATCATTGAGATCTTAAACAAACCCCCTTGCCACCATTTCAAAGTATATGATTTAAATATGTTCATAAATTTATTATATCATTCTTTAAATCTCACTGTCCAGCTGTAGTAAGCAAATAGAGCCATAATCGCAACCATAATATAACTATACCAGACAGGAAATATATCTAGGATTTTACTGTTTGGAATGGCGATAATAAAGGCGTGGATGATAACAGTCCCCAAAAAATAAAAAGTGATAACGGCGTAGAGTGCCTTTGTGATTACACTTGGGAAATAAATATCTTTCCAGAACTTTAGATAACCAATTCCTCCATAAAGAGCGCCAATCAAAATAATTACATCAACCATTCTTGGTATTGAGCTCGGCTCAAACCTGATAAGTATTCTTGATATATGAAGGACAATGCCGAATACAGACAGTACTGCGATGACCCTACCGAATTTTTTACTTGGAAAATTCATACTTAATTCACGATTTAACTTTATTATTTCACGAATTCTTCCATCGGAACATCTAACGCTGTGCGCCGATTCCGATTATTTTAACAATGAGGACAACCGCCCCAACAACAAGGCCTGCGCATTCCGCCTCTAAGCTTCGAGAGTGCCCTCTCGATACGGATACTCCTCGTCTCCGCTTTTTTGCCAGACGTAATCCAGCATATCCACTCATTGCGCGCAAGTGGTGTGATATCCTCCCATACTACTTGCGCCGCAGGCGTTGAAATAAAGGCCTTTTGTAAATCCGCTGGCACTTTGTGCACCGTAGCGGTGGAGATTCCTTTTCTGGTCATAAGATTATTTTATTAAATCTTCCATTTTCATTATACAGCATAAATTAACAGAAAGTTTGTGTTATAATTTCCTCACCGAATGATTCTTGTGGTGAAAGTATCCTCCTTCGCTAAGAAGCTGCGGCGGGACAAGCCTTACTGTTAGGGAGCAAATGTCGGCACTGTAAAAAGTGATCCGTCTCTGCTATGGGGATCGTAACCTTACTCCCTCCGGTTCAAATCGAGCCGGAGGTGTTTTTTATGCTAATATTGAATAGATGGCCTGGAAAGTTTTGTTTTTCCAAACAGTAAGAGGCGATTCTCCTGTAAAGGAGTTTATCGGAGAGCAAGATTCAATGATTCGTTCAAAAATTGCTCTTTCAATATTACTTCTCAAAAATCAAGGACCTTTTTTAAAGCCTCCTTACATCAAAAAATTACAAGATAAGTTGTACGAACTAAGAATTTCAGGAACATCACAAATAAGAATATTTTATACGATTCACCACTCAGAATATTATCTCTTACATGCGTTCAAAAAGAAAAGTCAAAAAACACCCTCGAAAGAACTCAAAATAGCCATTGACAGAATGAAAGAGATAGTATAGCATATATGCTATATGATTAAACCCAAAGATAGAAAACATCTAGATTTTGATGTTTGGCTAAAGGAAGAGCTAAAAAATCCTGCTTTTAAAGCAGAGTTTGACAGGCAGCAACCGGAATTTGCTGTTATTAATGCTATTATTGAGGCACGAAGAAATAAAGGAATTACACAAAAATCCTTGGCTCAAAGGATTGGTACCAAACAATCAGTTATCTCAAGGCTTGAATCCGGCAGAGCTAACCCATCTGTTGCTTTTCTTAAAAGATTGGCTCAAGCCCTAAATTCTCATCTGGAAATTAGATTTACAAATTTTAAATAATCCTGTTGTACTTTGCTATGCATCTTTTAAACCAAATTGGTAAGCAAATTCGGAGTTTAGGCCATACTGAAGAAATAATTCGGAGAATTCCTGCAGTCTGTTTAAGGTACTAGCGGGCTCACAAATTAAAAATGCATCATTCTTGGATTGTTAAATCAATCTTTCTGAGGACCGTCCCTTATTTCTCTCCTTCACTGATACACCCAGCTAAAGAAGGCACCGTAACTGTGTAACCTCCATCAGGTTGTTCTTCAAAAATTACATCATATTTCAATACTGTTTGTTTCATAAATAAATTATATCACAATTTGTAAAATTTAGTAAGGGTTTTTTTATTATTTTCAGCATAAAATGACTTAGTGTTTATTAAAAAATACTATATCTAGTCTTTAAATCTGTGATTTCTATATAGATTTTAGAGAGGGTGAAGTTTGGTTTTTATCAAGATTCCGCAATGTTTCCCAGAAATTACTGTAATTTGCGATTCCTTCAGGTCTTTCAACAGATACTGCTATATTGCCTTTGCTCACTGTTGCTCCAATTACTCCTACAGGTTTAGTGGCAATATGGGGTTTTCTATCGTTTTCAAGTGAAAGGATTATTCTCATCCCTCCTCCTGCCATAATAAACATTTCATCTTGTTCTGCAATCTTGTTAACTGTAAATCCAGTTTTTAAAGCAGCTTCCTGATAATTAGGTAGCCTACTCTCTTTAATCTGCTTTGTCACAATTAATCCATCTGCTATTTTAGGAAGGATTTCTTCTAATGCTAGTGCATTTTTACCAATATATTGTTGTCTTTCTGTCATATTCTATGTATATTAGCATAAAAAAAATACTTTTTGAAAGTAGCAATATCGGGCTCACTTTGGTAAAATAGTTTTCTATGATTCCGGTAACTTCCCTTCGCCCTGGAGTAACTTTTGAAGAGCACGGAGATATTTTTGAGGTGCTGACATATAACAACATGCATCTTCGAAAAACAAGCTCTGTTGTTCAGGTAAAAGTCAGAAGTCTGAGAAAAGGCGCGACAACTGAAAAAAGCTTTGGCAGCAATGGGGAAGTAAATCCTGTAACAATTACAAGACAAGAACTCCAATATCTTTACAAAGATAACAATTCAGGATACTTTATGGAACCTCGAACTTTTGAGCAAGTAAGTGTTGTTCTTAAAAATTTGCAAGGACACGAATTTCTAAAAGAAGGAGAAATAGTTGTAGTTAAATTTCATGGAAAAGAAGCTCTTAGCATTATACTTCCTCCAAAAGTAAAACTTAAGGTTACGGATACAAATCCGGGAGTCAAAGGAAATTCAGCAACCAATGTTTATAAAGACGCAACTCTGGAAAACGGTCTCACAACCAAAGTTCCTTTATTTATTGATATCGGAGATGAAATTATCGTAGATACCCGAGATGGTTCCTACACCAACCGCGCATAACTTTTCCTTCGGTGTCATCCTCAACTTGTTTCGGGATCTCTATTGTTTATCCTCTAATTCTGGCGTATAATAATAGATCTTCTTTTTATGGATAAAATAATTGTTAAGGGAGCTCGGGAACATAACCTCAAAAATATTGATCTGGAAATTCCTAAGAATAAACTTGTGGTTTTT
>Ga0209515_10001213_pt1 | contig 44227 bp, 31 predicted proteins | sample Subgroupgradi54m_FD_187454 | JGI IMG/M metagenome (GOLD analysis project Ga0209515, IMG submission 187454) | Subsurface groundwater microbial communities from S. Glens Falls, New York, USA - GMW60B uncontaminated upgradient, 5.4 m (SPAdes)... ... | reverse complement strand
CTTCTCAGCTTTCCCGCGGTGCTACGGGCCATGGCCCCTGGCAGGACCTATATATTCTACCTGGCGTTGGTCACCTGGGCAGGCGACGTGGGCGCATTCTATGTGGGCTCCGCATGTGGGAGGAGGTTGCTCTATCCGTCCATCAGCCCGCACAAGACTGTTGAGGGCGGCCTGGGCGGACTCCTGGCCTCCGTTCTGGCCTCGTTCCTGGCCAGGCTCTGGTTCTGGGAAACGCTCGGTATTGCTCAGAGCCTGTCGCTTGGATTGGGTCTCGGGATCATGGGACAGGTGGGTGATCTGTGCGAATCGATGCTGAAGCGGAGTTTCGGCGTGAAGGACGCCGGTAGCCTGATCCCAGGCCACGGCGGTCTCTTGGACCGCGTCGATAGCCTTCTCTTCACCGGCCCGGTCCTCTACCTCGCGGTCCTGGCAGGGTGGGCATGATGCTGGCTCTCCCGCAGTGGGTGGGTCGGCCACGAGAGGACGTGCGGCGGGACGTCAGGGGGGCCGTGTTGGCGGCGCTGTCAGCGGGGCCGCTCGTCCTGTCATTCCCTGTCCCCGACATGGGAGGGCTGGCGTTCGTCGCCCTCATCCCGTTGCTTGTGGCCATCCGCGGCGAACCCCCGGCTCGGGCCTTTTGGTGGGGAAGTCTCGCGGGATTGCTTTTTTATCTCTTGAGCATCTCCTGGGTGACGCGAACGATGACGACGTATGGCGGCCTATCGGTCGCCCTCAGCGCTCTTGTCCTTCTGGCGTTGTCGGCATATCTCGCGCTCTACGTGGGGCTCTTTTGTTATGGCACCTCCGTCATCGCGAGCGCCGCATGGCCGATCGACCTTCTGGCCCCGGCGGCACTGTGGGTCGGCTTGGAGTACCTTCGCACCTATGCGTTGACCGGATATCCTTGGGCCTTGCTCGGGTACACGCAGTACCGGAGCGCCCTGCTCCTGCCCATCGCCTCCGTCGCTGGCGTATATGGCCTCTCGTTTCTCGTGATCCTCGTCAATATTGCCCTGGCGCAGTTGGCTGTCAGGGCTACTGCTCGCCTTCAGACCGTAGTTCTTGCAGGGGCGGTGGCGCTACTCCTTCTCTGGTCTCCGAGGCTCCTGTCGCCCACGACAGCGGCCGCCGGCCCGGAGCAAGAGCTCGGGGTCGCCTTGGTGCAAGGCAACATCGATCAGGCGCTGAAGTGGGATCCGGCGATGCAGGCGGCGACGATCGATCGGTATCGCAGCCTGAGCCTGGAGGCGGCGACGCGGGCGCCGGGCCTCATCGTCTGGCCCGAGACGGCCGTTCCGTTCTTCCTTCGCCTCGAACCCTCGTTACGAGGGCGCGTTGCCGATATTGCTGCCGAGACCGGGAGCCACCTGCTCGTGGGGAGCCCGGACGTCGAGCCCGGCGCGCAAAGCGGCGGGGGTGACCGCTACCACAATAGCGCGTTCCTGATCTCTCCTCAGCGTGAGCTCCTTGGCAAGTATGACAAGATCCATATGGTTCCCTTTGGCGAGTACGTGCCGCTCAAGTCGATGCTCTTTTTCGTGCACAAGCTGGCGTACGGGATCGGCGACTTCGAGGGGGGCCGGACCTACACGATCTTTCACTTGCCTCAGGGTCGCTTCGGGGTGACCATCTGCTATGAGGTGATCTTTCCGGATCAAGTCCGGCGCTACGTGAAAGAAGGGGCGGACTTCCTGGTCAATATCACCAACGACGCCTGGTTCGGGCGATCGGCGGCCCCGGCCCAGCATCTGGCGATGGCCGCCCTTCGCGCTGCCGAGAACCACCGCTACCTGATACGGGCGGCTAATACCGGCATTTCCGCTATCGTTGATCCCACAGGCCGGATCCTGCAAGCCTCTGAGGTATTCGTTCCCGCTGTTGTCTCGGGGCGGATTCAGTTACAGCGGGGCGAGACTTTTTACACCCGCTACGGCGATCTCTTCGCCTGGCTGTGCGTGGCCTTCGTCTTCGCCGTATTCGTCGCAGAGAGGGGCTGGAGCGGGGCTCGGATCTCTTCGGAACCGGCCCCCGTCTCGCAAAGGAGGGCACGATGATCGCAGATTTCTCCCGCAGGCTCGATGGGTTAAAGGCCAAGCTGCACGGGCTTCGGGTCTATCTTTGACCAGGAAGGGAAACAGTCGCGCCTGAGGGAGATCGAGGCGCTGCTTCATGCGCAGGAGTTCTGGTCCGACCCGTCTCGCGCTCAGAAGATCCTGAAGGAGCAGCGTGCCCTTAAGGAAGTGGTGGAGCAGCTCGAGGCGCTAGGGCGCGAGCTGGAAGACCTCAGTGTGCTGCTCCAGCTCCTGCGGGAAGAGGAAGACCAGGAGACCCTGACCGAGATGGAGAGATCCCTCCGGAGCGTGGAGGAGCGAATCGCCGCTCTGGAACTGACGACAGTCCTGGCGGGTGAGTATGACAGGGGCAACGCGATCCTCTCCATCAACCCCGGCGCGGGCGGCACCGAGTCACAGGATTGGGCGCAGATGCTCCTACGGATGTACATGCGCTGGGCGGAGGCCAGGGGCTATCGTGCCGAAGTGATCGACCTGATTCCTGCCGAGGAGGCCGGCATCAAGAGCGCCACGGTCACGGTGACAGGCGCATACGCCTATGGGCGACTAAAAGCCGAGATGGGGGTCCACCGCCTTGTTCGGATCTCGCCGTTCGACGCCAGCCACCGCCGTCATACCTCATTTGCGTCGGTCTTCGTCTACCCCGAGATCGATGAGGAGATAGAAGTCGCCATCGACGAGAAGGACTTGCGAATCGATACCTTCCGTTCCAGCGGCGCGGGTGGACAACATGTCAACGTCACCGACTCGGCGGTGCGGATCACCCACTTACCGACCGGCATCGTCGTCTCCTGCCAGAATGAGCGCTCGCAGCACAAGAACCGGGGCATGGCCATGAAAGTCCTGCGCTCCCGGCTGTATGACCACTATCGGCGGGAGCAAGACAAGGAGATGGCCAAGCTCGAAGGCGAAAAGAAGGACATCGCGTGGGGCAGCCAGATCCGTTCGTACGTCCTTGCCCCCTACCAGCTTGTGAAGGACCACCGCACGGGCCTGGAGACCGGCAATGTGGAGAAGGTGCTGGACGGTGAGATTGAGCCATTCATCGACGCCTTTCTGCTGAAATGGCAGAAGGCGCCCGGGGCCGCAAAGTGAGATCAGAAGAGATTTTGACGGCCCTCGACCACCTCGCAATACCTCATGACCCACTGGTCCACCAATGGGCATGAAAGTCTGTCGCACGCCCCTCTGGTCCCCTCTCCCCATTTTGGGGGAGAGGGTGGGGGTGAGGGGAGACTTTCTAACCAATGACGGACCGATTCGACAAGAGGCTCGGGTGGCGACGAGCATTCACTCATGAGTAGGCGGAAGCGGAACGCGCGTGACGGCCCTTTGGGAAACGGGAAGCCCCGAAGGGCCATGCTGTTTTCGGGGGATCTCGGCCATGCCGCCCGAGGGGCCGGGCGAGGCGGCCACGAGGAGTCCGTAGTCCGGCAGATGCTTTGCCCGTGGTGCTCAATTCACTGCAGCCATAACGCGATTATGCTGACCCGTAATTACCGGCAACGGCGGGTTTCGGCGGATCTTGACAAGTCCTTGAAAACTCGGCAGAATCGCCGCAGTTGTAGGAAGTTTGAGGACCGCGATATGCTGACCAGCATACTCACCGGTTAGGCGCTCCGGATTTCTCGTCGGATGAGACCGCGAAAACTACTCAAGCGAATCGTTGTGGCCCCGCACAATGTGCGGTTTCGCGATCTCGTCGGGTTGGCGGAAGCACTCGGCTTCCGGGTCGCAAGAACTGAGGGAAGTCACCACATTCTTACGCATCCAGGCATTCCCGAGCTCCTCAACCTCCAGGAAGTGAGGGGCGAGGCAAAACCCTACTAGGTCCGACAGTTGCTTCAGTTGGTCGAACGGTATAACCTACACTTGGGGGACGACGAATGAAGGATTATCACATCAACATCTTCTACAGCGATGAGGACGGGGGGTACATCGCAGACATCCCTGACCTCCGGCACTGCTCCGCCTTCGGCGCAACGCCGGAAGACGCGCTAGCCGAGGTTCTCAAGGCGAAGGAAGCATGGCTCAAGGCGGCGAAAGCGGCCCGGAAGCCCATCCCCCCTCCGTCGTTTCGGCCAGCCATCTACCAGGTCGCGTAGATGAGGGGCCGGCGCCTGACCGAGCGCTGGTGTGCCCTGAAAGGCACTGACAACTTGCCGGTGCAAGTCCGGTCGTGGTAATCGCCAGAGAGACACGTAGCAGGCTCCCAGTGCTCCCGGGTGACCGGGGGTGCTGAAGCGGAGTATCCCTCTCCGGGAAGGAGGTGCAACACAGCAGTCCGCACCATCAAGGGAATCCTGCAGCGCCGTCATGTTAGCCCGCAAGGGACAAAGGAGAGCCGAGCCTGTCAGCGCTGGTGAAAGCCATGGAAAAGGTGAAGACTCTGGCGCAGCCTCGAGGAACTCCTCGGCGTAGGGGGAGCGGAATGCGTATGACGGCCCTTTGGGGTGCGAGAAGCCCCGAAGGGCCGTGCTCTTTCCGTGGGACCTCGGCCATGCCAAAGCGTTCAGCACTCTTTTGTGGCGCATCTCCTCTAAGACGGCTACGACATCAGGACGGTTTAGGATCTCTTAGGACATAAGGATGTCAGCACGACGATGATGTACACCCATGTGCCGGGTTCTCCCCCCCTCAGCAGAGGTGCTGGAAGAGATGACGCGGGTGCATCATGAGCGGATCCTGTCCTGAGCTCCGTCGAAGGGACGGAACTCACCGCTCTGGGTGAGATGGTCAGGGTGTGTGGGAGAGAGGAGGCGGAGCGGCTGCTCAAGACGTTTCGGGTGGAGGTTCGGTGAGCGTGCTATACGGCGGGCTGGTATCTGGATATACTGCCAGATTGGCGGGGTATCTCAGTATGGGTGAGGTCTTGACAATGGGGAGAGAAGTGTGGGGTACGGTTAGTGATTTTGGTTCTGAAGAGTGGCGGTGTAGCTCGCTTGCTACACCGCCAGACAGTTGGCAGTATACTTAATAGTTAGAAAGCACTCGCGCGGAGGGTGGCTTGCGCTTGCCCTAGAATCGCTCGACCCCAGAACAGAGAAAGCTGTTCCCCTCATGTCTTCGGGAATCAGTCGATGCACTTCCTCAATGATCCACCCCACATAGCCGAAGACGACCGCCTCCGCTCCAGCTACATGCGGGAGCTCGTCCGAGAAACTGCTCCGATGGACGCACCCTCTGGCCCAGCAAACATACCCAAAGTCATCGTGCAGTTTTGGCACGATTCGGGCGCCATACCGGCTGATGTCTGCGAGTGTCTTGACAGCTGGGAATCGCTCACGGGACAAGGCTTCAAGCGAGTCTTGTTCGATGACAACAAAGCCAGACAGTTTATCGCCAGACAATTTGGCAGTCCCCACGTGGCGGCATTCGACCGGTGTCCTCACCCGGCAATGAGATGCGACTACTTCCGCCTCTGCTACATCTTTAGACACGGCGGCTTCTACGTCGATGCAGATGAGGTCTACCAAGGCGGCGAGTGTCAGTCCTGGTTTCGCGACAACAGGCTAAAGATACAACCCCTGTGTTACGACACCCTGAGCAACACCATGGTCCAGACTGACCTGTTCGTAGGGAACCAGGCTGACTCGCCGGATTGGATTTTCTACGTCAACAACAATCCGCTAATCGCACCGGCCTCTCATCCCGTTATTCGTTTGGCACTCGCTCGGTCAACTCGAATTCTCTTGATTCATGGAGGGGAACGACTTGACATACAGTCCACGACCGGTCCGGGGAACCTCACGGGCAGCTTAGTCAGACATTCCATCGCCTCCAAGCTTGCGGGCAAGGCCCGAGACTTCCTGCTCTTGACCAACTGGAACGCCATGTCCATCAGTCGATGGCCGCTAAGCTATCGCGATGATGAGCGGAACTGGAGACTCTGGAACCCCACTGCCTGAATGCATCGGCGACACGTGGCGAGCCCTCGCGCACGCCTGTGTCGCCTCGTCGCCGGCAGCTACACACCTCGGCGGTAACCACCCTGACCAGGAAGGGAGCGTTCCACTTCCAAATGAATAGAGCGACGTACTCGGGACTGCTTGTGCGCTTGTTGTATCGCGTGATGCTCGGCAAGAGGTATCTGGGCGCCAAGCCAACCTGCGAATCCCTTGGGGTTGATCAACGGCATGACACAATTGAGCGCATATACGTGATCAACCTGGACCGGCAGGGTGATCGATGGCGCCAGATGCGACGAGAGCTCAGCAGTCTAAATGACCGCTCTGGGAAGCCACTGGCTGGGATAGCCAGGCGTTTTTCCGCTGTCGACGCAAGGTACTACACGGGGCCACCCAGTAGCGAGGAGCTTCAGCCCTACTACTCCCTGGCCGACCAACTGTTTGTAGAGCCGAACCCTCTACTGGCCGGACATGGGAACACCAATGCCCAGCGTGTCGAAATGACCCGGCAGGAGGTGGCCGTCGCTCTCTCGCACATTGCGGTTTGGAAGCTCGTGGCTGCGAGCGATCGCCCCTACACGCTTGTGCTGGAGGATGACGTCTATTTCCGCCGTGGCTTCGCCCGGACCCTTGAAAGAGCATGGGCAGAGCTCATGCAGACCCACGGGCAGTCCGCTGCTTTCGATGTTCTTTACCTGTCTTACAAAGAGGCCGACACGGGAGCGCCTAGAACGCCGGTCTCCGACCTACTGTTCAGGCCCCTGCGTGGATTATGGTGGTTGTCCGGATATGTACTATCTACGAGGGGAGCCCAAAGACTACTTGACGTCCTGCCCGTGCGTGGTCCCGTGGATCTCTGGATCAATCATCAGTTCGAGAATCTCGAGGTGTTCGCGACGCAAAGATCCATTATCGAGCAGAGATTGGATTGCCCGTCCGCCAACGCCTACTCGATCCTCCCCGTTCTCTCGAAGGTTGGTGTGTTGACCCGGGAGAAGCCGTTGCTGCTCAAGGCGCGGGCTTTGCCCGGGCCCGTCTTTGCGTTCGGCAAGCAAGGCTCGGGTTTGACTGCACTTGCAATGGCGCTCTCTATGCTGGGCTATAGATGTTGCAGTGACATTGCTGAGTTGCCCATGAGTGAGCATGACAATCTCCTCGGCAAGAAGAGAAGTAAGGTATTTGACGCGTACGTGAATGTGGGCTCACTTAGGCCTCGTGACTACATCGAACTAGCGAAGATCTACCGCCGAGCCCGATTCATCATCACTGAAGGAACCGAAGGGGAACTGACTGGACTGGGAGAGGATGGCTCGAAGAAGGCGTTGAGCAAAGAGCGCTATTCGGCCGACGAGGACGATTGCGTCGGCATACCCAGGCTGCTGGTTGATGAACTCCGTCAGACCTCAAGAAGTGTTCTGGTATTGCCGGCGCAACACCCGGACAAATGGGAGTCGCTGTGTGGCTTCCTCGGATGCGACTACCCTAGCGATCAATATCCCGAGTGCGAGGATCAGGCTCAACGGAAGCTATCCACAAGAGACCGCGAGAACGGACGCGGCTTCTCGCCCACCGCGAGAAGATTGAAGAGTGATTCTTCTCCGTGGATTGCTCCACCGAAAGACTGGCACGGCATTCCGCTCGCTGAAGTCAGCGACCCCTCTACGCGAAGATCCAATGGAGGCCGGGTATCTGAACGGTTTGATCGTGCACTGTGGATGCTACGTGACGATACGTTTCCGAGTAATCTGGCTTTCTTCAGCCCGGACAACTTCTTGATTGGTAGTGACAGTGTCGTACGATTGACGCTGCGCGAGGAACGCACCTCTGTGCGAGAGTTTACGTCTGCGTCAATTTGTAGTCGCCAGTGTTACCTTTACGGCCGCTTTGTAGCCGAAGTGAGGCCGACCAATGTACCCGGATTGATCACAGGGGTGTTCTTGCACCGCAATTCACCCCGGCAGGAGATCGATATCGAGTTCCTCGGCAAGGACACAACCAAGAAGCTCGTAAACGTCTACTACAATCCCGGATCCGACGGAGCGAGGATGGAGTATGGCTATAGGGGTACGCCAGCACTTATCGACTTGGGCTTCGATGCATCCGAGGACTTTCATCGATATGAGATCGAATGGTGTGCCACTGCCATTCGCTGGCGCGTAGATGGGCGACTCGCATACGAACGAGTTAATTGGGATCCCACACCGATCCCACATCTGCCGATGCAGTTCAATGTCAATCTATGGCACTCAAGGTCAGAAGAGTTAGCAGGAAAGTTGGCCGGTGGCGAACTGCCCGCGCAGGCCGAACTCAGGGCTATTGAGGTTTATGCCCAACCGAGCGGGGCTTCCGGCTCCGACTACCTGGACGAAACCTGTGACCCGACCGCCCCAACCCCGGCGTAGCAGATATTCGAGAATCCCTCGGCAGAAGGAGCAGGGCCTGGCAAGGGGTGGTGCCAGGTAGGAAGTCCGGGACGGTTCGCCGCCGTCTGCAAGAAGTCGGGCCCTCGTATGCGGACTCGAGACTTTCGGTGGGTCGATCTTGTATCTGAATGCTTGGCGGGCCCGTGTGGTGGGGAACAAGGGTGCTGGGCTTTCTAGCGGCTCCAGCCCGACCCGAGCCAGCACGCTTCATTGTTGTTGGCGCGGAGTGGTGCCGCTGGCTCGGGCGGCTGAGCCACTCCGATGCGCCGACGCTCGCGGCCTTCGGCTCGCTCGCCTGTCGGCGCATCGGAGTGGAGGCTACCGCAGCTCCGTTAGGCCCCGGGAAGGTCCTGCGCGCCTTCTAGGCGTAGGGGTCGAAAGCAACTGGGCTGGTACGCTCCGCGGGTCAATGTGCTCATCACGCTTGACGTTAATCACGCAACACGTTATGATACACTTGTGATCAAAACGTTCAAGTGCGCCGACACGGAAGCTCTCTCGAAAGGCCGGCGGGTCAAGCGGTTCGTGCGCATCGAGTCGGTCGCGCGCCGCAAGCTGCGGCAGTTGCAGATCGCGGGCCGGCTGGAAGACCTCCGTGTGCCGCCGGGCAACCGGCTGGAAGGACTCAAGGACGACCGCGCCGGGCAACACAGTATCCGCGTGAACGATCAATTTCGGGTGTGCTTCCGCTGGACGGCTGCGGGCGCCGAGGACGTTGAGATCGTGGACTATCATTGACGGAGGGAGACCATGCGTAAGCTCAAGCCCGTGACGCCTGGCGAGTTGCTGCGCGAAGAGTTCCTGATCCCGATGGGCCTCACGCAATACCGCCTCGCCAAGGAAATCGGTGTGCCCGCCCAGCGGATCGGTGACATCGTGGGGGGCAAGCGTGCCATCACGGCGGACACCGACCTGCGCCTGTGCCGGTTCTTCGGTCTTTCCAACGGCTATTGGCTGCGGGCGCAGGCGGCCTATGACACCGAGGTGGCGGAAGAAGCCCTCGCCAAGACCTTGGCGAAGATCAGACCGTGGGCGGGAGTGCCCACTCATGCGGGTTCTCGGGCCTAACAGTTGCGCTCAGCCGTGCAAGTACCTCTTTTTCGGGGGAAGATCACGCTTCGCGCTGACGCGCTCGCGCCTGTTACCCAGTACGTTAGGCCGCCGTGGCGCGACGAGGGGGCGCGATGATTCTCGCTATCTCGCGACTCGAGGCTCCCAGTGCCAGAAGGGCTCTAATGAGCAGGTCCAGAGACACAGAGGGATCACCGGCTTCCATCTTGGCGACCCTGGATTGGCTGGACTTCACAAGTTTTGCCAGATCCCCCTGGGTGAGTCGACCCCGAACTCTCCGCTGACACAGCTTTGACCCGAGTTTAATCTTGAGTTCGACATACGCGGCTTCTTCGGGTGAGAGCTTGAGGAAGTCTGCGGTGCTCCCGACCCTCCAGCCCTTAGCTTCAAGGCGCTTCCTCTTCGATTCACGCATGGTCGTAGCTCCTGAGACGCTGCCTGCACGTCTCGATCACCGCCTCGGGAGTCCGGGGCGTTTTCTTGCTGAACACCTCCAAGATAATGATGGCATCCGGGTCAATTCGATAGATGATCCGACACGTGACTCCAGCGTCGTTGATGCGCAGTTCATGGCATCGTGTTCCGATCGCGGGTATCGGTCTCGAATGGGGCATACCCAGTAGCTCGCCCCTCTGCAATCTTCGGAGAAGAAACCCAGCCTCGAGCCTGGCCGTGGGCGAGAACGGCGGAGTCCTGACCTCGCCGTGGAGCCAGACTAGCGGCTTGTCCGTCGCAGTCATACATTTGGAGTATATGTCATATCCGACATATCGTCAAGTAGTTTTTCTGCCAACGCCCTAACTACCGCCTGAAGAGGGCAGCCGTCTCTCATAACGGCGAAAAGTGAGGTCTGAAGCTTCCTTGACAGTCATCACCCCGCTATCTATAATCGAGCGAGTCTGACGACCGGAGGCTTGGTGGACGAACAGAGTCCGTTAATTGGCGAGCGGCTGCGGAAGCTGGCGGAAATTGAACAGGCCGGCATTGATCCCTATCCGGCCCGTTTCAACGTCAGTCACCTTGCGGCCGATCTTCATCGGGAGTATGCGGGTCTCTCTGAAGAGGGGGACGCTGGGGCTCCTCAGGTCTCGATCGCCGGGCGCCTGATGTCGGTACGGGGTCATGGGAAGGCGACCTTCGCTCACCTCCAGGACGGTTCCGGAAGGATTCAGATCTACATCGTACGGGATACGGTAGGTCCCGAGGCATACGAACTCTGCAAAAAACTGGACGTAGGCGATCACTTGGGAGTCGAGGGCCCACTCTTTCGCACGAAGACGGGAGAGCTCACCGTGCGAGCCATGGCGTTTCAGCTCCTCTCGAAGTCGCTTCGGCCTCTTCCGGAAAAGTGGCACGGTCTGACCGATCTGGAGACTCGTTTTCGCCAACGCTATCTCGATCTCATGGTGAACCGCCAGGTCGCCGACGCCTTCAGGACGCGCAGCCGCTTGATCGCCGAAATCCGCCGCTTCTTCGAGTCCAGGGGCTTCCTCGAGGTTGAGACGCCCATGATGCAGCCGATGGCGGGCGGCGCCATGGCGCGTCCCTTTGTCACTCATCACAATGCCTTGCACCTGACCCTGTACCTTCGGATCGCGCCGGAGCTCTACCTGAAGCGTCTGATAGTCGGAGGATTCGACAGGGTCTTCGAAATCAACCGGAGCTTCAGAAATGAGGGGATCTCCACTCAACACAACCCCGAATTCACCATGTTGGAATTCTACCAGGCCTATGCCGATTACCGCGATTTGATGGAGCTGATGGAAGAGCTACTCCCACATCTCGTCAAAGAGGTGGCTGGGGACCAGGAGGTGACCTACCAGGGAACGCGGCTCTCCTTTGCTCCCCCCTGGCCCCGGTTGACTCTGGAGGAGGCCCTCATGAAACTGGCCGGGCTCGATGCAGAGGCCCTCAAGACGGAGGACAGCGTGATGGAGACGGCCCGACGTCATGGGCTGACCATCCTGCCAGGATGGGGCAGGGGGAAGGCGCTGGGTGAGCTATTCGATGCCCTGGTCGAGCCAAAGCTCCACCAGCCCACTTTCATCATCGATTTTCCCACTGAACTTTCTCCGCTGGCCAAAGCGAAACGAGAGGATCCTCAGACCGTCCAGAGATTCGAGCTGTTTGCAGGCGGGATGGAGATCGCCAACGCCTATTCTGAGCTGAACGATCCCCGCGAACAGCGTGCCCGCTTTCTTGACCAGTTGCGCCGCCGAGATCAGGGCGATCTTGAGGCCCATGGCCTGGACGAGGATTTCCTGCGCGCATTGGAATACGGGATGCCGCCCGCGGCTGGAGCCGGCATCGGCATTGACCGGCTCGTCATGCTCTTCACGGACTCCCCATCCATTCGGGATGTCATCCTCTTTCCCCTCCTGAAGCCGATGCAGGGCGAACGAGGCACCGCCGATGCCGTTTGAGCTGTTTGTGGGGCTTCGCTATCTGAAGGCGAGGCGAAAGCAGGCATTTATCTCGTTGATCACGCTGATCTCCATCGGAGGCGTAGCGCTTGGTGTGATGGCGCTCATCGTCGTCCTGGCGGTGATGAGCGGGTTCGAGCATGACCTCCGTGGAAAGATCCTCGGGACGAACGCCCACCTCTGGGTTCTGCGCTACGGAGATCGGGGGATCGAGGAGCCGGCTCGGGCGATGGAACAGGTTCGGGCTGTTCCGCACGTCGCGGCGGTTTCTCCTTTCACCTATCATCAGGTGATGCTGAGCACGGATCGGGGGGCGGCCGGGGCGGTCCTTCGTGGCCTAGACCTCGACTCCGCGCAGGAGGTGACGGCGCTCACCAAAAACTTCACCGAGATAGATCCTGAACGACTGAAAAAGCCGGCCGACGGGACCGGATGGCATCTTAGTGCCGACGGGATCATCATCGGCCGCGCCCTGGCCACGAACATCAACGTCGGCCTTGGTGGCCGGGTCAATGTCATCTCCCCCTTCGGAAACGTGTTGACGCCCTTCGGGTTAGCGCCCCGGATGAGGAGCTTTACCGTGGCCGGGATCTTCGAGATGGGAATGTATGAGTACGACAGCACCCTGGCCTACGTGACCATCCCTGCGGCCCAACAGTTGTTCAGGCTGGGGACTGCGGTGACCGGGATCGAGGTGAGGCTGGACGATCTGTACAGGGCTAAGGAGGTGGGAGCTGAGGTTCAGCGGCGGCTGGGGTTCCCCTATTTCACCAGGGATTGGATGCAGCTCCACAAGAACCTCTTTGCAGCCCTGAAGCTCGAAAAGATCGCGATGTTTATCATCCTTGCTATGATCGTCCTGGTGGCCGCGTTTAACATCGTCAGCACGCTGAACATGATGGTGATGGATAAGGGGGCGGAGATCGGGATCCTCAAATCGATCGGCGCGACGTCCAGGAGTATTATGTCGATCTTCATGGTGGAGGGAGTGGTGATCGGCCTTGTCGGCACCCTGTTGGGGACCGCGGCGGGCGCCATCATCTGCAAGCTACAGGAGACCTATAAGATCGTCAGGCTGCGGGGTGACGTCTATTTGCTTGATGCCCTCCCGATCTTGATGAAAGGGAGCGACCTGCTCTTGATTGCCTCTGCGGCGCTGGTCCTCAGCTTCCTCGCGACGCTCTATCCCTCCTGGCAGGCAGCCAGGCTTGACCCTGTCGTCGCGATCCGCTATGAGTGAGTTCATCAGGGCAAGAGAAGTCTACAAGTCGTTCCAGGTCGGCGGCGGAACAGTGGAGGTCCTGAAGGGCGTCGATCTCAACGTCGAGAAGGGCGAGTTCGTCGCGATCGTGGGCCCTTCCGGGGTTGGCAAGAGCACGCTCCTGCACCTTCTGGGTGCCCTTGACCGCCCCACAGCCGGTGAGATTTTGTATGAAGATGTCAGCCTGGGGCGGCTGGACAATGGACAACTGGCCAGTTTTCGCAACCAGACTGTGGGCTTCATTTTCCAGTTTCATCACTTGCTCCCCGAGTTCACCGCGCTGGAGAATGTCATGATGCCGCTCCTGGTGGCGCGCCGGAAGCGGGCGCAAGCACAGGACATCGCCGCCTCCCTGCTGAGGGAAGTCGGGCTCGAGCCCCGGCTGTCGCACCGGCCTCCTGAGCTGTCCGGGGGGGAGCTGCAGCGGGTTGCCATCGCAAGGGCCCTCGCAACTGGACCCAAGGTCATCCTGGCTGACGAGCCGACCGGAAACCTGGACACCAAGACGGGCGATGCGGCGTTTGAGTTGCTCCGACGGCTGAATCGGGAACGTGGCCTGACCTTGATCATGGTCACGCACAATGAGGGGTTGGCCCGTCGGTCGGATCGGATCATTGCCATGCTGGACGGCCGAATTGTGGAGAGGACTTAAAATCCCGGAGATCTCGGTCTGTGCGGGTTCGACTCCCGCCCCCGGCACAAAAGAAATCAAGAAGTTATAGTGCTGGAAATTGTCCTCCCCATCGAAGAGAGCCGGAAATTGTGAAAGAAATGTGAAAGTTCTCAGGAAGAGCGATCCGGCGCGAGTTGGGGGACTAGACACAGCTGGAGGGATAGGACTCAGGATGATGAGGGGGAGAGTTCACCGGTGGCCCGTGTCAGAGCCCCGCAGCGGCCGCGTCTCGGGCCACGAGGACGGAGGAGGGGCCTCGGATTCTTGAGTAGGGCACCTTCGGAACATCGTCGGGAGGCCGTGCCTTCGAGAAATTGGAGACGCGGCCTCAGCTTATTGATCAGTCGATGCTCAAAGGATTGGGGGTGCGGGCTGCAAATTCTTGAGGGGAGATTGTCAACCTGGAAATTCCAAAAAGCAAGAACAGCAACGACTTATGGGGGCGAATACTTAAGCTGCGTGTGAGATCCCGCATCGCCTGGCTGAGATCCCCATTCAACCTCGAATAGCCGGCCGTCAAATGAAGGGGAATCACTTGAAGAACATTTTCATTCGGGAAGGCGGCGTGGCGCGGCAGTATGCGGGCGACGAGCGGCCGCTGCGATCGAAGTTGTTCAGCGCCGACCAGATGGTGCAGCACGGCAAGACCCTGGCGAGCTCGCACAGAGTCGGTCTGGAACGCGCTCCCGACCAGCTTCTGGCACGGTTGGCGGAGAACGAAGGTGTCCTGCTTGAGGTCCGCAACCTGCTCGCGGATGCGGTTAAAGCAAACCGGCGGATTACGCCGGCCGGGGAGTGGCTGCTCGACAACTTCTATATCATCGAAGAACAGATTCGCACTGCGAAAAGGCATCTGCCAAAGGGCTATAGCCAGGAATTGCCTCGCTTGGCCAACGGCCCCTCCGCGGGTCTACCGCGCGTGTATGACCTCGCACTCGAAACGATCGCGCACGGGGATGGCCGGGTGGATCCGGAAAGCCTGAGCAGTTTTGTCGCAGCCTACCAGACGGCAGCGGTCCTGACGTTGGGCGAATTGTGGGCGCTTCCCATCATGCTGCGCCTGGCGCTGATTGAGAATCTGCGGCGCGTTGGATTAGGGATCGCCGCCGGCAGGCTCGATCAAAACCGGGCCGACCATTGGGCGGACCAGATGACAGAGACCGCCGAGAAGGACCCGAAGAGCTTGATTCTGGTGATCGCCGACATGGCGCGCTCGAGCCCACCGATGGTAGGTTCATTTGTCGCGGAACTTGCGCGCCGACTGCAAGGACAGGGTCCCGCCCTGGCGTTGCCACTCACTTGGATTGAGCAGCGGCTTTCCGAATCCGGCTGGACGATCAAGCAGTTGGTGCAATCGGAGAGCCAGCAACAGGCCGCCGACCAGGTTTCCGTGAGCAACAGCATCGGCAGTTTGCGTTTCCTCGGCGCGATGGACTGGCAGGAGTTCGTCGAGACAATGAGCGTTGTCGAGCAGATCCTGCGTGAGGATATTGACGGGGTCTACGGCAAGATGGACTTTGCCACCCGTGACCGCTACCGCCACGTTGTCGAGGAGATGGCCAGGAGCGGCCGCCTGTCTGAGAGCGAGGTGGCACGCGCAGCGATCCAACTGGCGCACGAGAGCGCGGGAGGCAAGGGAGAGAACGATCGCGCAGTGCATGTTGGGTTCTATCTGATCGACAGGGGATTGCCGCAGCTCGAACAGCTTGTGGGATTGCGCCGGTCCACATCCGATGCCCTTCAGAGGATCAGCCGCCAGTTCGCCGTGCCCGCTTACCTGGGTACAATCCTGCTCATGAGCTTCGCCCTCACCGGAGGCTTACTTGCCAAAGCTCATGCCGGAGGGCTGCACGGTTGGGGCCTCGCATCGATTGGCGTCCTCTCGCTCCTGTGCGTAAGTCAGCTGGCCGTTGCGCTCGTAAACTGGCTGGCGACGTTGCTGGTGACGCCGCATCCGCTGCCTCGAATGGATTTCTCGGAGGGAATTCCACCGGAATGCCGCACTCTGGTGGTGGTTCCGACCATGCTCATCAGCTCTCAAAACATCGAAGAGCTGATGGAAGCCCTCGAAGTCCGCTTCCTCGCAAATCAGGACGACAACCTGCACTTCAGTCTGCTGACCGACTTTCGCGATGCGCACGAGGAAGCTCTGCCGGAGGACGAACCGCTGTTGCGTCTGGTCCGGCAGCGGATCGAGGAGCTGAATGGAAAGTACCGGGGCGCAAAATCCGACGCCTTCTTCCTCTTTCATCGCCCCCGCCGCTGGAATGCACGGGAGCAGCTCTGGATGGGATACGAGCGCAAGCGAGGAAAACTCGCGGAGCTGAATTCGCTTCTTCGTGGCGGCTCAAGGGATCGCTTCTCGCTTGTCATTGGCGACACGGCAATCCTGGCCAACGTGAAGTATGTCATCACCCTGGACACGGATACGCAGTTGCCGCGCGATTCGGCACGGCAGTTTGTGGGAGCCATGGCGCACCCGATGAACCGCCCATGGTACGACGAGCACAAGCAGCGTATCGCTGAGGGTTACGGCATCCTTCAGCCGCGCGTGGCCGTGAGTCTGCCCGGAACGAACCGGTCGCGGTATGCGCGCTTGTGCGGGAGCGAGCCCGGCATTGATCCATATACGCGCGCCGTCTCCGACGTTTACCAGGACCTGTTCGCCGAGGGTTCGTTCACTGGCAAGGGGATCTATGAGGTGGATGCATTCGAGCGGGCGATCAAGGGGCGATTTCCCGACAACCGCATCCTCAGCCACGACCTTCTGGAAGGGTGCTACGCGCGGGCGGGCCTGCTCAGCGATGTGCTGTTATACGAAGAATACCCGTCTCGCTACAGCGCGGATGTACGCCGGCGGCACCGTTGGATTCGCGGCGATTGGCAGCTTCTAAGATGGCTACTGCCCGGCATCCCCGGCTCCGGCGGCCGGCTTCAGAAGAATCCGCTGTCAGGACTGTCCCGATGGAAGCTCTTCGACAACCTTCGGCGGAGTCTCGCGCCCTCGGCGTTGACGCTGCTGTTACTGCTGGGCTGGACAGTGTTGTCATCGGCTTGGTTTTGGAGCTTGTCGGTACTCGGGGTCATCCTGGTTCCCGCTTTGCTCGCCTCCATCCTGGATGTACTTCGCAAACCAGGCGATGTTCTACTGGGTCAGCACCTCTTTGCTGCAGTGCGCTCCACGGAACGGCGCTTCGCTCAGGCTGCATTCACGGTTGTGTGCCTCCCCTACGAGGCAGTGTTCAGCATCGATGCGATTGTGCGTACAGCGGCGCGGATGCTGGTTACACACAAACGGCTTCTTGAATGGAGTCCCCCTGGCGATCCGGATCGTCAAAGCCGAACGGACCTCGTGGCCTTCTGCCGATCGATGCGCTCTGCGCCCGTTATCGCGTGTGCCGCAGCGATCGGCATTGCCCTTTCAAGACCGGCCGCATTCGCGGTCGCCGCGCCTGTGCTGGCCCTCTGGTTTGCCTCGCCGGTTATTGCTTGGTGGATCAGCCGCCCGCTCGCGCGCCGGGAAGCACGGCTCTCGGCTGACCAGACCCTCTTTCTTCGGAAGCTCTCGCGAAAGACATGGGCGTTCTTCGAGACATTCGTCGGCCCGGAAGATCATTGGCTGCCGCCTGATAAATACCAGGAGCAGCCTGCCGCCATAGTCGGGCACCGCACGTCGCCAACCAACATGGGACTCGCGCTACTCGCGAATCTGACTGCGTACGACTTCGGGTACATTTCTGCCGGACAACTGATCGAGCGCACAACGAATTCACTCCACACGATGGAAGCGCTGGACCGGCATCACGGCCATTTCTACAACTGGTACGACACGCAATCCCTGAAGCCGCTGCCCCCGGCCTACATCTCGACGGTAGACAGCGGGAACCTCGCGGGCCATCTGCTGACGCTGCGGCCGGGCCTCCTCGAACTTCCCGATCAAAAGATTCTTGGACCGCGATTCTTCGACGGGCTCAGCGACACTCTAGGGATTCTCGTGGAAGCGGCGGCAGGAGCGGCTCCAACCGACCTCGCTCGACTTGAAAACGAACTGACGTCCGCATCTGATTCCCGGCCGGATACGCTCGCGGCCATGCGGCTTTGTCTGGAAGATCTGGCCACGTCCGCTGCGAACACCATCAAGGGCCTCGATGCCGATCCCAAGAGCGATGCCATATGGTGGGCACGCGCTTTCGCCCGGCAATGCCAGGATGCCCTCGACGAGGTGACGTTTCTCGCCCCACAGGCTGCCGCGCCGGCTTCGCCGGATATGCTCGGCGGTATCCCGACACTGCGCCAATTGGCCAACCTCGAATGGAAATGCGAGGCGTCCCAGCGCGCCAAGTCACGAATTCTAGCCATCGAGCGGCTCGCACAGCGGGCGGGTGAACTCGCCCATATGGAGTACGACTTCCTGTTTGACAAGGGGCGTCACCTGCTGGCGATCGGCTACAACGTGGGTGAACGCCGGCGGGATCCGAGTTACTACGATTTGCTCGCTTCGGAGGCGAGATTGTGCATTTTCGTGGCGATTGCGCAGGGAGAACTGCCGCAAAAGAGCTGGTTTGCCCTCGGACGCCTGCTCACTACTGTCGGTGGAGGTCCCATCCTGCTTTCCTGGAGCGGGTCGATGTTTGAGTACCTCATGCCGCTCCTGGTGATGCCGACTTACAGGAACACGCTACTCGACCATACATATAAAGCGGCTGTCGAGACGCAGATCGAGTATGGCAGAAAGCGCGGCGTACCATGGGGAGTCTCGGAATCTGGCTACAACGCCATCGATGTTCATCTCAACTACCAGTACCGCGCATTCGGTGTTCCTGGCCTGGGGCTCAAACGTGGACTCGGCGAGGATCTGGTGGTCGCTCCGTATGCCTCGGCGCTGGCGCTGATGGTGGCGCCAGAGGAGGCGTGCGCGAACCTCGAGCGGCTCGCGGCCGAGGGACTTGAAGGCAAATTCGGCCTCTATGAAGCAGTGGACTACACCTCGTCGCGTCTGCCCCGCGGGCAAGCGAGTGCCGTGGTGCGTTCGTTCATGGCGCATCACCAGGGGATGAGCTTTCTCTCTCTCGCTTATCTGCTTCTGGACCGGCCGATGCAGAGGCGATTCGAGTCGGATCCGTTGTTCCAGGCGACCACGCTATTGCTCCAGGAGCGACTTCCCAAGGCCACGGCGTCCTATTCGCACACCTCCGAGATCTCGGGCTTACGCCCGGCCTCCAGTGTCCCCGGGACGCCGGTCCGGGTTTTCAGCAGCCCGGACTCAGCCGTACCGGAAGTGCAGTTACTTTCGAACGGCAGATACCATGTGATGATTACGAACGCGGGAGGCGGTTACAGTCGTTGGAAAGACATCGCCGTGACGCGCTGGCGCGAAGACGCCACCTGCGATAACTGGGGCACGTTCTGTTATCTGCGCGACGTGACAAGCGGGGAGTTCTGGTCCACTGCATACCAGCCTTCGCTCAAACGCACGGAAACCTACGAAGCCATTTTCTCGGAGGCGCATGCGGAGTTCCGGTGCCGCCATCACCGATTCGACACCCATACTGAGATTGCCGTTTCACCCGAGGATGACATCGAACTGCGCCGGCTCCGAATCACCAACCGCGCCCGGACACGCAGAGCGATCGAGGTCACGAGTTACGCGGAAGTGGTCCTGGCATCCTCCGCGGCAGACGCACTGCACCCGGCGTTCAGCAATCTGTTTGTTCAGACCGAGATCATGCGCCGGCAGCGAGCGATCCTCTGCAGCCGCCGACCGCGCTCCCAGGACGAACACGCGCCATGGATGTTTCATCTGATGGCCGTGCACGGGGCGGACATCGGAGAGGTTTCCTACGAGACGGACCGCATGCGATTCATCGGCCGCGGCAACACCGTTGCCGATCCAGACGCGATGCGCAGTGCCGCGGCACTCTCTGGCGGCGAGGGCTCCGTGCTCGATCCCATTGTCGCGATCCGGTATCAGATCACACTCGATCCCGAGGAATCGGCAACCATCAACATTGTTTCCGGCGTGGGTGAGAATCGCGAGGCGTGCCTCGGCCTGGTCGACAAATACCGGGATCGGCGTCTCGCCGATCGCGTGTTCGACCTGGCGTGGACCCATAGCCATGTGGTCCTTGGGCAACTCAATGCGACAGACGCCGACGCACAACTCTACGGACGCCTCGCCGGTTCCGTGATCTACGCCAATGCCTCGCTGCGCGCGGACCTGGCCGTGATTATCAAGAATCGGCGCGGCCAATCTGGCCTGTGGGGCTACTCCATTTCCGGTGACTTGCCGATCGTGCTGCTGCAAATCGGAGATGCGGCCAATATGGAACTGGTGCGCCAATTGGTGCAGGCGCACGCGTACTGGCGGCTGAAGGGACTGGCCGTAGACCTGGTGATCTGGACCGAAGATCGCGAAGGGTACCGGCAGCTTTTACAGGACCAGATCATGGGCCTGATCTCCGCAGGCATAGAAGCTGACGTGAAGGATCGGCCGGGGGCTGTTTTCGTGAGACCGGCCGACCAGATATCGAACGAGGACCGGATTCTGCTCCAGTCTGTCGCCCGTGCCATCCTCACCGACAGCCGGGGAACGTTGGCGGAGCAGATGAATCGGCGCGGCCCAGCGGAACTAGCGGTCCCGCACTTTACGCCGAACCGAGCGTACGAGGCAGATCCCCCGGCGCCCGTCAGGGCGCCCGGACGCGATCTCCTTTTCTTCAATGGCCTGGGCGGATTCACTCCTGATGGGCGCGAGTACATCATCACGACCGCCTGCGACCAAGTGACTCCAGCGCCATGGGCAAACGTGTTGGCCAATCCGCGCTTCGGGACTGTGATTTCCGAGAGTGGCGCTGCTCGTACCTGGGGCGAGAACGCCCACGAATTCCGCCTCACCCCCTGGTACAACGACCCCGTAAGCGATTTGAGCGGAGAGGCTTTCTATATCCGCGATGAAGAGACCGGCCACTTCTGGTCTCCCATGCCGCTGCCCTGCCGCGGAGCCACACCTTACGTCAGCCGCCATGGGTTCGGCTACAGCGTCTTCGAACACGCCGAGAGCGGCGTCCGCACGGAGGTCTGGGTTTACGTCGCGTTGGACGCCCCGATCAAATTCACGGTGTTGAAAGTGAGAAACGAGTCCGGTCGCTCCCGCAGGCTCTCCGTGACCGGATACGCGGAATGGGTCCTTGGCGACCTGCGGCCGAAATCGGCAATGCACGTTGTCACGGAGATCGACCCAAACTGCGGCGCGATGTTCGCGCGCAATTCCTATAACGCGGCGTTTGCTGATCGCGTCGGCTTCTTCAACGTGGAGGATGCAAGTAGAACCGTAAGCGGCAACCGGACTGAGTTCCTCGGGCGCAACGGCACGCTTCGGAGTCCGGCCGCCATGACCCGATCGCGGCTGTCCGGAAAGGTCGGGGCGGCTTTGGACCCTTGTGCCGCGATTCAGGTTCCGTTCGACTTGTCCGACGGCGAAGAGCGTGAGATCGTCTTCACGCTTGGCCTTGGGGAAAGCGCCGATGACGCCGGCAATTTGGTGAGTCGTTTCCGGGGATCCGCTGCTGCCCGTGATGCGCTCGAAGCCGTGTGGCAGTACTGGAAACACACCCTCGGCGCAGTCAACGTCGAGACGGTCGACCAGTCCCTCAATATCCTGGCCAACGGGTGGCTCCTGTACCAGACTCTGGCGTGCCGGTTGTGGGCGCGGAGCGGATACTATCAGCCGGGCGGCGCCTTCGGCTTCCGTGACCAACTGCAGGATGCCATGGCGCTCATCCACTCCGAGCCGCGCCTCCTGCGCGAGCACCTCCTGCTCTGTGCCGCCCGCCAGTTCCGGGAAGGAGATGTCCAGCATTGGTGGCATCCCCCATTGGGCCGCGGCGTGCGCACACATTGTTCGGATGATTTTCTCTGGTTGCCGTTGGCGACTTGCCGATACGTCCTCAGCACCGGCGACACCGGAGTGCTGGATGAGCGTATCCACTTCCTCGACGGCCGGCCGGTAAACGCAGAAGAGGACTCGTATTACGATCTGCCGAGCCGGTCCGGGGAAGCGGCCAGTTTATACGGCCACTGTGTCCGGGCGATTCTGCGGGGCCTGAGACTCGGTGAGCATGGCCTGCCGCTCATGGGCTCCGGCGACTGGAACGATGGCATGAACATCGTGGGCGCAGGAGGCAAGGGCGAAAGCCTCTGGCTGGCATTCTTCCTCCATGAGGTGCTCACGCGGTTCACCAAAGTGGCACGTGCCCATGGTGATGCGCCGTTTGCCGAACGCTGTGAGCAAGAGGCGATTCAAGTTCGTGAGAGCATTGAGCAAAACGGCTGGGATGGCGAGTGGTACCGCCGCGCGTACTTTGATGATGGCTCGCCTCTTGGGTCGGCGGGCAACCCCGAGTGTCAGATTGATTCGGTCGCGCAAAGCTGGTCTGTCCTATCCGGGGCGGGTAGCCCTGAGCGCTCACGCAGGGCAATGGAAGCGGTATACAGACGGCTTGTTCGCCGGGACCATGCGTTGATCCAGCTCCTTGATCCACCATTCGATAAATCAAATCTGAACCCCGGCTACATAAAGGGCTATGTCCCGGGCGTGCGAGAGAACGGCGGACAATACACCCATGGGGCGATCTGGGCGGTGATGGCATTTGCCGCGTTGGGTGATAGCCGGCGCGCTTGGGAATTGTTTACGCTGATCAACCCGGTGAATCATGCGAAATCCCTTGCGGCGATTGATGTGTATAAGGTAGAGCCGTACGTAGTCGCGGCAGACGTCTATGCGGTCTCACCCCACATTGGCCGCGGTGGATGGACCTGGTATACGGGCTCCGCCGGATGGATGTACCGGCTGATCGTGGAATCGCTGTTGGGACTGAGGCTGGAGATGGACAAGCTGCACGTTAGCCCGTGCTTTCCTCCGGACTGGGACACGTTTAAGGTGCACTATCGGTATCGAGAGACGGTCTACCACATCGCCGTCACGCAAACGCGAGCCGAGAATGCCAGTACGACCATCACTGTCGATGGCGTCGGGCAAGACGCCAAGAGCATTCCCCTCGTCGATGATCGTCAGGCGCACTCGGTCGAGGTGAGAATCGTTCGGGGTCCGTGAGTCCGGCGGACGGCGTGTTGAGCATCGGGACTTCAGATGGCACGCCGGTTTGCAAACAGGTTCAAGTTCCGCGATCAGCCGGCCTTGCCGGGCAAGCCGGTAACAGGCAGCACAGACTTCAAATGTGAACCCGGTGGGCGCTCTCTCGTTCAGAAACGCGCGCGCCTCCTCAAAGTGCTCAAGCAACGTCGCTTTGATATTGTCAGTTTCTGCAACGAACACCCAATCGCGCGCAGTCGACAGCCCGTAGACTCCGGATGCGGTTCTTTTGCTGCCACGCTTCCCAGACTGCTTCGTCGAGCGGCTTTGTGGCGAAAGACGGGGTCTGGAGTTCGTGCTGGTTGCGATTCGGTGGAACGAATCATCTTCTATAACCTCGCTTCTACTCATCTGCAGGTGCGCATCCGCTCCCAGTCCCGGTCGAGCACGGTGGCGGCCGCCTCGAGCCCCTGCTTCCGGCACCAGTGTTGGTACCCCGCCTTCAGCCGCTCCGCTTCTGCTGCCGTCTCCGCGTAGGGGATCTGCGTAAGCTGGAACCGCGCCTGGGCCTGGCGCCGCGTGGGCCCCGTGTCCAGGGCGTTGACGATCCGGTGGTTCCAGCACCGCTGCTCCTGGGCCTCCGGGTCGACGTTGCGCAACCCAGCCCAGATCCCCAGGTGCCCGTCCCCGACCAGCAACCTCTGGGCCTGCAGGCTGCGGGCCTTGAGGTCGCGGAGCACCGCCACAAATAGGATCGCTCATTCCCCCGCGGAGAGCAACTGCAAGGTCGCAGCTCTGGCGGTCCACTATTATTCCATTTGTCACCAGCGCATGGAGAAGCAGCCCGCAGGGACTCTTGCGGGAACGGAGCCAGGCGGCTTCAACGGGGTGCATCGTCGGTCAACCCATGGGTGTGGCGATGTGGCGAGAGGGCGTGTCGCTTTCTCGCGTGCCTAAGGGTGGTCCCATCGTACCTCAGCGGCGGGTAGTGGACAAGCTCGAATCCCTGGTGATGTCCGGCCATTGGCTGTGTTCTTCCGGCGATCGCCTGAACCCTGGGGTTCCGTTGTCACGTGGTGTCTGGTATAGCGGCTGTGAAAGTTCTGTGAAAGAACTATCGCAATCAGGGGCGAGAATCGGTATCGTGGGATAAAATCGCCTTCGTGTAACATATCGGGTTGACGCGTATTCGATGAGAGTGTATCCTGTGGTAGCAGTCCCTGAAAGGGACTTGAAATTCTGGCGGCATCGGGTATACTAGAGTTGATTCTTATTATGGGCCATTGAAGAGGGGGAGCGAGTAGATGTTCGAGCGATTCACAGAGCGAGCCCGCAAGGTGATCATTCTGGCCCGGGAGGAGGCCATTCGTCTCGGGCACAACTTCGTCGGCACCGAGCACCTGTTGCTCGGGCTGATCCGTGAAGGCGACGGACTTGCGGTCGCGATCCTCAAGAAGCTGAACGTGAACATCTCCGCGGTAAAGGGGGAGATCGAGAAGATTGTTTCGGCTGGCTCCGAGTTTAGCCCTGCCGGGGAGATCCCCTTCACCCCACAGGCCAAGAAGGTTCTGGAATACGCCATCTCCGAGGCCAGATCATTGGGACATAATTATATCGGGACCGAGCACCTCCTGCTTGGGTTAATCCGCGAGGGTGAGGGGATTGCTTCCCTGGTCCTGAGGGACTTTGGCGTCAGCGTGGCCGCGGCCAAGGCTCAGGCCCAGGAGTTACTGGGCGAGCAGGCCTCCAAGTCCACGACCTCGACCAGGACACCGGCATTGGACGAGTTCGGCGTTGACCTGACCGCCATGGCGCGGCAAGACAAGCTGGACCCGGTCATCGGGCGGGAAACAGAAATCGAGCGGGTCATCCAGATTCTCTCGCGTCGGACCAAGAACAACCCGGTCCTGATCGGGGAGGCCGGCGTCGGGAAGACGGCCATCGTCGAGGGACTGGCCCAGCGGATCGTGGCCAGCAACGTGCCCGAGACCTTGCTGAGGAAGCGGGTGGTCCAGCTTGACCTTGCCGGCATGGTGGCCGGCACCAAGTACCGTGGTCAGTTTGAGGAGCGCCTGAAGACCGTCGTGAAGGAGATTCAGCAGGCGCAGAACATCATTTTGTTTATTGATGAGCTTCATACCCTCGTGGGTGCCGGGGCTGCAGAGGGCGCGATCGACGCGTCAAATATGTTGAAGCCGGCGCTGGCCCGCGGGGAGTTGCAGTGCATTGGCGCCACCACCCTCGACGAGTACCGCCGCCATATCGAGAAAGATCGGGCGTTGGAGCGCCGGTTCCAGGTGATCCAAGTCGGACCGCCCACCGTCGAGGAGACCATTCGGATTCTCCAGGAGATCAAAGACCGTTACGAGGCGCACCATTCTGCCGTCATCACGGACGAGGCTGTAGTCGCCGCTGCCCGTCTGTCCCAGCGTTACATTGCCGACCGCTTCTTGCCCGACAAGGCGATCGACGTCATCGACGAGGCTGGCTCGCGGGCGCGACTGAAAACGTTGATGCTTCCCCAGGAGCTCCGTGAGATGGAGAACGAGGTGGAGCGCCTCCGGAGCCAGAAAGAAGATGCTATCCGAACCCAGGCCTTCGAGGTGGCGGCCAGGCTCCGCGACGCGGAGCGCAAGCTCCGGGCCGACCTGGAAGAGAAAAAGGCCCGCTGGAAGGAGTCGCGGGCGAAGGAGAAGACGGTCGTAACTGCCGATGAGATCGCCTACATCGTCTCCAAGTGGACGGGCATCCCGCTCTACCAGATCGATGAGGAGGAATCGGCCAAGCTGATTCGGATGGAGCAGGAGCTAGCAAAACGGGTGGTGGGACAGACCGAGGCGGTCGAAGGCGTCAGCAGAGCCATTCGTCGGTCCCGGGCCGGGATCAAAAACCCGAACCGGCCTGTTGGATCATTTATCTTCCTCGGGCCAACCGGCGTAGGGAAGACCGAGCTGGCCAAGGCGCTGGCCGAATTCCTCTTCGGGACTGAGGAGGCCCTGATCCGCGTCGATATGTCGGAATATATGGAGCGTTTCTCCACCTCGCGTCTCATCGGCGCGCCTCCGGGCTACATCGGGTACGACGATTCGGGTCAGCTCACCGAGAAGGTGCGCCGCCGCCCGTTCTCTGTCATCCTCCTCGACGAGATCGAGAAGGCCCACCCGGAGGTGTTCAATCTGCTCCTCCAGATTTTTGAGGACGGTCGTCTCACCGATAGTTATGGCCGGATTGTTGATTTCAAAAATGCGATCTTGGTCATGACGAGTAATATCGGGGCCCGTCAGATCGGCCTCCACACCACCTTAGGCTTCGCCAAGGGCGGCGACGAGGGGGTGACGTACGACAAGATGAAGGACACCGTCCTGGGCGAGCTGAAGCGGGTCTTCAACCCGGAATTGCTCAACCGGATTGATGAGGTGATTGTCTTCCACCAGTTGAGCAAAGACGACCTCCTCAAGATCGTGGACCTGATGCTCGCCAGGCTCCAGCTTCAGCTCGGCGAGCGCAAGATCTCGCTCATGGTCGATGAGAACGCAAAAGATTTCCTGATCAATCGCGGCTATGATCCGACCCTCGGTGCCAGGCCCCTTCGCCGTGCCATCCAGCGCTACGTGGAGGACCCCCTAGCCGAAGAGGTTTTGAAGGGGCGGTTCGCCGAGGGAGGCACCCTCAAGGTTGGGCTCGAGGGGGATGCCCTGACATTTGAGGAGGCCAGCCTCCTCGAAGCCCCAGTAGCCTCACCCATCCTCACCCCATAACCCCTCGATTTTGGCCCGCTCAGGTCGAGTTTCTCCTTGCCTTTCCCTGGCAATGGTGGTACAGTGCTGCCGCCAGTTTGAGCCTTTTCCACGCGTCTAGACTCGAGGAGCGACGTCGTCAGGTGAAAGCTTCCGGGAACAGCGTAAAGGTTATCGCCGCCAGCTCGCTCCTCCTATTCTTGGCACTGGCGTTTGGGAGAGCCGAGGGTCAGGAGCGCGCGCTGGTCAAACAAATCGATGTCAAGGGAAGCCGGAAGATCGACGAGGCCACCATCCGGTTCAAGCTCAAGACCAAGGTTGGGGAGCCCTTCTCCCTGGAGAAGACCCGGGAGGATGTGAAGGCCCTCTACCGGCTGGGTTTTTATGACGATGTGGCCGTGGACGCCGAGGTCTTCGAAGGGGGCTTGAAGGTCACCTTCATCCTGACCGAAAAGCCGACCATCCGGGAGGTGAAGATCCGAGGCAACAAGCAGATCGCCACCGACAAGATCAGGGAGAAACTCGCGCTGACAGAGGGCGGGGTGTTCAACCCGCAGGCAATGGCCAGCAATGCGGAGAAGGTCCGACTGCTCTACGAGGAAGAGGGATATTACCAGGCAAAGGTCCTCCCTCAGGTGGAGAAGGTAGCAGAGGGGGATGTCTCTGTCGTCTTCCAGATCGACGAGGGGGGGAAGTTTGAGATCTCCACCATCCGGATCGTGGGAGCCAAAGGGTTGCGTGAGAGAGAGATCAAGGATCACCTAGCTACCCGGGAGCTCTTCCTTTTCTTTTTTTACGGAACCCTGAAACGGGAAGAGTTGCAGCGCGATTTGGACAGGATCAAGGCGTTCTACCTGGATAACGGGTATCTGGACATCAAGGTGGATGAACCGGAGATCCGGGTCATCGAGGCAAAGCGCAAGCTGGAGATCAGCATCCGCGTCGAAGAGGGGGCTCAATACCGAGTCGGAGAGGTCAGGGTCACGGGAAACACCGTGTTCGCCACCGACGAGGTCCTGAAGCCGGTTCAGATCGCTAAACGAGGGATCTTCAGCCGAGAGGTGCTCCAGCGGGACATCCTGAACCTCACAGACCGATATTCGGAGCGTGGCTATCTCTTCGCCGATATCGCCCCGATCATCAACACCGATCGGGCTAGCCATATCGTGGATGTCGGCCTAGAGATTGGCGAAGGGAAGCAGGTGTTCGTGGAGCGGATCGAGATCTCAGGGAACACAAAGACCAGGGACAAAGTCATCCGGCGGGAGATCGCCCTGATCGAGGGCGACCTCTATAACAGCCGTCTCTTAGCGCGCAGCCGCCAGAATCTCAACAACCTCGGGTATTTCGAGGATGTGAAGGTTGACACTCGTCGCGGCACGGCCGAGGATCGCGTTGACGTCGAAGTGACGGTGAAAGAGAAGCCGACGGGCTCCTTTGCCATCGGCGCCGGATTCAGCTCGGTCGATGGGGTCCTCGGCGCGGGCTCCATCTCCCAGAACAACTTTCTGGGGCTGGGGCAACGGATCTCGTTCTCAGGGCAGCTCGGCAGCAATGCCAACCGGTTCGTCTTGCGCTTCCAAGATCCCCATATCCTGGATACCGAGACCTCGCTCGACTTCTCCGTTTACAATCAGCGGTTGCTCTTCCAGAGCTTCACCGGCTTCGACCAGGATTCCAAGGGCGGATCGCTCACGCTGGGCCGGCGGCTCTACAAAGAGCTGTTCGGGTCGATCTCGTATCGGTACGAGCAGGTCCGGATCTTCGATCTCGTGCCAAATCTCACTACCACTATCAATCCGTTCATCACGGAAGGAACGACCACAACTGCCAGCGTCGGCTTCGGCCTGTCGATGGACCTCAGGGACAATCGCCGCGAACCGACCCGTGGCTTCGTGGGCACGGCAACGTATCAACTCGCGGGGACCTTCTTTGGAGGCGAGAACGAATTCAATCGGTTCAGCCTTGATCTGGGCTACTATCACCCACTGTTCTGGAAGTTCGTGGGCCATATCCGGGGGAACCTGATCGTGGTGGAGCCCTTCGGCGGGAAGGATATCCCGGTCCAGGAGCGGATCTTCCTTGGCGGCACCAACACCGTTCGTGGGTTTAGGACCTTTACCCTGAGCCCGGTCGATGACCAGGGGAACCGCATCGGCGGCAACAAGGCGATTTTTTTCAACAACGAGGTGCTGTTTCCCATCTATGAACCACTGGGGGTCAAGGGATTGTTCTTTGTCGATGCCGGCAATGTGTTCAAGGAGGACGAGTCTCTTTCGTTGGACCTGCGGCCGACTGCCGGTGCGGGGCTTCGCGTTGCTACGCCCTTTGGTCTCGTGCGGGTCGAGTGGGGTTTCAATCTCAACAGGAGGGCAGACGAACGGAGTAACGCAATCCACCTGACGGTCGGGTCGGTGTTTTAGGCTGGGGAGGAACGTGTTGATGGCGCGATCGAATCGCAGCGGTCGATGGGGGTGGCGTGGCCTGGCAGCCGCGGTGGGTATGCTTATGGCTCCGGGGAGCTGGGCTGCCGATCCCGCCGTGAAGGTCGGGTTCGTCGATATCCAGGCAGTCATCTCGCAATCAAAAGAGGGGCAGGCGGCGCGGAACAAGGTGGCGGCCGAGGCCGCCGAGAGGCAGAAAGACATCAGTGCGAAGGAGGCTGAGATCAAGCAGATGGACGCGGAGCTCCAGAAACAGAGCCCCGTCCTGAGCGACGCATCGAAGAAAGACAGAGAAGAGGAGATCCGTCGCAGGCTTCGCGACCTCAAGCGGCTGACCGAGGATTTCAACCGTGACCTGGCCAAACGCGAAGCGGAGTTCATCAATGAACTGCTCAGAGATGTCACGATTGTGATCCGGGACTACGGCAAGGAGAAGGGGTTCACGCTCATCGTCGAGAGGGGGCAAGGCGGAGTGATCTACGGCAGCGATCCCGCCGACCTGACGAAGGAGGTCCTGGAGCGCTACAACGCGCGTCCAAGCAAAAAGTAGCTATGGGGATGCGGCTGCGGGACCTGGCCGAAAAACTGGGGTGCCGGCTGGTGGGGGACGGGGAGATTGAGGTGCGCGGCCTCGCCCCGGTCGACGAGGCCGGTGAGGGGGACGTGGCCTTTGTGGCCAATCCCCGCGACTTTCCGAAACTGGAGACGAGCCGGGCGTCCGCCGTGATCCTCAGGGAGGAAGGTACGCGTTGCTCCAAACCGACCCTGCTGACACGCGATCCGTATCTGACCTTTGTTCAGGCACTCCGTCTGTTCCACCCTCCTGGCGCGCCCACCCCTGGGGTTCATTCATCGGCCATTGTTCGGGACGGGGTCTGTCTGGCAGAGGGGGTCGCCATCGGTCCGCTTTCATGCATCGAGGAAGGCGTGGTGATTGGCGCAAGGAGCGTCGTGGGCCCACAGGTTTACATCGGGAGGGGCTCTCGCATTGGCGCCGACTGTCAGATCCACCCGCAGGTCATGATCCGGGAGGCCGTCGAGGTCGGGGATCGGGTGATCATTCACAGCGGGGCCGTGATTGGTAGCGATGGCTTCGGGTATCTGAGAGACAGCCTGGGGGTCCGTGTCAAAATCCCGCAGGTGGGACGGGTGATCCTCGAGGATGATGTGGAGATCGGCGCGAATGTGACGATCGACCGGGCGACTATGGGGAGCACGCGGGTCAAGCGTGGGACCAAAATCGACAATCTGGTGCAGATCGCGCACAACGTCACGGTGGGAGAAGATACGGTGATTGCGGCCCTGAGCGGGATCTCCGGCAGCACGAAGATCGGGGATCGCGTGACATTGGCCGGCCAGGTCGGGATCGTGGATCACGTGGAGATAGGCGACGATGTCACCGTGGGAGCCCAGTCCGGAGTTACCAAGGATATTCCGCCGGGGACGGTCTGCCTGGGCACTCCCGCCGTGCCGCATCTCAAGTTCAAGCGCAGCCTCGCTACGGTGAATCGAATTCCCCGACTTCTGAAGACTCTGGAGAAGATCGAGGCTCGCCTCACAGCCCTGGAGGATGCCATTGGGGAACGCAGGGTCAGCGTGCGTCCTTCTGAACCGTCGCCGGAGGGGGGATCCACCTAATGGACATTCAACAGATTCAGGAGATGCTTCCACATCGTTACCCCTTCCTACTGGTAGATAAGATCCTCGAGCTCGAGCCTGGAAGGAGGGTGGTGGGCCTCAAGAATGTGACGATCAACGAGCCCTTCTTTCAGGGTCACTTTCCCGGGCAGCCGATCATGCCGGGAGTCCTGCTGATCGAGGCGATGGCTCAGGTAGGAGGGGTCCTTCTGATGCGGACACTGAACGCGACTGCCGAAAAGAAGTTCTTCTATTTAACCGGCATCGACCGGGTCAAGTTTCGAAAGCCTGTGCTGCCGGGAGATCAGATCAGATTCGAGCTGGAGTTCCTACACCTTAGGAGCCGCAACGGTAAAATGCGAGGCCACGCGTATGTGGAGGGAAGGCTGGTCGCGGAGGCCGAGCTGTCGTGCCTGATTGTTGACAGGGAATCACAAAAACTATCCCCTGACACCGATCAGACGGTGTAAGCGATGACCCAAATCCATCCCTCTGCCGTTGTCGCGCCTGAGGCCACGCTCGGGTCGGATGTCAGCGTTGGCGCGTTTTCGGTCATCGGTCCTGGTGTCACCGTGGGTTGTGGGACGACCATCGGATCACACGTCCTCATCGACGGGATCACGGAGATCGGGGAGAGATGTCAGATCTTCTCTCACGTGGTGTTGGGCGCCCCGCCCCAGATTCTTGAGGACCGAAATCAGACGACCAGGCTGCTGATCGGTGACGAGGCGGTGATCCGGGAGTTCGCCTCGGTCCATCGTGGTTCTTCGAAAGGCAGGGGTACCACGGTGCTGGGGCAGCGGAACTTTATCATGGCCTACGCCCACATAGCCCACGATTGCGTCTTACGTGATGACGTGGTGGTGGCAAGCCAAGCTGGGTTGGCCGGCCACGTCGAGGTTGAGGAGCGGGCGGTCATCGGAGGGCAGGCTGGAATCCATCAATTCGTGCGTATCGGAAAGTACGCCATGGTCGGTGCCTGCTCGGCGGTGCTGCAGGACATCCCACCGTTCCTTAAGGCCCAGGGGAATCGCGCCAAGTGCTACGGTTTGAATACTGTGGGCCTTGGCCGGCACGGCATTTCCGAGGAGGCGATCTTGCGCCTCAAGCAAGCCTATCGACTGATCTTCCTGTCTAACCTCAACACCTCCCAGGCCCTAGAGAGGGTCGCGGCGGAGGTAGGGCCCTGCCCAGAAGTCGACCACCTGATTCACTTCATCAAGACATCGTCGAGAGGGATAGCGCGCTAATGGCACGTGCGAGGTTCCATGTTCCAGGTTCCAAGTGCCAGGTTCTGCGTCCCAGCCAGATGGTAGGGCACGGCACGGACCTGGAACTCGGAACCCGGAACTCGGAACGGTAATTCCATGGAGCGTCTGGGGATCATCGCGGGCGGTGGCCCGCTCCCGGCCATTGCGGCGCGCGAAGCTCGCATGCAAGGGTTGAAGGTCGTGGCGGTGGCCATCGAGGAGGCCGCCTCTTTCGACCTGGTCGACGAAGTGGATGCGATCTCCTGGGTGGGAGCCGGCCAGCTTGGCCGGCTGATCGCGGCGCTGAAACGCGAAAGGGTGGCGGACGCCGTGATGCTGGGAAGGATCCCGCTGACCCTGCTTTTCTCGCGTGTCAAGACCGATCTGGAGGGGATCCTATTCTATCTGAAACTCAAAGATCGACGCGGCGATTCGATCCTCGCAGGGCTGGGCGATGTGCTGACAAAGGAAGGGATTGCTCTGCATGATTGTCGGCGGTTCCTTTCTTCGGTCGTTTTGCGCAAAGGACTGCTGACGGCGCGTGCCCCAGCGTTCGAGGAACAGCGGGATATCAGCTTCGGGCGAGAGCTCGCCAGGGCGATCGCTCAGCTTCGGATCGGGCAGACTGTCGTGATTAAGCGAGGAACAGTCCTGGCGGTGGAGGCGATCGAGGGGACCGACGCCACCATTCGCCGCGGCGGCGCGCTTGGGAACGGCGGGGTGGTGGTCGTCAAGGTGGGGCGCCCCGATCAAGATATGCGCTTCGATCTCCCGGTAGTTGGTCCGGACACTCTGGCGGCCCTCGAAGAGGCTGGCGCGACAGCCCTCGCGCTGGATGCCGATCAGACCCTGATTATAGATCAGGAGAAGGTGGTGAGGACTGCCGACCGTCTTGGGATGGCGATTGTGGCCGACTAACGCCAGGTCAGCGTTCAGCCGTTAGCCGTCAGCGATTAGCCAGGAGAGCACTGTCAGAAGCTGACGGCTGATCGCTGATGGCATCTCTGGTGACACAATCGCTGGAGGCGAGGAACATCTTGCATGAATAACGGGCAGTCGGTTCGGGTTGGGGTGGTGGGTGTCGGCTATGTGGGACATCACCACGCCAGAATCTATTCGGAACTGCCGGGCGTTGAACTGGTCGGGGTGGTCGATATCGATGAGGCCCGCCTGCGGGAATTGGGGCCGCGCCACCGCACCTATCTATGTCGTGATTACCGAGAATTGCTGGGAATGGTAGATGCGGTCAGCGTGGCGGTGCCGACTCTCCTCCACTACCAGATCGCCAAGGAATTCCTGGAGTCCGGTGTAGATGTCCTTGTGGAGAAGCCGATCGCGCAGTCGCTTAGCCAGGCCGACGAACTGGTTGAGATCGCCAAGGCTAGCGATCGAATATTCCAGGTTGGCCATATCGAGCGGTTCAATGGAGCCGTCAAGGCGCTCGAAGCCATCGTGAAGAGCCCTGGATTCATTGAATGCCATCGCCTCGGACCGTTTGCCCACCGCAACACCGATGTCGATGTTGTCCTGGACCTGATGATCCACGACATTGACATCATTCTGAACCTGATCAAGTCCCCAGTCATAGCAGTTACCGCTGTCGGGGTCCCCGTCATCTCAGATCAGGTGGACATCGCCAACGCAAGGCTGCAGTTTGAGTCGGGTTGCGTCGCTAACCTGACGGCCAGCCGGGTGAGCGTCGAACGAGTCCGACGGATACGGATCTTTCAACGTGACACCTTCATCTCTCTTGACTATTCTCAGCAAGAGATTGCCATCTATCATCGCGTCCCGGCCCAGGCGGACGCGGTTCCAGGAACAAACCCAAGGATCATAAAGGAAGATCTCTTCATCGACAAGGCCGAGCCGCTGCGCGTCGAGCTGGAGAGTTTTATCGAGTGTGTCCGGAGCCGGAAGAGGCCTTTGGTCTCGGGTGAGGAGGGTCGGGACGCCCTGAAGGTCGCTGCTCAAATCGTAGAGAGGCTCTAATGGCGTTTCAATTACCTTCGCCTAGCGGGCGAGGCTTCACCACGTGGCACTCCCTGCTTGTTTCTTGGATCGGCACAGTACCCCCACCACCATAAGTAAGATTAGTTGGAGGGTCTAGGCCAGATGGCGAGTGGCCGGATTCTGATCGTGGCAGGGGAGGCATCAGGAGACCTCCATGCCGCCAGCGTGGTGCAAGAACTCCTGCGGCGCGCGCCCCACCTCACCGTAGAGGGAATTGGGGGTGACAGGATGCGACAGGCGGGTGTGCGCCTCCATGCGTATGCCGGCGATCTGGCGGTGGTCGGCCTGATCGAGGTCGCGTACAAGATCCCCGCCCTCTGGCGGGCATACCGCAGTATGATCCGGCTTCTGCGCGAGAGACGCCCTGATCTGCTGATTCTTGTGGACTTTCCCGACTTCAACCTGTTGCTGGCCGGCCGGGCATATCGGCTCGGAATCCCAGTCCTATACTTTATCAGCCCGCAGGTGTGGGCTTGGCGTGCAGGTCGGATTCGGTCGATCGCGAGGTACATCCGTCGGCTCCTGGTCATCTTCCCCTTTGAGGAAGGGTTCTATCGCCAGAGGGGGGTCGAGGCCCTGTACGTGGGCCACCCGCTCCTGGATCGGCTATCGCATTCGCCCTCGATGGATGAGGCGCGGCGCCGCCTGGAGCTGGAGGAAACAGCTACCGTCGTGGGACTGTTGCCCGGCAGCCGCATGAGTGAGCTTACGAGGCATCTGCCCCTCTTGCTCAGGGCGACCCGACAGCTCATGATGGCCCGGCCGGACCTTCGTATCATCATTGCCGTGGCCGATGGGCTTCCGCTGGATCTGATCGGTTCACACCTGAAACAGGAGGGCTCTTCGGCCAGAGTCGTACAGGGTCGGACCCAGGAGGTCATGGCCGCCTCGGACCTGATCCTCGTTGCTTCAGGCACGGCAACCTTGGAGGCGGCCATCATCGGAACCCCCATGGTGATCGTGTACCGTCTCGCGTTGGTCTCATGGCTGCTGGCTCGGCTGTTGATCAGGGTGCCATACGTTGGTATGGTGAACCTGGTGGCTGGAAAAGGTATTGTCCCCGAACTGATCCAGTTTGAGGCGACCCCCGAGCGGATCGCTGACGAGGCACGCCACTTGCTGGAGTCGCCCGAGCGTCGCCGCCGGATGCAGGAACAACTCCACGAGGTGCGTGATCGATTGGGGCCGCCGGGAGCCGTGAACCGGGCGGCAGACGCCATTCTTGAGCTATTGCAGCCTGGTCGTGGGGCGGAGACGGTGGCGTGGAGGGGGTAATGGACAAGTCACTATTCTCCTACGCGGTCGTTGCGCTCAAGGAAAATCGCCTCGTCCTCCGCGTCATACCGTGGGTCGCCGCCGGGTTGATGAGGTGCATGCACCGCCTGCTGCGGGTCTTTCATGTCAACCCCGCCTACCCAGAATGCTGTTGGGCGAAAGGGAGACAGATCATCGTCGCCTTCTGGCACGGACGTCTTTTGATGATGCCCTTTCTCTATCCCGATCAACCGCGGACGATCCTCATCAGCCAGCATCGGGACGGGGAGTACATCAGCCGAATTGCCACAATCCTGGGTTCACAGGTAATCCGTGGCTCTGCCACGCGAGGAGGGATTCGCGCATTCAGGCAGATGATCAGGGCCCTCAAAGAAGGGTTCAATTTGGTGATCACTCCGGACGGCCCAAAGGGCCCACGGGCACAGGTCAAGTCCGGCGTTATCGAGGTGGCGAAACTCACCGGGGCTCCTATCGTGCCGGTTAGCTTTAGTGCGTCACGACGACGCTTGCTGAAGAGCTGGGACGCCTTCCTCTTGCCGCTCCCGTTCTCCCGTGCCGTCTACATTTGGGGCGAGCCCATCTATGTGGAGCCGACAGCGACCAAGGAGGAAGTGGCGAAGTATCAGGAACTCCTTGCAGCGCGCCTCGATCTTCTTACGATGGAGGCCGACGAATACTTCAAGGCCGGTCGTTGAAATACGGTGTCCCGGGATGTACCATGTATATTCCCTCCTGCTGACTCTCGTTCTGTTGGCCTGGTCCCCGTCTCTGCTCCTTGGTGCCCTGGGGATCCGCCGCCACCGGGAAGGGTGGCGTGAGCGTCTGGGTTGCTACCCGGAAGCACTTGTCGCCAGGCTCCAGGGAATTCACCCCGTGTGGATACATGCTGTGTCAGTGGGGGAAGTCGGCGCGGCCGCCGTTCTGGCCGCCCTGTGGACGGCCCGTCGACCGAAGTTATCGCTTCTGCTTTCCACCGTCACCGGCACGGGGCGAGAGGTGGCCAGGAGGTCTTTTTCGCAGGCCGCGGGAGTCGTATATTTTCCCCTTGACTTCCCGATGATTGTTCATCGGGCCCTGGCAGCCGTGAGGCCGCGCCTCATCCTCCTGACGGAGACAGAGATCTGGCCGAACTTCCTTCGCGCCTGTGCGGCCTCCAAGGTCCCGGTTGCCATCATCAATGGTCGGATATCGCCGCGCTCGTTTCGGCGTTACCGTCTCGTACGGCCCTTCATTCGCCGAGTCCTTCAGTGTGTCGATCTTTTCTGCATGCAAACCGGCGCGGACGCCGAGCGGGTTCTTGAGCTGGGCGCCGACCCCGAGCGGGTCCATGTTGTGGGCAACCTCAAGTTCGACGCTGCCCCTCAGACCGATGCGTCCTCCCTTGCCGAACGGTGGCGTCAGGAGCTGAAGATCGAAGCGGGGCAGCCGGTTCTGGTGGCGGGGAGCACTCATGCTGGCGAGGAGGAGGCCCTGCTCCAGGCTTTTTGCCTCGTCCGCCGGGAGTTCCCGGACCTTCTGTTGATCCTGGCCCCCCGGCATCCCGATCGGCTAGCTGCCGTGGAAGCGGTGATCGCCGCCAACGGCCTGGCTGTGGTCAGGCGAAGTGCCTTGGCCAGGGCCAGAGGCGGGGCAAAAGAGGTCGTCCTGCTGGACACCGTCGGTGAGCTTTCGGCGCTGTACGCGGTCGGCAGTGTCACCTTCGTTGGGGGGAGTCTGATCCCCAGGGGGGGCCACAATCTGCTCGAGCCCGCGCTGCATGGTCGTCCGGTTCTTTTCGGCCCCCACATGGAGAATTTCGCTGAGGCCAGCTCGATCTTCGTCGAACATGGGGCGGCTGTCCAGGTCAACGACGCGGAGGAACTTGCCCGGCAGCTAGCCCGGCTCCTCCGCGACCCTGCGGCAAGAGATCGGATGGGCAAAGCGGCATTGGAGGCCCTAGCCGCGCATCGGGGGGCGTGCGAGCGGACAGTAACCCTGCTGGAGCGGCTCTTCTTATGAAAACAGTAGAGGCACTGTCAGCCTGGACCCTCCGGTGCATGGCGGTCGCCCAAACGCGGTGGAGCGCTCGCGCCTGGCTGGCGGTTTTGCGTCCCGCTTCGCAGGCGTATGGTGCGCTGGTCTCGCTCCGGGCAGCACTCTTTGCCCGAGGCCTGGCCGGCGTTCGACGGCTGCCGGTGCCGGTATTGAGCGTCGGCAACTTGATCGCTGGCGGAAGTGGAAAGACCCCGTTCGTCGAGATGCTGGCCCGTCGGTTGCACGAGCGGGGTCACCGCGTCGCCATCATCCTACGGGGGTATCGGGGCGCTTCTACGGAGCCAATGATCGTCTGCGATGGTAGGCGCCTGCTCTGTGAGCCCCCGGCGGCGTCCGATGAGGCCTACCTCCTAGCCAGGCATCTTCCAGGCGTTGCCGTCTTGACCGGGGCTGACCGGTACCGGGTGGGCCAGGTTGCGCTTGAACAATTGGGATGCGGGATCATCGTCTTGGATGATGGGTTTCAGCATCTCAAGGTACATCGCGATCTGGATATTGTCCTGGTCGATGCTGTGAATCCCCTGGGATACGGTCGGCTGCTTCCCTCTGGATTGTTGCGGGAGCGGCCGGAGGCGCTCGGACGCGCCGACCTCTTGGTCATTACTCATGCCGACTCCGGACGCGATCTGGACGCGACCACACGGGCGGTCCGGCGGTATGCACCGACAGCCCCGATCGCTCTAGCGGTGCATCGACCGCTGGGCCTGATCGGGCACCGTAGCGAAGAACGCCTACCCCACGAACATCTCGTTGGCCAGCGCCTGCTGGCATTCTCTGGCATTGCCAACCCGAGGAGTTTTGAGGCGACCCTTACTCAGCTTGGCGCAGTAGTGCTGGGCCACCAGGTTTTTCCCGATCACTACGCCTATTCTGCTGCCGATCTTCAGGTCCTTTCGGCGGCAGCCAGGAAGGCCGGCGCCTCTTTGATGGTCACTACAGAAAAGGATATGGTAAAATTGACCCGCCTGGACCGTGGGAAGGAGGCACTTCCTCTGTTCGCCATTTCGATCTCGCTCGAATTGGTGGAGGGAGCGGAGGTATTGGATCGGATGCTTGGCAGCCTGGTGAAACCGAGCACCTCATGAACCCAGGGGCTTGGGGCGGCATCACAGCCTATCTCGAATACCTGCTCGCGATGGCCCTTGCTAAGAGCTTGCTGTACCTGCCCTCTTCCCTGGCCTATCCGCTTGGGGAAGGGTTGGGGGCGCTCATCTATCGCTTGGACCGCAAACATCGGGTCATAGCACAGGAAAACCTGAGCCGGGCCTTCGATGGCCAGCTTTCCCTGGGGGCCATTGGTAGACTGACTCGCTCGACCTTTGTCAATCTTGGCCGCACCGTTGTTGAGACTTGCCGAATCCCAAAGATCGATCGGGACAACTTCCGCCAATTCATCCGGGTCCAGGGGTATGAGAACTTCCATAAGGCCAAGGATCGCGGCAAGGGGGTCATTTATATCACCGCACACCTTGGCTCGTGGGAACTGCTTCCTGTCGCATCAGCCCTGATGGGAGACCCACTGTATATCGTCGCGCGGCCACTGGATAATCGATACCTTGATAGGACCATCAACGACCTGCGGGCAAGTTGGGGAACGAGGGTCTTGGCCAAGAAACGGGCAATGCCGACCCTGGTGGGAGCGCTACATCGGGGGGAGAGCATCGGGATCCTGATAGATCAAAACATCACCTGGAAAGAGGGGGTGTTCGTCGATTTCTTCGGTCTTCCCGCTTGTACGGCCGTCGCGCCGGCCCTATTAGCCCTCAGGACCGACGCATCGGTCCTTCCTGCCGCCATCTTCCGGTCCGAGAGGAACCGCCACACCATCGTTGTCGGGGAAGAGATCCCCTTAATCAGGACCGGGTCCCTGAGGGCAGATCTGGTCGCTAATACCTCCGCCTTCACTAGGGCTATAGAAGCGTTCATCAGGAGGGAGCCGGCCCAGTGGCTGTGGGTCCATCGCAGGTGGAAAACGCAGCCGCTCGCCACCCGGCGCCAGACGGAGAGGGCGACTTGTGCCGGTCCAGCTGACGTCACCTAGTGCCGTTCCAACTATTTACGCCGAAATAGTGAGGTTTCGGTGAAAGCGACGTATGTGCTGCATACCGCTGTCATTAGCCGCAAGAAGTTGGAACGGCACTAGCGGCGAGGCTTCACCCCGTGGGACGCCCTGCACGATACCCGACACCATAGGTTGCCTACCCGCGAAGCAAGGGCGCCTCCCCCTTGGGTCCGTCTGCACATAGCTGTGGCGGGTACCCGGCTCCTTTCTTGCTCCACGCAGTGCTTACCAGCTCGATGGGGAAATACTTGGAGGCGCACGTAGTGGCACTCCGCATTCGGCGGACGTTCGAAGCTGACCAGCTTGGATCAATTCTGGTCTGGGCGCCTAATTGGCTGGGGGACGCGGTCCTTGCCATCCCCACGCTCGCCAACCTCCGCCGCTCCTTTCCTGCTGCAAGAATCTCGCTCCTGGTACGTCCGTGGGTGAGCGGCCTCTTTCGGCCTTCACCGTTCATCGATGAGCTCCTAGAGGTGCCAAGCTGGAATCAGCTCGCGTGGGCGGTCACTGCTCTCAGGCGACGCCAGTTTGAATTGGCACTTCTCTTGCCGAATAGCTTCCGGACGGCGTTGATCAGTATGCTGGCAGGAATTCCGCACCGGATCGGGTATGTAACGGATGGACGAGCGCCGCTTTTGACAGTAGGTGTCTGCCCATCAAGTCGGACGTCGCGGCATCAGGTAGATTCCTACCTTGCCCTCCTCCGCGCGCTAAGGTGGGATGCGTGGGTGCGCCCGACGCGACTCACGCTTCCGCCAGAGAGCGACGCGGAAGTCGAGAGGCTCTTTGCCGCGTCGGGCGTGACGCCTGACGAGCTGTTAATCGGGATTAACCCCGGGGCGGCCTATGGGACGGCGAAGCGCTGGCCGACCGAGCGATTTGCAGAAGCCGCGGATCATCTGGCCGATCGCCTGGGAACTACCGCCCTCCTGTTTGGCTCGCCGATGGAAGCCCCATTAACAAGGGTCATCCGCGAGCAGATGCGGGGGAGGGTCATCGACTTCGGTGGGAGGACTACTCTCGCAGCGTTCACAGGCCTGCTCGGGCGGTGCCGTCTCCTCCTAACGAACGATACGGGGGCGATGCACGTGGCCGCAGCCTTAGGCGTTTCATGTGTCGCGCTTTTCGGTCCGACCGATCCTCGCCGCACGGGTCCCCTCGGGTCTGCACATCGGGTCCTTCGCGATCCCCCAGCCTGCAGTCCCTGTCGCTACCGCGACTGCCCCATTGACCATCGATGCATGCGGAGGCTCGGGGTGGAGGAGGTAGTGGCCGCAGCAGAGACACTTCTCGAGAGGCCGGTCGCTACCAACCATACGAGCGTCTCGATGGCGCCGGCGGTATTCCTCGACAGGGACGGTACCATAAACCAGGAGGTCGGGCCCATCCAGCGCCCCGAACTGATGAAACCGATTCCGGGTGCGGCTGCCGCGCTGAAGCGCCTTGGGGAGGCAGGGTTTCTCCGCATCATCGTGAGCAACCAATCGCGAGTGGCCAGGGGTGAGGCGACGGAAGAGCTTGTCGAAGCCACACATCAGCGACTTCTTCAAATTCTCCGTCAGGAGGGAGGATGGGCAGATGCGTTCTATTACTGCCCTCATCATCCTGAAGACGGGCGCTTTCCATACAAACGCACCTGTCTGTGTCGGAAGCCTGACCCTGGCCTGATCCACCAGGCGGCCTTTGAACAGCGGGTCGACTTGACCCGGTCATACGTTGTGGGAGACAAGGTGACCGACATCTTGCTGGCTCAACGAGTGGGCCTTCCTTCGGTGTTGGTGCTGACCGGATTCGGGCGAGAGGCATTGGGCCAGCTTCTGGAGGCGGGCGGCCCAAGGCCAGGCCACGTCGCATCGGACCTGCTGGCCGCCACCGAGTGGATTCTGTGCAGGAGCGGGCTGAGATGAGTGCGTTGGCTCAGAACGGCCCCCCGCCGATGGAACAGGTGAAGCGCATCCTGATCATTAAGCCGAGCTCGCTCGGAGATGTGGTCAACGCGCTCCCGTTCCTCGCCTCACTGCGGCGGCGGTATCCCGACCGGCATATTGCCTGGTTAGTGGAGGAAGAGGCAGCAGGGCTGCTGCTTGGCCATCCCCTACTAGATCGGGTCATCGTCTCAGGGCGCAGGCGATGGGGTCGGCAATTGCTGGTGCCCCTGCGCTGGCCGTCCACGTTGAGGGAGATCGGCAGGCTCATCGCCGAGCTGCGGAGTGGTCGGTATGATCTGATTGTCGATCTGCAGGGACTGCTTAAGAGCGCCCTGATGCTGCTCTCCGCCGGAGCGCGGTTTCGGGTCGGCTTTGCCGGCGCCCGGGAGGGAAGCCAGCGAGTGCTGACTCACCTGGTGCCCCTTCCGTTGGAGCCGATGCATGCGGTGGACCGGTACCTGGAGGTGGCCAGGTTCTTGGGGGCAGACCCGGCATCGAAAACGTTCGTCTTCCCTTCCAGCCCTGAGGACGGGCTGAGGGCCGAGGTCCTCATGACCGAAGCAGGGGTGAGGCCGGGTGATCCCGTTGTCGCCCTGAATCCCCGGGCGCGATGGCCAACGAAACTCTGGGGGGAGGAGCGGTTCGCGCGACTGGGGGAGATGCTGGCCCGCGGTTGCGGGGCCAAAATCCTTGTGACCGGATCACTGTCGGACCTTCCACTGGCCAACCGTCTTGCAGCCCGTATGAACCCGGCCCCTTTCGTGCTGGCTGGTCGCACAGACCTGAGACTCCTGATCGCCCTTCTAAAGCGGATCGACCTTCTGGTGACTCTTGATTCCGGCCCCATGCACTTAGCAGCGGCACTTGGAACCCCCCTTGTGGCTCTCTTTGGTCCGACCGATCCCCGTCTCAACGGTCCATACGAGAGCGAAGCGGTGGTCCTCAGGGTCCCTCTTCCCTGCAGCCCCTGCTTGAAACGTCGGTGCCAGATCAGAGAGGATCGTCTGTGTATGCGCTCGATATCTGAAGAGGAGGTGGCAGCGGCTGCCTCGGCTATTCTGGCCAAGGGCAAGAGATGTCGAATGGGCGCCGGTCCCTCATAACTGGGGCCGCAGGGTTTATCGGCGCTTACGCGCGCGGGGGCCTGCTGGACGGGGGGCACGAGTTATTGGCCTCGACGGGATTCATTGATTTCTACTCGCGCTTTCCGAAGGAGGCCAACCCAGCTGGGCTTGTTCCTTGCTCCGGGTTCCGTTTTGTTGAGGACGTTCTGCTACGGGCTCACTCGGTTCCCCTCCTAGACGGGATTGACTTCGTCTTCCATCCTCGTGTGACCCTGCAGGAGGGTTTCGCCAGACAGATCGAGGGGGTTCGGCTAACCCCCAACGCCACTCATCGGTTCTGACAGATCGGGGGGTCACGATGATCCGACGGGCAGCAGTGGCCGGCTCGTTCTATGGGGGCACTCGAGAGCGGCTGAGGGCGCAGGCCGCTGATTTGATCAAGTGGGATGTGCCGAAGGCGCGTGCCGTTGGAGCCGTCGTCCCCCATGCCGGCTATATCTATTCCGGAAAGGTCGCGGGAGCGGTGTACGCTCGCCTCGCCTTCCCGGACGTATTCGTCATCCTGGGACCGAACCACACAGGCCTGGGCGCTGGTGCGGCGATCATGACCTACGGGGCATGGGAGACTCCCTTGGGACAGGTCCCCATTGACACCGACCTGGCAAGGGCAATCCAGAGGAATTCGCAGACCCTAGAGGAAGATGTTCTTGGTCACCAACGTGAGCATTCAATCGAGGTTCAGTTGCCTCTGCTTCAGGCGTTTGGCGTTCCCTTTTCCTTTGTTCCGATCTGCCTTTTCAGTAGTGAATATGCAGCCTGTCGTGACGTTGGATTGGCCATTGCCGAGGCGGTCGCGCGGTCGGATCGAGGGACGCTAGTGGTCGCCTCCACTGATATGAGCCATTACATTGATCAAGCGCAGGCCAAGGTGAAGGATCAACGGGCGATTGATGCCATCCTGGCGGTGAACCCCGAACACTTGCATCGGGTAGTAAGGGAGGAGGGGATTACAATGTGCGGGTTTCATCCGACCACTGCTATGCTGGTAGCGGCTCGAGAGCTTGGGGCCACATCCACTGAGCTGGTCAGCTACGCGACCTCCGCCGACGTCACCAAAGATTATTCAAGCGTGGTGGGGTATGCCGGTTTGATTATCAGGTAAGGAGCGGCGGGGAGAATTCCCTTGACAGGTCTTGATTTGCTCTATTATTGTCCCGGAGGGGGTTATGCGATGCAGCGGAGAGGGGAGCCAATGGCAATGGGGGCGTGCCCGGCCGAACATGGGCAAAACCACAGCCATCAACCATAGGGGATCAATTCTTTCAGGACGTGCTACCTTAGGGCGCCGCATTCGTGCTGGTATCGCATATCTTGCTTTTATTCTGTCCCAGATACCGGGTGCTGCCCACGCTGTTTCCTTCGCCTATGTCACGAATGCTGGTTCGGGGAATGTTTCTGTCATTAACGCGACGACCAACACGGTCGCAACCACCATTACAGTCGGGTTAACGCCAGAACAGATTGCCATCACCCCGACCGGCGCCTTCGCCTACGTGGCCAACTCCGGCTCCAACACCGTCTCCGTTATCGCCACATTCAGCAACACGGTCACCGCCATAGTCCCGGTGGGAACCGGTCCCGCTGGCGTCGCCATCACCCCGAACGGGGCCTTCGCCTACGTGGCTAACTTCGTGTCCAACACCGTCTCCGTCATCGCGACGGCCAGCAATACGGTCATCGCCACGGTCCCGGTGGGAACCGGTCCCGCTGGCGTCGCCATCACCCCGGACGGGGCCTTCGCCTACGTGGCTAACTTCGTGTCCAACACCGTCTCCGTCATCGCGACGGCCAGCAATACGGTCA
>Ga0209515_10001211_pt1 | contig 44233 bp, 62 predicted proteins | sample Subgroupgradi54m_FD_187454 | JGI IMG/M metagenome (GOLD analysis project Ga0209515, IMG submission 187454) | Subsurface groundwater microbial communities from S. Glens Falls, New York, USA - GMW60B uncontaminated upgradient, 5.4 m (SPAdes)... ... | reverse complement strand
AAACCGCTGTTTTTCGGCCTTTTCCTGTCCATGGTGCCACGCAGATACGTGGTATTTCAATAGGTTGGCATTGTCAGGGGTACCTGGGCACGCGAGGGGGGGTACCTGAGCAGTTACGAAAAATCCGCTGGAGGGGCGCCCTCTTTTCGCCGTACCGTGCGGCGAAATGATTTTCGCTTCACGGTGAAGCGAAATTGCGCCGAAGCGCTCAAGCGCCTCGCGGTTGCGCGCGATCAGTAAGCGTATGTTGCGTGGGCGGTCGAATCCGAGCGCCTCAGCCAATCGCAAATCTGCGACGCGGGGCTCGTGGTTGGCAGTGATGTTTATGTCGGATACGGACAGAGTTATAGCGGTCATGGCGCAAGCCTTCTGAAGCGGCGTTGAACACGCCGCCGGAAAGCCTGCTAGAGCCACCCGAACGGCGGGAGCTAGCACCTGCTTCAGACAGGCCGGGGCGTTGCCGCTACCCGACTCCCGCCCTCCTTCGGCTTGCGCCGAACTCGTGGCCGGGTCGCCCGGACGGACTCCAGGCATAAGAATGGCCGCATCGCAAAAATGCGCGGGCGGCGGGCCGCTGAAGGGGAGGTGCTAAGCTCCGCCCTGAACATGCGCCGCCCTATTACCTGCGTCAAGCTCTACCACTGTTCTACCGCTGCCCCAGCGTCCCGACCCGGCGCCCCTGGGCATCCCGCAAGAATGCTTGCCCTGATGACGTCTCAACTATGGGGCAATAGTTGCCCCTCTGTCAATTGGCTTGAGATATGCGGAAAGACGCGCCACATTGAGCCGCGGAAGCAACCGGCTGGCAGATGGCGGACGATGGCAAAGCCGACAAAACGAGAATGGCAAAACCCGGACGGCTCGACCGGCTCAAACTGGCAAGTCCGATATGAGGATCGGCAGGGAAAGCGGCGCTCCAAGAGCTTCGACAGGAAGAGGGATGCAGACAAGTGGATCGCCGAAGAATTGCCGGCGATCATGGCGGGCGCGCAGTTGCCCGACCGCGATACGGTGACGGTTGAGAAGGCAACCGAAATCTGGCTCGATGCGGTGCGGCGCGGCCGGCATGGGCGCGAGGGGGCCGAGCCGGCGACGCTGCGGCAATACGAGTCGCATGTCCGCCTGCATATCATGCCCTTCCTCGGCGGCGCCAAACTGACCGAGGTCAACGGGCCGCGGGTGGTCGCCTTCCGGGATGAACTGCTTGATGCCGGGCGATCGCGCGCCCTGGTGAAGAAAGTCTTGGCCTCCCTCGGCGGGATTTATTCAGAGGCGAAGTCGCGCGGGCTGGTCGCCGTCAATCCGGTCGACGGCGTGACGCTTATCCGGTCGAGCCGACATGAGGAAGCGCTCTATATCCCCGAAAAAGCGATTGTGCGCGCTCTGATTGATCGCGCCCGGGCATGGCGCGACGAGCCGCCGCGTGCTGAGCAAACGCGCAGCAACGGCCGCAAAACGACACAGCGCCGCTTTTCCGACGAGCGGCTCCATTGGTGGTACATGCTGGTCAGAACCGCCGCGGCAACCGGCATGCGGCTTTCCGAACTCCGGGGTCTGTCCTGGCGCACCGTCGACCTGAAGAACGGCAGCCTGTCGGTCGAGCAGCGTGCCGACGAGACCGGACGCATCGGCCCGACCAAGACGGCCGCCGGCCGCCGCAAGATCGCCCTGTCGGTCGAGCACGTCAAAGAGCTCAAGGAATGGCGCCTGCGCTGCCCGCGGCGCAAGCCGGTGGACGGACAGAGTGAGGGGGATCTCGACCTTGTCTTTCCCAACGGCGAGGGTAAGCCGGAGAGGGCACCGAACATCTACAACCGTTTTTGGCTGCCGATGCTGCGCGAACTCCGCCTCGTTGACCAGATAAAGGACGCGGCGACCGGTGAGACACGCGAGGAGCCGCGCTTCGGCTTCCACGCCCTGCGCCACTTCCGTGCGTCGGTGCTGATCGAGTCCGGCGCCGACGTCAAGGAGGTGCAAGGCGAACTCGGGCACTCGTCGGCACAGATGACCCTCGACGTTTACGGCCATCTCTTCAACGACGAGGAGCGCGAGCGCGTCCGCGCCAGCCGGGCCGACATCCTCGACAAGGCACTTTTCCAGGCCCCCAAAAAACGGGGTAGCGGTGACGACTGAGCGGAGAATTATGATTCCGCTGGCCCGGCGACCCCAGCGGGGCTATCCTGCGCACGCCACAAAAACGCCACGAAACGACGCCATTGTTACCACAACACGCTGAAAAATATGATGCTCTGAATGGAATCATAATCCGCGTGTCGGGGGTTCAAGTCCCTCCTCCGCTACCAATCGAAGCCCCGGAAATCGTTGAGATTTCCGGGGCTTTCCTGTTTTGGTGGAGGGTGACCGAATGGCAAACTTTCCGCCGGTTTGCCAAATCACTCCGTGTTTCGGTCCGATTCATCGCCTTCCAGCAGGCGCACCGCCTCGGTAGCGCGGCGCCGTTTGTCGGCGGATTTGGTGTAGCGCTGGACCATGGCCGCGGTGGTGTGACCGGTCATCGCCATGATGGTGCGTTCGTCGGCGCCGGCATCGGCCAGACGGGTGGCGACGGTGTGTCGCAGGCCGTGGAAGGTCAGGCCCGGGGCGATCTTGCCTTTTTGTTGCAGATCGCGCAGCAGCTTGAAGAACGAGGCGCGAAAGCCCGACTCCGTGAAGGGCTGGCCGCGGGAGTTGGTGACGATCGTGAAATGCGGCGCCGGAGGCTCGGCAACCTCGGTCAGGCGCTGGCGCTCTGCTGTCAGTACCGTGCGCAAGTCGCGGTGTGCCGGAATCCAGATCGGTTCACCGGTCTTGCCGTGCTTGTAGATGACGACCTCGTCGTCATAGGCCGACCACGGCAGTTTCAGCACGTCGCCCTCACGGATTCCGGTATAGGCGCCGAGCGCGATGGCGATTTTCATCTGCGGCGGAGCGGCTGCCAGTACCGCTGTCAGTTCGCTGTCGGCCCACGGGCGGTTGACGACGCGGGCGTCGCGCGGCCGGCGGATTTTCGGCAGGCCGTCCGCTGGATTGGCGCCGCATTTGCCGCGCGGGCGTCCCCAGTTGAACACCAGCGAGACCACCGCGACCACATAATTGGCCAGCGACCGTCCCCGTTTGCGAAAGGTCTTGTCGCGCAGCGCGATCAGTCTCGGCCCGGTGATGTCGGCCAGCGGCACCGCATCCATGCCCGGCTTGCCGGGCTCAGGCTCATGCAGGTAGTCGAACACCTGCTGGTAGTCGCGCCGGGTCCGCGGTGCCAATGCCTCCCATTCCGGGGAGCCGCGATACAGCTCGACCAACCATGTCCAGGTGTTGGCGGCACTGTGAGGCGCCTGGGCGGCCTCGGTGGCCTGTCTGTCGAGGCGGGCGACCTCTTCGGCAAAGGCGGCTGATCCCGCCGTCGCCTTGATACGCTTCCCTGTGGCACGATGGTAGTAGTAGGTGTGTCCCTTGACGGTGGTGCGCTTGATGCCCTTGAGACGGATGATCATCCGAAGCTCTCCGTCCAGTCTCCCGCCGTACCGTCGTGGGTGGTGGTGTCCCCATCCTGCGGGCGCTGTTGAGCCTTCCATCTCTCCACCCAGGCATCAAGCTCCAGGCGGTCGTAGAACAGCCGGCGCCGCGCCTTGAGCGGCCGCACGTCGACCACCGAGCTGAAAAATGGCGGAGACATGCCGCAATAGCCCGCGGCCTGCTGAACCGACAGCAAGCGCGGCCATCCCGGCAGCTCGGCAAGGTCAGCAATGCGAGCCGTCACAGATGAACCCCTCCATCTTGGCCGCCGCTGCGGCGACTTCTGCGGGGGCGTTGAACAGGCCGAGCGCGCCCTTGCAGGGGATCGGCGTGTCAAAAGCCTGCGGGTTGGCCAGGACAAAGCCGTGACGACCAAAGAACCACGGGCTATCGTGGCGATCGACACAGTCGACGATGTCGACGGCCCCGACGATATGCCCGACACTCGGCCGGAGCGTGCTCGTGCTGACGGATGGAGCGCACCACGCCGGGGTGAACTCCGACAGGGTCTGAAGTATCTCGATACTCCGCCACCATGTGCTGGCATGTATGAGAACGCGACCGCGGTAATTGGTACGCCAATCCCGGTTCTCGATGTCCTTTCCGCCATGCAGAATGAACCACCACCACGGGCTGCGGATGCTGATGGCCTTCATGCGCGGCATATATCCCCCCTCAAAACGGAATCTGGTCGTCGAGTTCCGGCGGCGGGGCATATCCTCCCGCTTGGCCAGAGCCGGGAGAACTGCGCTGGCTGCCGTAGTCGTCGGGACTGGTGGCGGGCGGTGGGCCGCTGCCCTGGGAGTCGAGCAAGGTCATCTCGCCCTTGAAGCGGGCTACCACAACCTCGGTCACGTAGCGCTCGACGCCCTTACCGTCTGTCCATTTGCGGGTCTGCAACTGGCCTTCGACATAGACCTTCGAGCCCTTGCGCAGGTACTTCTCTGCGGTCTCGGCCAGATGAGGGTTGAAGATCACCACGCGATGCCACTCGGTCTTTTCGCGGCGTTCGCCGGATTGGCGATCCTTCCAGCTTTCCGAGGTGGCGATGCTCAGTTGAGCGATCTTGTCGCCGCCCTGGGAAGTCCGTACCTCGGGGTCGCGGCCGAGATTGCCGACGATGATGACTTTGTTGACCGAGCCGGCCATGGGGCTGTCCTTTTCCTGAAAAACGCCGCCCGGTACGGGACCGGGCGGCAGGCGGCAGGCTCAGCGCGCGGCCGGGAAGGTGCAGGCCGCTTCGGGGCGTCGCTCCTCAGGAACGCCGCGCAGCACCGTCAGGCCGGTCATCGCTCCGGCCGTGTCCAGCGCCTCGTCGAGCGCGTGCTTGAAGGTCTTGTCGTCCTGGTACAGCTCATAGAACCAGGACAGACTGCTACCCTGTTTGCGATAGCGCAAGCGCACGGCGATGCGGTAGGCCGGGCCGTCCTTGAACACCGGGATGCCGACGCAGAACAGGTTGGGCACCGCCACCCGTTCGTTGGCGCTGTTCATCGTCTCGTGTTCGTTTTCGAAGACGATGGCGCCTTCGCCCGACGACAGGTTGGTCGCGCTGACCACCTTCGAGCGCTCGTGGACCGAGAGGCCACGCGACAGGTCCATCATCGTTTCCGGGCCGGCCCAGCGGCCGCGCAGAAGATCAGTCAGGCGCTTGAGCACCTTGTCGGACTCCGGCAGATCGACGCTATCGAGGATCGGCGGCGGCAGCAGGTCCAGCGCGCGATCTTCGAGAAACGCCGCAAAATCCACCTGAGTCATCGACTTGGCATTGCTGTTCTGCCAAGCGGTCCATTCGTCACTGACGGGAAAGGCATAATGCGAGCGGTGCACGCCGAAGCGGGGGGCGGACTCGTCCTGATAGACCATGTTCCCGGTGTCCACGCCGCCGTCGTAGCAAGTTGCCCACTTGGCTTCGTGGTCGTCGAGGATCGCGGTCAGGCTGGGGGCTTTGGGATCGGTCTTGGCGAAAATCCGCGAATTGCTGTCCTTGTACAGGAGGACATGGGCGATGAAGCTGTCGAGGTCGGCCAGCACCGCGGTCCCCTCGTAGCGCTCGGGGCGGCTGGGGCGAGACTCCAGGAAAGGCGCGGTGCGCTCGATGCGCATGCCCTCGGGCAGGACGATCACCTGGGAATCGGTATGGCCAGGGATGCCGGTCAGCACCATGGTGGTCGGCTTGAGGGTCTCCTTGGTTTCGGCGACCACGGATTTGTAGGTGTCGGCATTGATGCTATCGGTCTCAGGCATGGGTCTCTCTCTTCTTCGAGTGGGTGGGTGATCAGGCGGTGCGGATGCCGCCGGGCCCGCCGATGGCGCGCGGCGCGTCGGCCGGGGTGTTGGAGACGGTGCGCAGCGGAAGCTCGCCCTGTTTAGGATTGCGGCGAGTCAGCAGGTTCTGGGGCGTGGCGTAGAACACCGTGCGCTTTTTCTTGACCTTGGGCAGGGTCACCTTGACCTCGCCGGTGACGTCGATGCTGTCGCCGTCCAACACCAGATCGAGGATCAGCACGATCTTAGCCTTGGGCTTGCCGCCGTTTTCGCGGCGCACGTCGTGCAAGCAGCTCACGGCATCGCGCACATTCTCGGTCAGGTCGTGGTGGACTTCGCCATCGGCGAGGTTTTCGACGATGGTGGTGAAGCTCCGCAGAGCCTCGGGATCGGGGGGGGGACTCGGCCATTTTCAGACTCGCCTGGGCATGACGACAAAAATCCCGCTGTCGTCGGTCGGGGTGGTGGTGCGGATCGGGCTGGACGCGTCGATGAAGGCCAGCGTGACGGTGTCGCCTCCCATCGCCGCCAGCACGTCCCGGGCGTATTTCCCGTTGACGCCAACCTCGACCGCGCCGCTGGCGACGGAGTCGATGGTCTCGCTGCCAGTTCCGACAGCGGACGAGGCGGAGGTGATGGTCAGGGTGCCGTCGGCCAGGGTCAGCCGGACGACGCGGCTTTGGTCGTCTGAGACCGCGCCGATCCGGTCGATCACCGCGGCCAGCAGCTCGCGATCCACCGTCATGCTGGCCGTGGTCATGTCCAGAGGCGGGATGACCCGCGCGTAATCCGGATATGTGCCGTCGACCAGCTTGGATGACACCGCCAGCCCGGGTAGCCGGACGACGATCTGGACCGGTGAGACGGCGAGGACGATCGGGGTCGAGGCCTCGGTGCCCTTGTCGCTCAGCAGCTTGGCCAACAGGGTGAGGGTCTTGCTGGGCACGATCACCCCCGGCATGGCGGCGGCACCGTCGGGCAAGGGCGCGTTGACCTGGGCAAAGCGGTGGCCATCTGTGGCGACGCTGCGCAGCACCCTGCCGGATGGTCCGTCGGCGACATGCAGGTATATCCCGCCGAGATAGGCCTTCGTCTCGTCGCGTGATGCAGCAAACCGGGTGCGGCCGATCAGATCGGCCAGCACGTCGGCGCGCAGGCTGAACGTGACCTGGGCGACATCACGGCGCCAGCGGGGGAAGTCGAGTGGGTCCAGGGCCGGCAGGATGGCCCTGTAGCGGCCTGCGCGCACGACCTGCCGACCGGACTGAATGTCGCGCTGAAGCTCGAGCTTGCCGCCGTCCGGCAGGCGGCGCACGATTTCGCTCAGCGTCCCGGTCGGTGCGGTCACGTCGCCGGGTGTTGTCACCACCAGATCGGTCACGTCTGCGGCCAGAAAGGCTTGCGCTTCGATGTCCAGGTCCGTGGCGGTCACCGTCAGCCCGTCGGCCGTGGCCGACAGCAGCCGGTGCCCGAGCACCGGCATGGTATCGCTCTTGGCGACCACCCCGCCGACGCGCGACAGCAGGGTGAGCAGCGAGGCTTTGGACACGGTCAGGCGCATGGTGTGCCCGCCTGGGCGTCGAAGCGCTCCAGCGCGTCCCGCAGCGCGGTGTAGACCTCCGTCGCCGCCATCGCTTCGATCATGCCGTCTGCTGAATCGTGATCGGCCAGCGCGGCGCAGTCCCAGCCCAGCGCCACCATCACCGGCAGAGCCGCGCGGGCCGCGTCGATGATCTCGGTCCACGGGTTGCTCATCCTGGCATTCCTTGTTTCCTGTTGTCGGGAACCGTCAGGGAGAGGAAGGCGATCGTGAAGATCGGCCAGCCGAGCGCCATGAGGAAGATGCCATCCGCGCCGAAGGCGTGCCCGGCCCAGGACGCCAGTTCCAGCCACCCCCAGACCCAGGCCAGCAGCACCAGAGCCGCCAGCAGGGCGAACAGGAGGGAACCTGTGATCCGCGCGAGCATGTCAGCGTCCCCCGTCAGTGCGTCGCATGAGAGGGCGCGGGGCTCTCGCGCAGAGAGGCTTGCAGCATGTCGTGGAAGATCGCCGTGACGCCGGCAAAAGCGATGGGCTGCGGGGTTTCATCTCCCATCTCGACCATCTCACCGGTGATCGTGCTGACGACGGTGGCGGCGAACAGAAGAACCCCCATGATGATCTCGGCCGGGGTCAGATCGGCGCCGTTAAAGGTCTGCTCCGCCGTCTTGCACAAGGGGTCGATGGCCGTCATGAGATCGGGCCGCAGGCCGGTGCGGAGCATCTGGCGGAACTCTTTGGCGTCTTCGACGGTTTTCTCGAACGGGGTCATGGCATTTTCTCCTCGAAAACAAACTCAGGTTGGAAGTCTCCCTCTTCAGGGGGATAATCGAATGCGGGAGGGGATAGCCTCTTCCGTATTTCGCCCGGCTACGCTGGGCGTGGATTGAAACCGGGGGATCGGGGTCCAGCCGGGCACCGGCGTGCCGGCCGGGCCGAGCTGCTGGGCGCGGGCGAAGGTCTCGGCCAGCATCGGCTCGGCCTGGGGATCGAACGGGTTGGCGGCATCACTGTTGTGGGCCTTGACACCCATCCAGGTGGCGACCAGCCGGGCCGTGGCGGGGGAGCCCGCGGCCAGGGCGCGGCGGGCCTCGGCGATCAGACTCAAGTGCCCGGGGCGCATCATGCGCCCTCGCACAGCAGGACAAACCCCTGCACCAGCTCGTCGAGCGTCAGGGGATGGCTCTGGTGCTGGCCGCACCAGTCGTCGGGCGTTACCGGCGGAAAGGCGCGGTCGAACGCGCCGCGCGGCAGGATGGCCAGCCGCGGCGCCCGGATGCGGCATTCCCCGGCACCGGCATAGCCGGTGTCGTGAAAGTGCCGGCAGGCGGCACAGGTCGGGCGGTTGACAGGGGAAACGGAGGGCTCGGACATCGCGGGGGGCTCCTCGGTCAGGCGGCGTACAGGTCACGGACGAGGTCGGGCCGGCTCTTCGCCGCGGCGCGGCTGGCCTGCGGACCGAGCCGCGCCACCACCTCCAGCGGCCAGCCGCAGCACACCAGATCGGCGCGGCAGCAGCCCCGCTGGCGGGTGACGATGTTCTGGATGTGACGGGACATCAGCGACACCGCCATGCGGCTCAGCAGGGTCTCGGCGGACGGTGCGGACAGGGTCCGGGTCTGTGTCTCGTCGTCTCGGAACCACGTCGACACGCTCTCGCCCGCCTCCTTCCACATCCAGGCCGGCGCGGAAACGGCGATGTCGCCGCAGGTGTCGCTGGTCAGGGTGACGTACCGGGCCAGCGGCGACTTGAGGCGGTAGGTGACGGGCATAGGGCGGAACCTCGAATGGGGATGTGCTTGGATAAAGATACGCGCATAAACGCGATACCGTCAACGCGTTTTAACGCGTTTTAACGCGTTAGCGGATTACACCAGCCCATCGCAGAATAAGGCAATCAGAGAGGGAGATTGAGTTGGCTGCGCCGAGCGATCCCCGCACAATTCAATCGCTTGACGAGCGAATGGCATTGGGTGAAGAAATGACCTTCATCGCGTTGGATGTTGAGACTGCAAATCCAAATATGGCCTCCATCTGCGCGATTGGCGCAGCGGTGTTTGACGGCGGCCAAGTGGTTGATGAGTGGTATTCGCTGGTCGATCCACAAACGTATTTTTCGCCGCTGAACGTCTACGTGCACGGCATCGACGAGGCAGGTGTCGCCGGGGCGCCGCACTTCACCGATCTGGTGCCGCGGATGCAGGCGCTGATCGGCACCTCCGTGGTGGTGACCCATACCGCCTTTGACCGGACAGCCCTGGCCCAGGCCGGGTTCCCGCTAACCCGCTGGCTCGACTCGGCTATGGTGGCTCGTCGCACCTGGGCCGAGTGCGCATACCGCGGATACGGTCTGGCCGATGTGTGCGAGCGCATCGGCTACGTCTTCCAACATCACCATGCCCTGGAAGATGCCAAGGCGGCCGGGCATGTGCTGCTGGCGGCGATGGCCAAGCTGGGGTTCGATCTGGATGGCATGATGCACCGTGTGCGTCAGCCAATTAACGCCCGCTACCCAGGCAACGGGCGGGTGGCATGTGCCGGCAACCCTGACGGCCCGCTGGCCGGCGAGGTCGTGGTGTTCACGGGGGCTCTTAGCATGCCCCGCGGCGCTGCGGCCGACTTGGCGGCAGCGGCGGGGTGCGATGTCGCGCCCGGGGTGACGCGCAAGACAACACTACTGGTGGTCGGAGATATCGACGTCGCCCGCCTGGCTGGGCACGACAAAAGCATCAAACACCGCAAGGCCGAGGGTCTTGCGGCTCGGGGGCAGCGTATCCGAATCCTGCGCGAGACGGATTTTCTTGCTCTGATGGCGACGACAGGAGATATGGTGACATGACGCCTGATCTGATGCAGAAAGTGCTGGATGAGGTTGCCCGTGCATGGCTATTCGGCGTCACTATTCCGTCTGAGTACAAGACAAAGAATGGAGCATGTGAACCCATTCCTGAAGACGGGGTAATGCATATCCTTTTCAAGTTATGTGCTGCCGGAAAGCACGCAAATGTTCATGTCGATGGTGTCAAATACACAGTATATATGACGTATTACCGTACGAGAGTGTGGGTCAAGGGGAACTGGAATGCGGACCCCCCGACGGCGGAAGGGGAAATCGTTGTATCGGCGCTTTCAAGAATTGCTCACGAGTTACGCGATCAGCAGGTGCAGGAAGCAATTGACAAGAAGGAAGCAAACGTTAGGGAAAGTGAATGGCAATTCACCCTAGATGCCGGCCCAGCCAAATAACCCGGCCAATGATGGCTATGCGGTCTTCAGGCACGTCGCGAATCGGCTCGTAGCGTGGGTTGTCCGAAATCACGGTAATTAGGCCCGTCTTCCAATCCAGTTGCAGTCGCTTCACCTGCAATTCGTCGTCGCATGGACGATGGATGACATACAGGCTGTCTTTACGGATGCGCCGGACGGTGAGGTCGACAAGAACATGGTCGCCGTGATGCAGAGTCTCCCACATCGAATCGCCGGAGACACGTAGTACCGCCAAGTCTCGTGTTGCCGCCGTGGTGACGGATTTCAGCCAGGATTGACGGAAAAAGCTGTAGCCCTGGGGTTCTGGGCTGTCATCCCGCAAGCATCCGGGGCCCGCCGAAACCGCGGCGTCATAGACGCCGACAGGGATGTAGACTTCCTCTGCAAATTCTACTCCCGACAGGTCAAGCGGCATCTGCCGGCATGCTTGGGGGGGCGGCGCACTGGCCGGGGTCTCGCCGATCAATTCGGCGACGGTCATGCCGGGAATGACGGCCGCCAATTTTTCGTAGGTCGTGATGTTCATGCCATCGTGACGCCCTGACAGGAAGTCGCGTAGCGTGCTTTCCCTCACGCCGGCCTCTCCTGCCCAAGGCGTAGGCTTAATGTTGTGAGTTGTCATAATTCGGCGCAGGGCTTCGCGGCGGCGTTCGGCAAGATCCATAATGTGCAAGGTATCGGTATCGCGATATAACGCGAGCGCGCAGTTACGCGTTTTTCCGACTTGCCGTATCGCGCTAAAGCGCGTAGCGTCGTCGCCATGACTATTGACCACGCCATCGCCCGCATCCGGGCATATCGCCATGCTCAGGGCTGGAGCCTGTACGGCTTCGCCAATGCCGCAGGCCTGCGGGAAAGCACTATTAGGCATATTGATTCCGATGGCTGGAGTCCCACGGCTAATACCCTGCGAAAGCTGGAGGCAGTGATCCCCGCCGATTTTGCGGGTCCGCCGCCCGACGGATCGCAGCCATGACCCGCCCCGCCCCCTGCGGCACAGACTGCCCCACCTCTAGCACGGTCGATCCTGCGCCCGCCGTGGCGGACGAGTCGACGGCGCGGAAGAGGGAGGCTTCAGACATCGCCGCCGCGCCCCTCGCAAACTGCGACCTCTGCACCATCTCCGGCGACCTGTTCGACGATGACCTGTGGGAGAAGCTCCGCGACTCGCGCGGCCTGTTCGGCTGCGACGGGGTTGGGGGTGCGCTGGGCGTAGGCCCGCAGACGCTCGGCCAAGTCGGCGATGGTGTCGGCAGCGGTGGGGCTGGTGTCGGGCATGGCGCGGTCTCGATCGGGGATGACCGGGGAACTCTGCCAGCGACGGAGGGGGAAAGCGATGCCCGCGACGTGTGACGGCTTAGCGGCCGATGAAATGGCCTTGGCCGGGCAGCGTCTGGCCGAGTGGCTGAACGCCTATTCGGCCAAGGCGCTGATGGTGCGGTTCCGCGTGTCGCTCGACACCGCCAAGGGCTGGAAAGCCGGGCAGATGCCAGCCAACCGCCATCTGCTGCGGATGGTGCGGGACTGGGGCGACGAGTTCCTCGGCCATCTGTTCCGCGACCAGCTCGGCGCCGAGGTGGATGTCGAGGTGCGGCTGGAACGGGTGCTCCATCTGGTCGAGCAAGTGAAATCGGAGATCGAGCATGAGCGTAAAGCACGCCGCGGCGTGGTTGGCCGAGCTGTCGGCGGCATGGTTGATGCGGCTGGCCGAGCCGCCGGCGCGGGCCGGGGCATGGTTGTGGGCGCAGGCGAAAGCGTGGCGAGCGTCGTCACCCGGACAGCCGCCGTCGCGGTGATCTGCCTGTCCCTGAGCGGCGCCCCGGACAGCGATGCCGCCACCGAAAAGCCCCGGGGAGCGAATGACCATGGATGCTGACTGGTTCAAAAGCCGAGCGAAAGTCCCGCTGGAAGAAATCTTGCGCCGGGCCGGTCTGCCTCTCGCCGACAGAGAGGGGCTCACACCGTTGGACGCCGAGGTGGACGTGAACAAGAACGATGCCATGGTTTCGCAGGAATGGGGTCAGGCAGTTCGCCTGGAATGCCTGAAGTTGGCTGCCGCGAACGGCTACAGCGCGACTGAAAAAATGATCGATGCGGCTCGCTGTCTGGCCGACTTCGTCATGAATACGAACGACGCGGAGGTGATCCGCGCCGTCCATGAGATGGCAGAGAAGATCAGGGGCGCTTCTTGATGTCGACGAGTCTGGCGTTCGGATTGCGCACGACATCAATGCACTCGGCATACCTGTCGAGCATCCAATTCCGGTCGGCATTGATCTGGAGGGGATTACCGAAAACCTCCTTTCCTTCCTGGTGCGCGATGCCCAGTAGCAAGAGGTAGGCGACGTGTTCAGAGGTGTAGCTATCGGGCATAACAAGAACTCCACAGTGGTTGGTTGCAACACTACTGTAGAGCGTGCGGGGCCGGATGACGAGTCCGGTCCCGTGTTTGCCGAGCCTAAGCTCGCAGCGGCCGAGGGTCGGGTGTGCCCGAACAATGCCGACCTGGCCAAAGCCAGCGGTGATCTGCCTGTCCCTGAGCGGCGCCCCGGACAGCGATGCCGGGACCAAAGAGAGCGGAGCGACTCACCGATGACGATATTACCGCGACGCGATTTCATCGCCACCACGACGACCCCCGGGGGCTTGTGCTGGAGGCGCCTCATCCATACGCCTATGGATGATTCGGTGCTGAAGGAAACGCCGCTGAAGGATGCAGGCTGGGCCACCCTGTTCGCCTACATGCACCGTCGCTTCGGCCCGCCCCACGTTGCGGGAGACGACTACAAGGATTTGTCCGCAAGCTGGATACTGACCACTCCTGATCCAAACGCTCTGGTTCAGGTAAAACCGTCCTTGTCCAGCTTCGTGCCCTCGTTCACGCCCTATGTGCGTATGGAGGGCCTGCTCGGAGACTACGAGCAGTTTGCGGCAGCCTACCGGGACACGCTCCTGGACTTGCTGCGTCCTGTCTGTGTCAGGGATTCCCTGATCAACGCCATGGGCAAGGTCGGCCCGGACGCTGACTTGTGGGCCGAGGACGAGGACACGGGAGAAAGAATATACGAGGTCCGCTATCACCCGTCGTGCGGCACCCCCATACCCCACGGCCTGTTCGGCGGTGAGGCATGGGGCGACTTGTGCGCCCTCATCGCCTTACTCGGAGGCGGCGATATGGCCGCAGGGCGCTCCGCCGCGATCGAATTGCTCCAGGCGCATGCGAAGGGGCTGCCATGTCCGCCCTGTTGAAATGCGAGACGATCACCTCGGCCGCCCATACCTCCAGTCGCGGCGACTCGAACGGCGAGGCCGAGCGGTCGCTGTGGAGCGCGGTGCTGCTACGCGCCATCGACGACGCCCGCGGCGATGCCGGGGTGGCCCTGAGCGGACACGCCGCGTCGGCGGCGCGGGACGCTGAGAACGCGCGGCGCTGGCTGAGCCAGGGCGGAGCCGATTTCCGTCGCGTCTGCTGGTGGGCCGGACTGGAGCCGGACGTCGTTCAGGAGTCGCTGCGCCGTGACGGCATTATTCCGCCCCTCCATGAGCAGCCGGGCGCCGCAACCGCCACCACCACCGTACAGGATGATCTGGTGTTCGCCGCGATCGCCGCGGCGGCGGCCGAGGGTCGGGTGTGCCCCACCAATACCGATCTGGCCAAAGCCAGCGGCTGGGTGAGCCGCTCCGGCGCCGGCCGCGCCGTCCAGCGGCTGATACTCGACGGCCGCATCGCCATCGACTACGGCCACCGGAAGCGCATCGTCACCGTGCTGTCGACCGGCCAGCGGACGGCGCGGTCATGAAGAAACCCACCGCCTCCAGAGACGTTCGGCCCGGTGAAAGCTGGGCCTTCCACGAGCACAGGACTATGGCCCAGGTCGCGGCCGATGACGCTCTGTCGGCGGGGAACCGTATCCGCGCGCTGCTGGATATCGCCAACGCCTGCCATGTGCTGGCCACTCTGGCGGTGCAGGACACCGATTCGGCGGAGGCCCTGAGCGCCCGTGCTGACACCCTGTTCGATGCCGGTCGGAAACTGGTCGAGATGGGCACGTTCCTGATGCGGGTCGGCGGCCAGTGTCACGGCGAAGCCTATGAGCGGCGCCAGCGGGCGTTGGGGGATGGGGCATGAGCGCGAACACCTCCGGCGCCGTCATGGCGTCACGCTACCTCGACAAGGACAGCCTGGACTTTTTCCCGACTCCGCCGCGTGGGGCGCGGGCGCTGGCGGAACACGTAGTCGATCTGTCGGGGCAGACGGTCTGGGAATGCGCGGCCGGGGCCGGACATATGGCCGGCGCGCTGGCTGAGTATGCCGCCCATGTCCGGGCGACCGACGTGTTCCCGCGGCCAGACCCGCGGAGCGGACTGCTGACGGTTCAACAGTTCGATTTTCTGTCGCTGGGCGGGCTGTTGGCCGGCCCGCCGGTCGATCGGCCGGATTGGATCATCACCAATCCGCCGTTCAACCTGTTGTCCCAGTTCCTTGCGCTGGCCCTGGAATTCACTCGTCGTGGCGTCTGCCTGCTCGGCCGGTTGCAGCTGGCCGAGGGCATCGACCGCTACCGGACGGTCTATCAGCCCTGGGCCGGCCATTTCACCATCGCGCCCTTTGTCGACCGCCTGGATATGGAAGAGGGCTGTTGCGCCGAGGATAGCTGTACCTCATCCGCCTATGTCTGGCTGGTGGTCGACAAGCTCGAGCCTCGCCCCTCGCCACTGGTCCATATCCCGCCGTGCAAGCGTCGCCTCGACCGGCCCGGCGACTTCGACCCGCCGGAGTTCGTCGCCGAGGTGCGGCGGCTGAAGGATGAGTGGAAGAAGGCGAAGAAGGCGGGGGCGGCATGACCCTCCTGTTCCCCGCGCCGCCCCTGCTGCGCCAGCGGGAAAAGATCGTCGTCGGCTTTGCCGGTGGCGGTGGCACCTGTACCGGGATCGCCGAGGCGCTGGGGCGCTCGCCCGATGATGCGCTCAATCACGATCCGGTGGCGGTAGCCATGCATGCCGTCAACCACCCCGGAACCAAGCATTGGTGCCAGAACATCTGGCAGGCCGATCCTGCCGAGGTGGCGGACGGGCGGGCAATCGGTCTGGCGTGGTTCTCGCCGGATTGCAAACACTTCTCGAAAGCCAAGGGCACGGCGCCCAAAGCCCGCCATATCCGCGATCTGGCTTGGGTGGTGGTGTCCTATGCCCGGCTGCCGCGCCACATCCGGCCGCGCGTCGTCATGGTCGAGAACGTCGAGGAATTCCGCACCTGGGGACCGCTGCTGGCCGATGGCCAGCCCGATCAAAAGCGCAAGGGCGAGACCTTCGCCAAATGGCTGGCCGAGATGAAGCGGCTCGGCTATCGCGCCGCGTTCCGCGAGAGTCGCGCCTGCGACTACGGCGCCCCGACCATCCGAAAGCGCCTGCTGGTCATCTTCCGCTGTGACGGGGAGCGCATCGTCTGGCCCGAACCGACGCACGGCGCGCCGGACTCGGCCGAGGTGCGGGCCGGGCAGCGGCTGCCCTGGCACACCGCAGCCGAAATCATCGACTGGTCGATTCCCTGCCCGAGCATCTTTGCCCGGTCCCGGCCGCTGGCCGAGGCCACCCTGCGGCGCATCGCCAACGGCCTGCGCCGCTACGTGGTCGAGCACGCCAGCCCGTTCATCATCCCCGTCACGCATTCCGGCGGCCCGACCCGAGGCCACGGCCTCGATGAGCCGGTGCGCACGGTGACGGCGGCTCATCGAGGAGAGATGGCGCTGATCGCCCCGTATATTTCCACCTATTACGGCGCCAAGAATGACCGGGATGCCCGCGGCTGTTCCGCCGACGGCTTGCTCGGGACACAGACGACCGAAAACCGGCACGCACTCTGTGCCGCCTTCCTCGCCCAGCACAACACCGGGGTGATCGGCCGGCCGGTCGACGCGCCGTTGTCGACGGTGATGGCGACGGGGTCGCAGCAAGCCGTGACGGTCGGGTTCCTGAGCCACCTCTACGGCTCGAACGCGGCCGGCGGCGGGGGCGATCCCCGCGCGCCGCTCAAGACGGTGACGGCGGGCGGTGAACATCATGCCGCCGTCCATGCCTTCCTGACGAAATACTATGGCACGGGCGGCCAGGATCAGGATGTGCGCGCCCCGCTGCACACCATCCCGACCCATGACCGCTTCGGCTTGGTGACGGTGGCCGGCGAGACCTGGGAGATTGCGGATATCGGCATGCGCATGCTGTCCCCGCGCGAGCTGTTCCGCGCTCAGGGCTTTCCTGACAGCACGATCATCGACTTCGAGTTCAACGGCAAGCCCCTGCCGAAATCCGCCCAGGTCCGCCTGTGCGGCAACAGCGTCTGCCCGCCCTGGGCCGCTGCCCATGTCGCGGCCAACTGCGGTGATCTGGCGGCGGCGCGGGTGATGGAGGCGGCGGAATGAGCTACAGCCCCACCACCTTGCGCAGGGCCTCGTTGACCCGCGATTGCCAGCCGGGGCCGATGGCGCGGAAATGTGCCAGCACGTCGGCGTCCAGGCGAATGGTGACCGAGATTTTCCGGGACCGGCGACGGCGCATCACCTTCATCCGTCGCGGGTTGTCGCGCTTGTTCATGGGGATCGACTCTCCGTTGTCCGCGCTGCGCCTACGCCGCTTTCACCACCTCGACCACCAGTCGCTGTCCCAGCGCTGCCAAGGCGCGTTCGACCTGTTCCATCTTCGACTGGTGGCACAGGTCGAGCAGCCGGTCGACCTGGGGCAGATGGCAGCCCAGCCGGCGGGCGAGGTCGGCCTTGCCGATGCCCTGCCCCCGCATGGCCTGATACAGGCCCGCCTTGGCCATGCCCAGCGACGACAGGAACACCGGGCGTTCGTCCGGCTGCGCCGCGCTCGGCGCCGGCAGCGGAAGTTTGCGGTCAACGTAGATCGACAGGGCGGTTTCCAGGGCGTCGACGGCCATGGACGCCGCCTCGGCCGCGTCGTCGCCGCAGGTGATCGCTTCCGGCACGTCGCGGAAGGTGACGGTATATCCGCCCTCCGGCTCCGCCGTGAACAGCGCGGGATACGCCAGCATCCATGCCTCCTGTTTCGGCTGACCGTCTACAGTCCGACCGCTCGGCGCAGAGTCTCGTTGATGCGTGATTGCCAGCCGGGACCGTCCGCCTTCAGGCGGTCCAGCAGGTCGGGGTCCAGGCGGATGGTCACCGGCACTTTGGGCGCTTCCTTGGGCGGACGGCCAGGCGAGCGGGTCCGTCGGGCTGTGGCCACCCAGGCGGGGTCGAGTTCCGGGTTGTCGGGGTCGGCAGCGGCAGCGGCGGTCAACGCCGCATCCTCCTCATCCGTCATCTCGGCGGCGGCTTTCCGCGCCAGCGCGCGGGCTTCCTCACGTGTTTTCGTCATAGACCTGATACTCCCGGCGAGTGGCTTTGCGCAGGCTGATGGCGCGGATGATGTCTTCCCCGGTCTCGCTGGCGCGGCGGGTGAACACCAGGACGAACAGACGGTCGCCGATGAAGCCGGTGGCGACTTCGCGCGTCTCACCATAGTTGATCCGGTCATCGGCGACGATCAGGGCGCTGTCGAAGTCGAACCGCTCGGCTTCCGACAGGTCGATGCCGTGCTTGCCGCGGTTGATCTGGTTCTTGGCGGGGTCGAAGTCGATTGGCGTCATGGGGGTTACCGTACAGACAATAATCCATGGGGTCAAGGAGTTTTCGTATGTACGGAAAATGATGCCTTGACCTTCGGCCGGGGACGGCGTACCGTTCGCCCTGTCGGCCCGACAATGGCCGATGGGGCCTGGAAACCCCTCGAACGTAAGGCGCTGAAACCGCGCCCCCTTCATGCGCGGTTTTTTCCATTCTGGACGGTCCATCGGGCCGATCCACCCTATGGCAGGCGCACGGGGGAAGTCCGCAAGGACTTGCCCGGCCTTACGCGGGTTTTCCAGCCCCCGTGTGTCTGTCGCCAGACCCCTGGAAAGGTCAGCGGCAGGCGGAACCCTGTCGTAAGGAACCTTGCCATGGCTGAGCCATGCGGCAATACCCCCGCTTTGTCCATCAGGAACGGCCACCCGGTCGTCACCTCGTTGCGCGTCGCCGAGAGCTTCGGCAAGCGGCACAACAACGTGCTCAAGGCCATTCGAGCCCTGCCGTGTTCCCCCGAGTTTCGTGCGCTCAATTTTGAGCAGACGTTCGTTGAAACGCCCATTCCGAACGGCGCGACAAGACGCGACACGATCATCGAGATGACCCGCGACGGGTTCACCATCATCGCCATGGGCTTTACCGGCAAGGATGCCGTGGCCTGGAAGGAACGCTACATCGCCGCGTTCAATGCGATGGAAGCGAAACTCCGCGCGCAGGAACTCGACCGCCTCGTCCAGCGCGACACCTCCGGCCGCGTGCGCACGGCCGCCGATGATCCCGGCCTGATTCCGACGCGGCGCGAACCGCTGCGCGACATCCCGAAACCGCGCTGTCGGATGTGGATGAGCGACGACACGGCCGAGATCAACCGCCGCGCCCATGACCTGGCGCTTCAGGCCGAGGCCGACATCCGCGCCCGCCTGCGCGCCGCCGGCACCGCGTCGGCGCCGGTGACGGTGACCGTCTCCCTGCCGGAAGACGCCATTCCCGATAGCGCCCTCAACCTCCTCGCCACGCGCCTCGTCGAGTCCGTCGTCGGCCGGATGATCCCCCGCCCCATCCCCGCCGGGCCGCGCAGCCCGGCCGTGGTCTCGATCCTGTCGCTGCCGGACGGCTGGCTGACCTTCGACCCCGACGATTTCAAGGTGGTGCCCGGCGCCGACTATCTGGTGATCGGCCCCGACGCTACCCTGGATATCACCCCGCTGCTGCCCTGCGACCTCCCTCGCCATGGCGTGATGGTCCTGCCCGATCGCCCCGGCAACATCCGCCGGCTTGTCCACCGGGTCGTGCCGATCGTCGGCCGCGTCTTGCGGCGGGTGTGGCTATGAGCGCGCGCGGCACGGCCCCCAGTGCCGGATCCTGGGCTGGTGGCTTGGCGGAGTGGGTGGACGGCGACACCGCCTATCTGTCGGTCGTGTTCACCTGGATGATCGACCAAGCCTATTCCCGGGCGGTGTGGTACCGGGCGCTCGGCTATCGGGTCCGCGTCGGCGGGCCGGCTATATTCACGCGGCGCAATGAGTTGGCGGAGGTCGCCGAGATCGGTGGAGACATCCCCGACGCGGTGGTCCGCCACAATCCGATGGCGACCATCGCCAGTCGTGGTTGTCCGGTGGGATGCTGGTTCTGCATCGTCCCAAAGATGGAAGGCCGCACCTTCACCCTGCTACCAGAGTTCGAGCCGCGGCCGGTGCTGTGCGACAATAACCTGTCGGCCCTGCCGGGCGACTATCAGGATCACATCGTCCGACGCTATCAAGCGGCGGGCGTGCCGCTGCTCGACGCCAATTCGGGGTTTGAGCCGCGCAGCTTCGATGGTGCGGTATACGAGCGCTGGCGCGGCATCAACCGTGGTCCCTGGCGCATCGCTTATGACGACCGGGCCGAACGGGATGATGTGCACCGCGTCATGGTCATGCTGCGGGACGTACCGGCGAAGCGGAAGCGCGTCTATGTGCTGATTGGCAACGAGCCGATGGCCGAATGCCTGGGACGTATCCGCGATGTCATCGCCTGGGGCGGAGAGCCGCACGTCCAGCCGTTCATCAAACTCAATATCCTGCGCAAGGAACCCCATGTGCGGTTCGACTGGTCCCGCCAGTCCCTGACCGATGTCGCCCGCTGGGCCAATCGGCGGGTATGGCGCTATGCCGATTTCGCTGACTATCGGCGCGCGGCGAAAACGCGGCCTGCGGCCAGCGATGACGGGATGCTGTTCGGCGCGGGAGCGGTGGCATGAGCTTTACCCAGGCTTTCATGGGCGAGCTGCATGCGCGCGTCTCGCTGTCAGCCCTGATCGGCGAGCGGGTGGCGCTACGGCGGCGGGGGCGGGAATGGGTGGCGTGCTGCCCTTTCCACGGCGAGAACACGCCCTCGTTCACCGTGGTCGAGGCCAAGGGCTTCTTCCACTGTTTCGGCTGCGGCGCCAATGGCGATGCCATCGGTTTTCTGCGCGCCTTCTACGGGCTCGGCTTTGTCGAAGCGGTGGAGGAGCTGGCGGCGCGGGTCGGCCTATTGCCGGATCGCGAGGGGCGGGCGCCGCGCGCGCCGCTGCTGCCGCCGCCTCCTCGGGAAACCGATGAGGGGCGCGAGGCGCGTCGGGCCCGCGATCGCCAGCGCGCGGCCCAGGACTGGGCGCGGCGGCGGCCTTTCGCCGGGACGCTGGTTGAGACCTATCTGCGCGAGGCCCGTGGGCTGCCGCTCGATCGCATTCCCGACTGGCAGGCTCTGCCGCTCGGACTGCTGCACGACCTGCCCTACTGGCATGATGGCGCGGTGGTGTGGCGCGGCCCGGCCATGGTGGCGCCGCTGGTCACCAATGACCGGCGGCTGGTCGGCCTGCATCGCACTTGGCTGGCTGCCAATGGCTCGGGCAAGGCGGTGATCGTCGACCCGGCCGGCGGCAAGACGCTGTCGGCCAAGAAGATGCTGGGCGATGCCTGGGGGGCGGTGATCCCGCTCGGCCGGCGCGGGCCGGTGATGCTGGGGGGAGAGGGCATCGAGTCCACCCTGTCCGGCCGCTGCGCCGTGCCCGGGATGCCGGGGGTGGTGCTGGGCTCGCTGGGAAATCTGTCCGGCGGCGGGCTGGGGGCGGGCTCGCCGCATCCTCATCGTCCGCCGCCGGTCACTCTGCCGGACGCGCGGCCCGATCCGGCGCGGCCGGGATGGGTGCCGCCCGAGGAGGTGCGGGAGTTCACTTGGTTGGAGGACAACGACGCGAAAGACCCGCTCTCGGCTGAGCGGCTGGTGGAGCGGGGGGCGCGGCGGTTCATGGCGGCGGGGGTGAGATTCCGCCGGGCACGGCCGCCCGAGGGCAAGGACTGGAACGACGTGGTGCGGGGGACGTGATGGGGCTGGAAGATGTGACGGCGGGAGTCCTGGGGGCGAGAACCTATCGTCCGCAGGCGTATGACCCCGCCGACCCGATTGATTACCGGCTCGCGTTCAGCCCGCGCAATGACATCGGCAATGCCGAGCGGTTGCTGGAGCGGGTCGGCGACGAAGTGATGTGGGTCGAGGCGCTGGGATGGCTGGTGTGGAACAACCGGCACTGGGACTTGAAAGCCGGAAAGACGCGGGTGCGGCAACTTGCGGTGGATACCGCGAACCGCATCTTCGACGAGGTGACGGCGGTGCAGGACGCGCCGAAAGACAAGCAGCCGGGGCGGGAGTTTGCCGTGGAGCACCTCAAATGGGCGCGATCCTCCGGCGATTCCCGGCGGCTGAGCGGCATGCTGGGGGTGGCGGCGGACTTCCGCACGCGCACGCCCGAGGAACTGGACTCCGACCCGCTGCTGCTTAATGTCGCGAATGGCACGCTGCCCCTGGAAGGGGCGTGCGAGGACTTGCGGCCGCACCGGCGCGAGGATTTGTTGACCAAGATTGTCGACATTCCATTCGACCCCACGGCGACCTGTCCGACCTTTCGCACCTTTCTCGATCGGGTGTTGCCCGATCGCGAGGTGCAGGACTTCATGCAGAGGTCGCTGGGCTATGCGCTGACCGGCGAGATCGGCGAGCAATGCATGTGGTTGCTCCACGGGGCGGGGGCGAACGGCAAGTCGACGCTGATTGATCTGGTCGCCCGTATCCTCGGGCCCTATGCCGCCAGCATTCCGTTCGCCTCGCTGGTGAGCGACGAGAGGAAGCGCGGGTCGGAGGCCACGCCCGATCTGGCGCGGCTGCCGGGGGCGCGCATGGTGCGGGCCAGTGAGCCGCGGAAGGGCGTCAAGCTGGGGGAGGACACGGTCAAGCAGATCACCGGCGGCGAGCCGCTGACCGTGCGGCACCTCAACAAGGACTTCTTCGAGTTCCTGCCCTCGTTCAAGCTGTTCGTGTCGGTCAACCATTTGCCGACCATCACCGGCAACGACGAAGGCATCTGGCGGCGCATCCACAAAGTGCCGTTTTTGGTGACCATTCCGAAGGAAGAGCGCGATCCCAAGCTGGGCGATAAGCTGTGGGCGGAGAGGGCCGGGGTGCTCAACTGGCTGCTCGATGGCTGCCGCATGTGGCTCGATGGCCGGTTACGACCACCGGCGGCGGTGGCGGAGGCCACGCGAAAATATCGAACGGAAAGCGATGCACTCGGACAATTTACCTCGTCCTGGGTCGAGCGGGCCGAGGGCTGCTATGTGCAGGCGACAAGACTCTACGAGGCCTATCAGTTGTGGTGCGAGGGGAACGCCGTCGAACCGATGTCGCTCACGCTGTTCGGGCGAATGCTCGTGGAACGAGGGTTCGAAAAGGAAAAGCAGGGCGTCATGGTTTATCTTGGGTTGCAACTGACACAGCAGGCACTTGACGAGATGCAGGAGCGCGACGACCTCCGCCGCCGCCGCAAGGGGCATGGGGGAAGTGGTGACGATACCTGAACCCTCCAAACCCTCCAGAACCCTCCAAGAAAAAACCGTTGCGGATCAATGGGTTTGGAGGGTTGGAGGGTTTGGACCTCGGTTCGGTCGGCGCTAATGTGCGCGTGTGTAAGGGATAGGTATGGGGAAACCCTCCAAACCCTCCAAGTCTTAGATAATACGTTGATATTATACGATTTTATGCTGGAGGGTCTGGGTTTCAAACCCTCCATGAACTCTCCAGAGGGGGTAGAGATGGCTGGTTGGACGTGGAAGGAAGTCGAGGCCGCGGTAAAGGAGGCAGCCGACACGCTGCGTCGACTGCCGGGGGAGCGGCCGGGGGGCTTCAAGTCGTGCATGCCGGAGCCGCTGCGCGATGCGGCGGATGTCTGGGCAAATGCTGTCGAGGCTGGTCGCTTCGATGATCTCAAGATCAACCCCGGACCACCGTCCAGAGCATCAATATCCCGGCTGGATATCGTGCTGACCTGGATGGTCTTGTTGGGCGACGACGAGGTGAAGGTGATTTGGGCGCGGGCTGTCGGTATGGGCTTCCCGGCCATGGCGCGGCGGTTCGGATGCTCTCGCCATGCCGCATGGCAACGGCACTCACGGGCGCTGATCAAGCTGGCGGTGCAGCTCAACAGCAAAAAAGAACCGCAGATGAAAATAGCCTGTTGACAATGTTGACGTTTGACCCCCCTTAATAGGTCATGCTCGAACGACAAGCGCCCGGCGGCCAGATGGCTTAGCCGGGCGCTTTGCGTTTCAGCCGCTTTGGACGTTTTCCTCCCAACTTCAGACGGTCCGGCCAGCCCCCGGACCGTCTCCCTTTTCAGAGTCTCATGACCAAGCAGGCCGACCCGTATTACCACTCCACAGCTTGGCGCAAGCTGCGCCGCGTGGCATTGGAGCGCGATGGCGGAAAGTGTGTGGTGAAGGGGTGTGGGGCAGATGCTGTCGTCGTTGACCACATCCTGTCACGCCGGCTCGGTGGCGCGGACACGCTGCATAACCTGCGATGTCTGTGCCGGCTCCACGATAACCAGATCAAGGAACAGGAAAACGGCGGTCGTAGATCGGGTGGTAAGCCCGTTGTCCGCGCATGCGATGCTCAAGGAATGCCCCTGGACCCTACCCATCCGTGGAACAGGGGGAGGGGGGTATAAATCCTCCCGCCATTCAAGGGCGTAACCGACGGGTACAGTCCTTCGCGCGGGCGCGAAATGGAGAATATTTTTTTTCATCCGGGGGATGAGAGATGGGGAGGCCGCCGACCGCACCGGCGGTCAAAGAACTCAGGGGGAATCCTGGGAAGAGGAAAAAGAAGGCAGCGGTAGCGCCTACCCCGGCTCCTCTGGTGCCCGATCCGCCGGATTGGATGACCGGAGAGGTGGCCCTGGCGGCATGGCGGAAGAATTACGCTGACTTGGCGCGGATGGGGTCCGTGGCAACGCTCGACACCGACGCCCTGGCCCGGTACTGCCAAGCCTATTCCTTATGGGTCGAGGCCCAGGTCGAGATCAGAACCAGAGGGATGATCATTGAGGTCGTCTCGAAGCACGGCTCGCGGCTCGCGCAGAACCCGGCGCTGCGAATCGCGGACCTCCAGCACCGCGCCCTGAAGGATCTGGGGGACCGGTTGGGGTTGACGTCGATGTCCCGTGCCAAACTGGCCGGAGCGATGGCCAATGTCGGTCAGCAGCTGACGCTGCCCGGACTCGACCTCCCGCAACAAAGGCCGGCCAATGACCCGGACGACGAAGACAAAGCCTTCTTCGGCTACTGAGGCTACTGAACGAAAGAAGGCCACGGTCCGGCGCAAGCGCATCTCTTCCCCAGCGGAAGCCTATGCCAGGGCAGTGGTCTCCGGCGAGATCGTCACCGGCCGGCTGGTGCGCCTGGCCTGCGAGCGGCATCTGAGCGATCTGGCGGATGGCGCGGCGAGGGGACTGCACTTCGACGCCGTCGCCGAGGCGCGGGTCATCACGTTTTTCGAAACCTACCTCTTCCACTGGAAGGGGGAGTGGTCCGGCCGAGCCTTCACGCTAGGCCTGTGGCAAAAGTTCATCCTGGGGTCACTGTTCGGCTGGAAGCGTGCCGACGGTCTGCGGCGGTTCCGCACGGCCTACGACGAGATCGCGAGGAAGAACGGTAAATCGACGCTGATGGGTGGCGTCGGGCTCTACGTTCTGACCGCCGACAAAGAAGATGGTGCGGAGGTATATTCCGCCGCCACCATGCGGAAACAGGCGCTGATCGTCTTCGACGACGCCAAGGCGATGGTGAAAAAATCGGCGCAGCTCAAGAAGCGTTGCAGCGTCTTCAAAACCAACATCTCCGTTCCCTCGACCGGCTCGAAATTCGAGCCGCTGGGGGCTGATGCCGACACCTACGACGGCCTGAACATCCATGCGGCGATCGTCGACGAGCTGCATGCGCACAAGTCCAGGGCCATGTGGGACGTGCTGGAGACGGCCACCGGCGCTAGACGCCAGCCGCTGCTGATGGCGATCACGACCGCGGGGTTTGACCGCCACTCGGTGTGCTGGGAGATACGGGATTACGCGGTCAAGGTTCTGCGCGGCATCATCCAGGACGACAGTTTTTTCGCCTATATCGCGACCCTGGATTGGAAATCGGACTTCCCCGAGCTGCCCCAGGACGACGACTGGCAAGACCCGGAGAACTGGATCAAAGCCAACCCGGGCCTGGGCGTGTCCGTCAAGGCTGACGATATGCAGCGGCTGCTTCATAAGGCGAAGCACCTGCCGGGGGCACAGAACGCCTTCCAGCGGCTCCGGCTCAACCGCTGGACCGAAGCGGCGGATCACTGGATCGATATGGAGGCGTGGGAGCTGGCCACGACTCCGGTGGTTGAGGAGGATTTGAGGGGGCGGCCCTGCTACGGCGGGCTCGACCTGTCGAAAACCACCGATATTACCGCCCTGGTATGGATATTTCCGCCGATGGCCGAGGGCGAGCCCTGGAAAGTGCTGCCGCGCTTCTTCGTGCCGTCCGAGGGCATGCGCAAGCGTGTCACCCGGGACCGCGTCCCCTACGACCTGTGGGTCGGACAGGGTCTGATCGAAGCCACCATGACCGATGGCGGCAAGACGGTGGATTACGAGGTGGTCCGGCGGCGGATACGGGCCGATGCCGAGATGTTCGAGGTCCGGGAAATCGCCTATGACCCGTGGAATGCTGAACAACTGGTGTTGTCGCTGAAGGACGAAGGGTATCGGATGGAGGAGTTCCGCCAGGGCTTCGCCTCATTCTCGGGACCGACCAAGCATCTGGAGGAGCTGATCCTGGGTGGAAAGTTCGCCCATGGCGGCAATCCTGTCCTGCGCTGGATGGCGTCGAATGTTGCCGTCCGCCAGGACCCGGCGGGGAACCTCAAGCCGGACAAGGACGTATCGACAGACCGCATTGATGGCATCGTCGCCGCGATCATGGCCCTCGGCCAGTCGGTACGCGGGGATAGCGAGCAGCGCGAGTCCATCTACGAAACAGAGGACATGATGGTGCTATGAGCAGGTTCCTCATCATCTTCGGCGTGATCCTGCGCGATGCCCTCGGCCTGGCCGGAGCCGCCGCGGTGGCCTATGGCGTCTGGCAGATATATCCGCCGGCCGGCTGGATCGCAGCCGGCCTGGAGACCATGGCCGGGGTCTGGCTGCATGCACGGGGCGGAGTCTCCTGATGGCCGGCCTGTTCGGCCGGATGGCGGCACCAGTACAGCGCAGCGCTCAATCCATGGAGACTGCGTTCGGCCTGCCCATGGCCCTGGGTTCCGTCCGCTCGGCTTCGGGGGCTGCGGTATCGACGGCATCGGCGATGCAGGTCAGCACGGTTTTTGCCTGTGTGACCATCCCGGCCGAGGATTTCGCCCGCGCGACCCCCCGGCTTTATCGACAGCTTCCTGAGCGGCGGCTGGACGATGGACGTACCACCGAGGGGGGGCGCGTCGAGGTCAAGGACCACCCGATGGCCCGGCTGTTTCGCCGGCCGAACGGACGTCAGGACTGGTTCCAGTTTGCCGGCCAGATGGAGCGGGCGCTCCGGCTCAAGTCGAATGCCTACGCCGTGATCTTGCGTGACCGCAGAGGCCTGCCGCAGCAGCTTATTCCGATCCACCCGGACAAGGTGGTGGTCCTGGAGTCGTCGGATGGCCAGGTGTTCTATCAGGTCGCGCGCAGTGGCCTGTTCGAGGTGGCGGTGCTGAAGGCCTTGCCGATCCGCATCCCGGCCGAAGATGTGCTGCATTTGCAGGATCTCGGCTTCAACATGCTGGTGGGGGGGTCGCGCATCGGCTATGCGCGGGATTCCATCGGTCTCGCCATGACGCAAGAGGAACAGGCGTCCCGCTGGACCGGCGGCGGCGCCCGTCCGGCGGGTGTCCTGAAGAGCCCCAAGGCACTGAGCAAAGAGGCCAGGACACGTCTGAAGGAACAATGGGACCAGACCCATGGGGGAACCCGCAATTCCGGCGGAACCGCGGTGTTGGAAGATGGCATCGAATGGCAGCAGCTCGGCCTGAGTTCGGTCGATATGGAATTCCTCGCTTCGCGGAACTATCAGGTCGAGGACATCTGCCGCTTCTTTCGCGTGCCACCGCACAAGGTGGCGAAGATGGACAAGTCCACCAACAACAACATCGCCGCCCAGGATACCGATTACCTCAACAACACGCTTGATCCGATCTTCACCCGCTGGGAGCGCCGGCTCGTATTTCACTTCGACCTTGATGCCGAAGGGTTGGAAGTCGATTTCGATCTGTCTGGCCTGTTCCGCGCCGATCCGGCCTCCCGGTACAACCGTCACCGGGTTGGCATCCTGACCGGCTTCGAGACCGTCAATGAGGCCCGCATCGAGGAAGGACGGACCCCGGTCTCCGGTGGAGACACCCTGATGACACCGTCCAATATGGCGGCGCTGGGCTCGAACTTGACCGGCACCGCGCCAGATGGCGCCGGCCGTCCCGAAGATGGCCAGATCAAGGGCCTGTCCTTACAGCAAGAGGATTGATATGGCGCTCAAACGCAAAGCCTATTCCGGGGCCGCCTCGACCGGCGATCTGGGAGACCGCCAGGTGCGGGTTGTGATCTCGACGCCCGAGGTCGACCGGGTCGGCGACGTGGTGGTGCAGGCCGGTATTGACCTGGCCACCTACAAGGCCAATCCGATCGTTCTGTGGAACCATGACCCGAATTGCCCGATCGCGCGGTGTGTCGAGATCGGCATGGTAGAGGATCGGCTGGAAGCGCTGGTGGAATTCCCGCCGGCCGGAGTGGTGGTGGCGGCGGACGAGAAATACGCCCTGATCAAAGCCGGGATCATCAACGCCGCCTCGATCGGGTTCAATCCGGTGTCCGTCGAGCCGAACAAGGGATCGACCGGCGTCAGGGTCACCAAATGCGACCTGTGGGAATTCTCCTTCGTGTCGATCCCCGCCAATGCCGGCGCCCTGGTCAGCGAGCGGGACGCACCGAAGATGACGACAAAGGGCCTGTACGAGGTCTCCTATCTGGCGGACATGTTGCGCACCCTCGGCTATCTCTCCTCGGTGGTTGAAGATGAGGCTGACCGCGAAGGCGATGGCAGCCAGGTTCCGGCCATGCTGATGGCTGCGTTGCGCCAGCTCGGCGCCGCGCTGATCGCCATGACCGCCGAGGAGGTGGCTGAACTGCTGGGCGAGGATCTGGGCGGGGACAGCGACGATGGAACCGTCAAGGGTATGACCCGAAAGGCCATCGTCGCTCTGACCAAGGCGGGGCGTGTGCTGTCGTCCGCCAACGAGGACGAGATTCGCGGCTCTATGGGCCTGCTGACCGACGCCTCGACCAAGCTGAAAGGCGTGCTCGATCAGGTCTGTCAGGGGGACGCGGCCGAGTCGACCGATCCTCAGGAGACCAAAGGCGCCAAGGCCTTGCGGGTGCGTACGCTGGAACTGCTGCGGCTCAAGGCTGCCTGATCCGCCTTATTTCATTCCCCCTCGCGCGACTGGCGGAGGGAGTTCCGGGCCGCCGCTGGGCGGCCTTTTTCATGATCTGGAGATGCCTGTGAAAACCAAGATCTGTGATCTTCGCCAGCAACGTGCCAAGGCGCTGACGGACCTCGAGGCTCTACTTGATGATGCCGACGGATTCACCAGAAAGCAGGCGGAAATCGTCGAGATGGACGCCAAGATCAAGCGTGCAGAAGAGGCCTCGGCGCTGGCGGCCGCGACGGCGCAGCCGGTGGAGGGACAGCCCACCGTGCTGCCGCAGGCCAAGTCCGCCGAATTCCCGGTGGGGCGCCTGGTCAAGGCCCTGGCGAACGGCGGCGGCAGCCATCGGGCCGCGGCCACCTGGGCCGCCGAACACTATGGCGATGCTGACCCCATCGTCAAATCGCTCAGCACCTCGACCATGGCCAGTGGCGGGGCGTTGCTGCCCGAGGATGTGGCGAGCACGGTGATCGATCTGCTGCGCCCGGCGACCGTGGTCCGCGCGGCGGGCGCCATCACGATCCCGATGCCGCGCGGCACCATGCGCATGCCGAAACAGACCTCCGGAGTGACCGGATCCTATGGGCCGGAAGGCGGCAACGCCGCGGTGCAGCAGCTCGGGACCGGCAGCATTACCGCCACCTTCCACAAGCTGACCGTGCTGGTGCCGCTGTCCAACGACTGGATTCGCTATGCCAGCCCGGCGACCGATCAGCTTGTGCAGAACGATGTGGTGCTGGGCTTGGCGCGGACCGAAGACCTCGCCTTCCTGCGCGGCGACGGCACCGCTGATTGGCCGCTGGGCATGCGCTACGCCGTGCCCAGCGGCAACGTGGTCAACTCCAATGCCACGCCGACGCTTGATACCGTCGACCTGGAGCTGTCGACGGCCATCCTGGCGTTGGAAAGCGCCAATGTGCCGATGCTGACGCCCTGCTGGTTCTTTCATCCGCGCATCAAGCAGTTCCTGATGACGCTGAAGAACAGCAGCGGCTTCTACATCTACAAGGACGAGATGGTGCAGCAGAAGACGCTGCGCGGCTATCCGTTCCGCAGCACCACGCAGATCCCGGCCAATCTCGGCACCGGCGGTGACGAAACCGAAATCACCCTGGCCGACATGTCTCAGGCGCTGATCTTCGATGCCCTGTCCCTGGCGCTGGGTCTGTCGCAGGACGGAACCTACAAGGATGCCGCCGGCAACACCTACAGCGCCTTCCAGCGCGACAAAACCCTGATCCGCGCCATCGCCGAGCATGACTTCCACATGCGTCATGATCAGGCGGTGGCGGTGATCGCCAAAGTCAAGTGGAAGTAATACCGGCCAGGGCATAGACAAGTCGCGTCAGCGGCTTGTCGGTATAAGAAAGGATCACCATCATGCTGCGCATCTATTCGACGGATGTCGGGTCGCTGATCACCAGCCGGGTCGCTTCCGCCCCCGTTTCCGCCACGGCGGGCGGTAGCGGCGATGCCACCGCGGTCACCGGCCTGACCATCGACCGTCAGGCCCTGGGCCTGCCGCAGTCCGCCCAGATCGCCGTGCTGTGCCAGGCGACCCTGGCCGCGACCAAGACCCTGTCCATCACCGCCCTGAAGGTGGAAGACAGCGCCGATGGCTCCACCTGGGCCGATTACATGGTGCTGTCCGCCCCTGGCGTCGTCGCCACCGGGGCGACCGGCGGCAGCACCGAAAGCGGCCAAGCCGCCGCCTCGGTCGACCTGTCTTCGGCGCGGCGTTATGTGCGGGTGGCCTTCACCCCGGACCTGTCGGCGACCGCCACCGATACCGCAACCTTGCTGGCGGCATGGGTGTTCGGCGGCTTCTCCAGCCTGCCGGCCCCTGTCTGACCAGGGACGGGCGGCACTGTCCGCCCGTCCTGCCCCTTAACCTCTTTCTCGGAGTCCCCCTATGGCCGATCCGGTCGCGATCACCTTTTTGCGCAACACGCCGCCCTACATGACCGGCGAAACGGCCGGTTTTTCCGCTGCCCAGGCGAAGGCGCTGGTCGAGTCCGGCTGCGCCCGGATGGCGACGGCCCGGCAGGCCTCGCTGCCCCTGGACGGCAAGGCGCCGAAGGTATGAGCGCTCCGCCGTACCAGACCCGCATTGTCGAGCCGCGGCGTCCTGGGGCCCTGGTGCCCCCGGTTCGGAAAGCCTGATCCATGCCCAGGCTCACCGTCGCCACCCCGGCCGCCGTCACCGCCCTGGCCACGCTCGATCAGGCCAAGGCCGATCTCGGCCTGTCCGGTACCGCTGATGACGCCCTGCTGACCCTGTGGTTGGTGGATGCCTCGGCGGCGATCGCCACATGGTGCGGGCTGGAGACGGACCAGCGCGGCCGGAGCAGCTTCGGAACGGAGGTCGCATCAATCACCTATCGACCCCATGAAATCCCCGTCCGCGCCGAAGCGCCCCTGATGCTGCCCTGGCGCTGTCCCATCGTCGTCACCGCGGTAACGGTCGACGGGGTGGCACTGGTATCATCCAGCTATGAGGTCGATCCGATGGCGGCGCTGTTATGGCGGCTGGACTCGGCCGGCTGGCGATCGTCCTGGACTCCGGGAACCATCGTCGTGACCGTCTCGGCGGGCTGGGCTCTGGCAGATGGAGAGCACCCGGCCGCCCTCCGCCAGGCGTGCCTCGGCCTGATCAAGGCCCGCTGGCATGCCCGCCTTCGTGACCCGTTGCTGAAATCCGAGAGCGTTTCAGGCGTCGACAGCGTCGATTACTGGGTCGGCGGGTTCTCCGGTGGCATGCCGGACGATATCGCCGCGCTGCTGCTGCCCTATCGCAGCCGGGTGTAGACGCGATGTCGCCAGCCGCCACCATCGCCGCGCTCGACCGTGCCTTGCGGACCAGGGGCCAGGACGTGACCCTGCAAAGCCTGTCCGCCGGAGTAGTGACGCAGCAGGTAACCTGCCGCGCCTTTGTCCGCTCCTACGCCCCGGCCGCCCTGGTCGGCGGGGTCATTCAGGGCGATAGCCAGGTGATTCTCTCGCCCAGTGAGATCGCCGCCGCCGGATGGCCCGGCGCCGCCACGGGGCCGGGGGATGACCGGGTGCCGAAAAAAGGGGACCGGCTGGTCATCTCCGGCCTGGTGCGAACCATCGAAGCGGCGTCACCGGTGTATCTCGCCGATGTTCTCGTTCGAATTGAACTGCGGGTGCGGGGCTGACCATGGATGATCTGATGGGGGAACTCTCGTCCTGGCTCGATGACCAAGCCGGACCAGAGGCCGCGCGTCTGCTGGCCGAGACGGCGCGACAGACCATAGCTGAAGTTCAGTCCCGGCCGGGCCAGCCTCAGCACGGGACTCTTTCGGTTGATGGCCGGATCGGTGCCGCGGACTCGAGCGTCAGCCCGACCGGAGAAATTCGCTGTACCTTCTCACTCGGAGGCACCATCGCCGCAATGCTGTTTGATGCCATCGTCTCCGGCTCGCCGCGGGGACCGGAGCATGATGGTCATTACCGCGACGATCACCGCGTCCTGCTCAATGGCCAGGAAACGACCGTCGATCCGCCGCCGGAAATGCATCCCGGTGACGAGTTGGTGATCATCAACTTGCGGCCCTACGCCAGAAGGATCGAGCATGGATTGTCGTCCCAGGCTCCCGATGGCGTCTATGAGTTGGCGGTCCAGCAGATGCGCCAGAGCCTTGCAGGCGTGTCTGACGTTACCCTGGACTTCGAATACCGCTCGGCGGCGGGTGGAGATGCCAAACGGGGCGATATCCGCTACCCGGCAGCCGTGGTCACGGTGCGCTGATGGGCCTCGCACACGCCATCAGCGCCATCAAGGCCCACATGGCCAGCCGCACCGGCTGGCCGCTGGTCTGGCCCAACGAAGGCTTTCCCGCGCCGTGCGACCACGGCGGCAAGCCGGTTGACGCCAATGGCACGCCGTCCGGCTTTGTTGAAGCCGAGATCATCGGCGGAGCCGCCCGGACGATCGGCATCGGCACGGTCGGCCAGCGGGTCACCGTGCAGCCCGGCCTGATCCGCGCCTATCTCGCCGCGCCGGCCGGCACCGGCACCGACGGTGTCAACGGCGAAGCCGATGCTATCGCCGCGCTGTTCCACCGCATCACCCTGCCCACCGCAGTCCCGGAGGAGCAGGTCCGCTGCCTGGATGCCGGCGTGCATGGCGACGTGTTCGACCGCGCCAGCGGCAATGTCGGGGCGCTGGTGATGGTGTCGATCTCCTTTGAGTACACCTTTTTCGCTTAAGGAGCCCCCATGGCAAATTACCAGACCGGGCGACAGATTCGTGTCGCCTATGGAGTCGAGACCAGCTTCGGCGTCGCCGCGGCGGCCGATCTGGCCACGGCCAAGACCTTCCGCGCCAATTCCGGTGCCATCAACCTGACCAAAAAGACCTCTTCCTCGGGCGAGAATCGCGCTGACGGCATGATGACCAGGGCCCGTCACGGGCAGCGCGAAGTCAAGGGCTCCTATGTTGCCGACCTGTCGCACGGAACCTTCGACGACCTGATCGAGGCGGTGATGCGCGGCACCTGGACCGCTGATTTGACTATCACCGCGGCGACGCCGGCCCTGTCGTCGGCCACTCTGTCGGTCGGCGCCCATACCATCACCGCCTCGGCGGGGTCGTGGATCACCGCCGGCCTGCGGGTCGGCCAGGTGATTATCCTGGGCGACGGCTTCGGCCCGACCAATCTCGTCGGCATCATGCTGCACATCACCGGCCTGACCGCGACCGTGATCACGGTGGCGGAGACCCTGACCGTCGAGGCTGGCCCCCTGGCCAGCTATACTGTGTTCGCTGGAAAATCGCTGCTCCAGGGGGTCACGCGGCGCTCGTTCAGCGTCGAGGAAGCCGAATTGGACGTCGACGGCTCTGAGCTGTTCACCGGCTGTCGCGTCAGCAAGATGGCCCTTGATGTCAAGCCGAACAACAACGCCACCGTGACGTTTGACTTCGCCGGACAGAATATGACGGTGAAGGAAGGAGCCGATTCGCCCTATTTTACCGACAATGCCACCACCACCAGCCTCGGCTTGGCCTGTGCCGACATGGCCATTCTGTTCAATGGCGACGCCATCGTCGACCTGACCTCCTGTTCTCTTTCCGTGGACCTGTCGGCGGCCGGCACCGATGTGGTCGGCTCGACGATCACCCCCGACGTGTTCGAGAATCTCGCCAAAGTCACCGCCAAGATCAGCGGGCTGCGCCATGATTTCTCCAAGGTCAAGAACTTCCTGGCCGAGGATCAACTGTCGCTGCATCTGCTGTTCGTCGATCCCGTTTTCCATCAGTATATCAGCATCTTTGTCGGCAACCTGACCCTGGGGACCGCCAGCAAAAGCCAGTTGGGCAAGGACGGGCCGCGGACTCAGGATTTTGATCTGCTGATCGGCAAGGATGAACGCGGCGGCGCCTACGCCCCGACCATGCTGCTGATCCAGACCGACGCGGCCTGACCATGGCTGATTTTCCCGCTCCCGCTCCGCTGGCCCACAACCCGGCCGATGCGGTGCTCTCCCTGGCCCGCGCTCTGGGCGAGGCTGTCAACGCCGCCCGGGACGCCGGCTACATCGTCACCATGCCCTTCCCCCTCGAATCCCTGAACCGGATCGTCCTCAGCGAGACGGGCCGGGTAAAGGCGCTGCCGTTGCCGGCCGAGGATCGGGATGAGGACGGCCCGACCGCCGGCGTTTGAACCACATTCAGCTTAATGGAGACCCTCCTATGTCGTTTTTCGACGCTGTTCGCACCCAGGAACGTGGCGAGCTGGTCATTGTCGCCCCCGGCACCGGCTCCCGTCTGGTCATCACCTTCGCGGGCCCCGGTCATCCGCAGACGGTGGCCTATAATGATGGTCAGGCGCGGGAGCGCCTGCACAAGGAAAAGGCCCAGGAACAGGCCCGGGTCAATGGCAAGAAGTGGAAGTCCGACGACGAGACGGTCAAGGACCGGCTGCAAAAGAATGTGACCTACATCACCGCCCGCATGCTCGGCTGGCGGTTCGAAGATGCGGCCGGAAATCCCGATCCGGCCGGCGGCCCCGAGTTCAGCCGCGAGGTTGCGGACCAGCTTCTGGCCGAACCTGAGATGGGGGCGCTCTATACCCGCTGCCTCGAATATCTGGCGGACGACGAAAGTTTTACCAAGCGCTCCGCGAAGACCTGATCGCCTTCGCGGAGCATCAGTTCCGCCTGAGCCGCTCGGTCGGCAAGGCGGGCGGCACCGAACGGCAGGCCTTGGAGGGCCTGCTGTCCCGGGCCCGCACCGACCAGCGGCGGGCGGAACTGGAAGCCGAGTTGTCCGGCCCTCCTCTGCCCTCGGCCGCCTGGTATCTCTGGCGGTGGTTTCAGGAGCTGCATTGCCAGCGCGGTGCGACCGGCTTCGGTCCCGCCGCGCTCACCTACCCGGACCTTCTGGCCTGGTCGACCCTCACCGCCCGCACCCCGGCACCCTGGGAGGTCGAGGTGCTCTGTGCCCTCGACCGCTGCTGGCGGGAGGTCCAGGCGGAGAAAGCGGACTGAAAGAGCTGTCGTTCGTCCAGAAACTGGAGAGGTACCAAGGGGAAATGGGTCCGGTTTCTGGAGTTCCGCACGGCCGGTTCTCCCGCCTGTGGGAGCTGCTCTTGACTCTCGCCGGTCGCAATGGTCATCTCGACGATATGGGAAATCCTCTGTCCAAACCCGTCGACTGGAGAACCGATGCTTCTGCTGCCTTGACCGCAGCCGCACAGCCGGGCCGTTCGCTTGAGGACATCCGCGCAAGGTTCAGTGCGACGGAACGTCGGGCGGAGTCAGGAGTCGCCGGATTCCGCGATGCCATCGAGAGCATCGTTACCGACTTCGAACGGTTGCTGGCCACCACGGATCTGGAAATCGACGTCGAGGGACTGATAGACCAGCTTGACCGTTTTGCGGAAAAGGACCGCCACAACCACAAGACGCTCCGCAAGACGGCTGACCGTGTCCTGCGCTATGCCGCCCAGCGCCGGCCGGAACTGTTGCCGCTGCTCAACGCCTTCCACCAGCACGCCGGGAACACCCACCGGCAGTGGCTGGAAACCTACCGTGACATGCGCTGGCGGCTGATGGCGGCCCGGGCGCATCACCGGCCCAGCGCACCCGCCGGGCTGATCGAGGGCCAGCACACGGATCTTGATGATTACCTGCGATCCGCCGGCCAATGGCCCGCTACGTAAAAGGCGACAAGTACGAGAAGCGTGCGAAGAAAAACCTGCGGCCCGAGGATCGCCAGCGGGCGGAAAAGATGTTGTGCCGGTTGGCCGAGCACCCCCCGCAATCCATCCTCAACCTGAAGCCGATGGAAGGGCATAACGGGGTGCTGTGGGAGATGAAGGCCGGCGGGGGCAATCGGTTCATTCTGCGCCGCGCCAAGGATAAGACCGGGGATTATTTCGTCGTCGAGGACGTGGGGTCACACGACATTTACGACGATTGGAATGCCAAGCGGTAGGCTATGGCCCCATCCTCAGCGAAGGTATCCGTATGATGCGGATGCCTTTGGCCGACCACGGCCAGGAAACCGTCGTTGTTGGTCACTCAAAACCTGGGAGGCGAGGCCCTGGCTGGGAAAAGCTCGACAAGGTCGCCTTCGCCCGGTGGACGCGGGAGTGACGGTGAAGATCACCGCGCTTGATAGGTGAAGGATTGGATCGAGTTGACTCTACGTCCATTGTGAGTTGAGAATCAGCCCTCAATCCATGGGAGGCTGTTATGATCGTAAGGAAACTCTGCTACGCTTGGCTAGTCGTTGCATCTGTTTTAGCCACAAATGGCAATGCGCGCGCTGCCAGCATCCAGGACGCTAGTCTTTCCGCTTTTGAGATGTTTGTGCTAGAATTAAAGTCATCAATTGAAATGTGCAAATTAGACGCAATCCTTTCGTCAGAAAGGTCCATAGCGTGCGTAAATGAGCAGCGTGCGAAATTTTCAGACAAATATAAGGTGCTCAAGCCAAAGATAAAAAAGGCGCCTCAAGCATTAATGAAAGAATTTTATGCTGAGGCACTGACGGCGCTCGATAGTACGAAGATTCAGGCACTTGAACTCAAGGTAGTTTACCAATCCAGGCAAGCAGCCAACATGCAAAAGATCGACAAATTAGCCAACAAAATCAGGATTGAACTCGGTCAGTAAGACGTTGCGTCGCCACAGCGCAGTGTCACGATAGGTATGCTGACTCTGCGCTGTTGGTCACTCAAACCCTGGGAGGCGAAGCTTTGGTGTCTCGTCCAGGGTGTCATCAGCGACCTGTTCGATATCGTCCAGGCGCTCCAGGGTCCAGTTCAGTTCTCTGGCGTCGTCCGGGTCCATCTGGTTGCGCACGCGGGCCAGCAGGCGCCGCAGGTCGCGCATATGTCCAGACTGCTCGCGATGCGCCAAGCCATAGGTCAGCAGTTCGCGGATCGCCTGCGACTCGGTGTTGATGCGACGCCCAAAACGGTAATCCTCGATCTGCCGAACGAGATTTTCGGGCAGCGAGATGATTTTGCGGACAGCCATTGTCTTGGGTCGAGCCATGGCCCAAGGCTATTGCCGGAACCGATGCCGGTCAAGCTGTGTCATCGGTGATATCAGAAACTATTGACGGCACCTGCGCCTTCTGGCAAATATGTGATATCACAATCATCATGGATGACGCAGATGTCTGTTAACCCTGATACAACGGTTCGTAAGTTGTTTTGTCTGCCGAAAACGTTGGCGGACGAGATCGACGATCTGCGCTTTGCCAAGCGCTATCGCTCGGAAGCGGCGGTTATCCGGATGCTTCTTGAGAAAGGAATGGAAGTTGTGCGGCAACAGATGGCCGCTGAAGCCGGCGGGACGGGGGGAGGCACCAACCACACCCCGCCCGCCGGTGCGTAACCCGCTGCTGTTAGAGCAGCAGCGAATCGATAACCACCTGATGGAGACACATCAGATGACTGCACAGCATTTTGACGCTTCGCGGGACGAAATCAAGGTCGTTCCGGTCATGTTCGGAACGGACCTCATTCTTGCTGCCGAAGTGCGCGGCGAGGTGTTTATCGCGGTCAAGCCGATCGCCGAAAGCCTTGGCCTGGATTGGTCAGCTCAGTGGCGCCGTATTCAGCGCGACGTCATCCTCAGTGAAGGTATTGCCATGATGGCCATGCCTTTGACCGCCCACGGCCAGGAAACCGTCTGCCTGCGGCTCGATCTGGTCAACGGCTGGCTGTTCGGTATCGACGAAAACCGGGTCAAGCCGGAGATCAAAGCGACGGTGCTGCGTTACAAGCGCGAGTGCTATCGCGTCCTGTTCGAACATTTTTTCCGTAAGACCGGCGCCGATCACGCCAAGCCGATGGAAGGCGAAGTGATCCCGCCGGGCGGAGACATGCGCGCGTTCCCCGACTGGACCATGGACGAGATGCGGACGCGGCGCGGTGTCGTCGAGATGTACCGGATGACCTGGGGCCCGCAGGCGGGCCAGTGGATCGCGCCGCAGCTCGGGTTTCCCCCGCCGCCGGCCCAGTTCATCGAGCGCGGCCGACAGATGGTGCTCCCCTTCTCCAGCGCGGCGGAGTGACGGTCTGGATTTCGAGGTTTCCCAGTCGCCAAATTTGGCGACTGGGAGTTTTGGTTCCCCAAAACGGGGGAACAATATAATCAATGACTTATGCTGGGGCGAAGTTTGGCTTTGAGGTTTTCGCCCGTTTTGGCAAAAACTTTCAAAATCAGTGCCTTGTCGAGTCTACTTCGTCGTCCGCAGCCGCACCCCGTCGCCGTCGATGAACTCGACTCCGCCCTCTTCCAGGGCACGGCGGATGGCGGAGAGGTTGTTGGCGATTGGGTTGGAACGGCCCGCCTCGAAATTGCGCACGGTACTGAGTCCAACCCCTGCCTTGGCGGCAAGGGCTTCCTGCTTCCATTCGAGCATGGCACGGGCACCACGGCATTGAGCGGCGTTAATCATGCCGTTTATGTGCCATGGCAACGATAAGCGTTGCACGCTTTGAAAAGGTTCGGCTAAACTCATAGCGTTCACGGTAACGATAAGAGTTGCCGTTTTCAAGCTTTGCCCCTCTGAAGACTTTCCGCATAGGAGGGGCGGAGGCGGACAGGCGGCGGTGCTTAAGGCCTAGGAAACCGGCACCGCCGTCGTCCGCTCCACACGAATACGCTCACGGCGCGGAACCGAGAGCGCGGAGATTCGATACCATGTCTGCTCTGATCATTCGAGAGTTCAACGGCCTCGCCATTGGCCAGCGTGAAACTGACGCCTACCTGAACGCCACCGCCATGTGCAAGGCGGTGGGAAAAGACTTTTTTGACTACGAGCGCTTGGCTTCCACGAAGGCATTCTTGGAGGCCCTGACGAGGTCACCGGGAATTCCCGGTGACGTGCTTACGAAGATCACCACCGGACCCAACAGCCAGCGCGGCACATGGGTCCATCCGCAGGTCGCCTATCATCTGGCCATGTGGTGCAGCCCGGCCTTCGCCGTGCAGGTCACCGAATGGATTCACGACATCCGCACCAAAGGCTACGCCACGGCGTCGGCCGCAGCCGATGCCGCGCCGTTCGAGGGCTTTGACCGCAACGACGTGCGCACCGCTTTGCTGATGGTGTCGGAATGCCGCACCACCTGGGGACGCGCTCAGGCTCGCGCCCTGTGGCGCCGCCTGCCGCTGCCCCAGGTCGCCGATCTGGTGCCGGGGGCCGATGTGCTGGGGGAGTTCGTGGCAACGATGATCGTCTCCGCCCCTGGCGCCAAGCTGCAATCGAAGGTGCTCTATGCCGGCTATCTGTCCTGGTGCCGCCTCAACAGCCGACCGCCGGTCAACACCACCGTGTTCGGCATGGAACTGGCCCGGCGCGGCTTCGCCAAGCACAAATCCGGCGTGCTGTATTACGACGACATCGCCCTGACCAGCGGAGCCGCCCATGCGCCCCGATGACCTGTGCGCCAGCGCCGACCCGCGACTCGCCCGCTATCGGTTGGTCGCTGATGTCCTGAACGACATGGATCCCGGATCGCCGCTCCATGAGGCTGCCAGCCGTTATCTGTACCGGGAACGGGACCAGTTGTATCGCGGCCTGACGCGCGACCCTGCCGCCGACGTTCCGGCCCTGGTCTGGAAGTTGAGAACCCTGTCGCGGATCATCGGCGGCATCGAAAACAAAAACGTCGATGCCGTCGTCGCCGGTGTCATCGACGACCTGACCCGCCTGCGGGCCGGCACCTTGCCGGACTGAGGCGGAGCAACCGCCGTTTTTCTCATCCCAGGCCCGCCCATTCCGGCGGGCCTTTTTTATGGAGTCACCTATGGCCGAAGCCGTCGTCCGGGAGGTCGTGGTCCGTGGCAGTACCCAGGGCATCGACGACGCGAAGGCGGCCATGGCGGGCTTTGCCCAGGCGCTCGACCAGACCTCGACAGCAGCGGGGGGAACGTCCGCCGCCATCGACGCGACCAATGGCGCCGCGTCGCAATCCGCCGCCGCGTTGTCCTCGATGCGTCAGTCTGTCTCAGCCACCGCCGACAGCGTGGCGGCGGCTGAAGCCAAGTTCGCCGCTTATCAGGCCCGCCTGGACCCGATCGGTGGCGCCCAGGCCCGCATGCAGGCCGAGGCCGACCTGCTGGCCGCCGCCATGCGCGCCTCGGGGGCTGATATGTCGACCCAGGACGCGATCCTTGATCGGCTGCGCTCGAGCTATGACCTGGCGGGACAGGCCGCCAATGACGCTTCGGCGCTCATGTCCGGCGCGGCCCGCGCAACCGGCGCGGATATGACTGCGACCGGAGAGACTGCGCAGAATTTGAGCGGCAGCCTCTCCGAGGTGACGACCGCCTCATCGACAGCGGGGGCGGCATTGGCAGCGGTCGGCACCGCCCTTGGTATCGTTGGCTTTGCGCCGGCGGCCGCAGCGGCATCCGGTTTGTCTGAAGTCATGAGCGGGATCGCCGTTGGGGCGCGCGCGACCGATGCTGCGGTCGGGTCTTCCTTCTCAGCGGCCTCGGCGACGCTGTCCCAGTGGCATGAAGGTCTCGACGATACGGCATCGGCCATGAATGTCTTTGCCGCCCGCTCGTCATTGGTCAGCAAGGCGCTGGGTGAGATCGGATTTCATGAGGCCGCCGTCGGCGCGACGGCCTTGAGCCTGGGCGTCAATGCCGTCGCATCGCAGGCTCGCCAGGCGTCTGAGGTATTAGGCATGACCTCTGGCGCCGTCGATCTGCTGGATGCGGGTGTGCAGTCGGCACGGGAGAGCGTTGCCAGCCTTTCCGCGGCGCTGTTCGGTGGCTCCCAGGCGGCACAGGGTTTGGACCAGGCCGCGAATGACAACGGCGTCCGCACGCTATCAGACACCATGGAGGCCGGAGTCCGGTCAGCTCTGGAATTCGGCCAAGGCCTGAGCCACGTCTCCAGCTCGGTCGAGGTCGCGATCGCCGTGCTGGGCGGCGGGCGGGGTCTGGTTGCCTGGCATAATCTGCTCAACGCCGGCTTGGCGGAAATCCCCGCCGTTGCGGCGACAGCCGCAACGGCCCTGTCGGCCTGGGCCTCGGCCAGCGTCGCCGCGGCCAGCGCCGCCGCGGCGCAGGTTGTCTCTGCCGCCAGGGCTGCGGCGGGGGGCGTCGCAGCCTATTCCGCCGAGCTGTCGGCTCTGGCCAGGTATGACGGCGCCGCCGTGGCTGCGCTCAAGGTGGCGGATGACCTCAAGGCGGTCGGCGCCGCGGGATGGGAATACGGCAGAGGGATCGCCGCGGCGGCGGCTGAGACCCGTGGCCTGATCGGCGTCGCCACGGACCTGGGGATGGGGATCGGGCGCCTGTGGGTGGCGTTCGAAGCCTACACCATCCTGGCCAAGGTGGACCTTGCCATGCTCGGCCTCGCCGCCGACGCGGTGTTCGCCATGTCGACCTTTGAAAAGTTCACCGCGGCGCAAATGGCCGCGGCGGCGGAACAGGAACATCTGGCCCTGCAATATGGCGTCACCCGTCAGAGCATGGTGGCGCTGGATGGCGTGGTGCAGCAGTTCGGCCTCAGCCAGGATCAGGCGTCGGGCATTGCCCAACGTCTGATGGACGCCATCCGCGGCACCGGCGAACAGGGCCAGCAGGCCCGCGCCATCCTCGAAGCCTATGGCGTCTCGTTGCGCGGGCTGACCGCCAGCGACTGGGGTCAGGTGCTCGACCAGTGGGTTGTCAGGACCAGAGACCTGGGATCCTCCACCGAAAAGCTGGCGGCCTATACCGCAGTGCTGGGCGACACCGCCTATACGGTCTATCAGAAGGCCGGCGCGGCGGCTCAGGTCGCCTCAGGCCAGCAGGCCGTCGTCAACGCCATGATCCTGGAAATGGAACGGCGTCTGGCCGCATCCCAGGAGCGGATGGCGAAGATGGCGGCCGAGAAATGGTACGACAACACCTTCCTCGCGCCGATGGTCAAGATCCTGGCCATCTCGGACGAAATGAAAATGAGGACGGCGCTGGCCTGGGAACCGCTGATCAGCGGCGCCAAGGAATGGGCGTCAGGAACATGGTTGCAGACGCTGACCGGCCTGCCCGCCCTGTGGGACAAAGCCGGGACGGCGGTCGTGAATTATGCCCGGGTGCTGGGCCATAATATCGCCCCCAAGTTGGTCGCGCCGTCCAGTTGGAGCGACGAGAGCGCCAAAGCGGCGCTCGGGGGCAAGGAGGCTGTCGATCCGAAGCTGATCACGGATCTTCAGGCATTGCAGGCGTCCTACGGCAAAGTGACGCCGGAGCAGGACAAGTTTATCAAAGAAATGGACTTGATCGACAAAGGGATGTTGGCATCCGCCAACAATCCATCTGTCGCAAAAGTGCTGGGGAATCTCGAATCTCTGCGAACAAAGTTACTGAATTTGCATGCCGCTGCTCAGGAAGTTGCGGCGGGTTCTCCGAATAAGGCTGAACTGTCGATCATCGGCCAGACCGAAGGTCTGATCACCAAATACACCTCGATTGCCGGTAGTGCGCAGCAGGAAGCGGCCAAAGAACTGCGGCAGAAGCTGGAAAAGGATCGCGACCTATTGGCCAGCCGTCTCGCCTCGGCAGGGGAAGACGGTGCGCACGATGTCGACCTGCTGCAGAAGGCGCTGGTGCGTGTCAATCGGGAGCTCGTCCAAGCCGATATCAATGCCTCCGGCCTCGGCGACACGGCTCCGATCATCGAAAAGCCTACCAAGGCGCTCACCAACCTCGGCTCCTCCCTGCGCGATGCCGCACAGATGTCCCAGCTCGCCGCGTCCGGCGCCCTGGCCATCGCCGACGCCTACGGCGTGTCGGAAGCGGCCGGCATGCAGATGGAGGCGGTGCAGAAGGCCCTGGCTGGGGCCTATGGCGATACCTCTGATCAGGCGGCGTTGTCAGCCGAGGCCATGGCCAGCTTGCAGACGCTGTACGGCCAGAAGGCCGCCGGGACCGCTCAGACCGCGCGCGATCTGGAGGAGCAGGCGGCGTCGGCGTGGGAGATCGCCGCTGCGACCGGACAGGGGGCGGCGGCGGCGGAAGCGGAATCCAATCACCAGCAGGCCGTCTCTATCGTGCGCGGCCAGTTGGCGGTGCTCGATGCTCTCCAGCTTCAAGCCGATGCCCAGCACGCCGCCGGACTGCTGACCGAGCAGCAGTATCAGACGACTTTGCTCGACCTCGATGGCCGGCGGCAGAAAACGGCGGAAAGCCGCCAGAAGGTCGAGGATGCGCTGACCTCGAAATCCCTGGCCGGTCAGCTCGATAGCCTCAACCAGCAGAACATTTCGCTGGAACAGCAGATAGCGTTGCAGGGGGTAGAGCTGGGGCTGGTCGGTGCCTCGGAAGCCACCCGCAGCCGCGTCTTGGCGCTGGCCAAGCTCCAGATCCAATATGAGGGCGCCATTGCCGCGGCGACCGGCGACCACAAGGCCGAGCTGGAAGCCGCCTATGCCCGCGCCGTGCAACTGACCGGCGCTTATTGGCAGATGGACGAAGCGCTACAGCGCGCCAACGCCACCTTGGGCGGCTTGTCGTCCGACATGGAAAGCGCCGGCAAGACTCTGTTCCGTGATCTTTTGTAACTGCCCAGGTTGGTGGGCAGTCAGGCGATCGCCAGCTTGGCAATGAGGACGGCCGAGGGGGCCTTGAACGCGTCGAGGACGTTCCATCCCTGCTTTCGGGCGGTGTCGGCGGTACCGCGCAGG
>Ga0209515_10001210_pt1 | contig 44254 bp, 59 predicted proteins | sample Subgroupgradi54m_FD_187454 | JGI IMG/M metagenome (GOLD analysis project Ga0209515, IMG submission 187454) | Subsurface groundwater microbial communities from S. Glens Falls, New York, USA - GMW60B uncontaminated upgradient, 5.4 m (SPAdes)... ... | reverse complement strand
TTTTGGACCAAAATTACCTTAGCATCAATCGCCAAATAGTCATTCCCCACTTTTGCAAGCGGATTAACTTCAACCAACCGACAGTCATACTTGCTAAACGCATCCCATAACCTCATCGCAAAATCGACTAAACCAGTTTCCTTACCAAAAATCTTAGTTAATTCTTTTTCATTTGAACCATTAAAAGGGTCAATATCTAATCGGAATATTTTCTCTGGATTCTTTTTTTTAACTTCTTCAATATCCATTCCCCCCTCTCGGCTAAAAAGTAAAAATGGAATTTTTAAAAGCGTGTCGTAGGTTATAGAAATATAATATTCGCGCTCTATTTCCACTTTTTCGGCAAGCACAATATACGCAACCTTATCCCTGACAAATTCTGCTCCAAACATTTCTTGGCAAAATGCTCTCAATTGTTTTTCATTTGTACAAACCTTCACTCCTCCGCTTTTGCCGCGCTTGCCGGAAAGAACCTGTACTTTGGCAACAATTGGAAATTTTAATCTTTTTCTGGCCGCTTCAACTTCATCCATACTGCCTACCACCACAAAAAAAGGGCTCTCAATTCCCACTTTTGAAAGGATCTTATGGCCTTCGAATTCAAAGAGTTTCACTTCCAAATTTTAACACAAAAACTAGCGCTCAAAACACAGTTTGATTTACAATAGACAAATGGAAATCCGAACAGCACAAGAACAAGACATTGACCAAATTCTCACTCTCCAATCGCAAATCTACAGAACCGACAAAATTGCGTCAAATGCAAAAAATGCACTGGAACACCAGCTAGAAGACAAAACCTGCGATGTCTTAGTTGCCAAAGACGGCGAAAAAATTGTGGGCACGGCAACCATCTATTATATCCAAGTCGCAATTCGCGCCAAACCTTATGCTTTCCTAGAAGGTTTAGTCATCGACAAATCGACACGTGGCAAAGGTTACGGCACCAAACTTTTTGAAAAATGTATAGATTTCGCCCGCCAAAAAAACTGTTACAAAATGATTTTCACTTCTGGCACAGATCGCCAAGACGCTCACAAATTCTACGAAAAGCTAGGTTTCAAAAAATGGGGCTTGGAGTTTCGAATGGACTTGTAGGCCTTGCGCTCACTTCAACGATTGCACCATTAATCAGCTGCCAACTTCTACCTTCATCTACAGCATAAACAAATCTGATTCGTCCACTTCTTTCATATCCAACATTGCCTACAGGTACTTCGTTTTCCTTTAGCAATCGCTCAAATGCAGGATAAACCAAACCATTTTTGCCAGCTTTTATAGAATAATCTGTAAGTTCGCTAAAATTCCTAAACATCTTACGCAAAGCCAATATAATCTGCATGCTTTAGCTCTCCTATTGCTTGTTGCCTCTCACCGAAAGACCGTTCGACATCAGCTGCTGCTTTCCGTGCTTTCAATCTTAATTTAATGACTTCTTCCCTTCGGCCTCTGAGGGAATCTAGAAATCGAGACGTATTTTCTCTCTGTAGTCATGAATTAAGCAGATTATCGGGCATATTAAAGTTGCTGTAAACCTTCTGGACATCGTCTAAATCTTCTAACTTTTCAATTAGATTCAAAATTTTCTGAGCCGTCTCGCGCTCTGTAATCTCAACTGTAGTTGTCGCCTTCTTGTAAATTTCGGCACCTTGAACCTCTAGTCCTTTTTCTATTAGAGCATTTTTAACCTTCTCAACATCTGCACTCTTTGTATAAATTTCAACTGAATCTCCGCTATCTTCAACATCATCTGCCCCAGCTTCAACTGCCGCCTCAAAAATTTCGTCTAGAGTTTTTCCATTTTTGGGAAGCACAATCATTCCGACATCTGCAAACATCCAGGAAACTGCGCCCGGACTTGCAAATGTTCCCCCATTTCGCTCAATAGTACTTTTTATTTCCGGCGTTGTCCTGTTTTTATTATCTGTTGCAGCTTCGATAACTAGTGCAGCCTTCCCTGGACCATAGCCTTCATAAACAACAGACTCATATGCAGCCGCATCACCTTTGCCTAAGCCGCGGTCAACCGCCCTTTGGATATTCTCTTTGGGCATGTTAACGCCGCGAGCTGTATCCATAACCAAACGCAGTTTGAAATTAGAAGCCGGATCTCCGCCACCGCCTTCGCGAACAGCAATCGTGATAGCATTACCCAGCTTTGTAAAAATCGCCCCACGCTTGGCGTCGTTAACTCCTTTTTGTCTTTTGATCGTAGACCACTTACTATGACCACTCACACTTAACCTCCCTTTTTACATTTACTGATTGTCATTTGGAATCAATGATATGACAATACTCGCTACATTTCGAGTATCGCCCGTAACCATATAAGCCTTATGTCCTGAATCACCGGCGTTTACAAGCTTAACGTCCATTCCAAACCTTTTCTCTGCAAATTTCGCCATTTTCTTATTAGTAAAACCTACCGTGATCTCAGGAATATCCCCAAGCATGAATTCAACGTATTTAAAAATCTCAGCAAAACTTTCTAATCCACGATGCAATGTGTGCCTCTTTTTGGATAAAGAACCCACAAGTCCGATTTTAAGTTCTGAGCTATTGAATTGTGCGTATACATTGCCTCTTGCTATAACATAATCTTGCTCAATAGTCATAGTCAAAATTATACTTTTTCAATATTAAAAATTAAAGAATCAAAATGATATTGAGTAACTATGTTGCACAAAAAAAACAAAATCGTTTCATTTTTTTCACTCATTGACTAGTTTCTCAGTTTACTCTAACTTAGTCTCTATGCTTCAGATACGAGCGGTTTGGAAAGAAACCGCGGACACTTCGCTCCTTGCCCAAATGGCAATTGACGCCGCTCTCAATTCAAATTGGCGCGAAGCAGCCTCGATAAACGAAAAGATAATTACGACTGACAAGGGCGATATCGAAGCCTTAAACCGTCTGGCACACGCTTATATTTGCCTTGGCAACAAAGAAAAGGCCAAAATAACATACAATAAAGTTTTGGCTCTCGACCAGTACAACATTATAGCTCGCAAAAATATCGACAAAATTTCTAAAATGAACGGCCACGCAAGTTTAAATGGCCAGCAAAACGCCAACCTTAGCCAAATCTTTCTTTTTGAACCGGGCAAAACCAAAATCATCAGTTTACTCAATCTTGCCCCACCGGCAATTCTAGCTACTCTAAACTGCGGAGACAAGCTTAATCTCGTTCAAAAAAAGCACAGCGTAACTATAAATAGTGAAGACACAACCTATCTCGGTGCACTGCCAGACGACCTTGCACACCGTCTGATCGGCTTTATAACAGGCGGCAACAAGTATGAAGCATATGTTAAATGCGCATCCCCAAAGATGCTAACAGTTTTTATAAGAGAATCAGAAAGAGCTCCGAAGTTTACTAACCAGCCTTCGTTTGCAGACGGAGGAAAAAGCATCTACTCAGACGAAAAAGACTTTGTGAGCTGACCCTATCTATAATCTATTCGAAGAAAAGCTTTGCTTATTGTCTACAACCTAATCTTCGTCCTTATTCATATCGCGAACATTTATCTGTCCGCTTAACTTATTTGTCTCATCAGGCATCCAGTCACGAGAGTGAATTGGCGCAGGTGTAATTTTGTCTATTGATTGGATGGGTGTCTCTTGTTTTTGAGCATTTGCAGGCTCATCATTTTGTTCTTCCCAAGGAAACGGTACTTTCTCAGAAGCAACCAAATCAGACTCTACCGTGTCTTCTATATTCGTATCCGGATCCTCTTCTGAAACCAAAGCCTCTGACCGCTGACTTGCACTAAGTCTGTCCGTTGTGTCGCTGGCATTTGTAGATTCAGTCATCTTATTTACACGACTTTCTAAAATTTTATACGCCTCTTCGCGCTTCGCAGATCTTATTTCCTCATCAGTTTTTTCTTGCCCTGCAGCTTTTTGACTCAACCCAGGACTAGGATTACTATCTACAACAGCATTTTCCAAAAGCAAATCTTGTTTGACAGAATCAGGTTTAATACTAACTACAGCATTTTCTTCCGGTTGATCTTGAACATGTTTTTCCAAATCACCCTGTACCTTTTGCTCTCGAATTAAAGAGACCAAAGCAACAGCAAAGGAAACAATAAGAATTACAAATCCGCCAATCGCAAAAATCATTTTAAATAGATATTGCCAAAATCCGAGCCCAAAACTACTAAAACCGTGTCCTGATTCTCGGTCTCCGGTAGGCGTTTTATATCACAATTAAAGATGGTTGCCAAATATCGTGCTGTTTTACTAGATTCTCGATCGGTGTATATTATTGTCTTTTCGACAATGACGCCATCCTCACGTACCTCTCTTAAATCCGCACCAATATTATCAACAAAACCGACCGCAAGCTGTGAAAGAATTTGGTTTTTGCTTGGATTGTTAACTGTAACTTTTATGTATTCGCCAGTAACCTCATCGCTTTGAGAAAAATCCTGCAAACTGCGGTTGAGTGAAGCCTCGTCTACTCCCAAAACTTTTTGCCCATCAGAAGTTGACTTTTCAGATTCCTTACCGCCTAAATCGGTGATTTTTATATTTTCAGTACGTACACTTTTTAATTGCCACCATAGCTTTATTTCATCAAATCGAGTAATATTTGTGCTTTTTATATTATCCCTATCTTCTCCCCTAAATAAAATTGCAATCAGCGTCCGGTAAGAAGTGAATTTATCTAATTCTTTCTTTATATCCTCCACTCTCATTGCTTGTGCATCCTTAAACAAAATATAGTTGGAAATCTTGGCCCGAAATGCCAGGGTCATGGAATTTAGAAAACTTAAACCGTCACCACGATTTTTAAGTTCATCAATTTTCACTAAATCACCGGCGCCAACCCCACTAATAACTTTCTTCTCATCGTCTAAAGTAAATATCGCAGCTTTTGCGGTTTCTTTTTGAAATGCAAACAATGAAGTAGGCTTTGTTCCTAAAATCGCCAAATAGGTATTTGCGCCTGCCCTGGAAACTTTATTAGCTCCAATATGTAAGTTTTTTATAAATCCAAACGCCAAAAACCCAAAGAGCACAAAAACCACAAAAATTCCGGCCACTGTGCCGGATCCATTTCTTTTTGTCTCTACATTTTTCCACGCCGGTTTCCTTGTCATCCAATAAGAGAACAACAAACTACCGCCCTAAACTGTTTGAAAACCCGCAAATATATGCAGACTTACTTCCCTTTTTTGCGGCCAATTATCTCAACTTGGGAAACACTCGCAACACGAGCAATATGGCCGGCTTTTTTCTCCAGAATCTCCTTCTTCATTTTTTTCTTCTCACCCTTGTAAAAACCACCGTAACTACCCATATATTAATAATAGCAATTTATTTAAAAACTTTTCAAGCAGAAGAAATCTCTAGAATACTTTCTTCGAAACCAATTCTTCAAAGTGTTTGCTTTTTGCTTTTTTAATTTGCCCCAAATGTTCCCAATTTTCCGCCAAATATCGGCTTATATGCTTTCCACCAACTGTCTCAGGCACAACCACATAGTCTGCGCCCGCTTCATACATCCGTATCGCATCATGCATCCAGTAAGCAGTCGCAATCACCGGTCCATGATAACCTTTTCCTTTGGCAAATTTTATCAAATGAATATTATCTACCAAATCTGCAACCGTCGTAACCAGTAGTTTTGCCTCAGCAAAATTCAACTGGTCCAGAGTCTCAGGGTCTGAAATATCGCCAAAAATAACATTTACTCCATTGGCCTGCAGAGAAGTTACAATCTGCGGATTAAAATCAATTACCACAATTTTATCTTTTTCCTCATTTTTCGATTGCAAAAATTTTAGAATATCGCTTCCCATTTGTTCACACCCAACCAGAATTGTGTGGCCGACAAATTCTTTCTTTTTCTCAGATTCTACGCTTATCGTTTTTTTTCTCTCTAGTATTTTTAACTTCGGTCCAATAAACCGATAAATTTTCGACCCGTTTAAAATGAGATATGAAGAAACTGCAATTGTAAAAATTGCAACTGAAGAAATAAAAGAAACTACACTTTGGTCCAGATGCCCTAAATTGCGCCCTACAACAACCAAGATTAAAGAGAATTCCGAAACCTGGGCAAGCGCTATGCCAGAGAGAAATGACACCCGTTTTCCAAATCCCAAATATCCCAAATAATTTACAACAACAAGTGGCGTAACTATAAGCACAAAAGCGGAAAACACTATAATCGGCACTAGTGTCGCTTTCACGGCAGCAAAATCAATAGTCAGTCCCAAAACAATAAAAAAGATTATTATAAAAAAATCCCGTATCGGCGCAATACGTGCAGAAATTGAATATCGATATGGTAGACTGGCCAAAGAAACACCTGCCAAAAATGCCCCTATTTCAAAAGAAAACCCGGCTATTCTCCAAAGAGAAGAAACCCCCAAAGCCCAGGCTAGAGTACATAAAAACAAAAGTTCCTGGTTTTGCGCAACATAGGAAAAAACTTTTTTTAGCAAATATTTTGAAAGTAATCCGAAACCTACAATCAAAAACAAACCTTTTAAAATTGTAAATGCCAAAAGTCCAACATCAAATGGTTTACCTTTCGGCCCCAAGCCTGCAAGCACCATTAAAATTACCACTGCAATCAAATCCTGTAAAAGCAAAACTCCGATTGTTAATTTTCCATAAAGGGAATTAATATCTTTTTGCTCATCCAGAAGTTTTACAACAATAACAGTCGATGAAAAAGTAACAGCAAGCGCAATGTATAGTGAAGAAAGTGTATCGAATTTAAAAAGTAGTGCCAATAAAAACGCAGAAATACCAATTATCGCTCCATGAAAAAAGGTTATCGAAAAAACGCTTTTGCCCACAGATTTTAAATCATTTATGGAAAGTTCTATCCCAACCATAAATAAGATTAGCGCAATACCAATCTGCGAAAAAAATCCAAACGTCTCAACAGGAGTCGGAATCGCCACAAAATTAGAAGAAAGTATGCCAATCAATACTCCGGAAGTAATATAGGCAAGGATTAAAGGTTGGGAAAAAAATGACGCGACTATGCCCGTTCCGGCGGCAATTATTAAAATTGTAGTTAGTACAAAATAAATTCGCTCAGAGACTTCACCCATTTGGCAGTTTTTTTAATTTTTTCAAAGATTCCCTTAAATCATAAGGCAATGGCGATTCAAAAACAAATTTTTTAAGCTCTGAACCTGAACCTTCCTTGCTTGGCATTTCAAATTCAATTTTGGCAGCATGCAAAAACAATCTTGGACACCAAATCAAATCAAACTTTAATAGTTTATTCGGGGCATAAATTAAATCAGAGACTACGGGCATTCCTTCTTCTTTCAAATGAACTCGAATCTGATGAGTTCTGCCGGTTTTAGGGTATGCTCGAAGAAGTGTATAAACACGTGCCAATTTTTTCAGATAATTAATCCTTCCTTTATTTAATGTCGACTTTAACCCTTGCACAATCTCTTCAAAATCCTCGCTTAAAAATTCCATGCGAGCATCTACTTTAAAATGTGTTTCCGATTCACGCCCGCCCGTCTGTCGTGGCTTTTCTTTTGCAAACTTACCACTTCCTTCAATTCTAATTAGGTTATTTTTTACAACCAGCTCATCTTCTCTCAAGTTTCCATGGACCAAAACCATATATTCTTTTTGCACAAGTCTTTCGAGAAAAAGTTTTTGTAAATACTCAAACGTCTTTTGCCCTTTTGCAACCAGTAACACGCCAGACGTTTCTCTGTCTAATCTATGCACAATTCCTGCCCTATCCCCAATACCCAAATTACCATTTGGCAGTTTAAAATATTTTGCCAGTTGGTCTTGCAAAGTTTCTTCACTTGTTGTCTCTGCTCGATTGACTACCAACCCGGAAAGCTTATCAATAACCAATAGGTTCTCGTTTTCAAAAATAATATTCAAATTCATCTAATTAATCCTTTGCCTAACTTGTAGACAATTGCCAAAACACAAACTGTAATAATACTATCCGCAAAATTAAAAGCCGGCCAAAAACCTAAATTAATAAAATCCCTCACACAGCCTAGTACCAAACGATCAACTAAATTAGATATACCGGCAGCCAAAATTCCTGCATATGCAAGTCGAAGATACTTATCTTCCTCGCGAAGTATCAAAAAACCAATCAGAATCAATATAAAAATAGAAATTGCAGAAAAATTTCCAACTACTCCAAACGGTCCATTATAATTACAAATAAATTGAAATTTTAAACTTACTAAAAATTTAGAAGCTTGATCTAAAACAATAATAAGGAAAAATACAAAGCCTAAGACTAAATTACTTTTTGCGCTCGATTTCACTTTCGCATTTAAGGCAATAAACTGCCTGAGGTTTAACAGCAAGCCTTGCTTCATCTATTTTTTTGCCACAGCGCTCACAAATTCCGTATGTACCTTTTTTGATTTTTTTAAGCGCCGCCTCTATCTCTGCCAAATCGCCCTTTAGTTGGTTTTTCAAAACCTCAATTCGCTCATGAGAAAAAAGCTGGGCCGCGTCTGTCCCCGGCTCCATGATAAGAGACCTGTCTTCAGTCGCGAAGGGATCTTCTTTTTTAAGCCGGCCAATTTTGGCAAGAATCACTTCTTTTTGTTTTTCAACTCGCAGGCGTATTTTTTTTATGTCAATCATAATGTTAACCTTTCTTGAACCCAAAGGCCCTAAACAAATCTACAAACGAAATTAGAATTTCGCGCACAGTTAATTTTACGAAATTGAGAAGCAATTTAGCTAGAGTGTAAGGTGAAAGCACAATTGCTTTGGCCAATTGGTCAGCTTCGGGCAGTGAAGTCAAAACGCGCCTAACTTTAAATAAACCAAGCAGAATTATCGCAAAAAAACTGCGACTATTTATTTTCTTTTTTCCTTTTCCTTCAAAATACCAAATGCCCAGCCCCAAAGCCAAAAACAAAACCGGAAGCAAAACGTTTACCGGTACATTTCTTATAATAAACGGTGGGTTTCCCCACAAAAAAGCTAGAACTATTTCAAAAATAGAAGTAAAAATAAGGTAATATCCAATAAAAAACCCGTCAAACCTTTTTTTACGCTCGAACCTTTTTATGGCCCAAAAACAAGTAAAGTAAACCGAAAACAAAATTAAGGCTGAACTAAAACTATTTCCACCCTCCCGTCGACCAAAATTGGCCACTACCAAACCAAATAAAAATATGGCCCTGGCAAACGCAATCGGTGCGGCCATTAAATCAAAAATTGGCAAAAACTTATAGTTTTCTCTTTTTAAAAAAATGTAAACGGCCAATAATAACCCGAATAATGCTCCGTAAAAATTAAAACCTCCATAAGCGTTAAAAAATAATAGTCTTTTTACTGAAAAACTGTAGCTAAAAAGGCCAAGCAGGAAGTCAAAAATCCTACCGCCTATTAAATAGCCTGCAGTACCCACAAAAAAAATATCAAAAAGCAAATTAGATTCAACTAATTCCCTCCTGCCTGCTCTCCAAAATAAAAACGATCCCAAAAAAACGGACAAAAAGCCAAAAATGGCAATTGTCAGAAAATTTATTTGAATTGAGCCTAAAATTGAATTTAACATCACTAAGGACAAAAAACGCTCATGCGCGTTTGTCCGATTATACCAAACTGTGCTAAGATTATATAAGTTCCAGAGAAATCTGGTTTTTTACTGTTTTTCGCTTTAAATGACAGCCACAGCACACGCACTCATTGGGGCAAGTCTAGCTCTCAAAATCGCAAACCCTATAATCGGCATTCCGGCAGCTATTTTTTCCCACGTTGTTGCAGATCTTGTCCCGCACTGGGATGCAGGCACAAATCACAAAAAGAAAACCAAATGGCGTCTACGTTTCGAGGCTGCAGCCGATGTTCTATTAGGTTTCGCACTGGTTATTATTATTTTTCGAACTTTAGTCGAACCGAAATATTTATTTGCAATGGTCATTGCTGCCCAACTTCCTGATTGGCTGGAGGCACCAAGCTGGATGTTTGGCATAAAAGTCCCACCGTTTACCTGGGTTGAATGGATAAGTCATAACTTACAAACCAGAATGCAGCTTCCTTGGGGATTAGTCACTCAAATCGTCACTGTCGGTCTATTAGTTCTATATTCTCTCGGCGGCCCCTATCACATCGGCCAAGCCCTCGCCGCAGGATTTTAACCTCAACAATTATCCAAATTAGCCCTATAGTTGACATATCCCAGCTGCATGATATAATTCCCGCATGATAGAGAGAGATGCTCCTATACAAGCAAATGACACCAACGAACAGGCTCCAATAGATCAGCGACTTATGATCGTGGGTTGTGGAACTATAGCATTGATGGTGGCGACCACAATGATTGGTTCGGCAATTTATCTGGATTATGTTACCCATGAGACAACTAAGCCTGATCCGCTTTTGCCTACACCCTCACCACACTTAGGACAGCTTAATAGCATTCCATCATTTAACTTAAATGAGATTGCCTATCTTCGATCGCAAGGTTTAATTTCATAAATTTGATTTTTTTGAAGATATTAAGTTCCATCCTCTTCATCTATTTCGCCCTCTCAACATAGCTTCCGTCTCTCGTATCAACTCTTATAACTTCTCCGTTTTTGATAAAAAGCGGCACCTTAACTGTAAGTCCATTTTCCAAAAGCGCATCTTTATAACTTGCTCCAACTGTATTTCCACGAGCCGCTCCACCGGTTTGTGTAATAATATAGTCCATAATTTTTGGAGTTTCAATGTAAAGTGGTTTTTCTCCGACCAAAAAAAGTGTGATCTCCATCCCCTCTTTTAAATACTTTGCCGAGTCCCCAACCAATTTTTCGCCAATTTCGAACTGTTCATAAGTATCCATGTCCATTAAATGGAAACTAGAACCGTCGCGATAAAGGTATTGCGCTTTTTTGCGCTCCAACAGCGCATCTTGCACACGCGCACCGGTTATGTAAGATTTTTCAACATTTGCACCATTTTCTAAATTGCGAACCTTAACTTTAACGTTTCCAGACCCACGTCCAGTTTTAATATGTTCGTACGAAAGCACCAGAAAATACTGGTTCTGCTCCTCGAACACTATTCCAGCTCGCAACTCATTTACAGAAATCATTTTACTTTTTTGAAGATTTTATGCGGTTAATTCGAATCAACCCCGACGCAGGAATTACTTCTACTCCTCTTTTTTCTAATTCATCTAAAAAGATATTGGCTCCGATGGAGTCTGCCGCCATATGCCCAACATCAATCGCATTTATATGCGCCTTGCGAAGTATTTGAACAGATTCTTCGGGTATGTGCATTTCAATTAAAGTACCAACTCCAGCATTTGACAGTTGATTATAAAGTTCTTTTGAAGGATTGGTTCCACCGGTAAAAGAAACAACCACTTTGCCGGGTCTGGATTTTTCGCTTCCGGAAACAATGCTAGGACCGGATTTATCACCGATCGCCACTTCAAATTCAGGAATTTCACAAATTGCATCTAGAATGTCCGAAACAGTTTCAAACTCCCTCTTTTCCAAAAACTTGCGCATAAAAGCGTCGCCAATATTATCCCAAACTGTGTGAAGTGCCATAAGCGGCACTTCCAGTAATCGAGCGACATCCAAAGTCTGAGAGTTATTGCGAGGACCTATTCTTCTTTTTATCATTCCCATTGTTTCTTCAAGTAGAGCGTGTGAAACATTTTCTGGCACACCATGTTGTGCAAAAGTATCAACTTGTATGTCCATTACCTCGTGCAAACTAGCGAGTGCATGGCCAGTCGGGTGATGACCTATTAAAAGGTCTATTTTCGCGCCCTTTTGATTCAGTCGATCCACTAACAAAACTTCTGTCGAATCTGCATCAATTCCTGCCAACAGTTTTTTAACGGGTTTTTTGGGGTCACCGAAAATAATCCTCGTGTCAGAATAAGGATTATTTAAAGTCTCAGCATCAAAATGCTTTTTTTTCTTCGCGCTTAAGTCCTTATAGTCTTCTTTTCTTTTAGCTAGAAGACGCTTTAACTTCTCTGAACCGCGCGGATCTGCATCCATACCCATCTTAATTGCCAACTTATAAATTTCGTCGAGAGTCATCATGTTAACTACAAATGATATAATAATCCACGCATAGACGCAACCTTATTTGTCACTAATCTCAAAATTCTTTAGAATTTTGAAAAGGAGGAATAATGAAGCGATTTTGAGCATTTTTTAAAAATGCGATAATAAGCGAATTTTATTCCGACGTGCCGAAGTGGCGGAACCGGCAGACGCGTAAGTCTCAAAAACTTATGAGAGCAATCTCATGTGGGTTCGATTCCCACCTTCGGCACTCTTAACTTTTAACATCACCACAAATCTTTAATCTAGTGAAAAAAGAAGTAATCATTAAAAAACTTGCCAAAGAGGTAAAAAATAAACTTAATAACGAATGCTCCGGTCACGATTGGTGGCATGTATACAGAGTGTGGAATTTGGCAAAACAAATTGGCAGAAAGGAAAAAGCCGATATGTACATTGTTGAACTGACAGCTCTTCTACACGACATTGCCGATTGGAAATTTTATGATGGTGACGAGACAATCGGGCCAAAATTAGCTCGCAAAATTCTGACTAGTCACAACGTTCCCAGAAATATCATCGACCACGTTTGTGAGATCATCGCAACTATGTCTTTTAAAGGCGCTGATGTAAAAACCAAAATGAAAACTTTAGAAGGATGTGTTGTCCAAGATGCAGACCGTCTGGATGCAATTGGTGCAATCGGTATTGCCAGAGCTTTTGCATATGGCGGTCACAAAGGTCGGACAATTTATGACCCGCAAAGAAAACCGACTTTGCACAAAACCAAAGATGCTTATTTCAAAAACGAAGGCCCAACCCTAAACCACTTTTACGAAAAACTTCTGCTTTTAAAGGATAGAATGAACACCAAAACTGCAAAGGAGTTAGCAATCAAACGCCACAAATTTATGGAAAAATATCTCGAAAATTTTTTAGAAGAATGGCAGGAAAAATTAATTAACAATCTGAGCATATCCTGATTTACCTAGAATCATTCGGACTGTGTGACCTGATTTCAATTCTTCGTACATAAGTCTATCTATTTTAGTGCCAATTTGGCATGAAGCCACAAAGTGATTTGTAACAGCTCTTAATGTAAAATCATTAAGCTTATGGCCCCGCTCCAGAATTATTTCCTCACCATCACCAAATAGCCTGACCAAATTATCGTCACCCATTTCCGCCTTTAGCTCAATCGACTCATTAGCAATCATTACTTTACAAATTTTATATTGCGCATCTAGCTCATCATGTAATTCTCTTAGCCAAGGTTTTCCTCTATGCGCTTGTAATGTCAGCATAACTTTAGCCTCTGGCACAGCAATCTCTAATATGTTTCCCAGCTCAGCTCTTTCCGTCATTCTATAAGCGACGCCACTTCAACTTCCTCTTTTTCCATTTTCTTGGTAGGCGATGTTCTCTGTTTTTCTGTTCCATAAAACTTAACTCGCTCTGCTCGGAACACCATATCTATTTCCCCTATCGGCCCGTTTCTGTGTTTTTGAATATCCAATTTTACGTTTTCCCCGTTTTCCGCATCCGGCCGCCAGATAAACATTACAACGTCCGCGTCCTGTTCAATCGCTCCGGATTCCCGCAAATCAGCAAGCTGCGGCTTTCTACTCCCCCTTTGCTCCACTGCACGCGAAAGCTGTGAACAAGCAAGAACCGGAATCTTCAGCTCACGCGCTAAATTCTTCAAAGACTGCGAAATTTCCGAAACTTCCTGAACTCTGTTTTCTAAATTCCTCCCATGAATCAATTGCAAATAATCGACTATCAGTAGTGAAAGCCCATGTTCAACCTGCAGACGCCTTGCTTTTGTTCTCATTTCCATGATGTTTATCGCAGGCGTATCGTCTATAAAAATCGGCGCATCCGCTAGAACCCCCATTGCCTCCTGAAGCCTGTCAAAGTCATTGTCGTCTAACCTTCCGGTCTTCAATCTCCATGCGTCGACATCACTTTGTGTGACCAACAACCTGTCAACCAATTCTTCCTTGCTCATCTCCAACGAAAACATTCCAACCGGCAACCCTTCATTGACTGCCACATTTGCCGCAATATTTAGAGCAAGAGAAGTTTTTCCTTGACCCGGCCTTGAAGCCAAAATTATCAAATTAGAATCTTGCATCCCCGCAAGTTTCATATCCAAATCTCGAAACCCTGTTGGTACACCACGCAAACCTCCTGCTTTTTTATGCAGTTCATCCAGTCTGTCAAAACTTTCGGCCAAAGTATCTTTTAATGGAATAAAATTTTGGCGAAGTTGCTGTTGCGAAAGCGAAAAAATAATCTGTTCTGTCTCATCAAGCGTAGTTCTTATATCAGCAGTCGCATCAAATGCCTTTTCCGAAATTCGGGCACTCATGGCAATTAACTGTCGCTTTACATAATTTTCGCGGACAATTTGCGCGTATTGGGCAATGTGAGCTGCAGTCGGCACTGACGATGCTAATTCTGAAAGATAAGCCGCTCCACCAATTTTAGCCAGTGACCCCTTTTTCTTAAGTTCTGCAGTCAATGTTACCAAATCAATTGGTTCGCGCTTTTCAAATAAGGAAAGAACAGCACTAAATATATTGCTGTTCGCTTCCTTATAAAAATGTTCCGGCTTGAGTATCTGTGCAACTGTTACAATAGCATCCCGATCGAGAAGTATCGCACCGATTATGGAACTTTCGGCGTCTATGTCCTGTGGCGGAATACGTCCCGCTAATTTGTTTTTATCCATGACAATTTATGTAAAAATGCTATTTATTGTTGGCAGCCTCGAGAACTGCTATTTCCATATCCTCTGGCATTCTGTCTTCGGAAATTGAATACTTTGGCATTTGTTCCGGTTTTTCTTTGCCCATAGCAGTTAAAAATTGGCTAACGTCGGCAAGATCAAATTTTAACTTTGCCAGTTTATAGTGCATCGGAATAACAACCTTTGGCTCGAGTTGAGAAACGATCTCTACTGCTTCTTTGCCGTCTATTGTATAGACGCCACCAACTGGAATAAGAAGTACATCACAGCTTATTTCTTCAATCTGCGCCTGTGTCAGTTTTTTCTGGCCTAAATCGCCAAGATGAACAATATCAACCCCATCTATTGTTATCTGATAAATTACATTCCGTCCGCGCTCAGCTCCCTCCTTATCGTCGTGAAAACTGGAAACACCAACAATGTTCACACCCTGAATTTCATATTCCCCTGGTCCGGAAATAACAAAGGGGTCAGCTCCTTCTCCCGCACCTTTGACTACAGATTTTTCACTATGATCCTGGTGATCATGAGAAATGCAGACAATATCCGCCTCCAGCTTTAATGGGCTAAGACCGGTAAAAGCCGCATTATATGGATCAACAACAACTGTCGTGCTTTTGCCCTTGATTCTAAAACAGGCTTGTCCTAAAAAATAAATATCTATCATAGAGATCTTTCCAAAAAATCTTGGAAGGAGTAACCATAATAACACAATAAATTTCTCTAAACCAGCTGGGTTTTTGCCTACAAATGTTGCTGATCATGCAATATTTATGCTAACCTACTCTCGCTACAAATTTAAACTTATGAGCACAAAATCTATAGCCGCTGTCTTATTTTCACTTATCTTTATCTCGCTTTTTATATATGGAATTTACTGGCTTTGGCAAAGACAGCCAAAAGACATAAAAGAACAACCATCGCAAACTCAAAATTCCCAGGTCCAAAACCCAAACACAGATAATGCCAAAGTTCAAACGAATTTCAAACCACAAGATTCATCTGTTTTGACATCCGCCAAGGTCAGCTTTACTGGAACAGTCGCTCCCAACGCAATCGCGGTTATTTATTCAAACAGTTTCCAGGCAACTACTAAATCAGATGCGCAGGGCAATTTTCAAAAGGATGCAACATTATCTACGGGTTTAAATTTATTCAATATTTCAATCTTTTCCCAAAATCTGGATGAGCTGGACAAAAAAACATTGACACTCTATTTGGCAAAAGACAAGGAAACCGTTGGCAATTCTGTTTTTGCCGGCAATGTTAAATCAATATTCAATAATTTGATAACATTGGGCACAGCAGGCGGCGACAAAATGGTCAACGCTCAAAAATCCACAGATTTTACGTTTCCAAAAATTGCAGGCGGCAACTCTGAAGCAACCACTTCTGCAATTTCCAATGTCAGAGTCGGCGACTACATTGTTGCGCTTGGCAATGCAGCCGAAAAAGATACAATTACCGCACAAAAAATAACCGTAATTCGCGAAAATAAACCTCAAAATTCAGAATCGATTAATGTCATCAAACTGCTTACTGCTCCCCGTTTGAATATTTTCTCTGCCAAAAACGAAAAAGATTCTAAAATTATCGAATTCACACTAAACAAAAACAGTGCTGTTGAAGTAAACGGTCAGGCAGCAAAAAACGCAGACATTGCAAAAGACAAACGGGCGATTGTTGTTTCATATTTTTCAAATGGCGATCAGCTTGTAGACCTCATCTACATTCTTCCATAACACTACTCTAAGTTCCCTCTTTGTAGTATTATAAAAAATATGCAGACAGCACCACCAACGCCTAAAGGTTTTCGTGATATTTTGCCAGCAATAGCGGCCAAAAGACGCAAAACCATAAATACAATTGTCGAAATATTAGAAACTCACGGTTTTATTCCCTTAGAAACTCCAACCATTGAATTTGCCCAAACTCTAACCGGCAAATACGGCGAAGAAGAAAAATTAATTTATAAGTTTAAAGACCGCGGCGACCGCGAACTTGCTCTTCGCTACGACCTCACTGTTCCTTTAGCCCGCTTTATTGCCGCTAATCAAAATTTGCTGACGCCTTCATTTTCCAGATACCAAATCGGTCAGGTTTTTCGCGGAGAAAACCCCCAACACGGCCGAAACCGCGAATTCACCCAGTTCGATTTTGACACAGTGGGCTCGGCAGATTTAGAAGAAGATGCTAAAGTCATTGTAGCTGCAATTAAATCCACTCGAGCCGCAGGATTAGAAAAAGCTCAGATGGCAGTAAACGATCGCAACGTATTTAATAACATTCATATCGACATAGTACGCGCTATAGACAAGCTGCATAAAATAGGCAGAGAGGAATTAGTAAAAGAGCTTGAAAATAAAGGTTTTTCTCAAAAAGATATTAATATTCTAAAAGATATCGACAAAACCATTATGTCACCAAACCAAAAACAATTGTTTTCTATCCTTGAAAATCAAGGCTTAAAAGAAAATGCAGACTTTTTTTTCGACCCAACTTTAGCTCGCGGACTTGATTACTATACTGGAATGATATTCGAACTAAAACCGGACGATAATCCAGCATCACAATCAATAGGCGCCGGCGGACGATACGATGACTTGATTGGTATGTTTGCCGGAAAACAAATCCCAGCCGTCGGTTTTTCTTTTGGCATCGACCGACTCGTCGACCTCCTTTAAATGAAATTTAAGCCTGCCTTTTTCTATCTTCTTCTTTCATCAGTAATTTGGGGTGCAACCGTCCCAATCATGAAAATAACCTTAACGCAAATTCCCCTATTTACTTTGGCCTTCTTGCGGATGCTTTTTGCAGCAATTATTTTGGGTTATCTTTTTCATTCTAAATTGGCTATTAAAAAAGAAGATTTTAAAATATTTGTAATCGCGGGATTAACCGGAACAACGTTCAATCTCCTCTTCTTCTTTGAAGGTTTAAAACTCACAAAAGCCATTAACGCATCGCTGCTAACTGCAACTGTGCCCATTTTCACTATTTTGGCCGCTCACCTATTTTTAAGAGAAAAAATCGGCGTAAAAATAACAATTGCGGCTCTACTTGCCTTATTCGGATGCATCATAATAATTGGCAAGCCTGACACGTCTTTTAAACTAGCGGAAGTGATCGGTAGTATCTCTCTTCTTATTTCAACTCTCTTCTGGGTTGCAAACGAAATCATTTCCAAAAACATTCTTAAAAAATACCCGCCGGAAACCCTAGCCTTTTACTTGACTGCAATCGGCGCTTTTACATTTATGCCATTTTTTGCGTTTGAAGTACTGAAAAATCCTTTTTGGACAGTCGGCATAACCAAAGGAGGCTTTTTCGGACTCATATACGGTATAGTATTTTCTTCAACCATTGCTTATTGGGCATGGCAAAAAGGTCTCTCAAAATTACCCACTCAAGAAGCATCCTTTTTCTTTTATCTGGATCCAATCTCCGGGGCCGTCCTTTCTATTATCCTGCTTCACGAAAAAATCACTTCTACCTTAATTATCGGCGCTGTTTTAATTTTTATTGCGGTAATACTATCTGAAAGCCGCAGGCGCAGCCACCCTTTGCACAAAAGCTAAATTATTGTAAAATTCACACCCTGAGAGATTAATTGCTTAAAATCATTATTTTTGATAAAATTACCCTCAGCATGAAAGCCAATATACATCCGCAATATTTCGACGATGCGCAGGTAACCTGTGCATGCGGCAACACGTTTATAACCGGCGCAACACTACCTAAAATTCAGGTTGAAGTCTGCAACAAATGCCATCCTTTCTTTACCGGTGAAATGAAATTTGTAGACACTCTTGGCCGAGTTGAACGCTTCGAAAAAAACAGAAACCGCGCTAAAGAAATAACAGCAGCTCGCGCTAAAATCGCCAAAGCCAAAGAAGAAGAAATAAAAAGACCAGGCTCCCTCAAAGAAATGATCGACCTTGTCAAAAAACAAGCCGCCTCCTAGATTTTTCAATTCAAAAATCATAAGCCAAAATGCAAAAGTGCAAGTATTAAGTCAAAACTTTTTACTCTTAACTTGTACTTTTAACTTTTAATTTTAAAGTTTAAACTTAATATAATGTCTGACTATTTAAAAAACCAAATCGCAAATCTCGAAAGTAAAATTGCAGAAGCAAAACAATTGGCCTCTGTCGACCCTTCTATGGCAGAACTAGTCCAAGACGAGATAAAAGATTTGGAAGAACAAAAATCGTCTCTTGAGAAATCACTTAATCAGAATCCGGCATCCGACGTCCGGCATCTGACTTCTGGAAATGTTATTTTGGAAATTCGCGCAGCCGCAGGTGGCGATGAAGCCGGCCTTTTTGCGGCAGATCTTGCCAGAATGTATAGCCGGTTTGCAACAAATAATAACTGGCGCATTGAAGAGTTGGACATGAACGAAGGCGGACTGGGAAATATCAAAGAAGTTATTTACAAAATTTCCGGGAAAAATGTTTGGGATAAATTAAAATACGAATCCGGTGTCCATAGAGTTCAAAGAGTTCCCAAAACAGAATCCTCAGGCCGCATCCATACATCTACTGCAACTGTAGCGGTATTGCCGGAAATTCCCTCAACCGAAATTGTCATCAATCCGCAAGATGTGGAGTTCGAAGCCTTCCGCGCTGGCGGTCATGGTGGACAAAACGTTAACAAGGTCTCAACTGCAGTCCGCATCAAACACATTCCTTCAGGCATTGTCGTCAAAGCCCAAACAGAAAGGGCCCAAGCACAAAACCGCGAAATTGCCATGGATATTTTGCGAGCAAAACTCTATGCGCAAGAGGAAGAAAGCAAACTCTCCGCATTAAGTGGTCAACGCCAGGAACAGCTCGGCACAGGTGACCGCAGCGAAAAAATTCGCACATACAATTTTCCTCAAGACAGAGTCACAGATCATAGAGCCAAAAAGTCTTGGGGCAATATTGCATCAATTATGGACGGGAATCTTGAAAAAATTGTCCAAGCGATTGATGTTGAAAACCAGAATTTGAATGCTTGATTTTTTTCAAACATATTCTTACTTCGGCCTTTTTACAATTCTGCTTTTAGAAGAAGGCGGCATCCCATTCCCTATTCCCGGAGATTTATTCATTGCCGCTGTCGCCTTTATGCCAAACTCCAATTATCTGCTGATTGTCGCAACCGTCATAATTTCTACGCTGTTTGGATCTACGTTCCTATTTTCATTATCGCGCAAATTCGGTCTGCCGATTATTTTAAAAATAACTGGCTTAATTAGAATCAAAAAAGAAAAAATAGAGAAAGCCAAAAAAATATTCAAAAAGCACGAAAAGTTTGCAATCATCTTAGGCCGTCTAGTTCCCGGTTTTCGAACCATCACTCCAATAGTTGCCGGCACCTTCAAAATCTCCTACAAAACTTTTTGGCTAAACACTCTTATCGCCGCTATTATCTGGGCAAATATATACTACGTAATTGGAAGATTTTTCGGAGAGATTGTCTTAAAGTTTATTAAATAGTTTCTCTATTCTTTTCGTGAACGGTAAACTACTTATTGTCAACTTTCATTGGTTCGGCGCTTCGCCCAGAGTCAAATTTAAGTCCAAAGTCTTTCCATTCCGAAACACTCTAACCTTAACATTATCCCCAACTTTTTTATCGCGAATAATTTTGGAAAGCGAATTAACATCTGTTAATTTTTGTCCGTCAAACGTTGTAATTATGTCTCCGACCTTTATTCCCGCTTTGTCCGCAGATGATCCGGAAACAACTTCGCGTACAAGCTCTCCCTCTGGCACTCCGTTCAACAGGGCAACATCACGCGAAACGTGAGTATAGCGAACACCTAAAAATGGTCTGGAAATTTTTCCGCCGGAACTTTGAAAATCACCAATTAATTGTCTGGCAATATTTATTTTTAAGGCAAAGCCAATGTTCTGTGCATCGGCTACTGCTGAATTAATTCCAATAACTTGTCCTGCCGAATTCAAAAGGGGTCCACCGGAATTTCCAGGATTAATCGCCGCATCTGTCTGGATTAAATCATCAAGCTTTTCTGCAACTCCGGTCGATGGGTCAACCGGCGACACTCCCCGACCCAAACCGGAAACAACTCCTGTAGTCACCGTATTATCAAAGCGTCCCAACGCATTTCCAATCGCAATAACTTTTTGCCCAACCTGCAAATGATCTGAATCCCCAAGATCAACCGGTGTTAAATTCCCGCCATCAACTTGGATTAACGCCAAATCATTAAATGGATCGCGACTTATTTTTTTAACAGGTAACTTTTTCTCCAACCCGTCATTTGCCTTAATAATTGCAGTGTACGTCTGCTTATCATCGGCAACCACATGTTTATTGGTCAAAATCAATCCCTCTTTAGAAATTACAAACCCTGTCCCAATGCCAGATTCTCCGTTTTGTCCCAAACTACTCTGTCCAAAATTAAACGGGTCAAACAAGACTTTATTCTCTACAGCTATAGAAACAACAGAGGGTGAGACTTTTTTAACTACATCTATAACAACTGACTCTTCGTATACAACTTTTTGAGTCTGAGTTATTGTGCTACCTGTCTTATTGGTTATAGGAGGTTTTTTAGAAAGTATTTGCAGTCCTGCGCCAAGCGCCACAAGCCATAGCGCAACAGCAATCAAAATAATTGTTACCTTTGGAAATTTTACCTGCTTTACTTTATCGCTAATTGGCGTTTCCATTAAAGTAATTCTAGCGCTCGTTCGAACTGCGGATCAAGACTTTTATCTCTGTCTTCACTCTTCAATTCAACATTAATATCCGGCGTAATTCCAACTCCGTGAATCGAAGTCCCTTTCGGGGTCAACCATTTAGCAATTGTAATGTGCAGTCCTGATCCGCCCGGCAAATCCAAAACGTCTTGCACTGTTCCTTTTCCAAAACTTTTTTCTCCCACTAATTTTCCGCGTTTATTATCTTGAACTGCCCCCGAAAATATCTCAGCTGCCGATGCCGAACCACCATTTATTAAAACTACCATCGGTATTTTTTCAAGTAAACCTGCATGATCTGCCGGTAATTCTTGTATAGATCCGTCTGCAAACTGTTGTTTAACAATTGTTCCGTGCAAAAATTCACTTCCCAAGTGTATAGCGCTTGTCAAAAGCCCTCCCGGATTATTTCTCATATCAACCACGAGTCGACGAACATTCTTTTTCAAAACTTCACTAACCGCATCATCCCATTCTTTGTTTGTGGTCTCACCAAATCTGGAAACATGTATCACAGCAACCTGTCCACCTTTTACATCCTTGAATTCCAATTCAACTGACTTTACAGTAATCTGCGCTCGCTCCAAGTCTTTTTCAATCGGCTTATCTACCCCACTTCTTGCCAGTGTTAATTTAACTTTCGTTCCTGCCGCTCCCCGAATTAAATCAACAGCCTCTGGCAGTGTCATATCAAAAGTATTTTTGTTGTCTATTTTCAAAATTAAATCTTTGGCCAAAACCCCCGCTCGCTCAGCAGGTGTACCTTTTAAAGGTGCGATCACAGCCAGTCTTTTGTCTTTGTCAAAACCAATTTGAATTCCCACTCCTTGAAACGAACCGGAAAGTTCGTCTGTAACATTCTGGTTTTGTTTTGGGTCCAAAAATGCAGTGTACGGATCTCCCAAAGATTTAACCATACCACTAATTGCCCCATACAAAATCTTGTTGCCGTCTATCGCAGATTTATCTAAATATTTTGCAGGCAACGCGTCATAAACCTGCCAAAAAAGCGAAAAATCTATGTTCTGATTGCGACCAGTATATTGCTGGTTACTAACAGTAATTTTCGGGATAAAGTTTTTTTGGTCTATCTGCAATTTCTTATTTCCAACTGCATAGCCGATCACAAAAAATGCAATTCCAACTATTGCAAACTGTAAAACGAAATTGAAAAGTCTACCAGTTTTCGGTTTTGGAATTTCAAACGATTCTTTTACATCCGAAGATTCTACTTCCCTCGCAACAGACGTCTCGGGCAATGTTTTTGAATTCATAAACTTCCGAGGCCTAAAAGGCCTCGGTATTGTCCTTTAAGTTTACATGAGCGAGCAGATATTTCCAAGTACATTTTATTCTGCGAGCGAATTTAATAATTAACCTTGAACAAACGGCAAAAGCGCAACATACCTTGCGCGGCGAATAGAAAGCGAAACTTGCCTTTGATGTTTTGAACAAATACCGCTTCTTGCCCTATTTAAAATTTTACCTCGCTCAGAAATATATTTATGCAAGAGCGCAACATCTTTATAATCCACTTCTGTATCGGCAATGCAAAGTGGACATCTTTTGGTTCTTATAACTTTTCTAAATGGAGCCACGACTAAAATGGCAGATCTTCAAGATCTACTTCCTCCTCATCTTTCTTTGATGCAGCTTTTTTCTTTTTTGAATTATCATCAGATTCATCCCCATCATTTTTAACTTCTCCCTTTGACTCTGACTCTTTCTTATCCTCCGAAGCTTTAGCGGAGGAGGATACTTTTTCCTCTGCTGGTTCATCAATCGGTGCACTATCATCTGCAGCAGGCCTCTCAAAATCCTTTTTGGCATCCAAAATCCTCATGTCGTCTATTACTACTTCCGTTGTCTGCCTGTTTTGCCCGTCCGGTGTTTCCCAACTCCTCGTCTGCATTCTACCTTCAACATATACCTTTCGACCCTTAACTAAAAGCTGTGAACAAAGTTCTGCTAACTTATTCCAGGCAACAATTTTAATAAACTCTGTCTCTTCTTTCTTCTCACCATCAGAAGCAACATAGTAACGATTTGTAGCAATGCCAAACGTACAAACTGCTGCACCACTCGGCGTATAGCGCATCTCAGGATCACGCGTTAAATTACCAATCAACATTACTTTATTAAGACTCGCTCTGCTACCCATTTATTTTTGCTTTGTCTTTTTTACCTTTGCAACCTTTGATACTTTTTCTTCTGTTACCTTTTTCGTTACCACCGTTACCTTCGCAACTTTTGGCTCCTCAAATGCATCAACACTTTTCTCTATTCTACCCTTTTTTTTGCTTGGCTTAAAGAGCTTTTTCTTGATTAACATATAACGAAGCAGATCTTCCTGCTCTAACCTAAGCCTACTTAAAACCGGCAGAACAACTTTTCCTTCAGCTTCAAAATCCAAAACAAAATAATCGGCATCCAATATTTTGCGAATTGGATAGCCCAATTTTTTGCGGCCTAAGTTCGAAACCTTGACTGCCGCCCCAGCATCCTTAATTATTTTCTCGAAACGACTGATCAAAGATTCACCGGCTGCCGTCGGAACCGTCACCATCATTAATTCATATTTAGTTAAATCATTCACAATAATTTGATATTATCAGCTAATCCTGAGAGATCGCTGACATTAACCATCTGCAAATCTTATCACAGGCTGAACTTAAATTCTACAACCACACCCTCCGGCATAACTTCGCTTTTTCCAATCGTCCTAACCAATCCTTTTGCCCTTATCTCTTTCCACCCACCAACTTCAACAAATTTTTCAAAATCTACAGTATCCGCCGCAATAAATCCTCGCTCAAAATCGCTGTGAATCACTCCAGCAGCAGCAGGCGCCAAATTACCTTTTTTTGTTGTCCACGCCCTCACTTCTTTTGATCCCGCAGTCAAAAACGTCAATAAGCCTAAAACTTCGTATGCTTTTTTTGCTAATTTTGAAAGTCCGCTTTCCTTGATCCCCAGTTCTCTCATATAGTCTTTTTGCTCGTCAGCAGACAATGCCGCTAACTCTTCCTCCAATTTTGCACTAATTCTAATAGCTCCTTCTATCTCTGATGGTTTTGATAAATCGCTTTCATCCGAATTAATCACAACAATTATTTTCTTAGCTGACAAAAGTTGCAGATCGCTGATCTTATCAATATCATCAGTAGACAGCTCATCCACGAACCACTTCCCCTGCTCTATTAAAATTTTTATCTTTGCCAACAGTTCTTTTTCATTTACTGGTCTCTGGTCTTTGGAACTTAATACCTTTTCAACAGTTTCTAAATCTTTAAGAAGCAGTTCATCTTTTAAAATCTCCAGATCTTCTTTTGGAGTCTCAGATCCAACGCGGATAATATCTTCATTTAAAAAATCGCGAACCGCAAAAACAATCGCGTCCACTTCGCGGATATGTGATAAAAACTTGTTGCCCAAGCCTTCTCCTTTGTGCGCTCCTTTTACTAACCCCGCAATATCTACAAATTCAACAACAGCCGGAATTATTTTAAAATCCGGGGCCAATCCTTCAGACTTTTCAATAACCTTTTTTAATTTTTCCAACCTCACGTCCGGCACTTCCACCACTCCAACATTGGGCTCAATAGTTGTGAAAGGATAATTTTGAGCCAAAGCAACCTGCTTTTTCAAAAGCGCGTTAAAAAGAGTCGATTTGCCAACATTAGGTAATCCAACAATCCCACATTTGAGCATGGGATGATTATAACAATTTTTTAAGAGCGAGTTTTAATCTTTAAAAACCGGGTCAGTTTCTCGAATAAACCTGGAGAGTTTTTTAATCATATGGTTCTGAACACTATTTGCAAATTGCATTTCGCTTATCGACCCCTCGATTACTGCTTTAACACCATGAGCTGTAAATGCTATAGCTTTTTTATGCCCAATGTGCTTTTCGGGATCATCTAAAAAAGCAGGTTGGTGTTCCTTTAAATAGTCAGGGTAATTTGGATACGTTTCTGGATCGATAATTGGATTTGCAAATATTACATTGGGTGATTCATAATCTGGATTCTCGCGTACCATTTTGGAATTACCAATAACGATGTCTTCACTTTCTTGTGGAGACCACTGGGCTATTCTATAAGAAACTGTGGGGTTCGCAGATTTAATTTTTGCCATGAGGTCTATCGTTTTTTCTTGATGAGAAACTTTATCTTCAGCTATCTGGTTATAGAGTTTGAACCAGTTTAAATAACCGTAAAAAGATGAGGGTAATCTTGGAACCTTTCCATCTTTAAACCTAGAAGTACCGTCAATAATTACAATATCCGGTTTTTCTTGCGCCAAATACTCTATAAAATATTGTGGGAAGATATCTGGTAAATTTGCTTCATTAGATCCACTCGAGCCGATTTTGAAACTACTAAGGCTTACGCCAAGATCTTGCAGCTCAGATCTAAGTGGTTCCATTACAAAATAGTCACCATACCTTTGATTGCCTACTACTGTCATTTTTCTTCCCCTTTCCACTCTTGCTCTTATGAACCAATATAGGTTTGCAGCTTCTAATGCAGCAGCTTCTGCCTCGACCTGCTCTCTTAGAGAAAGTTCTCTTTCAATTTCTTGATGATCGTAAAAATGAAGACTGTCAAAGACCTCCCCTGGATTGTTTGGTATTTTGTCATTCAATTTTACGAAGTCTAAAAATTCCAATTCCTTTTGAAATGGGTTATTAGGGTCAAATTGACCGTTTTCGGTTAATTTTTTTAATTGACTTAATTGAACTGTTGATAAGCTACTTTGTCTCAAAAGTCCAATTAATTTTTCTGTTGGGTATATTCCGTTAATAACTAGCTCTGGTACTTTATTTTGATTGTCGATTATAATCTTTGAACCGTAGAGCTCTCTTAGTAAAAACTGTGTTTTTTTATCTTCTTTGTGCAATTTAAGAGAACCTAAAGTCTGCTCTTCGTTATCGCTAAATTGTTCTAGTGACTTAATTACATTTAGTAGGCCTTCGCCATCTAGCTCCCCTGCGTTGTAGGCTTCGGACCATTTGGAAAAAATGCCTACTTTTGACTCAAGCGTCAGTGAGGTATGGGAAAATATTTTGGCGCCGAGTTGAGCCATCTCGTCAAAACCTGCACCGTTTTTTTGTTGACGTGTTTTCTCGAGAACTTTATATATTGGTAAGCTTGGGGTCATATGCATCTGAGTGATAATTGCCTTTAGTGTATCCCTATGTCTCTGGTCCGAATTTACAACATCATTTTGAATTCCGCGAAAATAAAAATTTATTTGCCTGTCCCACAAGCCAAGACCGCAAAGCTTTTTTGCTAAATACAATTTATAGTGATCGGGTGTTTCATCAGCTAGAAAAAGTTCCGTTGCCATTTTTTTGCCTTCAGAATCTTTTGCCTCGAGTAAACCCTTTAATAATCGTCTAAAAGCAGATGGACTACTTCTAGCTATATCTAAAAGGTCTTTGACCTTGTTCTTTAATTTTTGATTATCCAAATGTGTAAGGCTCGAGGTTAAGGCTTTTGAGGCCATATGTAATTCCGATTTCGAAAAAATGTTTTCTATAGTAGTTAAGTTTTCGTCAGGCTGCTTTTTAGATTTGCCTATTGTTAGAGATAGTTTTGCTTCTTCATTTAGACTACTGTAGGTTTCTTCATCAACTAAATCAAAATAGCCTAAGGCTTCTAATGCCTGAACGTTTTTGCTACGTGTTATAGCAACAACTTGTTCGCGATCAATATTTTCTATTTCTGCTCCTGTTAAAGCACCTTGTGATTCTCTTCTTACAATTTCCACAAAACTGTCTGCAATAAATCCCTTTATAAAGCCTTCATCATCAAATCCGTTGGTGCGAACACCGTACTCCTCCAACAACCTCTTTGCTTGTTCCATATTTCCAATTTCAATAAGTGCAGAAATCGTATCTTCCATACACATTATTGCTTCAACCCTTTCAAGTTTATATTCATTATCGTCAGGGTCGGCATCAGTTGGAATTTCAGAAAAGAAACTCTCCATTGTCTGATACAGTACATCAACCGTTCTTTTATAGTTCATGCCTAATGCTTTTTGAGTTCTTGCGACAAATGTAAGCTTTTGAATATTTAGTTGAAATGGATCTTTGATGTTTAAAATAGAAGTTGCGTTATCTATTAGTGCGTGCTGATCTTCTTTGCTGTCTTTTTGGTCTATTGCCTCTTTTAGATAATGCCAAAAAACTTGGTCACTTCCATCTTTTGAGGTTTCTAGTTGTTGCTTTATTTGCTTACTGAGTAAAAATGGGTCAAATGGTTGATGGTGATAGGTTTCTGAATATAAATTTTTTTTAGCATTCACTAAGCTTTCGTCTTGTGAGCTATTAATGAAATTCTCTGCTGCATCAAAATCCAAGCTTTTTTTGTAGGATCTGACTAGTCTTTCTTCTAGGATATTCAAGGGGACAATAGATTCCCTGCTCGCTTCTCTTTCCACTCTTGGTAGATTCTATTAAACTTGTTCGCTTAATGCAAATTAGCGAAACACTCTTCTCCAGGGGACTTTACTCTTCAAAATCCTCCCAAACTCGTCTCTGTCAGAAATTATTCGCTCTTTTCTCAATTTGGGAAGTCTGAATTTGATCTCAAATGGTATGAAGCCAGCCATAGAATGTCGGTTTATGTCCCGTCTATCCCACATTTCATAATTTTTATGCTTCTCCTTTCGGTTCCAACTTTAAAATCTCTAGTACAAAATTGTGCATTTTGATTATTGTCACCTCTATGTCATCCCTAACAATTTCTGCCTCTTTCATCGCTTCTTTACTACTAAACTCACCTATCAATACATCAGCAACATAACCATCATGCATTCCCCAATACTCAGCGTGATTGATTAAATCTAAAATCAACGCATCGTTGCTGAACTGATCTATATTTTCTCTAACCAACTCAAATGTTAACGGGTTTATATTTGCGCGAACACATAAAAATACCCTACTCACAGAATCATCTAAGATTCTTGTTTGTATTTGCAAACTTACCTCAGAGTAAGGACCATTCTCACCCCAAAGCTTGTCAATTTTTGATTTTGTTAGCTTCATAAGGTTTCAATTATCGCAAAGTTATACTTTGGAGTAAATTATGGAAATATCCTGCATAACAAGTTGGCGATGACAAAGGCCCATGTGGCCGAGTTTGAAAGAACTATTCACTTAACTGACCTCACCTCACCTTACGGTGAGGTCTTCTTTATAGGTAAAAACTAACCGGGCTTGTTTTCTCAAATGGAAACTAGTGGACAAAGCGGCTGGCGTTGAGGATTGTCATGTTAATAATTTTCTTACCCCTTTTGGTCACAATGACATCATCTTTATCCAAAGCTGCTTTATCAGATTTCTTCGCCTCTTCAAAAATTACATGCACAGCATCCCCTTCTCTGTCATACGAAAACCACAACGGAGGCTTGCTCATGTCCATTAGATAGCGCAGGCCAAGCTTTGGTAAAACTGTAGTTATGAATCCCTGTTCCATATTAACTCCTTTTTAAACAGCCAACGCACATCAGTTGTGTCATAAGCAGTTATAATAAAACCATCAGGTTTATTCTCCCTATATACTACCACAATATATACCCTCGCAGAAAGCTTTGAAACAGCTAGCAATTCAGCTGTTTTGCCCTTAAAAATATAGTCTGGATTTTTAACTGTTTTTAAAACTTTGACTTGTTTGTCCGATAGGTTGGGATGCAGTAAAACTATATGTTTCCATCGCTCCCCAGTAAGACGAATTAAAATTCCATTTTTAGAAATAGTAGTGTTTGGGTCCACAACCGATTATAACGCGAATAGATACAAGAGCGCGCTATTAATTGAAAGCGATTATATTCGCTTTGCTCATGTAATTTCTACGGAATTATAAAACCTTTTCTTCAAAAAACCCCTTTCATTGGCGAAGGTTCGGAATGTACTATTCTCCCAAACTCGTCTCTTTCAGAAGTTATTCGCTCTTTTCTCAATTTTGGAAGCCTAAACTTGAGTTCAAATGGGAATTGTTTTATCCGTACAAATTACTATGGCTATCAATCGCTACAAAAAGAACACTTTCAGAATCTCTTTTAAATATTGCCCGAATATCACCAGTAATATTTATGCTCCTATATTCCAACCACTTACCTTTTAGTGCATGGTTATTTAAAATCGGATCAAACTCGTCTTTACTAAAAAGTCTTAATCTTTCTTCCAGTTTTTCTCTTAATTTTGGGGATAATTTTTTATAACTTTTTTTAAAGTCTCTATAATAAATAATTATCATGGAGCCTTCAGCCAATTAATTGCTTCGTCAATTGACTTAAATCTAGGAGACAAGTTGCGACCTACTCTAATATCCTCTTCGACCTTGGCAAGAAGCTTCTCCAACTCTGGAGTCATTCGCGGAGTATCAGAAAAAATTATTTCTCTAGTCCTTATAAAATTTCGCAGTGAAGCATTAATTATATCACTAAGATTTAAGCCAAGTTCATGGGCAACTTTAGCTGCGTTTTCTTTAACCTCTTTATCAGCCTTTATATGAATTACAGTTTGCATAATAACTAAAGTATATACAATAGTTATGTAAATGTCAATACTTGAAAGTTGCACTTATGCTGCTATCTAAACAATCTTCTTTTTGGCATCTTGCTTAAAACTATCTTTCCAAATACATCTCTGTCAGCAATTATTCTTTCTTTTCTCAGTTTTGGCAGTCTTAATTTGAGCTCAAATGGGATATAGCCAGCCACAGAATGTTCATTTAAGTCCCAACTATTCCAACTTTCAAACTCATGATCGATAGTTTAGCAAAAACTGGACAACAATACTTTATTCTGTTTACCCTGAACTATGGTGAAGGGAACGAAAATGAGAAACGTGTCAATTATTAACTTTTTAGCTCAGCGGGCAACCCAAGTAACTCGTTTACTTTCACAAACTCAAAACCTTTCGTCTTTAGTGTAGAAATAATTTCCGGCAGCGCGTCGGCCGTTTTTGGTGCAGTCGGAGCACCATTCATATGTAAAATAATTATCGAACCATTTTGCACATTGTCGACAACATTATGGATAATTTGGCTTGTGTTATTGTTAAAACCATCGGATCCCTTAACATCCCAGTGCACTACGGTGTCGTTTGCTTGTTTGACAGTAGCAACATCCTCTTTACTATAGCAACCACCTGGAAATCTAAAAAGCCTGTTGTCAATACCGATATACTCCCGCAAAAGTTTTTCAGCTGAACCAATTTGCTCAATATTCAAACTGTTAGGAATCTGTTTTAAACCATAGCAAAAACCATGGAACGAACTGTCATTATATGAATGGCTACCAAACTCAAAAAGAGGATTTTTTGCAAGCTCGCGAGTAACATCCGGATAAAGCTCTATCCACTGCCCGGTTAAAAACAAAGTTGCTTTTGTTTGTGTTTTATTTAAAATATCTACAATTCGCCCGTCATAGGAACTCTTAACTTTTCCCGAAATTAGAGCTTGCTTCATCCCGTCAGTCATCTCTGCATCAAATGTCAGAGCGATCTTTTTCTTATCCCGTGGTCCATGAAAAATCACATCCCCGCTATCCATTAATCTGTTATCAAAAGGACTATCGCGCTCAACGTAAGCCTCGTCAGTCGCCTGCGACGAAAATTCCGTTTTTTTTACTGTGCTAAGAACTGAATCCGATTTAAAAAACCATGGATTTAAAGACGCAAATTTTAACCCGGCGCCAAAACCAATGGCCACAAGCAAAAAAGCCCCAAATACAATTATTATCTGCAAAGCTCCACTTTTAACCTTCATCATTTCCGACTTAGTTTATTTAAAGCACCGGACATAAAATCCTCAATTTGCCGAAAAGTCTTCACTCCTAATACTTTGTTATTTTCAATAGATTTAACGCTTTTGAAATAGCAAATCTTCGAAATCTCGGCAACTGTATGAGGCCCATCTAAGTTAGTCATCACCACCAGCACATACGGTTCATTTTGTTTATAAACTATACCCGCATCGTGAAAATATGGTGACCAAAAACCGGTTTTATGAGCAACTACAACATCGTCTGGAAGCATTGCAGGAATCATATCCTTCAACTTCTGCTGTTTGAATATAGTCAAAATCTCCTCTGAATCAGGTATTTTCCCCTGATAAATAAGCGTGAATAAAGTAGCCAGATCAGAGGCAGTCGTCTTATTTTCCTGCCGACCCTCAACTTCTTTATCAATTGCAAGCTGGTTATCGTCCAAACTCAGTTTCTCCCCAATTACCGTGTCAACAATGCCATACTTTTTCAAACTATTATTAATATTGCGCCTATCTAAAACATCCAAGAGCGCATTAAACGCTGTGTTGTCACTTTGCACAGTCATTGCATACACAAGCTCTCGAATGGTTACCCGATTTCCATCGCGAAGCGGCTGATACTCAACGGCTTCCAATTCTGTAGGCACAACATTTTCTTTTTTTATAATCACTCTCTGGTCAAAATTAACTAATCCCAATTGCTTTTGCCGAAATGCCTCGACCAAAACAAAAGCTTTAACAGTGCTTGCAGGTACCCAAGATCGATCTCCGGCGATTGAAATCTCGTAACCTTTTGCCAAGTTGCGATAAAAGATGCTGACATTATCAACAGCTCCACGAGATCCAAGAAAATCCAGAAGATCCTGCTGCAATTTCTCCTTTTCACCCCTCGTCGCTTTCGATAAATCGCTTGTCTTAGTACTCTTGACCACAGCTTTAGTAGAATCAGCCGTCTGCTTATTAAAATTTCCCGGCCTTATAGCAGCAACCACAATAGTAACAATAATCAGGATAATAAATAAAAGTGCTAATCGGTACATAATTATTCCAAATCAACTATTGAGACAGAAGTTGGCCCAAGTATGGACTTTAGTTGCGAAATTCCATCCTGAGATATCTTTGTGTTAGTCAGATAAAGCTTCTGCAAGCTTTTTAAGTTTTTGACCTCGAGAGGAAATGTGCCGATCGGGTTATTTGCAAGCGATAAATCCTTCAGATTGACCATAGAAGTAATCTCAGGTGGAAATTCAACAAAATTATTGTTTCGGATATTTAAAATTTCTATTGATTTCATATCGGCCATACCACTTGGCAAATTCGAAAGCTTGTTTTCTGAAATAGTAAAGGTATCTAAGTTCCTCAAATTCGATATTTCTTGCGGCAGAACACTGAGATTATTATGGCTCAGATACAAATCAGTTATATTAGTCAATCGACCAATATCTTTGGGTATAGAGGTCAAATGATTATCCCTTAGTCCCAACACTTTAAGGGATTTTAAATTACCAATTTCAGGCGGTAGCTCAACAAGAAAATTATTCCTAACAGACAAAATCTCTAGGTGTTCTAATTTGCCAATCTCAGGTGGCAATTTTCCAAGTTTATTGTTACGCAAGGTTAAAACCTTAAGATCGGAAAGTTTGCCAATCTCAGGTGACAGCTCAGCTATCCCATTATCATCAAGTCGGAGTTCTGTTAAGTTAGAGAGCTTAAAGACGCTGTCCGGTAGCCCTTTCAGTCCTGTATGCGATAAATCTAGTTTGCAAACATTGTTTATCGCAATTAAGGCATCATCCAGGTTGTCATAGAGTTTTTCATTCGAACAATGATTAACTAAAGCTGGTGTTGAAGAAGGTATTGATTTGGTCAGGAAAGCTTTAGTTGAAAATTGGGGATTCTTTCCAGCAAAAAACCCCAAGAAGTAAACAACTACGGCAACAATTATCAACCCTAAAATAACCTGGGGTTTTAGAAAGATACCCACACTTTAAGCTTGATACAAAATCAACCTGATGTCAACACAATTACTCCTGAGGATTGAATCAATTGGCCTTCAACTTGTCTGCCTACTTAATTCCCATTAACTCAACTTCAAAAATCAAAGTCGCATTTGGCGGAACTTTAGATCCCGCGCCTTGTGCTCCATAGCCCAAAGACGGCGGAATCGTCAATTTTCGCTTGCCGCCGACTTTCATACCGACTACTCCTTTGTCCCAGCCCTTAATTACCTGCCCTACTCCAATTTTAGTTTCAAACGGTACTTTGCGATCATATGAAGAATCAAACTTGGTTCCATCTGTCAGTGTTCCGATGTAATTTATAGAAACAGTATCCCCGGATTTTACTTCCGTCCCATTTCCAACTTTTATGTCTTCTATTTTTAAATCAACCGCTCCTGTTGAAGCCGCCGAAGATGATGCCTGACTTGAAGAATTAGATTTTGTATCGTCCATACTTTTTTTGCCACCACCTCCAAAAGCAAAAAGTGCAATTATTGCCAAAACAATCACCACAACTGTGGTAATTGCACCAAGAATAATAACTTTTCGCTTGTTCATCTATTCAAGTAGTATAAAAAATTTCCGGTTAACTGACTAGCTGCCAATTCACTCATTTTGGCTGAAATTCCAAAGCAAGCGAATTAATACAATATCTTTTACCGGTTTTATCACTCGGCCCATCGTTAAAAACATGTCCCAAATGTGCTTCACAATTGGCGCACATTACTTCTGTTCGGCTCATTACGATGCTACTATCAATCTCTGTCTTGACAGCATCATTACCAGCAAAATCCCAAAAGCTTGGCCAGCCGGTTCCACTATCAAATTTTGTATCGCTGTCAAACAAAGGCTTTCCGCAAACCGCGCAAAAATACATCCCAGCGTCATGATTATTCGTGTACTTCCCGCTAAACGGCGGTTCTGTTCCCTTTAGAAAACAAATATTATACTGTTCCGCAGTTAACTTCGAAGCCAACTCCTTTTTCCTTTTCTCGTCCACAAATTTGATTATACAACAAATCGCGCAAAATCAATTCTATCTTAAAATAGGCACGTTGTAATAAGTAATTTCCCGTCCATAATATTCCCTAGGAAAAGCGACAACAAGATTATTCCGCCGTAATCTAAAAGCATCCGAGACATCTGCAAGTCGAGTATTAAGAATTAACTCCATTTCTATTTTTCGATATTCGGGCTCATCAGTACCAGACAATGGATTATAGACAACTAAATGTGCCTCACCAGGTAATTCACCCTCATCCAAATCATATTTGTTAACTGCATATTCCAAAGGGGGCACAAAAGTGATTAGCGACGTCTCACCGTCTGGAGCAATAATATTTAAATTACTGCAAGGATTGTGTCGTAGAAAAGCAAATTTCTGACCAATGCTTATTGTTGTTTCCACCCTAATAACACCTTCTGTCCTTAATACTTCAATTGAAGTATCTATAGCCGCGTCTATTATACTGGCCGTGTCCCAAGCTACATGTTCTACATACTCACGCTCTATCATAACTTCAAACTAAATCCAAATTACCTTATTTCGATTAGTTCTTGCGCATCGCATCCCAGGCAACCGCTATAACCAAAAACGCAATTCCTAGCCAGACCATTCTAAATGCCGCAAAAATAGTGGTCAGAATGATACCCAAGCCTAACCCAAAAAGGCTATGCATCATAACGTGCGGCGCAAAACAAGATTTCATTTTCGCATTAATTCAAAATCACCTCCTCTAACTCTACTATCGATGATTTTGCAATCTGTGGCGCAATAAGATGAGAACCTATTCTGGTAGGTGGTTCAGTTGACGTAGAAATTGGAAAACCCATTTCCTGTGCAGTTTTATGTGGTCCCAGCCTGCCTCTTTGTTGATCAATTGTTAAAGGCTTTGGCTCAGGCCAGGATCTTTTACCGTCTTCAGTTAACGCTATTCTATCTAATATACTTGGTTTTCTTCCTGATTCAATATTTGCCATTTGCAAAAATCGTACACCCAATCGTAATGAAAATCAATTTAGATATCCTTCTTAGGGTTTTTGTAATACTTTTTTCCCATCAAATTCTTAGGCAAATATTCGTTGTTACCTGCGTTTGGATCATCTCGCCACGGATAGCGTACGTGCCCTTTACCATATCCTAATTCCTTCATCAATTTTGTCGGCGCATTGCGCAAATGCATTGGTATCGGGTCAAGCGGCAAGTTGCGAACATCAGATAACGCTGCTCCAATCGCCTCGGTTGAAGCAATACTTTTTGGCGCCTCAGAAAGATAACTTACGGTTTGCGCCAGAATTAACTGCGCCTCGGGCATTCCAATCATGTGCACAGCCTGCATGCAGGAAGTTGCAATAACCAACGCCGTCGGCATCGCATTGCCAATGTCCTCACTTGCAAAAATCACCATGCGGCGGGCAATAAACATCGGGTCTTCACCCGCCTCCATCATCCGTGCCAAATAATGCAGCGCCGCATCGGTTTTCCCGGCGCGCATCGACTTTATAAATGCCGAAATTGTGTCGTAATGGTTCTCACCTTTTTTATCATAACTGGCCATTTTCTTCTGAATTGCATCGCCTATTTGATTTTTGCTAATTGGCTGTCCGGCTTTTACAAGCTCCGATGCTATTTCCAGAGTATTTAGAGCAAACCTCGCGTCCCCATTTGAAGCTTTAGTTAAAAGGTCTAAAGCATCTATTGCCAGTTTTAATTTTTTATCTCCCAGTCCCTTTTTCTTATCACGCATTGAAAGCAAAATAATTTTCTTTATATGTTCATCATCCAACTGTTTCAAAACCAAAACTCTTGATCTGGAAAGAAGCGGCCCAATAACTTCAAATGAAGGATTTTCAGTAGTCGCTCCTATTAGAGTAATGACCCCCGATTCAACATACGGCAAAAGTACATCCTGCTGAGCTTTATTAAATCTGTGAATTTCGTCTATAAATAAAATTGTCTTTTTGGAATATAACTTCTGGTTTTCTCTGGCCGCTTCGATAATTTTCTTCATTTCAGCTACATTGGAAACCACTGCCGAGATTTTAAAAAACTCACTTTTTGTCTCATTAGCTATTATCTCTGCCAGTGTCGTTTTTCCACTACCCGGAGGTCCCCAGAAAATCGCGGAAAACATTTTATCCGCACCGATTGCCTCGTATAAAATTTTACCTTTGGAAACTAAATGTTCCTGGCCAAAAAAATCTTTGATCGTCGCGGGCCGCATCCGCTCAGCCAGCGGTTGATTAATATTTTCGGAGTCAAACAAATCCACAATCCAAACAATACCCGAAAATTATTTAAAAATCAATTCCGGATGTTCTTTTGAATAATCTCGACAGCCCATAGGACATTTTATGCCAACCCCCAGACACTCACCGCAGCAAATAAAATGTCTGTTACAAAAATTATCTAAACAATTCGTATAATTTTCGTTTGGTTTTTTACAAACTCTACAACGCCCAACAATCTTTTTCTTTGACTTTTCCCCAAAGTGCATAATCACTCGCTTGTCAAATACATACAAAGCCCCCTTAAAATTTTCATTTGGATATTTTTCCAAATATGTATGAATCCCGCCAAATAACTGATAAACATTACTAAATCCGTTTCTTACCAAGAACCCGGATGCTTTTTCACAGCGCACACCACCTGTGCAAACCGTAACTATTGTTTTGTCTTTTAAATTTGCAAGCTTGGGCAGTACATTTGGTAAATCCGAAAACAAATGCATCCCCGATTTGATCGATCCTTCAAACATTCCAACCTCTTGTTCAAAATCATTGCGCATATCAACAATGTAGAATTCGCGCTTTTCCTCAATCCACTTATGTAACTGTTCTGCTGTAACATACTTACCGGTAATCTCGGTTGGATCAACATTCTCCACTCCTAAATGACCGGACACAATCTCACTGCGAACTTTAACAGAAAGTTTTGTAAAAGACTCCCCATTCCCGGTTGAAAATTTAAAATGAACATCACCAAATCTTTTATCATTTACCAACTCTTTACAATACAAATCAACATCCTGCGATTGACCCTCAATCGTTGCATTTATCCCCTCACTTGCTACAATAATCCTGCCATATAAATTTAATTTCTCACAAATCTGCCTTTGCGAAATCATTAAATCGTGAGGATCATCAACTCTCGCATATTTATAAAAAAGCAGCACTTTGTATCTATTCATTCTATGGAAATTGATATTGACTTTGTCTATACTCTCTAACGATTCTTTCAACTTCATCTAAACTTCCCGCTCCCATCAGGACAAAGCGCAAATTTGCACTACCTGGGAATCCATTCACATAAATTCTAAAAAACTTGTTTAGTATGTGGAACGGTTTAGAATTTTCCCACGTTTGATCAAACATCCTGGCATGCTCTAAAAGCAAATCAAGTCGACTATCCACAGAAGCTTCATCCATTTTTTCATCAAAAATCCAAAAGTTTTCAAAAATCCCGCGGCCAATCATCACTCCATCAACTTTATATTTTTTTACCTTTGCTCTTGCATCTCGCAAACTTTTTATGTCTCCATTGCCGATTATCGCAGTTTGCAGCTTTTTCTCGTCACGCATTTTAACCGCTTTAGCAATCTCTTCCCAATTTACCTCACCTTTAGACATCTGACGTGCAGTTCGCCCGTGAATTATTATTGCATCTAGTTGCTGGTCAAGCAAAAACCCAATCCATTCTTCTGTTTGAATCTTCGCTATTCCCAACCTTGTTTTAACACTAACCGGAATATTACCAGCTCCAGCCTTCACAGCTTCGATTATCTCGCCTGCTAATTTCGGATTATTAATCATTCCGGAACACGCACCCCTATGCACTATGCTCTTGTCCGGACAGCCAAAATTAATGTCGACGCCGCTGAAACCCAACTTTTTAATTAACTTTCCAGCCTTATAATAATTTTCCGGAATCATTCCCCAAATTTGTGCAACGACAGGTTTTTGGTTTTCGCTAAAATATAGGCGCGGTTCAACTCTTTTGGCTCCTTTAGAAAATAACCCTTCCACATTTGTAAATTCTGTAAACATCACATCCGCTGCAGCCCTTTTTGCTACCAATTCACGAAAAACAAAGTCTGTAACATTGTCCATCGGCGCAAGCGCAAATATCGGCCTTTTTTCTTGCCAAAAATTAAGACTCATTAACGAGTATTTTACCGCAAAATTGAAAATTGTGAACTAAATCGCCGGAGACAGTAAAAACGTAACTGCTATTGTCATTACATTGATAGCCGCAAGCCAGACAATTAATTCCTGATGAAGAATCTTTTGCGTATGTGACTGAGGATAAAACAAAGCTACAGAAATTTGGTCAACTACAGAATGACTCATTATTTATATGCCTAACTTAAATCTAGAACATTTTCACGCTCTTGTCAACTTTTTCAGAGTGCCGTTTTTACCATGTTAAACCAGAACTCGTAACCGTTATCTCCGGGGTGAAATTTATCAACAGATGACCAATCACGAACCTCCTCTATGCCTTTTGGCGGATCAAGCGGATTAATGTAGGAAAAATTAGAAAACTTTGCGGAATTCGCAGAGAGTATTACCGCATATTTCGCCCCTTGGACTTTATATATAGGTTTTATAATAAACGGAATCGCGCCCGAGTCAAAAACTCTTCCTGGTCCAACAACAATGATGTGCGCAGCGTGAGGCGCATATTTTTCGAAAACCTTTGGCACGTCATCTTTAAATTTACTAATTGACCCAAAGTGAAAAAGGTCATTTGAAGATATGATCATTAAAATCAAATCCTGCTTCTCGTCTGGAGCCTTTACATTCAACAAATCGGCCATTCGCAGCCCAGTCTTAGCATTGCTTTGAAAAATCACATGCCTGTCTTTAGCTAAATCCAGAGCAACCCGGCCGCTGACACTCGTTTCAAAACTGCTTGCTCCAACCCCAGCCGCAACACTGTCTCCCAGAATCAATAATCTAAATTTTTGTTTGTCTTTGTGGCCAAATTCAGCGCTTTTCGTATAAGTTGTTTTTGTCAGCTTTCCACCGCGCATCAAATAATAACCGCTATACAGGCTCTGCAAAACTATATAAATCAAAACTAAACATAGAAAAATAATCACAATTTTCTTAATTTTCACTTAACTCTTAGTATAGCTTACCGGAAAAACATTTTAAGGAGTCGCCGCTGGAGATGTAGTCGCAGTTTTTCCAAATGCTGCCTTGAGCGCGACTGTCGCTGTTTGAACAGTAGTTTTGAAATCGGAAATGGCTTGTTGGATTGCAGTCCTTCTTGTTTGTTCAAGCGCTGCAATTTGATCTTTAACTTTTTCGGCTGCTGCAACATCAGATTTTAATTTGTCTCGTGCAGCCTTTAAGCTGGAAGTTAAGGCCTCGCGAACTGTCTTGCCATCAACTCCGCTTGCGCAATCTGACTGTGCTTTAGAAATCGCCGCCTGCTGAGAACTCTTGAAAGTAGAAATTGCCGCATCTATCTGTGTTTTTCGACTGGCAATTGCGCTATCCACTCCGGCACGGTAGTCCGCAATCGCTTTGTCGACCGCCGTTCTTCTGGTTGCAACTGCTGCATTGACTGTCGCCTCAAATGTACTAACTGCCGCTTTTTGGTTATCTGTATTCGCCTTAGATTCCAGCTTTTTGAAATGCTCTGCACGTTCTGCATCCCACTTAGCACGGTTTGATGCAAGTTTCGCATCGCGGTCTGCACGCCTTTTGGCAATCTCCGCAAGCCTGTTTGTTCTTTTCGTTTCCAGTTTTGCCAGTCGGTCTGCAAACCTATCATTTACTTTTCCGCTGACTTCATTAAATCTTCCGCAAACACCCCTCGCTTGCCCCGTGGGTGACTGAGCCACTGCACCAATCGGAATAAGCAGTGAACCAATAATCAAAACAGTGCTGACAGTAATCGCAATTTTAGAATTCATTTTCATTTACACTTTCGTTTATTGCGCCAACTTCCGAGTTATCCGCAGTCACACTTACAGCATCCCCACTCTCAGTACCAACCGCTGTTTGTTCATCGCCAGCCGCTTTAACCACTGCCGCCGCAACATCATCAGGGTTTCCGGTTACCGGAATTTTTTGTACTGCAACATTTGGAGTCGTTTGATAAAGAGACGCCGGATTCATAATACTCTTTCCAAGTTTCATATACGCAAAAACACCAACGATTATAATAGCGATTATCGCGATGGGGATGAGAAGTTTCATCTATCTCAATTGTAACTCCTACTTACTTACGATTGTCAAGATTATCAACTTTAACAGATAATTCATTGTAATCTTATATCTTATTATGAGATAATCCGTGCCTATGGAGAGACGAATAAACCAGTATGCACCAGATATATTGCACAACTTTGTTCAAGCCGCACAAAAAGACGGCGCAATAGACAGATTACGGAAGGCTAGAAGCAGAAAAATTCTTGGAACAGAATTCGATACGACAGCTCGACGACTCAATGTCATAGGATTGCTTCTGGGAACACGATTAATACAATCAGAGATGGGCGAAATGCAAGGAATTACTCGTAAGGCAGTCAATAAGACAATCAAAGACGGCTTTATAGCCATTTGGAGCTATTGCAGTATCCCCGTCAAAGCAAATTTTCCTTATGTTTCAATTATTAACGTTCCAAAGTCAAAACCAATTCGACGAGGTCCGTCCTCGTAGTCAAACTAGCTTTTTATCGCTTACAACCGATGTCGTAAATTCAGCAGCATCGAACCCTTCTTTTACAAATTTATCCCTATGCTTGATTAATAACCAAGCGTTCTTTTTTCCTGGTGGAAATCCCTTTGTCTTGACCAATGCAAACGAACCTTTTAATCTTTTTCCCTCTAAATAAAACTTAATCTCCCCTTTTTTTAAACCCTGCTCGATCACTTTCTCTGCCTCACTTTTCACTTTGACTTTGACTCTGACTCCTTTCGCTATTTCTCCCTCAGCAATATACATTCCGCTATCCCAAATAATCACTTCTCCTCCACCATATTCTCCTTGCGGAATTGTACCTTCAAAATGCCTGTAATCTAAAGGGTGATCCTCAGTTTGCATTGCCAAACGTCTAACTGCAGGATCTAATGTTGGTCCTTTTGGAATCGCCCAACTTGCCATAACTCCACAATATTCCAGGCGGAAATCATAATGAAGTGCCGTCGCCCGATGCTTTTGGACAACAAAATAAAGTTTTGAAGAATCAGGTTTTTCATCCCCGAAGGGCTCAGATGTTTTACTTTTATCTCGAATTGACTTGTACTTGGTTAATTTATCCATTTTATTCTGACCTCTGGCTACTGGTCACTAACTTTTGTTTAAGGTTGATCCTTGTTCTTAAGGATCAACCTTTGTCGCTAAAAGTAAGCACTTGCCTTTTAATCTTCACACTTTTAACTTTAGACTTATGACTTTGCACTTCTAGTGCATCCCTGTATAATAACAAAAAGTGAAAACAATAAAACAAACTTACAAAATAAACGCGCCAGCCAAAAAAGTTTGGCAAGCATTAATAGACCACAAAGAAATTGATTATTGGGGAGCCGGTCCGGCCACTATGGACGACAAAGTTGGAACGGAATTTTCCCTTTGGAATGGCGACATTCACGGTAAAAATATAGAGGTCGTTGATGGCAAAAAACTTGTCCAGGAATGGTTTGGCGGCGATTGGGACGAGCCTTCAATCGCCACATTCACGCTTTCAGAAAAAGATGGCAGGACTACCATAGAATTACACCAAACAAATGTACCGGATTCAGATTTTGATGATATAGCTGACGGCTGGAAACAATATTATCTTGGACCAATCAAAGAATATTTAGAACATTAACTTAAGGAAATCTGATTAATTTTAGCGGCCACTATGTAATCGTTCTCGCTGAGACCACCAACCGCATGAGTATATAAAACAACTTCCACTTTCCCCCACCCAAAACAAATATCCGGATGATGCCCCTCAAACTCTGCTATTTCTCCTACCTTATTGACGAATGTTAATGCTTCCGCGAAGTTCTTAAACTTAAAGTTTCTTTTTATCTTCAAAACCCCGTCCTCAAAAAGCGACCAGTTACTCACTTCTTTTAAATTATTTTCTGCCTCAACTCTGGGCATCGGCGGCGTTCCGCCTTCGCAAGGAACACATTTTTTATTGGCAAAATCCATAAATTTATTATAGCAGTAATTTTTAAACGATATTAATTAGACATCTGATATAATTCTGCATATATGTCTGAAGATGCAATTGATAAAGACACGGTTGAAAAGAGACTTAACGACCATGGAGTACCGTTAAGTAAGTAGGGTCAGGGAGCAGCTAAAACATTTGATCATCTGCTTCGAGAATTACAAGAAGGAGAAGTTCACCTTGAATCCAAAGACAATGGAGACCTGCTTAGAAACTTCAAAGTCGTCGGTGTAGACGTCCTATATACTGACAATCTAGGCCAAACTTTTCGCCTTATGGAAGAAAGACAGGTTTTTAAAGACGGACGAGAAAGACAGAGGAGACTAGCAACATCACTAACCGAAAAGCTTAAACCAAAAGAAAAACCAGATGATGCGGCCAAAAGAGCAATCTCAGAAGAGCTGGGAATAAAAGACATAGCAGAACCTCAAAAAAAGGGCGAATACACGGTCTTAAAACCTAGTGAAATTTTTCCTGGCTTAAAATCAAACTATAATGCGTTTATGTTTGAGGTAAGACTAAATGCAGATCAATTTAAACCAGAAGGATATATAGAAGAACAAGCTGATAAAACAACTTGTTTTGTGTGGGAAAAACAAGAATAAAAAAGCATTTTATTCAATATCTAGCCTATCTCCTAATTTAGTTTTTGATTTATCAATCAACCCCAAAGGCAACTCTACTACAAACGGATATCTAAAATTATAGATAAAAATCCTATTCGGCTTCAAACCTTTTTTGATACGGCAAACCTTATAATAAGAATCTAAAATCAAAACATCGATCGACTTATCCATAAAAAATGTATGGATTCCAAACCTTGTTTCAAAAATCATCGAACGGGAATTAGATTTTTTCAACAAACCCAAAGTTTTATCCGCAATAGATCTTGCTTCTTTTAAATTCGCAGCAATAATTGTTTTCCGAGCTTTGTTTTTAAGAATCATTTCAGTCCAATTATAAAGTATTTTCATATTGCCAATCAGATGCTAACATAAACAAAATGAAAAACATTTGGAAAATCATTCAAATCTCCAAACCTTTGCACAAGATTGCCATTATCATTGGCGCTCTTATCTTGATCAGCTCATCTTTGGAATTAGCCCCGCCAATTCTTTCCAAATTCATCGTCGACGAAATCATCAACCAAATTCAGCACAACGGCGGCAGTCTGGATAGATTAATATTTTTATTAATCGCTACCTTTCTCCTCAGCCTTCTGGGAGTTATTTTAACTACTGCCTCAGACAGGCTTGGTGATCATTTTGCAGGAAAATTGCGCAAATTTTTAACCGAAAAATTCTACGACAAAGTATTAACTTTGCCTCAATCTTATTTCGATGGTGAAGTTTCCGGCAAAATCGTCAACCAACTCAACCGCGCAATCCAAACTATCCAAAACTTTATAAACGGCTCAACCAACTTTATGCTGCCAACATTCTTGCAGAGCATTTTTACAATTATCGTTCTCGCCCATTACAGCATCCCAATCGCCATTTTTGTCGCAATCCTTTTTCCAATCTATCTCTGGCTTTCTTTTCTTTCAACTAAGAGCTGGGGTGTACGCGAAATTGAAAAAAATAAATACGAAGACTTAAACCGCGGCCGTATTACAGAAGTAGTTGGCAATATCAAGCTTGTCAAAAGCTTCAACAGTCAGCTTTCGGAATTCAAATTTATCGCAGAAAATCTTTCAGACATCAACAAAATCTACGCCAAACAAAGCTGGGTATTCCATATGTACGATTTTGCCCGCAATTTCAGTTTGATTTTAATCATCCTCGGAATCTCCATCGTCGCTTAGGGAAAGAGTGTAG
>Ga0209515_10001209_pt1 | contig 44292 bp, 45 predicted proteins | sample Subgroupgradi54m_FD_187454 | JGI IMG/M metagenome (GOLD analysis project Ga0209515, IMG submission 187454) | Subsurface groundwater microbial communities from S. Glens Falls, New York, USA - GMW60B uncontaminated upgradient, 5.4 m (SPAdes)... ... | reverse complement strand
TTCCTCGACGTGGACGATCACGGTGCCGGGATGCGTATGTCTGCCTTCCCGCCCGCCAACCGGGATTCGCACCTCGACAAGAACTTCGTGATAGCCGGGGACGTTCAGATCCTGGTCGAGCAGCACCGTGCGCACCACCGTTGGCGCCGCCTGCTGCGCATGCGTGATCGACCGTGCGCACACGATGCACGCAACTGCGACGACGAGAAACACGACAGTGCGATTGAATGAAGTTTTCAGCATCGGGACATTCTATGCGGATGAGCGGGAAATGCTCTACTTCATCGCGGCTCGCACCGACGCGATGTACTGGTCCATTCCATTCTTGGTGCTTTCGACGACGTGCGGCGTATTCGGCACGTTCGTAAAGGACTTCGCGGAGGTGATCGCAGCGTAGTACTCCCTCGCGCTGTCCGCAGTGCCGTTACTGTTTGGATCCTGATCTCCAAGAAAGAACCGAACGGTCGTTGTCGGATAGTTGACCACCGGATCGCGGTTGCTGTTGCCGGTATGAGTCGGATCTCGGTCCGGCATGAGCGGTTCGAACAGATTCTGTCCATCCGGGGAGCAGAGAGGACAGTTCGGCGGTCCTCCGCCGAGGTTCGCCAGATCGATGAAGTCGATGCCGTAGTGGCCAAGTCCCATCGCGATCTGCGCGGAGCCTCCGCTCCCTCCCTGCGCCGCAAACAATCGGCTTCGATCCGCGTTGTGGACATTGTCGTAAATCCACCGCACCGCGGTGGCGTAACGACATCCCAAGGTCCGCGCACGCGGTCCGCCCCAGATCCCAGGTGGATCCCACCTCAGCTGAACAACTGTCAGGCCGTCTCGAGTGAAGGTGGAGATCATGTCCTGCGTCAGCGGAGAGTCCTGGAAGTTCGTTCCGTCGCCTCCAGTCGTCAGAACAATCGTGCCGCGGTTCGATGTGGCGGCTATCGGTCGTGAGATACGAAGCGTCGCGGTGGCGCCCGCAATCGATGGGCATATGACAGCCAGGCTGGTGCAGCTGGTGTTGGCCGGTGGTCCGAGGTTCGACGGGCACGCAATCGTGGCGCCGGCGGCCTGGCCGAGCGGAAGCGGTGATGCAGGCTGGGGCGGCGGTGCCGGCGCGGGCGTTGGCGAAGGCGTCGGCGTGGGCTGCGGCGCCGGCGAGGGAACGGGTGAAGGAGCGCTGGGCGCAGTTGATACTGGCGTGCCGCCGCATGATGCGGCGCAGAGCAGGATGCCCACACCAAAGGCGGACCGGAGCAAGAACCGCATGGAACCTCCAGGAACCGCTGAACGCCTGTTTGGGATAAACGGAGTGTATCGTAATGCGCATGCGTTTCCTGCGAACAACCCTCGTTGTCATCCTGTGCCTCGCGCCGCGGGCCGCGGTCGCGCCGCATGCGCAAGCCGCCGGCACGCTGCGGCTCTACATCGCGCGCCACGGCGAGACCGACTGGAACCTTGCGCATCGCCTCCAGGGATGGACCGATCGGCCGCTCGACGACACGGGCCGGCAACAGGCGAGAGACCTCGCGGAATCGTTGAGCGGTGTTCACCTCGACGCGATCTACTCGAGCACGCTGTCGCGGAGCCGTGACACGGCGCAGGTGGTTGCCGCCGGCAGCATGATGGTGAAGAGCCTGCCGGGTCTTCGCGAGCGCAACTACGGAAAATTCCAGGGCGGCTCCGACACCGATCCCGACTACCTGAAGCGCGTGAACGCCTGGGACGATGCGATGGACGGAGGCGAGACGCTGACGCAGCTCCTCGCCCGCATCCGCGAGAGCCTCGACATGATTCGCCGCGAGCATCCCTCCGGCAACGTCCTCATCGTCTCCCACCGCATCACCAACCAGATGATCCTTCGCGCACTGCTCAATCTCACCCCGGAACAGACGGTCAAGATCGAGCAGGGGAATGACGAGGTGTACCTCGTGGAATTCGATCCGGGCGCGAAACCAAGGTTGTGGAAGCTGGTACGCGAGAGAAATCTCGGAGATCTCTGAAGCCTGGTCCCACGAGGACCCGCCCTACTTCAAGCCGAGGCGTTTTTTGTAGGCGGGCCACTCGCGCTTCATCTGCAGAAACGCCTCGACGTCGCCGCAGATCAGGAACGGGTTCGTCTTTTTCTCGAGGGCGATCGTCGAGCTTGGCCGCGCACCGTAGTCGTGTCCGGGCCAGACGGTCGCCGTATCGGGGAACGTTCTCAGTACACGCTGGAGGCTGCGCCACTCCACGCGGGCATCCTCATCGGTCTTCGTTCCCCCGACCTTCCCGACAAACACCAGGTCCCCGGTGATCAGAATCTCATGCGTCGGCTCGTAGACGGTCACGTGGTCTTCCGCGTGACCCGGAACGTGCATGAACTGCAGCCGCAGCGCGCCGACCGACAGCTCCTGCCCGTCCGCGACCCGCAGGACGGGCGCGCCGGTCAGCTCCACCGCCTTCGCGTTGCCGTTGACGTGATCCTCGTGACCGTGCGTGTTGATGATGTGCGTCACGGTCAACCCCTGATCCCGCGCCCGCTCGACGAACACCTCGGGTGAATAGGATGGATCGATCAGCACTCCCTGCCGGGCATCGCGATCGCCGAGCAGGTATCCGAAGTTGCGATCGCCACCCGCGCGGAGTTGTTCAAAGACGAGCTGCATCGGTGGATGATAATGGATGCCATGACTTCCTCCGCGCCAGGGCAGCCTCAGCGCGTATCCTTGCTTCCCGTCTTCCTCATCGTGCTCGTCGACGTGTTCGGCATGACGCTGGTCATTCCGCTCCTCGCCATCTATGCGGAAACGCTCCACGCCACGCCGCTGCAGGCGACGATGCTCATCTCGGTGTACGCCGCGTGCCAGCTCGTGTCGGGGCCGATCATCGGGCACGTGTCGGATCGCGTCGGCCGCAAGCCGATGCTCCTCATCAGCCAGCTCGGCACGTTCATCGGATTCATCGTGATGGCGCGCGCGCGCGTGCTCTGGATGCTGTACGTGGCGCGTGTGCTCGACGGATCGACGGCCGGCAACCTCTCGCTGGCGCAGGCGTACATCTCGGATCACACCGAGCCGAGCCAGCGCGCGAAGTCGTTCGGGCTGATCGGCATCGCGTTCGGCGTCGGCTTCTTCATCGGGCCGTCGTTGACGGGCTATCTGTCGGCGAAGTACGGGATGACGACGCCGATTTACCTCGCGGCGTGCATGTCGGCCTTGAGCATCCTCTGCACGGCCACGCTGCTGAAGGGCGGCCGCACATCGACGCACGCGTTCGACGATCGCGAAGCGGCGTTCCACTGGAAGACGTACGCGAAGTACTTCACGCGCCCGGGCCTGCGTGAGCGGCTGTTCCAGTTCCTCTTCTTCATCACGTCGTTTTCGATGTTCATCTCCGGGTTCGCGCTCTTCGCCGAGCGGCGATTCACCTACCAGGGACATCCGTTCGGGCCGCGCGAGATCGGCTACGTGTTCGGCTACGTCGGGTTCCTCGGGATCATTCTCCAGGGCGGCTTGATCGGCCGGCTCGTCAAGCGATTTGGCGAGTCGACGCTGACGGCCGCCGGGTTCGTCGCGCTGGCGATCGGCTACTTCGGCCTCGGGATCGCGTCTTCGTTTGTCTTGCTGGTCGTGACGGGGACGCTGGCGGCGTTCGGCAACGGCGTGATTCGCCCGGCGCTCACGAGCCTCATCACGCAGCAGGCCGGGCGGCAGGAGCAGGGCGTGGTGCTGGGCATCACGCAGTCGCTGATGTCGATGGCGTCGATCGTGTCGCCAATCGTGGCGGGACTCCTGATCGAGCACCAGCTGCTGACCGAGTGGGCGTGGGTCGCCGCGGGCCTGGCCGCGATTGGCGTGGCGCTCTCGCGCGAAGGGCTGACGTTCTATGCGACGGCTTCAGCCGACGCAGCAGACTCCATCAGCACGCCCTGATAGGACATCGCGATCGGGGCCACCTGGCGCAGCGTGTTCATCACCTGGCACGCGCGCTCCGCAATCGTGATCAGCTTGCGCGCGAGATCCGCATCGCCGCACTCGGCGGTCACGTCCACGGTGAACGCGGTGAAGCGCTCGGGCGATCCGTCCAGCGTTCCGGTCACCGCCACCTTCACCTGCGTCATCGCCGCTTCCCGCGCGCGAATCGCCGCGAGGAGGTGGCTGGTGAAGCAGCCGCCGAGCGAGACGAGCAGGTATTCGCCACCCGCCGGACCGAGATCGAGCCCGCCCTTGGCGACGCCGCGATCGACGAGCATCGTGTGCGTCCGGACCGTTGCCCGCGACGTGGTGTGGTTGACGTGCTCGATGTTCGCCTTGAACGTTGTGCTCATGCGGGCAAGTCTATACCGGCTGGCCGCGGATGACCCGGATCAGCAGGAAAACGATTGCAACAACAAGGAGGATGTGTAGCCAACCTCCCAACGTCGTGGTCGTGACCATCCCCAGCAGCCAGAACGCGACGAGCAGGATTACGAGAAACATGAGCATTGGTGTTCCCTCCAGGCCGGGCTGAAGCACGACCGATGCCGAACTCAGCCCTCCGCCGCGACGACGCGGTTGCGGAGGATGCCGATGCCCTCGACTTCCGTCTCCATGACATCCCCGACCCCGAGCCACTCCTGCGGCGTGCGCCCCATGCCGGTGCCTTCGGGCGTTCCAGTCGAGATGATGTCGCCCGCCTCGAGCGTGCAGCCGAGCGACAGAACCTCGATCGTCTGATCGATCGGGAAAATCATGTCGGCGGTGTTGCCGTTCTGCTTCTCGACGCCGTTGACGCGAAGCGTGACCGTTTTCTTCTGCGGGTCGCCGTACTCATCAGCCGTGACGACGACCGGCCCCATCGGGCAGAACGTGTCGAGGCTCTTGCCCTTGAAGAACTGGTGGTGCGCCGTCTGCAGATCGCGCGCGCTCACGTCGTTGATGACCGTGTAGCCGAAGACGTGCGACATCGCATCGCCGCGGCGGATATTGCGTCCGCCGATGCCGATGATCACGCCAAGCTCGGCCTCCCAGTCCACCTGCTGGGTCACGCGCTGGTCCCAGACGATGTCGTCGTACGGACCGATGACCGTGGTTGGCGCCTTCGTGAAGAAGACCGGATGCGCCGGCAGCTTGAACTCCTGGCCGCGCGCATTGGTCGCTTCCTTCACATGGCCGGCGTAATTGCGGCCGAGACAGAAGACGTTCTTCGTCGGTCGCGGAATCGGCGCGTGCCAGCGCACGTCTTTCGCGGCATGACTGCGTCCGCGCGATAGATCGGCCGCCAGGTCCGCCATCCGCCGCCATGCGTCGGGTCCGCGTTGTATGAGTTGGAGGAGGCTGTCGGGCGTTGCGGCGTCAACGATCCTGTCGCCGGTGACGATGCCGAGGCGGGGCGTCCCGTTGCCGGGAACCGAGAACGTTACGTATCTCATTGGCAGTCGGCAGTCGGCAGTCGGCAGTCGGCAGTGCGCAGGAGGTCAATACCGGCGATCGCGCCTGCCGCCTGCCCACTGCCGACTGCCGACTGCCGACTGAGTATACTCGGCGGTCTATGCGACTGTGTCGATTCGGGGAGAACCGTCTTGGGGTGGTCGATGGCGATCAGGTGCGCGACGTGACCGCCGCGCTCGACGAGCTGCCGGCCTACCGCTATCCGCTGCCCGCGGGTGACATGCTCGTCGCGAATCTCGAGAAGGTGACCGCGCGCGCGCGCGCGATCGCGAAGAGCAGCGCGCCGGCGCCGCTCGAGGGCGTGAAGCTCCTCAGCCCCGTCGCGAATCCAAACAAGATCATCGGCGCCCCGGTGAACTACCGCAAGGGCGGCGAAGACGATGCGGCGATCGCGGCGGCGATGTCGATTGGATTGTTCCTGAAGGCGAACAGCTCGCTGGCGGGACCGAGCGACGGGATCGCGCTGCGCATGATGGAGCGGCAGATCGATCACGAGGTCGAGCTCGCGGTCATCGTCGGCAGGCAGGGCACGAACATTCCGCGGGGCGACGGGCTGAAATATGTCGCCGGCTACGCCGTGGCGCTCGACACCACCCCGCACGGCAAGGAGGAGCGCAGCCTCCGCAAGTCGTGCGAGACCTATTCGCTGATCGGGCCGTGGCTGGTGACGGCGGACGAGATCCCGGATCCGGGCAATCTCGATCTGCAGCTCGAGCTCAACGGCGAGCTACGTCAGAAGGGAAACACACGGCAGATGATCCGCGACGTCGCCGCGATCATCGAATACGCCTCGTCCTTCTACACCCTCTACCCAGGCGACATTTTCCTGAGCGGCACGCCGGCGGGGGTGGGGCCGATGAGGCCGGGAGACGAGATCGTCGCGTCGGTGGAGAAGGTCGGGACGATGCGGGTGAAAGTACGGGCATTTACGTCAATCCGATAATCTCGTCTGCCGCTTCGGCGATCCGTCCGGCGCCGCGCGAAGGTATTGCGCGGGCCACGGGAACGTGACGCCGAGCTCCGCGGCGGCATGCATCGGCCAGTACGGGTCGCGCAGCATCTGGCGTGCGAGCAGGACGCAATCGGCCTGTTCATTCCGGATGATGGCATCCGCCTGCGTGGCTGTCGTAATCAACCCCACCGCCCCGGTCGCGATGCCGGCCTCGCGCTTGATGCGTTCGGCAAACGGCACCTGGTAGCCTGGCCCGATCGCGATCTTCTGCGACATCACCAGGCCGCCCGACGAGCAGTCGATGAGATCGATCCCGCGCTCGCGGACCCGCCTGGCCAGCTCGACCGCCTGGTCGACGTCCCACCCGCCCGGCGCCCAGTCGGTCGACGAGATGCGCAGCCACACCGGCATTCGTTCCGGCCACACCTGTCGCACGGCATCGACGACCTCGAGGCAGAGGCGAATCCGGTTCTCGAACGATCCGCCGTAGCGGTCCGTGCGCGTGTTCGTGAGCGGCGAGAGAAACTCGTGAATCAGGTAGCCGTGCGCGCAGTGCAGCTCCAGCACGTCGAAGCCGGCGTCGCGCGCGCGTCGTGCGGCGCTGCGAAATGCGTCGGCGACGGCGGCAATCTCCAGCGTCTCGAGCGGCCGCGGTACGGGAAACGTCTCGGAGAACGGCTCGCCGGTCGGGCCGACCGGCTCCCAGGCGCCTTCCTCCGGCGTCAGCGCGCTGTGACCTTCCCACGGACGCTGCGTGCTGCCCTTGCGGCCCGCATGCGCGAGCTGCATCCCCGCGGCGCTGCCTTGCGAATGAATGAAGCGGACGATGCGCGAGAGCATGTCGACGTGCGCGTCGAGGTAGCTGCCCAGGTCCTGCGGGGTGATGCGCCCCTCGGCGGTCACCGCCGAGGCCTCGGTCATCACGAGCGCGGCGCCGCCGACGGCCCGCGACCCGAGGTGCACGAGGTGCCAGTCCGACGCGAATCCGTCGGTGCTCGAGTACTGGCACATCGACGACACGACGACGCGATGGGGAAGCGTGAGATCGCGGCTCGTGAACGGTTCAAAGAGTGATGGCATTGGGCTGGGTACCTAGCGCCTTCTGGGTGGAAACCGGCGCCGCGCGATATTCCCGCAGCTGAGGCGTCGCCGCCGCGACCCACGCAACCGCAAGCAGGCACCCGATGCCGCCGGTGATCACGGAAAATGGCGCGCCAAACCAGTTTGCGACGGCGCCTGCCTCCATCTCGCCAAGCTGCGGCCCGCCGATGAAAAAGACCATGTTCACGCCCATCATGCGGCCGCGCAGGCGATCCGGCGTTTCGAGCTGCCTGATGACGTTGCGGAACACCACGCTCATCGTGTCCGCCACGCCGGTCAACGCGAGGCAGGCGAACGTGATCCAGAACGAGCGCGAGAATCCGAAGCCGACGGTCGCTGCGCCGTAGATCGCGACCGCCCACAGGAGCACGGGACCGCGCCGCTGGATGCGGCTCGTCAGGAACACCATCGCAGCGCTCATCAACGTGGCGCCGACCGCCGGCGCCGCGTAGAGCCAGCCGTATCCGGTCGCGCCGACCTTCAAGATGTCCTGCGCGAAGATCGGCAGCAGCGCGGTGGCCGATGAGAAGAACGTCGCAAAGAAATCCAGCAGCATCGTCGAGCGGATCAGCGGCGACCGGAACACGAAGCGAAGCCCCTCGCGGGCGGCGCGCCACGACACGTCATCCTTCGAGGTCGATTTCTCGGGGCGGGCCGGGACGCCGCGCATCATCAGCAGCGCGACGATCACCGCCGTGAACGAGACGGCGTTGATGACGTACGCCCACCCGACGTTCGACGAGGCAATGACGATGCCGCCGAGCGCAGGTCCGAGGACCTGCGCCGTCTGCTGCATGATCGTGTTGAGGCTGATGGCGTTCGGCAGGTCCTCGCGAGGCACGAGGCTCGGCACGAGCGACTGCCGCGCGGGGAGGTCGAAGGCGCCGACGGCGGCGCCCAGCGCCGCCAGGGCGTAGATCGGCCACAGCGAGGTGACGCCACCGAAGGCGAGCAGTGCGAGGCCGATCGCGACGACCGCGGATCCCGTCTGCGTCAGCAGCATCAGCTTGCGTCGATCCCACGCGTCGGCGACCACGCCGCTGATCATCGAGAAGATGATGATCGGCACCACCCTGACGAGACCGACCGTGCCGAGCGCGAGCCCCTTCCGATCGGGCGCGACGAGCAGCGACACGTGCCACAGCAGCGCCGCGTTCTGCATGAACGAGCCGGTGAACGACAGCCACAGGCCGATCCAGATCAAGCGGAAGTTGCGGTGGCGGAGCGCTGTGAGCGCGGGAATCGAGAGGCGCAAGCTCTTAATTCTACTTGCGCATCAAAAGTTGCTGAGCCCTCTGCTTGAAGTCGCGATCCTCGGCCGCCCAGTCGGGATCGATGGGCGCGTCGATGACTTTCTGCAGCTCCTCGCGCGCTTCGGCATCCCGGTTCATGTCGAACAGCGTCTCGGCGAGAAAGTAGTGCGAGGCGGTGTTGTTGGGATTGTAGGTGAGCGACTTGCGGAGGTGTTCCTCCGACTGCTTCTTGCTGCCGCCAAAGAGGCCCGGCACCCTGTAGTACCAGCGCCCGAGCGCGCGATCCGCCGATCCTTGCTGAAAGGCTGGATCGATGCGCAGCACCGTCTCCAGCGCATCCTTGATCGCGCCGCGGTACTTGATCCCCTGGCGAAGTCCGTACGACACGGCGAGCGCGCCCATGTTCGCGGCCATCCAGAAGAAGCCTTCGGGCCGCGACGGATCGATCATGCTTGCGCGCCGGCCGGCGTCGGTGCCGCGCTCGAGCGCCGCGCGCCGCTGGCCGGGAGGGCCCTGCGTGCCGAGCCAGTACTCCGCGCGCGCGAGTTTCCACGCCGATTCGAAGTCGCGGGGATTGGCGGCCAGGCGCGCGCTCCAGATGTCGGCGGCCTGCTGTGCTTTTGCGAAGTCGGCCCGGTCGCGATAGAGCGCGTCCGGATCGGCCTGTGCTCGCGCGAGGGCCGGGAGCAGAAATAGCGCGATGTAGAATACGACTGTGAACGATCTGATCAGGCGGCTGCTCCTCGAGCTGGGCGAAGACCCCGATCGCGAGGGGCTCGTCCGGACGCCCGCGCGCGTGGAGCAGGCGCTGAAATTCCTGACGAGCGGATATGCCGCGGACATCGACGAAGTCCTCAACGATGCGCTGTTCACCGTCGATTATAACGAGATGGTGATCGTCAAGGACATCGACTTCTACTCGCTCTGCGAGCATCACCTGCTGCCGTTTTTCGGCAAGTGCCACGTCGCGTACATCCCGCGCAAGCAGGTGATCGGCCTCAGCAAGATCCCCCGGCTGGTCGACGTGTTCGCGCGCCGCCTGCAGATCCAGGAGCGGCTGACGAACCAGATCGCCGAGACGATCCGCGAGAAGATCGATCCGCTCGGCGTCGCCGTCGTCTGCGAGGGAACGCACCTCTGCATGTCGATGCGCGGCGTGGAGAAGCAGAACTCGTTTGCCATCACGAGCGCGATGCTCGGCGCCTTCCGCGACAACGCGCGCACGCGTATGGAGTTCCTCGAGCTGGTGAAGGTCCGCGGGCTGACGCCGGTGTCCAGCGAGCTGGGGGCCGGGCTCGCGTGCGTGGACGACTGACGTGCGCAGCCATGAATCAATGCTCAGCGCTCACTGCTCGACGCCCAATGCGCAAGAATGAGCGTGTCTTGAGCATTGAGCATTGGGCATCGGGCATTGCGCGCGCGAGATCGATGCGCGCGCTGATCGTGATCGCGCTGCTGTGGACTCCAGCTGCAGCCCTGGCCCGAGCGGAGTCGAGGGCGCAGACGCGCGCGCCTGCCCGGCGCCCGGCGCCGCCGCCGCTGCCGGCCATGAAGACCGAGCCGGCAGCGATTACATGTCCGAACCCGCTCGGTGAAGGCGTGCAGACCAGGCAAAGCTTCTGTGACGTGTTGACCGGCCGGGATCCCGCCGACGGCATCATCGTCAACGTTCCGCTACACGTCGGTGAAGCCACGCTCACGTTCGATCTCCACAACCGCCACATGTATTCGGAGGAGCTGGTCAGGACCAACCGCGGGTATCGCCGGTACACGGCAACGATCGGCGTGCTGACCATGGACAACACGCTGCTCTCGCGTGCCGTGGTGCAGAACGAATTCCGCACGGCCGCCGATCTCGTCGACCGCATCGGCGGCGGCGCGGGACCGGGCGGGGTCAAAGCGGTCGCGCCAACCGGCACCGAGTCGATCTCGATCGCCATTCCAGAGGAGGCGCAGAGCGTCAGCATCCTCGGCGAAAAGCTGTCGGTCGTGCGTACCGACGGCGTCGACGACTTCAGGCTGCCGGGCCAGCCGGTCGCGATCGTCAGCAACGTGATGCTTCAGTACCGGCCGGCCCCGCCCAAGCGGACGCCGGCCCCCAGGCGACGGTGAGCAACCGGCCCGAACTGCTCTCGATCATCGTTCCGGTCTACAACGAAGTCGGCACCGTCCGCGCGGTCATCGATCGCCTGCTCGCCATTGATCTGCCCGTTGCGCGCGAGATTCTCGTGGTCGATGACGGATCGACCGACGGCACGCGCGAGGCGCTCGCGGGGCTCGGAACCTCGGGATCCCGGATCCCGGATCCCGGATCCCAGCTGCTTGTCATCCACGCCGGGCGCAACGCGGGCAAGGGCGCCGCCATCCGCCTCGGGCTGGGCTCCGCGCGCGGGACGATCGTCGCCATCCAGGACGCGGATCTCGAGCTCGATCCGCAACAGCTTGCCGCGCTCGTCGCGCCGATCGTTGCTGGGGACGCCACGGTTGTCTACGGCTCGCGGTTCATGGCCGGACGTCCGCCGGCCCCGTGGATCACGATTGCCGCAAACCGCGTGCTGACCGGCACGACGAACCTGCTGTTCGGCGGATCGCTGACCGACATGGAGACCTGCTACAAGATCATGCGGGCGGACGTGGCGCGATCGCTGAAGCTGGATGCAAACCGCTTCGACATCGAGCCGCAGATCACCGCGCGGCTGCTGCGGGGGGGACACCGGATTCACGAGCTGCCGGTGAAGTTCGATCCGCGGTCGCGCGCGCAGGGGAAGAAGATCGGGTGGCGCGACGGCGTCCGGGCCTTGCAGGTCCTCGTCGCCGAGAGATTCCGGCCCGCATGAAAGTCGCGATCGCGATGCTCCTCGCCGCGGTGGTTGCCGTGGGGCTGCATTGGGGCACGTTCGCGGTTGGCGGCTCGGACTCGTACTGCTACGTGCACCAGGCGCAAGGGTGGTCGACGGGCCGGCTGCAGGTCGTCGAGCCGCTCGCGCTCGAGGCCCCGTGGCCGGACGCGCCGCTGACGTTCGCTCCGGCTGGGCATGTTCCATCACGAACCGTTCCCGGAGCAGCGGTTCCCATCTGTCCCGCTGGACTGTCGATCGCGATGGCGCCTTTTCAGTACGTAGGGGCCGCCTTTAGGCGGCCCGAGATGATCTTCCTCGTCGTTCCGTTTTTCGGCGCGCTCCTGATCTGGTCAGTCTACGTACTCGGATCGCGGTTCGCGCCTCGCGTGGGCTTCGGCTCCGCGCTGCTCGTCGCGTGCAGCCCTGCGTTCCTGTTCCAGCTCGTGCAGCCGATGAGCGATGTGCCGGCGGCGGCGCTGTGGGTGCTTGCGGCGGCGTGCGCGACCGGCCCGGGTCGCCGCGCGCCCTCGACTTCGCTCGGGCCAGGGCCGCTCATGGCGGGACTGGCGACGAGCGCCGCGATCCTGATGCGGCCGAATCTGCTGCCGCTGGGAGCAGCGATTGGGTTGTTCGTTCTGGGGTCAGACTCGCGTGACGTGTCGACTCAAGGCATTGAGTCGCCACGCCACGCGAATCTGACCCCAGGGCACTGGCGGTGGCGCGACGCGGCAGTGTTTGCCGCCGCGTCGGCGCCAGGGTGCCTCGCGGTTGCGATCATCCAGGAGATGTTCTACGGCTCACCGCTGCGATCCGGATATGGATCGCTCGACACGCTGTTTGCGGTCGCCAACATCGCGCCGAACGCGTCGCGCTACTTCGCGTGGATGTGGCAGTCGCATACGCCGATATGGCTGCTCGCGCTGGCCGCGCCGCTTCTGTTGCCAGGATCGCTGACGTGGTTGCTGCTCACGCTCGCGGTCGTCAACGTCGCGTGCTACCTGCCGTACACCGTCTTCAATGACTGGTGGTACCTGCGCTTCATGCTGCCGGGGATTGCGATGCTTCTTGTACTGATGGTGGCGACGCTCGATGCGATTGTCCTTCGTCTGGCGCGCCGTAAAGGCGCGCCCTACACCGTCGCTGTCTTCGCGCTCGCTCTCTCATTCTTCTTCATCCGCGAAGCGCGGGCGAGGAGCGTGTTCGATCTCCAGCGTCTCGAGTCGCGCTACCAGCGCGCCGGTCTCTACGTCGCGAGTCATCTCCCGCCAGGCGCGCTCATCATCACGAGCTGGGAGAGCGGCAGCGTCCGCTTCTATTCGAACCGCCGGACGCTCGTATGGGACGCGCTCGATCCCGCATGGCTCGATCGCGCGATTGCGTACAGCCGCACGCGCGGCCTCGAGCCCTACCTGCTGTTCGAGCGTTGGGAGGAGCCGCTGTTCCGGCGGAGGTTTTTAGGCAGCACGGTCGCGGCGCTCGACTGGCCGCCGGCCGTGGAGATCGCGGGACAGGTCCGCATTTATCGCCCTGAGGATCGCGAGCGGTATCTGAAAGGAGACGCATCACCGACCGAGTACGCACGTTAGGTCCGCCTGAAGGCGGACACTACAGTCGATAATCTGTCGGCAATCGCGATCGAATGATGATCATCGGTAGTGTCCGGCTTTAGCCGGACCTAGTCCTCGCGAAACGCGTTCGTGAGCGGATAGCGGCGATCGCGCCCGAAGCTCTTGCGTGTAATTTTCACTCCCGGCGGCGCCTGCCGTCGCTTGTATTCCGCCGAGTAGAGCAGCCGCTGCACGCGCGTCACCATGTCGCGCTCGAAGCCGCGCGCCACGATGTCCGCCACGCTCAGCTCCTCTTCGACGAGGGCCTCCAGAATCGCGTCGAGCTTGTGGTACGGCGGGAGAGAGTCCTGGTCGGTCTGATTCGGCCGGAGCTCCGCGGTCGGCGCCCTGGTGATCGACGACTCCGGGATGACGCGGCCGCGCGGCCCGCACGCACTCTCCGGCAGATTCTCGTTCCTCCAGCGCGCCAACGCGTACACCTCGGTCTTGTAGATGTCCTTGAGCACCGAGTAGCCGCCGCACATGTCCCCGTAGAGCGTTGCGTAGCCCACCGACATCTCCGACTTGTTCCCGGTCGTCACGAGCAGCTCGCCGAACTTGTTCGAGATGCCCATCAGCAGCACGCCGCGGATGCGCGCCTGAATATTCTCTTCCGTCACGTCGCGCGGCCTTCCTTCGAACACGGGCGCGAGCGCAGCTTCCATGACAGCCACCGGTGCCTCGATCGGTATCGTCTCCAGCTTCATGCCGAGCAGCGTCGCCGAGTCCTTCGCATCGTCCAGGCTCGCGCGGCTCGTGAAGCGCGACGGCAGGCGCACGCCGCGGACGTGTGCGGCGGCCAGCGCATCGACCGCCACCGCCGCCGTCAACGCGGAATCGATTCCGCCCGACATGCCGAGCACGATCCCGGGGAAATGATTCTTGCGGACGTAGTCACGGAGCCCGAGCATCATCGCGCAGTAGATCGATTCGAGCCGTGGCTGCGCCGACCATCGGGCGCTCCCCTCGCAGCGGAACAAATTCCCGTTCCCCTCCTTCTCCTCGCGCCAGCGTGTGAGGGCCAGCGACTCGCGCCAGAAGGGGAGCAGGCAGGCGAGCGAGCCGTCGGGGTTCATCACGAACGAGCCGCCGTCGAAGACGAGCTCGTCCTGTCCGCCGATCTGGTTGACGTACGCGAGCGACACGCCGGTCTCGGCCGCGCGCAGCCGCGCGAGCTCGAGACGATGCGCGAACTTCTCGACGTCGAAGGGCGACCCGTTGGGGACGAGCATCAGCTGGGCGCCGCGCTGCGCCAGGTGCGTCGTGACGGAATCGAACCAGATGTCTTCGCAGATCGGAAGGCCGAGGCGGATGCCGCGGAACGTCACCGGCTCGGGCAGCGGTCCCGCCTCGAAGATGCGCTTTTCGTCGAAGACGCCGTAGTTCGGCAGCTCGTGCTTGAACCGCAGCTCACACTGCCCGTCCGCAACCAGTGCGACCGCGTTGTGAAGGCGCCCTTCCTGTTGCCAGGGCAGGGTGACAACGATGCCGGGCGTGCCGGGCCTCGCGCTGTCGCGTTCCAGGTCGCGGAGCGCGTGTGCGACGGCTTCGACGAGCGCGGGTCGCAGCACGAGATCCTCTGGCGGGTAGCCGACGAGGACGAGCTCGGAGAAGACCACCAGGTCGGCGCCTTGCGTGGCCGCCTCGTCGCGCATCCGCCGCACGAGGGCAGCGTTGCCGCTCACATCACCCACGGTGGGATTGGCCTGCGCGAATGCGATCGTCAGCGTCATGGATGGGTCATGGATGGAGCGTCCGCTCCACGAGGTGGCAGATCAGGTGCTCGACCGCCAGGTGCACCTGCTGGATCAATTGCGTGTCGCGCGTCGGCACCCTGATGGCAACATCCGCGGCCTTGGCGAGCGGCCCGTCTTCACCAAGGAGCGCGACGACGGACAGGCCTTTCCGGCGCGCTTCCTCGGCGGCGGCAAGCACGTTCCGCGAACCCCCGCTGGTGCTGATCGCAATCAACACGTCGCCCGCCGAGCCGAGCGCCTGGACCTGTCGCGCGAACACGCCGTCGAAGCCGACGTCATTCGCATAGGCCGTGAGGAACGACGTGTCCGTCGTCAGCGCAATCGCGGGGAGACCCGGGCGATCCTTCTCGCGCGTCAACCGCCCGACGAATTCTGCCGCCATGTGCTGGCAATCCGCCGCGCTTCCGCCGTTGCCGCAGAGCAGGAGCTTTCCGCCGCGTCGAAGCGCGGCGGCGATCAGGTCGGCCGCGGCTGCGATGGAATCGGCGCCGGCACCCGCCATCGCATCGTTGATGTTCGCAGCCAGGCGCAGGCGCTCTTTGATCGTCTCGATCGAGGTAGGCATCCCTTCTGCGGCAAGAGTAGCAGTACTCAGCGTCAGTCAAGCTGGAAGGCGCTCTCATAGCGCGTCACCAGTGATGGATTCTGAGCAGTCTTGTCGAGCAGGCAGTTTCCGACCGCGAGCAGGTCGAGCTCAGTGCCCATGAAGCATCGGAACGCATCTTCCGGCGTGCACACGACAGGCTCGCCGCGGACGTTGAAGGACGTATTCACCACCACAGGGCAGCCCGTCAGCTCATTGAACCGCTCGATCAGCGCGTAATAGCGCGGATTTGTCTGTCGATGGACCGTCTGAATCCGCGCCGAGTAGTCCACGTGCGTCACGGCAGGAATCGTCGATTTCGGCACGTTCAGCTTGTCGATGCCAAACAGCCTTCGGTCGGCCTCCGAAATCGCGATCCGCTTGTCCTCGCGGACATCCGCGACCAGCAGCATGTACGGACTGTCCGCATCCAGCTCGAACCACTCCGACGCCTTCTCCGCAAGCACGCTTGGCGCGAACGGCCTGAACGACTCGCGGTACTTGATCTTGAGGTTCAGCATTCTCTGCATCGTCGCCGAGCGCGGATCGCCAAGGATCGAACGGCCGCCGAGCGCGCGCGGTCCAAATTCCATCCGTCCCTGATGCCACCCAAGCGCCTTGCCGTCGGCGAGCGCTCGAGCGCATCGATCGATGACCTCGTCGTCCGACACGACGGTAAAGACCGCATGGGCAGACGTGAGACGCTCCTCGATCTCGTCCTGGCAGTAGTGGGGTCCGAGATAGGAGCCCCGCATCGCATCGGGCGACGACAGGTGTCGGGGCTGACCTTTCAGCAGGTGATACGCCCCGAGCGCCGCACCGAGCGCGCCCCCCGCATCGCCTGCCGCGGGTTGAAGCCAGATGTTGTCGAAGATGCGATCGCGAAGCAGGCGACCGTTCGCCACGCAGTTCAACGCGACGCCACCTGCCAGGCAGAGATTCCGCTCGCCGGTCTCGACGGCAACGTTCCGGGCAATCTTCACGATGACTTCTTCAGTGACGATCTGAATGCTTGCCGCGAGATCCATCTCGTGTTGCGTGAGCGGAGCTTCCGGGCGGCGGGGCGGGCCCCCGAACAGCTCGTGGAAGCGATCGTTGGTCATGGTCAGGCCAGTGCAGTAGTCGAAGTACTGCATGTCCAGCCTGAAGCTGCCGTCCTCCTTGACGTCAATGAGGTGATCGCGAATCAGCTGCGCGTGGCGCGGCTCGCCGTACGGCGCCAGTCCCATCACCTTGTATTCGCCCGAATTGACCTTGAAACCGGTGTAGTAGGTAAACGCCGAATACAGGAGTCCCAGGGAATGCGGGAAATGGATTTCCTTGTGGACGCGAAGGTCGTTGCCCTCCCCAACGGCCACCGAGGTCGTGGCCCACTCGCCAACGCCGTCCATCGTCAGCACCGCCGCTCGTTCGAACGGCGATGGAAAGAAGGCGCTCGCAGCGTGGCTGAGATGATGCTCCGAAAAAAGGAGCCGCTCGTTCCAGTCGACCGCGCCGGGCAGGGCGCGCTTCAGCTCCTTGACCAGCAGCGATTTCTGAAACAGCTTGCCGGTGAGCCACAGAGGGAGCGCCGTTGCAAAACTGCGGAAGCCTCGTGGCGCAAACGCCGTGTACGTTTCGAGGAGACGGTCGAACTTGAGGAACGGCTTGTCGTAGAAGACGACGTAGTCGAGCTCCGACGGCTGGACGTTGCCTTCCGCAAGGCAGTAACGCGCGGCATGTTCAGGAAACCGCGGATCGTGCTTCCGGCGGCTGAACCGCTCTTCCTGCGCGGCGCCGACGATCTCACCGTCACGCACGAGGGCCGCGGCGCTGTCGTGGTAATAGGCGGACAGCCCCAGAATCAGCATGCGTCGCTAGAACAGCGTGTAGATAAATGGTGCGAGCACAGATCCCTGCGCGAGGATCAGCAGACCACCCATGATCAGCATCACGAGGATCATGGGCAGCAGCCACAGCTTCTTGCGAACCCTCAGAAACGCCCAGAGCTCTTTGAGGAATGACACTGGTTGAGTCCTAGAACTGATGCGTGAACGATTCAGGCGCCGGCCCGGGCGGGTCGCGCGTGATCCAGTACGACTTCTGACCGCGTGATCTGATACGCAGGGGATCGTGACCGAACAGGCGCATGAGAAGCCCCACCGGCGTCACGACCAGCAGGAACATCGCGCCGATGACGACCGGGCTCACGACCTTGGACAGCCAGAGGCCGATGACGAACCATGCCCGGTTTGGCGCCTCCAGGATGCGCGGCGCGGATAACGCCACGATCGCCAGGGCTGCCGCGAGCGCGAGCAACGCGATCGAGATCGGCAGTCGCCCCAGCCACAAGAACCGCGCCGCGAGCGCAGCGAGCACACACGCCAGCGACAGTCCGAACGTGCGCTCGGATGGCGGAACGATCGGCGATGCGAAGGCTGGTTCGATCAGCTGCGGGTTCCTCTCGCGGCAAGAGTAGCAGTACTCAGTTAGAATCGCGGAACGCCTTCACCATGAGTTTCTGGACACAGCAGCGTGTGCTCGTCACCGGCGGCAGCGGCTTTCTCGGCGGGCATCTCGTGAAGCAGCTCAACGCGATGCCGTGCGCGGAGGTGGCGGCGCCGCCGAGCACGGACTACGACCTGCGCGAGCACGCCGACATCATCAGGCTGTACCGGGACACGAGGCCCACGATCGTGATTCATCTCGCGGCGATCGTCGGCGGCATCGGCGCCAACCGCGAGCGGCCCGGCGAGTTCTTCTACGACAATCTCATGATGGGCGCGCAGCTCTTTCACGAGGCGTGGAAGGCAAACATCCCGAAGTTCGTCGGCATCGGCACCGTCTGCGCGTATCCCAAGTTCGCGCCCGTGCCGTTCAAGGAGGACGACCTCTGGAACGGCTATCCGGAGGAAACCAACGCGCCCTACGGCCTCGCGAAGAAGATGCTGCTCGTGCAGTCGCAGGCGTATCGCGATCAATACGGGTACAATTCGATCTTCCTCCTGCCCGTGAATCTCTATGGCCCGCGCGACAACTTCGATCCGAAGTCGTCCCACGTGATCCCCGCGTTGATCCGGAAGTGTGTCGACGCCGTCGAGCGACGCGCCGACCAGATCGAAGTGTGGGGCGACGGCTCTGCCACGCGCGAGTTCCTCTACGTGGACGATGCGGCCGAGGCGATCGTGCTGGCAAGCGAGCGCTACAACAGCAGCGATCCGGTGAACATCGGCTCGGGCACCGAGATTTCGATCAAGGACCTGGTCGAAACAATCGCGGCGGCGGTCGGATTCAAGGGGCGGATCGTATGGGACGCCTCGAAGCCGAACGGCCAGCCGCGGCGGAAGCTGGACACCCGCAGGGCGGAGGAGCGGTTCGGGTTCCGCTCCAAGACTGGCTTCGACGAGGGACTCCAACGGACGGTGGAGTGGTATCGCAGCTCGATTGGGGTCGGCCGCGCGTAAACAGCACCAAGGTGTGCAATCTTATCGCACTTTAGCAGGATAGCTCCTGCTAGAATCCAGTCCTCCGGTGCGCACGCAAACCTTTGACGACGGTGCTCGAAACCCGGCATCGTTCCGTGATCCGAGCGGCTTCGTCTTTCAGGAGAACGGACGCATCCGGCGCGCGGTCACGGCGTACGGGCTCGACAACGCTCGCGCCGTTCGCACGACGGGCCTCCTCGATCGGCTGATCGACGCCGATCTACTGATCGCCGAGGAAGAGGTCGCGACCACGCTGGACGGCCGGCCTGACGTGCGGCTGGTGCTCGAGCATCCGACGCTGCCGTTCATCTCCTATCCATACGAGTGGTCGTTTCTCGGTTTACAAGCTGCGGCATTGCTGCACCTGGACATCCAGATCCAGGCACTGGACGCAGGTGTGATGCTGACGGATGCGAGCGCGTACAACATCCAGTTTGTCGGCGCGCGTCCCATATTCATCGATCACCTCTCCTTCAGGCCGTACCGCGAGGGGGAGCTCTGGGCGGGGCATCGTCAATTCTGCGAGCAGTTCATCCACCCGCTGCTGCTGCGGAGCCTGTTCGGGATCGAGTTCCAGCCGTGGTATCGCGGGCGGCCGGATGGCATTGCCGGCGAGGACGTCGCTCGTCTCCTGAAGCTCCGTCACGCTCTGCGATGGAATGTGCTCGTCAACGTGGTGTTGCCGGCGAAGCTTCAGCGGATCGCGACACGGCAGCGCGTTGAGGCGCGCCTGCGCCGCGGCTATCTGTCGCGCGGCGCGCTGCGCGAGATGCTGTCTTCGCTGCGGCGTTGGATCCAGCGTATGCGGCCGAAGGGGATCGACTCGACCCGGTGGGTGAATTACGAGCTCACGATCCCCGCCGAGGAAGCGGCAGCCGTCTCCACGTTCGTAACGCGGTTTGTTCATCGTGTCGCGCCGCGCATGCTGTGGGATCTCGGCTGCAATGCGGGTCGCTACAGCGAGGTGGCGCTCGCGGCCGGCGCGGAGTACGCCGTTGGCCTCGACTACGACGCGGGTGCAGTCAACAAGGCGTTCTCGCGCGCGCGCGACGGACGACTCCAGTTCCTCCCCTTGTATGTCGATTTGCTGAATCCGACGCCGAAACAGGGGTGGCAGGAGCGTGAGCGCGAAAACCTGCTCGGCCGAACCAGTGCTGACGCGCTGCTCGCCATCGCGGTCGTCCATCATCTCGCCATCACGCGCAACGCGCCGCTGGAGGAGATCGTGGCGATGCTGACCGACCTTGCGCCTGAAGGCGTCGTCGGGTTCGTGCCGTGTACGGATCAACGAGGCCAATCGTTATTCCATGGACGAGAGGATATGTTTCGGTCCTATACGCTGGAAAACTTCCTGGTGCTGCTCCGGTCGCGCGCGCGGATCGTCCGGCAGGAGACACTACCGGGAAGCGAGCGGGTCCTCGTATGGTTTTCAACACGGTGAGGATGAGAGTGGCCGCCTTGTTGACGAGCGCCGCGCTCGTCGCGGCGTGGATGTTCGCGCTCGAGCGTCCCGTCGAGGCGTACGTGGACCCCGGGGCCGGTAGCATGCTGACGCAACTGGTGGTCGGCGGGATTCTCGGCGGCCTGGTGTTATTGCGGGCCGGATGGAGGCGCATCTGCGGGTGGTTCGTGCGGCGTCCAGCCCGCGCGGAGGATACGGACTAACCGGATGTCGTCGTCTCGACGCGACTGGCGCGAGGCTGGCCTCGCCGCTGCAAGCGCCGTTTTCCTTTCCGTCGTGGTTTTCGTCATCCCCCTGAACCACATCGTCTCCTCGAACAGCCAGGAGCTGCGATATGAGCCGGTTCTCATGCGCGGTTTTCTGTACGCGGGTCTGGCCGCGTGGGCGTTCGGGTTCTTGATCGTCAGACGTCTCGGCGGGCGTATCGCCGCCAGACTCTGGATCGGATTGCCGTGGGCGGTGCTGCTGCTGGATGTCATCGGTGCGGCGCTCGAGCGAAGCGCGGTTGGAATTCCGACGTCGGCGATCGTGGACGGGGGCGTTGTCCTGGTTGTTGCCGTTGCAGCGGTGACCGCGCCGTGGGCGCAGCTTCGCGCAGTGGCGGCCACGGTGGGTACGGCCTTGCTGATCCAGGGAGCCTGGGCCCACATCGTATTTGTTCGGGCGCTTCCTGCTGACGATGTGCTCGGGGCGAACACGTCGCCGACGACAGATCCCGAACCGCCTCCCGGTGCGCCGGGCAACGTCTATCACATTCTGCTCGATGACTACCTGGGCGAATCGTTCGCGTATTCGACCGGCGCCGACGCCGCGAAACGATTCCCCGGCTTCACGTACTTCACCCGATTCAACACGAACTTCCCGCGAACGTCTTCGTCAGAGCCGGCGCTGATCGAGGGCCGCCTTCCGACGCCGGGGATGTCGATCGAAAAGTGGCCGGCGAACGCGCTGCGCAACGGGTTCTGGAAGGACCTCGCGGCGGCCAAGGTCGGCGTGTGGGTGTATCCGTACGCACGCTGGATGTGTCCCGACTACGGGGTGAAGTGCCTCTCGAGCTTCGATATCGAGCGCGACGCGCAAACGGCGGTCACGCGACGCGCGATCATCGATCTGTGGGCGTTGAGGCTGCTTCCCGGATCCGTGCGGCGGAGCCTCGGCGCGCGCGCGGCATCCGCGCGTGGCGTGGCGGGAGAAGCGACCGCAGGGTATTCGACGACGAGCGCCCTTGATCGGATATTCGGGCGCGGCGGAGTCCCCGGTGTGCCATCGGGCGCTGTGAGCGCACTGCCAACCCAGTATTTCAATCTCAAGCTGTTCGATCAGTTGCTCGCCGATGAGGCGCAACGCCCAGCGCGCGGGCAGTACGTGTACTACCACGCGCTCATTCCCCATCCGCCCTACATCATGAACGAGCGATGCGAGTACGTCGCGAACGCGACGCCGGCGCCGACGTTCTACTGGGCACAGGTGGGTTGCGCCAATTTCATGATCGAACGCCTGGCCCGCGAGCTCGCGCGCCTGGGGCGGCTCGACGACTCGCTGATCATCGTGCACGCCGATCACGGCGATATGGAGTTTCTGCTCAACTCGAAGGTGAAGGGGCGCGGTCTCGATTTCGCGCTCGATCACGCGGCGCGCCGCTATCAGCGTCCCGATACCACGTATGCGCGCGACCACACGCGGTTCAGTCAGGTGAACGACGGCGACAGCGCGACATGGCGGTCGATGGCGGTCGAAGTCTTCTCGTCGGGACTTCTGCTGACCAAGTTCCCACATTCAAAAACGTACACGGAAGACGGGCGGCCGATACAGCTGCTGGATCTCGGCCCCACCGTCCTGCTGCATTTCGGCGTTCCACTCGACCGATCGTACGCGGGCATGCCGATCTCGCATGTGCCGCCGGCGCGGGACATGTTCTTCTTCGCGCACAACCGCACATTCAAGGACGGCTTTTCCAGCTACCGCTTGACAGAAAGTGGTTGGAAGTTTGTCGCGCGGATCCCGACTGGGCGCTAGCGGTTCGGGCTCCGAGGTCCGGGCGGAGTAGCGTTTCGGTTCCGGTCGCATACCGGCTTCGGTGAAGGGCTCCGGCGGACCGTCGACTCGTACCGGCACGCCCGTGCCGGGAGTATCTGAGCCTTCGGCCGAAAAAATCATTCAAAAAAGTCGATTACAGTCTTGACATTCGTCGTCCGGACGTCTCTAATGGGCTGCGTTCATTTCCTGAACAATCCTCACGCGGCCTCCGTCCTGCCGCTGTCCTGGCTGTAGGCGAGGGGCACGGAGTGTCTCTTGGTCCTTCCAGAACACGAATACGATCGGCAAATCCTGCAGGCGATCGCCTCGGGTGAACGTGTCACGCAGCGGTCGCTGTCGGGCGATCTCGGCGCAGCGCTCGGCCTGACGAACCTCCTGATCCGCAGACTGGTGGGGAAGGGCTACGTCAGAGTGGCCGGCCTGGGCACGCGGCACGTGCGCTATCTCATGACGCCGGCCGGATGGGAAGCCCTGGGCCGGGCTACCCGGGTGTCGATGGCGAACACCGTTCACCTGTACACGCAGACGCGCGAACAGATTCGTGCGAGCCTCACGGCGGTGTCGCAGCGCTGCGAGCCGGACGCCACGGGCGAGAAGCGTATCGTATTTTACGGCGCCGGCGACGTGGCGGAGATTGCGTACGTCAGCCTTCAAAGCACCGACCTTGCGCTCGTGGGCGTCGTAGACGATCGACGCCGCGGAAAGTTCTTCGACGTCGTCATCTCCGAACCCGAGCGCCTGTCGGCGGACACACTAGATGGCGTCCCGTACTCCCACCTCATCGTGGCCAGCATCCGGCAGAACGTGACCGACGCCATCCAGGCGCGCATCAACGAGCGCGGCATCCCATCTAGCCGGGTATCGTGTCTCTAACATCGAACAGAAGGAAAGCGAACCGGAGCGCACCGACCAGACTGTAGTCGCGCCGCGCGCGATGGTATGTCTGTTCGCGGCCGGACTCGATGCCGGCTAGGTGCGCTGGCGCGGTCGCGCGCCGGAGAAGCACGCGTATTGGCTCCTTCGACTTATGAAATGCGATGTTGGGCTCCTGCCCCGTGCAGCCTCAACGCCACCTTGCGGCGCTTCATTGGCGTGCCCGTGGTGCGGAATCGGTCTCTATCTGACCGTTGCCGGTAGAACGGGCGTGTGCACGGTAGGGACCGTTGGCCATTGCGGTTGCGCAAGCAATAGTCCGTCGTGAAGATGCTGATGTCCGGCGTGAAAGCGATTGCGACCCCGGTTCACGCAATCAACGCGCGGCGTATTGAAAAATACTACCAGGCAACCCTGAGCGATTCTGGACTCGCCGAATCGTGGACTCGCCATTATCTCGGAGGCATTGACATTCGATCCGGCGCCAGAATCCTGGACTACGGATGCGGCAGAGGCCGAGTCACAGCGCTGTTGCGCCAGCGTGGCTTTCGAGTCGTCGGACTTGACATCCAGGCCCACGGTTGGTGGAAGAATCTTTCCGAAGCGTCATTCGTCGTGACGTCACCGGCGTCGTCGGCTATACCGTTTGGCCACGAGGCGTTCGACATTGTTCTGAACATCGACTCGACGCACTACTACAGCGAGGACCAGCTGCGGATCCACGCCACCGAGATTTACCGGATTCTGCGCCCCGGCGGCCATTGGATCATTCTGCAGGCGAACAACGAAGGGTACGGAGCGTCGTTGACGCAAGTGTGCGCCCTTGGTAGGCTTTTCAGCCTTGAGGACGTCCGCCGAACCTGCAAGGTGGCAGGGTTTCTCGAAGTGGATCACTGGTACGAGGGGCTCGCGTCCCCCGTCTCACCCCTTCTGTACATGCGCCTGCGACACTTGGTCAAACCATGGCCGCTCTACATGAACGATCACGGTTCGTGGATTGAACGCCTGATGCCTCCACGAAGACGTCATCGCTGGGTGCTGCGTACTCAGAAGGCCACTCAGTGACGACGGTTGACAGGGTCGTCGAGGAGAGGCATTGGTGGGATCGGCTCTCCGCGTGCCCTGCTTGTGGTGCGAAGGTCAGCGCGTCAGCCGACGCCAGTCGCGGCCGGTGTGGCCGGTGCGATCTCGAGTGGTCGCAGGAGGGACACATCACAGAGTGGCACGCCGAGCGGCCTGTCGGGGACGAGCGTGCGCTGCCTTATGAGTGGATCGCCGGGCACAGACTGGCGGGTCGAGCAAAGATCATCTTTCTTGCGAAACGAGCGCTGTGGAAGTTGCTCACCTTGATCGGCTTCCCCGTACGGCATCTGGTGAGGCGCAAGCTGGCCGCATTTCAGAGACGTTCGCTCGTCGATAGAACCTTGGCGGAACAGTGGCGCCGTCATTACCTGAAGGGATTGGCTCTTCCGGTCAACCCGCTGATGTTCGAGTACAGCTACAGGAAGGTCGAGAAGCTCGGGTTCGCGGCGTTGCTGGGATTCCGAATCGCGATTCAGGACATTCGAAGGCACGTCTGGTGGGGCGACCACCGCCACGCCTGGTTTCAGCTCGTTCCGGTCGCGGGTCGCTACCTGCCCTTCACAGACAGCGTGGTCGACCTCGCATTCACCGATGGGGTGATCTTCGACATGGAACGGCCGTCGCTCGACACATTCTTCCGAGAATGCCTCAGAATTCTGAAACCCGGAGGGTATCTGATCATCTGGGGCGGAAATTCGCGTGCGAGGACGCGCGCACTCGCGGAGATACGCTGGCACGGCAGGATCCATTCACTGGAAGAGGTGAGAAGCTCGACGGGCGCCGCCGGTTTCACCGAGATCGATTTCTCGTTTGAAGGGTACGCGCCACCAATGTTTCCAACGGTGTTCAACATGCTCCGAGCGGCGCTGTCTCCATGGCCATTCAAGACCTACGATTATGACTCCTGGCTTTCGCGTTGGCAGCGGCCGGAGAGACGTTCATTTTGGCTTCTGCGACTCGCGAAACCCTCCGCGGTTCCGTCCTGATCTCCTGACGAGATGTTGCTGCTGGCGATAGTCGCGGTCATCGCGCTCGCCGCGGTGCTTCGCCTCGTGCCGCAGTGGCTGGCACCAGCCGGTGCTGGGGTCGACGGGGCTGAAGTCCAGTTCACCGACGGGTTCGTGGACTTGAGGCTTTGGTATCGACGACGCGCGGCCCTCGATAGAGCTGGCATATCGAATCAGGCACCAGTCGCTGACTGAGGTTCATGAACGCGGTCATCGGCCGGGGCTGCAACATCGGCCAGAACGTCGTCATCTCGCCGGAAGTGACCATCGGTAACAACGTGAGAATCCAGAACAACGCGTCCACGCAACGATCGATGTCGGGCGATCTGGGTGTCGCGCTCGGTCTCACAAACCTGCTGATCCGGCGGCTCGTGGGGAAGGGCTACGTCCGGATGGCCGACATGGGCACGCGTCACGTGCGCTACTTCGTGACGCCGGCCGGGTGGGAGGCGCTCGCGCGCGCCACGCGAATCTCAATGGCCAACACCGTTCACTTGTACACCCAGACGCGCGAGCAGATCCGCGCCAATCTGACCGCGGTCTCCGCACAGTGCGAGCTCGATGCCGCGGGCCAAAAGTCGGTGGTCTTCTACGGGGCCGGCGATGTGGCGGAGATCGCCTACGTCAGCCTCCAGACTACAGATCTCACGCTCGTTGGGGTCGTCGACGACCGCCGACGTGGACGATTCTTCGACGTCTTGATCAGCGACCCTGAAATGCTGTCGCCTGAGGCGTTGAATGGAGTCGCGTACTCGCACGTCATCGTTGCAAGTATCCGGCACACCGACGCCATCCGGGCGCGCATCAGCGACCGTGGAGTGCCTCATCACCGGGTGTTATGTCTGTAGTCGCGCAACAGAACTTCGCGATCACCGGAGTCGCCGGGTTTGTGGCACCTCGTCATCTGAAGGCGATTCACGACACCGGCAATTGTCTGATCGCCGCCGTCGATCCGCACGACTCCGTCGGCGTCCTCGATCGGTACGGCTTCGAAGTCCGATTCTTCACCGAGTTCGAGCGCTTTGACCGCCATCTCGAGAAGCTGCGGCGGGGTCCGGCGGAGGGTCGGGTTCACTGGGTCAGCATCTGCTCGCCCAATTACCTTCACGATGCCCACGTGCGGCTCGCCTTGCGGATTGGCGCCGACGCCCTCTGCGAGAAACCGATTGTGATCAATCCCTGGAATCTGGACGCGTTGCAGGAGCTCGAAGCCGAAACAGGGCGTCGTGTGTTCACGGTGCTGCAGTTACGTCATCATCCGGCTCTGAGGGATCTGCACGCTGCCCTTGACCGCGACGGCAGCGCGATGCACGAGGTGTCGCTCACCTATGTCGCCGCGCGCGGTGCCTGGTATGACGTCTCATGGAAGGGCTCCGAGGAGCGGTCGGGAGGACTCGTCCTCAACATCGGCGTGCATTTCTTCGACATGCTGATATGGCTGTTCGGCCGGGTGCTGTCGTGCGAGGTGTATCTGCGTGCGCCGCACCGCGTGGCCGGCCTCGTGCGGCTGGAGCGGGCCGTGGTTCGATGGTTCCTTTCCAATGACGTGGCGGATCTGCCGTGTGCCCCCGGACCAGGTGGCCAGACGTCATTCCGATCGATGACCGTAGACGGCCGCGACATCGAATTCACGGATGGCTTCGTCGATCTTCACACGCGCGTATACGAGGAAACGCTTGCGGGACGCGGCTTTGGCATCGACGAGGCGCGCCCGGCAATCGAATTGGCGTATCGCCTTCGTCATGCACCGCTGACCGCCGCTCCAGCCGACATGCACCCCGCCGCGGCCTTGCGCCAGATGTGATCCCCTCCCATGAGAGTCGGCATCATCACGTATGACGCGAACCACCTCAAGACGGAGCAGGTCTTCAGACGAATCTCTGGCAGACATGATTACGTCTTTTTCCTCCTGCCCTATACCCAGCGAACACAGCGGCCGGTCTTATTCGAGCACCGACCGGATCAACGAGGTGGAATCGCGACCCGCAGGCTGGCCGAGGAATACGGCGTTGCCTGGGAGCTCTGCGCGCAGGACGTCGACATCGAGCCCGGATTCGACTATTACCTGGTTCTCGGAGCCGGTATTCTGTCGGCCGGCTGTGTGAGCGGTAAGAGAATCCTGAATTGCCATCCGGGTGTGATTCCAGCCGTACGCGGGCTCGATGCGTTCAAGTGGGCGGTGTACGACGGACAACCGCTTGGGGTGACCCTGCATTTCATCGACGAAGCGCTCGATGCGGGCCAGATTGTTTCAATCGTTGAAACACCGGTGCTCCCGTCCGACAGTCTTGGCGACGTCGCGGCCAGGCACTATGAGACCGAGCTTTCGCTCTTGTCCGACTTCGAAACGCATCTCGCGAATCCGCGAAATCCTTTCGTCGACATCCGTGAGGGCGAACCGAAAAGACGAATGGACGCCCGGACCGAATCGGAGATGTTGAAGCGATTCGAAGTGATGAAAACCCCATGAGAAGGCGGTAACCATGACTCCGCTCATGAGCCGTATGAGGAACCGGTACCTCTTACTGTTGGATGTACCGCTGATTTGGATCGCCGCGCTTGCCGCGTTCGTTCTTCGCTTCGACCTGCGGTTTTCCGCGTACCGCACCGAATTCTATTTTTTCATCATCGCCGCAACCATTGCGAAACCGACGATCTTTTTCGCCGCGCGCGTGTACACCCGTTACTGGCCGTATGCCTCTGTGGCCGACATGGTGCGGCTCGTTGTCGCCACGACCGTGGCATCCGCCGTCGTGGCGATCGCCCTCGTCCTTGGGCTTGGGTCTGGTGCCATCCCTTCATTCTCCCGATCGGTTCTCTTCATCGATTGGTTGGTCACGACGGTTCTGATTTGCGGCCTGCGGCTCTCCGCGCGCCTCCTGTCGGAGTCGCAGCGTCGAGGCACACCGGCCAAGGGCCCGCGCAAACGCGTACTGATCGCTGGCGCAGGTGAAGCGGGCGTGATCGTTGCTCGCGATCTGCTCAGGAATCCGCAGCTCGGACTGCAGGCCGTCGGTTTTCTCGATGATGCGCCGGCAAAGATCGGCAAGTGGATCGCCGGACTTCCGGTGCTGGGGTCGTTGGATGCGCTCCCGGCGGCCGCCGCCGCGCACGATATCAACGAGGTCGTCATCGCGATGCCGACGGCCCCGGGCAAAGTCATTCGGAATCTCGCCGATCAGTGCCGGACGTTATCGATCGCGTCCAAGGTCATCCCCGGCGTGTTCGAGATGGTCGGTGGCCAGGTCACGGTGCGGCGTCTCCGAGAGGTGCAGATCGCAGATTTGCTGCGGCGCAGCCACGCGCGGCCTGCGTTCAGCGCGTATCGATACATCACCGACCGTGCCGTTCTGGTCACGGGCGCAGGCGGCTCGATCGGCCGCGAGATCTGCCGGCAGGTCGCGCACCTCAAGCCCAAGACGCTGATCCTGCTCGGGCACGGGGAGAACAGCCTCTTCGATGCGCACGAGAGCATTCAGCGTGAATACCCTGGGATTCGCGCGGTCGCGGTCATCGCCGACGTGCGCAACGAGGGACGCCTGCAACGAGTGTTCAGCCGCGTGGGACCCGAGGTGGTCTTCCACGCGGCGGCCCACAAGCACGTGCCGCTGATGGAAGAGAACCCGGAAGAGGCGCTGGCGAACAACGCCGTCGGTTCGCGGAACGTCGTGCGGGCGGCTCTTGCGGCCGGTACAGAGCGCCTGGTCTTCATTTCCACCGACAAGGCGGCCGCACCGGTCAGCGTCATGGGGGCGGCGAAGAGACTCGCCGAAGAGATCGTACGGCAGTCGGCGTTGCGGTTCGACCGGTCCTTCATGGTGGTCCGCTTTGGCAACGTCCTCGGCAGCCGTGGAAGTGCTGTGCCGATTTTCCAGAGCCAGATCGAGCGCGGCGGACCTATCACGATCACCCATCCAGACATGAAGCGTTACTTCATGACGATCCCGGAAGCGGCGCATCTCGTGCTGGAAGCAGGGGCCCTTGGACGCGGGGGTGAGTTGTTCGTCCTTCGCATGGGCGAGCCGCTCGCGATTGTCGATCTCGCACGCGACATGATTCGTCTTTCAGGCGCGGATACGGACGTGCCGATCGTCTTCACCGGTGTCCGGCCGGGCGAGAAGATCAACGAAATCCTCTGGGAGGAAGGCGCCCTCGTGGAGCCGACGGAACATCCCGACATCGTGTGTGTGCGTGAGCGCGGATTGGCAGACGACGTCGACTGGGCGGCGGCGGCAGAGCACCTCGCGTCCGTCGCGACCAATGGAAGCCGTGACGATCTCGTGGCCGAGCTCCGCCGGTACCTGCCGACCTTCGGGCACGTCCAGCGGGGACCCGTCGCACCCGTGTAACCGACTCAGTGAGGAGACAGGATTAATGGATTGGAGTGACCTGACAGTGCTCATCACCGGCGGCACCGGCTCCTTCGGCCACAAATTCACGGAGGTCGTCCTCCGGGAATTCGCGCCCAAGAAGCTCATCGTTTTCAGCCGTGACGAGCTCAAGCAGCACGAGATGCGGCAGCTGTGGGACGACCGTCCCAACGATTCGCGCATCCGCTATTTCGTCGGTGACATCCGCGATCGCGACCGCTTGTATCGCGCGATGAAGGGCGTCGATATCGTCGTGCACGCGGCGGCGTTGAAGCAGGTGCCCGCATGTGAATACAACCCGTTCGAGGCGGTCCAAACGAACGTTCATGGTGCCCAGAACATCATCGACGCAGCCATCGACACAGGAGTCAAGCGCGTCGTTGCGCTCAGCAGCGACAAAGCAGTGAACCCGGTGAATCTGTACGGCGCAACCAAACTTGTTGCGGAGAGGCTCTTCATTCAGGGCAACGCCTACGCCGGTGACGGGGGGACGAGGTTTGCGTGCGTGCGGTATGGCAACGTCGTCGGGAGCCGGGGATCCGTCATTCCACTTTTCCGGACGCAGCGCCAGTCCGGCGGCGTGACGGTGACCGACGAGCGTATGACGCGGTTCTGGCTCACGCTGGATCAAGCGGTGCGCTTTGTCCTGCGGGCGATCGAGCAGATGGCCGGCGGCGAAGTATTCGTTCCGAAGATCCCGAGCATGCGGATCATGGACCTCGTGCGCGCAATGGCGCCGGACTGCACGGTGAGTTTCACCGGAATCCGTCCCGGCGAGAAGGTGCACGAGGCGTTACTCTCGGATCACGAGGCGGCCCACACGCTCGAGTTCGACGACATGTATGTGATTCAGCCCGAATTCGGGTGGTGGTCACTGGGTCATTGGAAGCACGGGAAGCCGCTCCAGGACGGCTTCAGGTATACGAGCGACGCGAACACCGCGTGGCTGTCGCCGAGCGACCTGTGCCGCATGGCAGACGTCGCAGTGCCTGTCTGACATGGCAAAGCTTGCCGTCGACGGCGGCTCGCCGGTCCGCAAGACGCTGCTGCCGTACGGCCGCCAATCAATCGACGATGACGATATCCGCGCTGTCGTCGACGTGCTGCGATCCGATTGGATCACGACTGGGCCGAAGGTCGCCGAATTCGAGCGAGCGCTGGCGGATTACACCGGGGCCAGATTTGGCGTCGCGTACAGCTCAGGAACGGCAGCGCTGCACGGGGCGACGTTTGCCGCTGGCCTTGGACCTGGCGATGAGGTCATCACCTCGCCGTTGACGTTCGTGGCCAGCGCCAATTGTGCTCTGTATGTCGGTGCGACCCCGGTCTTCGCCGACGTCCGTGATGACACGCTGACGATCGACGCCGCGCGGGTCGCCGAGCGCATCACCACGCGCACACGCGCGATCATTCCAGTGGACTTCGCCGGCCAGCCTGCCGACCTCGACGAGATCACGGCTCTGGCAGCACGACACGGCGCCGTCGTCATCGAGGATGCCGCACATTCCCTTGGCGCGACCTATCGAAGCCGCCGCGTGGGAACGCTGGCGTCCATGACCGTGTTCAGCACGCACCCGGTGAAGCACATCACCACCGGCGAGGGAGGCGTTGTCACGACAGACGACGAACGTCTCGCGGAGAGGCTCCGGCGGTTTCGCAACCATGGCATCACGAGCGACGCGCGCGCGCGGCAGGAGGCTGGATCGTGGTTCTACGAGATGGTGGACCTCGGCTACAACTACCGGCTGAGCGATATGCAGTGCGCGTTGGGCATTTCGCAGCTGCGCAAGCTCGATGGCTGGCTCGCGCGGCGCCGGGAAATCGCTTCGCGCTACACGGACGCCTTGTCTACGTTGGCGGGCATCGTCACGCCCGTGGTCCGGAATGACCGCACCTCGGCCTGGCATCTCTATGTTGTTCGCGTGCGGCGGGAGGTGAATGGTATCAGTCGCGACGAGGTGTTCCGTGCGCTGAGGGCCGAGAACATCGGGGTGAATGTGCACTACATCCCGGTGACGTGGCACCCGTATTACCGCGCCCGGGGTCACCATCCAGGCGAGTGCGCAGTTGCGGACGCGGCGTACTCGGAGCTGATCAGCCTTCCGATATTTCCGGCCATGACGGACGGCGATGTCGAGGACGTTCTCACCGCGGTCCGCAAAGTCGTTGACCGCTATGTGCGTGCGTAATACGCCGCGCGTCGTGATCGTCGGATGCGGTTCGATAGGACGACGCCATGCGCGCAACCTGTCGGCCGCCGGGGTGCGCGAGATCCTCGTCGTTGACTCCAGCCGGGCGGCGGCCGAGGCCACGGCGGCTGAATGCGGAGCGCACGTCACGGGGAGCCTTGGCGAGGCGCTCGACCGCGGTGCCCGAGTCTGTTTCATCTGCACACCGAGCGATCTGCATATACGCGACGCCGTTCTCGCTGCATCCCGCGGCGCCGATCTCTTCATTGAGAAGCCGCTTTCGCATTCACTGGAGGGCGTCGACGCTCTGACGCAGGAGGCGCAGCGGCGCCGGCTCATCACGATGGTCGGGTGCAACATGCGGTTTCACCCGGGACCACAGACGGTGAGGCGGCTGCTCGACGAAGGAGCGATCGGCGCGGTACTGTCCGCGCGAATCCACGCCGGCTCGTACCTGCCGCGGTGGCGTCCTGCGCAGGATTACCGCAGCAGCTACAGCGCATCGGTCGCTCACGGCGGTGCGATTCTCGATTGCATCCACGAGATCGATCTCGCGCTGTGGTACTTCGGAGCCGGCCGACTGCACAGCGCCGCGGCCCTGAGTGCGGCCGCGATCGGCCTCGAGACCGACGGGCTGGCAGAATTGCTCGTGCATCACACCAGCGGCGTGTTGACGAGCATTCACCTCAACTTCATTCAGCGCGATTACTCGCGCTCCTGCCTCGTCATCGGAACCGAGGGGACGATCGAGTGGGTTTTCCGCGACCGCCAAGTGCGCGTGTTTGGTGCCGACGGTTCGCCGAAGGGGTGCATTGCCGAGCCCGAGGGCTGGGACATGAACGCCATGTACGTCTCTGAGTTGAATCATTTCCTTGACGCGGTCGATCGTCGCGAGCCGGCGATGAATTCCATTCCCAGCGCCATCGGAACGCTGCGGCTTGCGCTGGACGCGCGGTCCCGGGCAAGCGAGGTGTCAGCCTGATCGGTGCAATCATCCAGGCGCGGATGGGATCCAGCCGGCTCCCGGGCAAAGTGCTGGCGGACCTTGGTGGCAAACCCATGCTGTCGTACGTCGTCGGCCGAGCACGCGCCGCGCGCCGTCTCGACACGCTCATCGTCGCGACCAGCACCGCCGACGCCGACGATGCGATTGCTGCCTGGTGCGCGTCGGCGGAGGTTCCGTGCTTCCGTGGGGACGAGAACGACGTGCTGGCCAGGTATCATGCGGCGGCGGAGGCGCACGGACTGGACGTGATCGTCCGTCTTACTGCCGATTGCCCGCTGCTCGATCCAGGCGTCATCGATCACATCGTGGAGGAGTACCTCTCAGGCGAGTTCGATTACGTCTCGAACACGATCTCGCCGACATATCCGGACGGGCTCGACACGGAAGTGGTGCGGCGATCCGCGCTGGATCGTGCGTGGCGCGAGGCAACGCTGCCATCGGAGCGCGAGCATGTCACGCCGTATATCTGGAAGCGCCCCGAAACATTCCGGCTCAGGAACGTGGCGCGCACCCCTGACCTCTCTCACCTTCGATGGACGGTGGACGAGCCACAGGATCTCGAGTTCGTGCGACGGATCTATTCGCATTTCGGTTTCTCGCCGGCCTTCAGCGCCGAGGAGGTTCTTGCCTTGCTTGGTCGCGAGCCCTCGGCGTCCGACATCAACGCGGGGTTCCAGCGGAACGAGGGGTACGAGCGTTCGCGTCAATCGGATCCGCGAGGGCCGCAGGTGGAACTCGAGTGATGGCGACAGGCGAGAGGACCGCAGGCGGGCGCGGCGTCGAATTGTACCGGTACGCCAAAACGCGTATTCCAGGCGGCACGCAGCTTCTGTCAAAGCGGCCAGAGATGTTTCTGCCCGACCGGTGGCCGAGCTACTACGACCGCGCGCGCGGCGCCGAAGTCTGGGACCTGGACGGGCGCCGCTACGTCGACATGAGCTACAACGGTATCGGCGCCTGCGTGCTCGGCGCGGCCGATCCGGACGTGAATGCGGCCGTCAAGGACGCGATCGATCGCGGATCGATGTCGACGCTGAATGCGCCGGAGGAGGTCGCGCTCGCGGATCTGTTGTGCGAGCTGCACCCGTGGGCCGACATGGTCCGTTACACCCGGAGCGGCGGCGAGGCCATGGCGGTCGCCGTGCGCATCGCCCGCGCGGCGACGCGCCGCGACCGAATTGCGTTCTGCGGATATCACGGCTGGAGCGACTGGTATCTCGCCGCGAACCTCTCTGAGGAGCGCGCGCTCGATGGGCATCTTCTGCCGGGCCTCGACCCCGCCGGCGTGCCCCGAGGTCTGACCGGGACTGCGCTGCCGTTCCAGTACAACCAGATCACCGAGCTCGAAGAGATCGTAGCCGCCCACCGGGGAGACATTGCCGCGATCGTCATGGAACCGCTTCGCGACCGGAATCCGGCGACTGGCTTTCTCGAAGCCGTGCGGCGCATCGCGGACAACACAGGCGCCGTGCTCGTCTTCGATGAAATCACGTCGGGGTTCCGCATCAATACGGGCGGCGCGCACATGACGTTCGGTGTGCCGCCGGACATCGCAGTGTTTGCGAAGGCGATGAGCAACGGTTACCCGATGGGCGCCGTGATTGGACGAGGCGCGGTCATGCAGGCGGCGCAGTCAACGTTCATCAGCAGCACGTCATGGACCGAGCGCATCGGACCTACGGCAGCCCTCGCCACGATTCGCAAGTTCGCACAGCACGACGTCGCCGCGCACCTGTGCCGGCTCGGAGCGAAGGTCCAGGAGGGATGGGCGGCGGCCGCGAAGAAGGCCGGAATCGCTATCCACGTTGGCGGGATGCTCCCGTTGAGTCACTTTGCGTTCGAGACGCCCGAACCGCTGGTGGCACAGACGGTGTTCACCGGCCTGATGCTGCAGCGCGGGTTCCTTGCAGGGAAAGCATTCTATGCGACCTACGCCCACACCGATGAGCACATCGACGCGTACATTGCGGCCGTTGCCGACGTGTTCGGCATCATCGTGGATAAGACGGTGCGCGGCGTGCTCCACGAGGCACTGGACGGTCCGGTCGCGCATACTGGTTTCCGTCGCCTGACGTAGTGCACTTACTCGTGAGAATCGACGCCAACGCGGCAATCGGCAGCGGACATGCGATGCGCTGCCTCGCACTCGCCGAGGCGTGGCGCGAGCAGGGCGGGCACGCGCGATTTGCGGCGGCGGATCTGCATTCGGGTGTCGAAGAACGAATTGCCGGGAGCGGGTTCGACATCGACCGGCTACCTGCCGCGTATCCCGACCCGCGAGACGCGGACGCCCTGTGCCGGACTGCGGCGATGATCAGCGGCGACGGATGGATTGTGGCGGACGGCTATCGATTCGACGGCAGCTATCATGCGGCGGTGCGCCGTTCGGGCTGGCCGCTGCTCGTCATCGACGATTATGCGCACTTGCCGTATTACGACACGGACGTCCTGCTGAACCAGAACATCGGCGCCGAGCGCCTGCCGTATGCGGGCCCGGCGCGAATGACGCGTCTCCTCGGGACAAGGTTTGCCCTGCTTCGCCCGGAGTTCACGACTCGCGAGCGGCAACCCGACGAGACCCGCGTCAACGCCACGCGCCTGCTGATCACGATGGGCGGCGGCGACCCGGACAACGTCACAGCAACCGTACTTGCGGCCGTCCTGGCGATGCTGTCTCGCCCGTCGCACGTTCGCGTTGTCGTCGGGCCCAGCAATCCGCACGCACTCGAGCTGCGGCGGCTCGCGACGAAGGCGCTTGACGTGCAGGTCGTCGAAGATCCGGCGGATATGCCCGGCGTCTTTGATTGGGCTGATCTGGCGATCACGGCGGCTGGAAGCACCTGCTGGGAACTGGCATATCTGGGCGTGCCGATGATCACGGTGGTCACCGCGGACAATCAACGGGGCATCGCCACGGGTCTCGCGGAGCTCGGCGCCAGCATCAATCTCGGATGGCACGCCGAGGTCAAACGCGATGCGGTCGCGGACTCGGTGCACGCGCTTCAGCGAGACGCGCCTCGGCGAATGCGAATGGCTGCCGCCGGTCGGCGTCTCGTCGACGGTGGCGGCGCTGCGCGGGTCGTCGCGGCGTTGACGGCCTCACGCTGATGCGCATCCTGCTGCTCGTCAACAACTGGCTTGGCTGGCAGGTGACCGAATGGCTGCGGCTCGATGGGGCGGAGGTGGCGGCCCTCGTTCTGCACCCGGAGCATCGCCGCAAATTCGGCGATGAAATCGAACGCGCGGCGGCTCTTCCGGCAGACCGGATCGTCGGCGCCGACCGGCTGCACGAGCGTGAGACTTTGGATCGCATTGCCGCGCTTGGCGCGGATATCGCGCTGTCTGTCCTCTTTGGCTATATCTTGAAGGCTCCATTTCTTGAGCTGTTTCCGAGCGGCGTGATCAACCTGCACCCTGCGTACCTGCCATTCAACCGCGGGGCGCACCCGGATGTCTGGAGTATCGTCGAGGGCACGCCGGCGGGCGTGACGATTCATCGAGTGGACGTCGGCGTCGATACCGGCGAGGTCCTCGCCCAGCGGGAGGTGCCCGTCCGCACCAGCGACACCGGCGAGACTCTCTATCGGCGTCTCGAGCGCGAGGGCCTCGATCTCTTCACGCAGACGTGGCCGCGGATCGCGGCCGGCGCCGTCGAAGGCCAGCCGCAGCGCGACGGCGGCACGTATCACCGGACACGGGACGTTGACGCCATCGACGAGATCGATCTGGATCGGGAGTACACGGCGCGTCACCTGTTGAACGTTCTGCGGGCGCGAACGTTCCCACCATACCCGGGCGCGTATTTTCGCGACGGCGACCGGCGGGTGTATGTGCGCCTGCAGCTGATTCCGGAAAACGATGGGGAGGCGTCCGCGTGAGCGCGTTGGATCCGGTCATTGAGATCGCAGGGCGGCGGATCGGGAGCGGGTACCCCTACGTGATCGCCGAAATGTCGGCCAACCACGCGCATGACTTGTCCCGGGCGTGCGCGATCGTCCGGGCCGCAAAGGACGCCGGCGCCGATGCGATCAAGCTGCAGACCTACACGCCGGACACGATGACGATCGACAGCCCGGCCGCGCCGTTTGTGATTCAGGGCACGCCCTGGCACGGCCGGCGGTTATACGAGCTGTACGGTGATGCGCACACGCCATGGGAATGGCACGAACCGCTCAGGCGTGAAGCGGAGAAGGTCGGGCTCCACTTTTTCTCCACGCCGTTTGACACGACGGCCGTTGATTTCCTCGAAAGGCTCGGCGTCCCGGCGTACAAGATTGCATCGTTCGAGCTGGTCGACATCCCGCTGCTACGGCGCGTGGGCCGCACCGGAAAGCCGGTGATTCTGTCGACCGGCATGGGGACGCTCGATGAAATCGCAGAGGGCGTGTCGGTGCTCCGGAGCGGCGGATGTGATGCGCTCGCCCTGCTGAAGTGCACGAGCGCGTATCCCGCGGCTCCCGACGAAATGCACCTCGCGACGATTGCGGACATGAGGAGCAGATTCGGCGTTCCCGTTGGCGTGTCGGACCATACGATGGACATCGCGGTCCCGGTGTCGGCCGTCGCCTGTGGGGCCTGCATTGTCGAGAAGCATCTGACGATCTCGCGATCGGAGCCCGGGCCTGACAGCGCGTTCTCGCTCGAGCCGGACGAGTTCAAGGCGATGGTCGACGCGGTTCGTGCCGCCGCGCGAGCGCTCGGTTCGGTGCACTACGGTCCCACCGCGCGGGAAGAGGGGAGTCTCGTCTTTCGGCGGTCGCTGTTCGTCGTGCGCGACGTCGCGCGTGGCGAAGCGTTCACCGCGGACAACGTCCGGTGTATCCGTCCTGGATTTGGACTGCACTCGCGTCACCTCGAAGAGGTGATCGGGTGCCGCGCCGCCTGCGATATTCCTGCGGGCAGCCCGCTCGGGTGGGCGCATGTGGATCGTTCCGTCGCGCATGCAGGATAGCCATGTCGATTGATTCACAGGGATGACTATGACCGAGCTCAGACGATGCACGCGCTGCACGATTCCGGAGACCCACGAGACGATCGAGTTCGACGCCGAAGGCGTCTGCAACATCTGCAGGCAGCAGGAATACAAGAAGGGGCAGATCGACTGGGTGGAACGGAAGCGCGAGCTCGATGAGGTCATCGAGCGGTATCGCGGCACGTACTCGCACGACTGCATCATTCCCTTCAGCGGAGGGAAGGACAGCACCTTCACGCTGTGGTACCTGATGAAGGAGTACAAGCTGAAGCCGCTGGTCGTGCAGTTCGATCACGGGTTCCTTCGTCCGCGCACGGTCGAAAACAATATCCGCACGTTGAAGATCCTCGGGGTGGACTTCCTCAGCTTCCGGCCGAATTGGAATGTCGTCAAGAAGCTGATGCTCGAGGCGCTCAAGCGAAAGGGCGACTTCTGCTGGCATTGCCATACCGGCATCTTCGCCTATCCAATGCAGCTGGCGGTGAAGCTCAACATCCCGTTGCTGATCTGGGGCGAGCCGAGCGCCGAGTACACGAGTTACTACGGCTACGACGAAAAGGAAGAAGTCGACGAGCGGCGATTCAACCGGTTCATCAACCTGGGCATCAGCGCCGACGACATGGAAGGCATGATCGAGGGCGTCGAGCCGCGAGACCTCGATCCGTTCCGCTACCCGCCGCTCAAGGATCTGCGTCGTATCGGCGCGAGATCCATTTGTCTCGGAAGTTACATCCCCTGGGATGTGAAGGCGCAGGTCTCGCTGATTGAGCGCGAGCTCGGATGGCAGGGTGATCAGGTCGAGGGGGTGCCTGGCGCGTATCCGTACGACAAGATCGAGTGCTTCATGCAGGGCGTTCGGGACTACCTGAAGTTTCTCAAGCGCGGCTACGGCCGCACTGCTCATTTGACGAGTATCGACATTCGCAACGACCGTCTCGATCGCGATGCCGCGATGCACCTGGTCGCCGAGCACGACGGCCGCCGCCCTGCGAGCCTCGACCTCTTTCTCGAGTACGTCGGACTCACGGAACAGCAACTGCTCGACCTTGCACGGGAGCACGTCGTAAGCCCGTGGGTTCCGGACCCGGCATCGATGCGGGCTGGCGCGCCGCTTCCGGACATGCCGCAGTGGGATCCGACGACCAGCTTCGTATCGGTCGAGTCCCTGCGGACGCCTATAGTCTCGACTCGATGATCGCGATCGTCGACTACGGAGCAGGCAACCTCCACTCGGTTCGGCACGCGCTGGAAACGGTCGGCGGGGACGTGATGCTGGCGCGACGGCCCGAGGATCTACGCGCGGCCGAACGGATTGTGCTGCCCGGTGTCGGCGCCTTCGGTGAATGTGTGGCCAATCTGCGCGCCTCCGGCCTGACCGAGGCGCTGCACGAAGAGGTCTTCGAGCGAGGAAAACCGCTGCTCGGCATCTGCCTCGGCTTGCAGGTGCTCGCGCGCGACAGCGAAGAGGGCGGCCCGCACGAGGGCTTCGGATGGATTCCGGGCCGCGTCAAGCTGCTCGATGCGGCCACCGCTGGAATGAAGGTTCCGCACGTCGGCTGGAACGAAGTCGTCAGCGCGCGCAAGAGCGGGATGTTCAGGGGCCTGCGGCCCGGCGCCAGCTTCTATTTCGTGCACAGCTATCACTTCGTACCCGATGATCCGTCGTTGCTCGCGGCGACGAGCGATTACGGAGGATCCATTACCGCGGCGATCGAGCAGGGGAATCTGTTCGCGACACAATTCCATCCGGAGAAGAGTCAGCAGAACGGCCTCCGGCTGCTCGAGAATTTCCTGAGCTGGAATCCATGATGCTGAAGGTGCGCATCATCCCGAAGCTGCTGCTGCGCGCGGGACGCAACGTCAAGGGTGTGCAGTTCGAGCAGCTCCGCGACACCGGCCACCCGGTGACCAACGCGCGCATTTACGACGCCCAGGGCGCCGATGAGCTGATCTTCCTCGACATCACGGCCAGTGCCGAGGGGCGGGACATCCTGTGCGATTTGATCAGCCGCGCCGCGACCGAGGTGTTCATGCCGTTCTGCGTCGGCGGCGGCGTGCGGAGCGTTCAGGACTTCAGGAAGCTCTTGCTGGCGGGTGCAGACAAGATCGCGGTGAACACCGCCGCGGTTGACAATCCACAGCTCCTCACGGATGCCGCACGGCTGTTTGGCGTTCAGTGCGTGGTGGCGTCCATCGATTTCCGGCACCAGGATGGCGGCGCCTCCGTGTATACGCACGGAGGACGGGTCCCAACGGGCCGGACGGTCCTCGATCATGTGCGCCGCTGCGTCGATGCAGGCGCAGGAGAAATCCTGCTCACGTCGATCGACCGCGACGGAACGATGAGCGGCTATGACGTCGACATGACGCGCCGGGTTGCCGATGCGGTGCCGGTGCCGGTGATTGCATCCGGAGGGGCCGGCACTCTGCAGCACCTTGTCGACGCTGTTCGCGACGGAGCCGCATCCGCGGTGGCCGTCGGGAGTCTGTTTCACTTTACCGATCAGAGTCCGATCAAGGCACGGGCGTTCATGCGCGTTGCCGGCGTGGACGTCCGGTCGGAGGCCGCATGACACTTGCAACCGGCGAGCGTGTCTACCTCCGGGAAGTGCGGCCTTCTGACGTGACGGACACGTACTACCGATGGATGAACACGCCGGAGATCACGCAATACCTCGAGAGCAGGTTCCGGCCGCTCTCGATCGAAGCCCTCCGTGAGTACGTCGCCGGCCGCGCCGCGGACTCCAGCAGCGTATTCCTCGCGATTGCCCTGCGCGATGCCGATCGCCATATCGGGAACATCAAGATCGGCTCCATCGACTGGATCCATCGCGTCGCCGACGTGGGTCTGCTGATTGGCGAGAAGGACTGCTGGGGCAAGGGCTACGCAACCGAGGCCATTCAGCTCGTCACCAAGTACGCCTTCGGAGTGCTGAACCTGCGCAGGCTGACGGCGGGCGCCTATGAACCGAATATCGGCTCGATTCGGGCGTTCGAGCGGGCGGGGTACTCGCGTGAGGGGACCCGGCGTCACCACTACTTCTACGAAGGCCGGTATGTCGACGGCGTGCTCCTGGGCATCGTCCGGCAGGACAGCGAAAACGCCTGATGCGCGTCGTCGCCTCCGTCGAAAGCCGCATGGGTTCATCGCGGCTTCCTGGAAAGAACGCCCGGCCGATTCTCGGCGCGCCGATGCTCGCGCGGCTGCTCCAGCGGCTGAAGGCCTGCTCGGAAGTGGACGTCGTGTGCCTCGCGACGACGGAAGAGGAAGCCGACGACCGTCTCATCGAGATTGCGAGCGGGGAGAACGTCGCCGCGTACCGCGGTTCGACTGATGACGTCATGGCCCGCGTGCTGGGCGCGGCGAACAGCGTCGATGCCGACGTCATCGTGGAGGTCACCGGCGACTGTCCCCTCAGCGATCCCGGGATCATTGACGCCGTCGTTCGTCGATACAAGCAGGGCGGGTACGACTACGTGGCGAATATTCTCGATGAGCTCACGTTTCCGGCCGGCTTCGACGTCCAGGTGTTTTCGAGAGATCTCCTCGCCGACGCGTCGCGGATCACATCCGATCCGCGGGATCGCGAAGACGTCACACGTTATTTCTACCGGACCGCCGGCAGGTACAGGCTGCTGAATTTGCGGGCGCCCCGGGAGCTCGATCGACCGCATTACTGGTTGTGCGTCGATTACCCTGAGGATTTCGAAGTGATCTCCACGGTGTACGGAGAGCTATACCCGCGCGATCCGCTGTTCCCGGCGCGGAAAATCATCGACTTTCTCGACCACCGTCCGGACCTCGTGAAACGGAACACCTCGCGAGCAGGCCTGTTCTCGTGTCCGGAGTCCCTTGGTGGCGCTGTCCACGAGACGTTGTCGCTCGCAGACATCGAAATGGCGGTCTGACGAGGCGTGCGCACGGTCATCGTCGGATGCGGCCAGATCGCCGGCGGCTACAACGAGCAGTCAGAGTCGGAAATCCTGACGCACGTGTTGGCGTGGCGCAGTCTCGGGGTGGACATCGTGGGATGCTGCGACATCCGGCCGGAGCAGGCCGAGGCGTTTGCGAGCCGGTGGGGCATTCCACAATGGAGAACAGAACTGTCACTGCTGCTCGCTGACACGCGCCCTGACATCGTAAGCCTTTGCACGCCAGCGGCCGCACAGCAGGCATCGGTGGCGGCGCTCGTTGCATCGCCGTCGGTCAAGGCCGCTCTGGTCGAGAAGCCGCTTGGCGCCTCCGCGCGCGACGCCGAAGCGGTGGCCCGGATGCTCGTCCAGTGGGCGAGGCCGGCGATCGTCAACTACTACCGCGCGTTCGATCCTGCCTACCAGCAGCTTGCGTACGAGGCGCATGCCGGGACAATGGGCGCCCTGCGTCGCGTGGTGGCGTGCTATTACGGCGCGGCCAGGACCAACGCATCGCATCTTCTCGAGCGCGTCCTGGCGACGGCCGGGCCGTCAGGTGAGGCGTTCCGTGTCGGCGCGCGAGGGGAATCGCCGATGTTCATCGTGCCGTTCGCCGGCGGCGAGGCGGTGTTCGTGCCGGTGCGCGACACGGACTACGCTCCTCTCGAGATGGACTTCCTCTTCGAGCGTGGACGACATCGGATGATCGACTCCGAGCAGCGTGCCGAGCGGTACGAGGCCGTTCCCGATCCCAATTTCCCAGGATTCGTGACGCTCGGACCCGGTGTGCCTGCACTGGCGCCGACATTCCGAGCCTTCCGCAGGCCGTTCGAAGCCCTGGCACGCGCGGCGTGCGGCGCTCCGCTGGAAGTCGACACTATTGGAGCGGGTGTGCAGGTCACCCGCATTCTCGACGCGGTCTCGAACTAGATGACAACAATCGCTTCGCAGGAGCTGGCGATCTTCGGCGGTTCACCGGCAGTGCGGACGCCGGTGCCGGACTACTGCTCGCTCGGCGTTGAGGAAGTCGAAGCCGCGCGGGCGGTCGCGGCCACGGGCCGTTTGAGCGCGTACTTCGGGTCATGGGGAGAGAACTTCTTCGGTGGCCCCGCCGTGCAGGCGCTCGAAAAGGCGTGGGCGGCGCGCTTTTCCGCGACGCACGCGGTGAGCATGAACAGCGCGACCAGCGGGCTCATCGCCGCGGTCGGCGCGTGCGGCGTCGGCCCTGGCGACGAGGTCGTTGTGTCGCCGTTCACGATGTCCGCGTCCGCGACCTGCGTGCGCGTCTTTGGCGCCACCCCGGTATTCGCCGACGTGCAGCCGGACACGTTCAACCTTGATCCCGCGTCGGTCGGCGCGTGCATCACCGATCGCACACGCGCGATCGTGGTTGTCGACCTTGCCGGCCAGGCCGCCGACATGGACGAGATCATGAGGATTGCCCGACAGCGAGGCGTTCGCGTCATCGAAGATGCATCGCAGGCCCCGGGCGCTACGTACAAAGGTCGGTGGGCCGGGACGCTCGCCGATATCGGCGTGTTCAGCTTGAACTGCCACAAGACAATCCAGTGCGGCGAAGGCGGCATCTGTTGCACGGATGACGATGATCTCGCGACGCGGCTGCAGCTGATTCGGAATCACGGGGAAGCGGTCGTCGAGGAGATGGGATATACGAACCGCCCTGAGACGATTGTCGGTTTCAACTTCCGGATGGGTGAGATCGAGGCCGCCATCGCCTTCGAGCAGCTCAAGAAGCTCGACGCGCTCACTCGACCCCGCCAGGCCATGGCGGCGGCGCTCGACGCGCGTCTCGGACCGCTGCCGGGGCTGATCGTGCCGGCCGTGCGGCCAGATCGCACGCACGTGTACTACGTCCACATGCTGCGGATCGACGAGCACGTCGCCGGCGTTTCACGCCGGCAGGTCGTGCGGGCCTTGGCCGCGGAGGGCGTCACCTGTTTCGAAGGGTATTGCAAGCCGTTGTACCTGCAGCCGTTATATCAGGCCGACTGGCCCGGCAAGGGCACGCGGACGTATGCCGCCGGATTGTGTCCCGTCGCGGAGCAGTTGTACGAGCGCGAGCTGTTCTTTCACGGTTACCTGTACGAAAGCCTGCGTGACCCGTGGCTCGATCAGATCTGTCTCGCGTTCGAGAAAGTGTGGGCGCACCGCTCTCAACTTGCCGCATTGGATGACGATGGCTCGCGTGCGGTTCGCCGCGCGTGATCCCGGCGGCGCCAATGTGCTGGCGGCGCTGGCGATCGACGGCGGCATCCTGGCAGGAGTGAGCGCCGACGCGTGGGTCATGCCGAAAGCGTCGCGTCTGGCGAACGCTATCGTGTCGCCCGTCCGCGAATTCACCGAACCGCCGACGCGAGTCCTTCTGGAACGGGAATGGCAGTCTGATGCGGCGGACGTGCTG
>Ga0209515_10001208_pt1 | contig 44372 bp, 37 predicted proteins | sample Subgroupgradi54m_FD_187454 | JGI IMG/M metagenome (GOLD analysis project Ga0209515, IMG submission 187454) | Subsurface groundwater microbial communities from S. Glens Falls, New York, USA - GMW60B uncontaminated upgradient, 5.4 m (SPAdes)... ... | reverse complement strand
GGTGGGCGCTCCCGGACCGGAGGCGGACGCGGGGCAGGGAACGGATTTTTACGCCGTGCGACACCATGCCGTATCCATCACCCCTTTGCATGTCGATCTGACCCGTTATACTGCGCTGGAGCAGGTTTCGGCCTGGCTCAAGAAAATCTAGGAAACTCCTGTGCTGAACGAATTCCGGTGAGAATGGACGTCCACGGCATTGGCATGACTTCGCAGCGAACCCGTGACCGGCTCATCCAACGGCTGCGCGAGGAAGGTATCCGCGACGAACGGGTTCTCGAAGCGATGCGCAATGTACCGCGTCATCTCTTCGTCGATGAGGCGCTCGCCACGCGCGCTTACGAAGACACGGCCCTGCCCATCGGCCAGGGGCAGACTATCTCACAGCCCTATATCGTGGCACTCATGACCCAGACTCTGTTGGCCGGCGGGCGCCTGAAAAAGGTCCTCGAGGTCGGCACCGGATCCGGCTATCAGACGGCAGTGCTCGCCCAACTGGTGGATGAAATCTATTCTGTGGAACGGATCGAGCCGCTGATGAAACTGGCGCGCAAGCGGCTGCGCGAACTCGGCTGTCGCAACGTCCACATCAAGCTTTCCGATGGCAGCTGGGGATGGAAGGAACATGCCCCTTATGACGGTATTATCGTCACCGCCGCCCCCGCGGAAGTCCCGCCGGCCCTGCTCGAGCAGCTGGCACCCGGTGGCCGGCTCATCATCCCGGTCGGCGGGCCGGCCATGCAGGAATTATTGCTGGTACAACACACGGACAAAGGGCTTTCCCAGGAACGCCTCGAACTCGTCAATTTCGTTCCGCTCGTGAGAGATTCCATCTGAGAATAGCGCCTGCGCCGTTCAGCATCCATCGAATGACACCGTTAAGATGGGGAATAGCTTTCATGCTGGTGCTGCTCACCTCTTGCGGCTTTCCCCTGGCGCCCGTCAGCGAGCAGGGCGTACCGCTGCGACAGCCGGAAGCCGGATACCGAGAGGTGCTAGTGGGCGATACGCTCTACAGCATTGCCTGGGAATCCGGACGCGATTACCGCGATCTGGCCAGATGGAACCGCATCGCACCTCCGTATCTCATCAAGCCTGGACAGAAACTGCGTCTGTTCCCGCCGGCGGGTGCAAACCAGGCGAGCCGTCCGATATTGAAGTCATCGCCACCTGCGTCGAGTCAGCGTGGGGCCGCCGAAAAAGCACCGGACAAGAAAAAAATCGCGGAGGAAAAACCGCAAACGCCCGCCAAGCAACATGCGCCCGCCGGCGCGGCCAAGCAACACGACTGGTTATGGCCGACGGAAGGCGCGTTGCTGGAACGCTATTCCGCCACCGGTCCGAACAAAGGTATTGACATCGCCGGTCGTAAAGGCCAGCCGATCCTCGCGGCGGCGCCGGGACAAGTCGTGTATCAGGGTGGTGGACTTCGCGGTTACGGACAGCTTATCATCATCAAACACAACGCCGATTTTCTGAGTGCTTATGCCCACTGCGACAGGATTTACGTCAAGGAAGGGAATGTGATAAAACGGGGCCAGAAAATCGCCGACATGGGCAGCAGTGGCGCTGAGAGGGCCAAGCTGCATTTCGAAATTCGATACCGCGGTGCTCCGGTGGACCCGCAGGACTATCTTCCCAGAAAGTAAATATGCCACCACGCAAACCGCCCCGCGCCCCCGTCAAAAAGGGCAAAACCAAAGCCAAAGTCAAATCACCCGACGCGATCAAGGTATCGCCCGAAGCTGAAGACATCGAGGACGAGACCGCTGCTCCGGCCGAGGAAGCCGAAGAAGAGGCTTCTGAGGAAGCGGCTCCCAAGGCGGCTGTCGAGCACGAAGAGTCCGAGACCAGCGGACGCGAATCGGGCGACGTGTATTATTCGCATGCGGACGCCACGCGCATTTATCTTAAGGAGATAGGATTTTCGCCGCTCCTGTCCGCCGAGGAGGAGGTCTTCTTTGCGCGCAAGGCGCAGAAAGGCGATGGTAAGGCGCGCAAGCGCATGATCGAAAGCAACCTGCGTCTCGTGGTCAAAATCGCCCGCCGTTACATGAACCGCGGCCTTTCGTTGCTCGATCTCATCGAGGAAGGCAATCTCGGCCTGATTCGTGCGGTGGAAAAGTTCGACCCCGAGCGCGGCTTCCGTTTCTCCACCTACGCGACGTGGTGGATACGGCAAACCATCGAGCGCGGCATCATGAACCAGACACGCACCATTCGCCTGCCGGTGCATGTCCTCAAGGAGATCAATATCTACCAGCGCGCGGCCCGTTATCTCGCGCAGAAACTGGACCACGAGCCGTCGCCGGAAGAGGTCGCCAACCTGCTCGACAAACCGGTCGAAGACGTCAAAAGCATGCTGGGTCTCAATGAGCGTGTTGCTTCGGTCGATGCCCCGCTGGATGACGACCCCGACCGCTCACTGCTGGATGCCATTGCCGACGAGCGAACGCCCGATCCGGAGAAGGTCTTGCAGCGCGACGACCTGCAACAGCTGATCCAGCAGTGGCTGGATGAACTCAACGACAAGCAGCGCGAGGTGGTTGAGCGCCGTTTCGGGCTGAACCATCGCGAGATCTCCACGCTGGAGGAGGTCGGCGCCGACATTGGTGTGACACGCGAGCGGGTGCGACAGATCCAGGTCGAGGCCTTGAAGCGCCTGCGCGTGATCCTGGAAAAAGCCGGTTACTCAGTCGATTCCCTGTTTTAGTTCCTCGATCATGAGCAGGGCGGCGACCACCCGCCGGCCATCGCTCATCAGAAAATTATAGGTGCGGCACGCGGCGCCAGTGTCCATCACCTCGAGCCCGATACCCGCTTCCACCAGCGCCCGGGTAAGGCTCGGCGCGGGAAACCGCAGCCGTACACCCGTGCCCAGAATCACCACCTCCGGTTTCAGGGGGGGGATCATTTCAAAGTGCCCCGCCAACAGATCGGCAAAGCTGGCCGGCGGCCACTCCGTAACGACCTGATGTGGCGTGACGATCAGGCTGGTGGTATAGACTTCCTCGTTGATGGTGATGCGGCCGGGCGCGTAAGCGCGGATCAGGTTCTGCCCGATGCCGGATTCAAGATGAATTTTCATGGCAGCTGGCCGCGCGCATGTTCCATCGTTGTAGCGAAAGCCCTATAATCCATGGTTATTCAATGTCTTGGCGCCAAGCCTTTACTATACCAGCACGGCTAACAGCATGTCACAGAACGACGATTTTCCGCGCATAAAACGGCTGCCGCCCTACGTCTTCAATATCGTCAACGAGCTCAAGGCACAGGCGCGTCGCCGTGGCGATGACATCATCGACTTCGGCATGGGCAATCCCGACGGCGCCACGCCCAAGCATATCGTCGACAAACTGGTCGAGGCCGCCCAGCGCGAAGACACGCACCGCTACTCGGTCTCGCGCGGTATCCCGCGTCTGCGTCGCGCGATATGCCAATGGTATAAACGCCGCTACGACGTGGATCTCGACATGGACAGCGAGGCGATCGTCACCATCGGTTCGAAAGAAGGCCTGTCGCATCTGGCACTGGCGACCGTCGACAAGGGCGATTCGGTATTGGTTCCCAATCCCAGCTATCCGATTCATGCCTACGGCTTCGTCATCGCCGGCGCCGATATTCGCCATGTGCCGCTCGTGCCGGGTGGGGATTTTTTCGCGGAACTTGAGAAAGCCATCAAGACCGCCTGGCCCAAGCCCAAGATGCTGGTGCTGAACTTCCCGGCCAACCCCACGACGCAGTGCGTCGACCTCGGTTTCTTCGAGAAGGTAATCGCGGTGGCCAGGGAACACGGCATCTGGGTGGTGCACGATCTGGCGTATGCCGATATTGTCTTCGACGGTTACAAGGCACCGTCCATTTTGCAGGTGCCCGGAGCCAAGGACATCGCCGTGGAGTTTTTCACGCTCTCGAAAAGTTACAACATGCCCGGCTGGCGCATCGGATTCATGTGCGGGAACACCAAGCTCGTGGCGGCACTGTCGCGCATCAAGTCGTACTTCGATTACGGTATGTTTACGCCGATCCAGGTGGCGGCGATCCTCGCACTCGAAGGGCCGCAGGACTGCGTGGAGGAGATCCGATTGATCTACGAGAAACGGCGCGACGTATTGTGCAACAGTTTGTTCGCCGCCGGCTGGCTGGTCGAAAAGCCCAAGGCCACGATGTTCGTTTGGGCGCATATCCCCGAGCCATACCGCGCCATGGGCTCGCTCGAATTTTCAAAGAAATTACTCACCGATGCCAAGGTCGCGGTTTCGCCCGGCATCGGTTTTGGCGAGTTCGGCGATGAGCATGTGCGTTTCTCGCTTATCGAGAATGAACACCGTACGCGTCAGGCGGTCCGGTCTATCCGCGAGATGTTTCGGAAAGATCAGGTGCTCCCCGGCGCCCGCTTGGTGAACAATTAAACAATCACACACTCCAGATTCATATCCATGAAACCAGTCAAAATCGGCATTCTCGGTCTCGGCACCGTGGGTTGCGGCACGATCAGCGTGCTGGCACGCAACGGGCAGGAAATCGCACGCCGCGCCGGTCGCGAGATCAGCATCATTCAGGCCTCGGCGCGCGACCTGAAGAAAAAGCGGCCATGTGCTACCGACGGCATTAAACTGGTACAAGACCCGCATGAGGTGGTGTGCAATCCCGAGATCGAGGTGGTGGTTGAATTGATCGGTGGTTACGAACCGGCGCGTACGCTGGTGCTCGAGGCCATCGCCAACGGCAAACACGTGGTGACCGCGAACAAGGCGCTGATTGCCGTGCATGGCAACGAAATTTTTGCCCAGGCGCAGAAAAAGGGCGTTATGGTGGCGTTCGAAGCCGCGGTGGCCGGCGGTATTCCCATCATCAAGTCGGTGCGCGAGGGGCTCGCAGGCAATCGCATCGAGTGGATAGCCGGCATCATCAACGGCACGAGCAATTTCATTCTCACGGAGATGCGCGACAAGGGTGCGGACTTCGCCGACGCGTTGAAGGAAGCGCAACGATTGGGTTATGCCGAGGCCGATCCGACATTCGACGTGGAGGGCATCGATACTGCACACAAGCTCACGATTCTGGCGGCGATCGCCTTCGGTATTCCGCTCAAATTCAAGCAGGCCTACACCGAGGGCATTACCAGGATCACCCGCATGGACGTGCAATACGCTGAAAAACTCGGCTACCGCCTCAAGCTGCTGGGTATTGCGCGACGCGCGAACGGCGGCGTCGAACTGCGTGTGCATCCAACGCTGATTCCCGAGCGACGTCTCATCGCCAACGTGGATGGGGCGATGAACGCGGTGTTGGTCAAGGGCGATGCCGTAGGTCCGACGATGTTTTACGGCGCCGGCGCCGGCGCCGAACCGACGGCTTCGGCCGTGGTCGCCGACCTCGTGGACGTCGTGCGTACGCTGACGGTGGATCCGAACAACCGCGTGCCACATCTGGCGTTTCAGCCGGATGCGCTCGTGGATCTGCCAATTCTCCCGATCGAGGATGTCGAAACCTCGTATTACCTGCGCCTGCATGCGCTCGACAAGCCCGGCGTGCTGGCCGAGGTTACGCGCATACTCGCTGACCTTAATATCAGCATCGAGTCGATCCTGCAGAAGGAACCGCGCCCGAACGAGAAGACCGTGCCGGTCATCATTCTCACGCAGCGCGTGCGCGAGAAGAACATGAATGAGGCCATCGCCCGCATCGAGAAGCTTTCTTCCATCGAAGGCAGTGTGGCGCGTATCCGCCTCGAGCACCTTAACCCCAACTGGATTTAATCATGAATCTCGGCAGTCGCTATACCGGCCTCATCGATAAATACCGCGACCGTCTGCCGGTGTCGGACGACACCCGTATTATCAGTCTTGGCGAAGGTGCCACGCCGCTGATACGCCTCAACAACATCCCGCGCGAACTGGGCAAACAAGTAGACATCTACGTCAAGTACGAGGGCCTCAATCCGACCGGCTCATTCAAGGATCGTGGCATGACCATGGCCGTGACCAAGGCAGTGGAAGAGGGCAGTCGCGCGATCATCTGCGCTTCCACAGGCAATACCTCGGCCGCGGCCGCGGCCTATGCCGCACGCGCCGGCATTGCCTGCTTCGTGGTTATCCCTGATGGGAAAATCGCCTTGGGCAAACTGGCGCAGGCGATGATCCACGGGGCGGTAGTCATCCAGATTGAGGGAAACTTTGACGCAGGCATGGCGCTGGTGAAAAATGTTGCCAACGAAGCGCCGGTGACGATCGTGAATTCGATCAACCCATATCGTCTGCAGGGACAGAAAACGGCGGCCTTCGAGATCATCGAGGAACTGGGCAGCGCGCCGGATTACCACTGCTTACCGGTCGGCAATGCCGGCAACATCACGGCGCACTGGATGGGCTACTGCGAATACGCCGACCACGGCATCTGCAACAACCGCCCGGTTATGGTGGGCTATCAGGCCGCGGGCGCCGCGCCTTTCATTCTCGGCAAGATGGTGGACAACCCCGAGACGGTGGCTACCGCCATTCGCATCGGCCATCCGCAATCCTGGGACAAGGCTTGGCAGGTACAGAAGGAGTCGCAAGGCTGGTTCGATAAATTCAGCGACGAAAAAATTCTGGCGGCGCAAAAACTTCTGGCCCAGAAGGAAGGTGTCTTTTGTGAACCGGCTTCGGCCATTTCACTCGCCGGTGCCATGCACGACATCAAAAGCGGCAAAATACCCGAAGGCAGCCGCGTGGTCTGCACCCTGACCGGCCACGGTCTCAAGGATCCCGACACGGCCATCCAACAGAGCAGCGGACCGATGCTCAAGGTCAAGGCCGAACTGGGCGCCGTCAAACAGGCCATTCTGAACAACCTGGCTCGTTGAACTGCCGCTCTCTGTAATATTCTGACGCTATCGGTCCTGACCCCCCTTTAACCGTAGGGATTATTGCTGTTTCCCCTCTACGGTAAGCCCTGGCCGCCCGTGAAAATGGCCATTTAACGCTGTTTTTCGTCATCCCCCTCGGATTTCGGCGGGTTTACTGGTTCGGCTTAAATCCCGAGGCTGGCACGGCTATTGCTATAACTATTGGAAAGACATTGTTTACAGGTTCCCCGGCCAACCCCGGGGGTGGCAGATACATGGCCAACCGAGGCCACGAAAAGGACAGGTCGTGACAGGAAAGAGCATGGATCCGGTTCACATCGAGCATACCGCCGATACGACGCACGTGATGCTGGAGGCGGTGCTCGGCATTGTCGATGCCCGGATGCTGCATGAAAAGCTGAGCACGGTGCTGGCCTGCGCCACGCCGGTGGTGCTCGACGGCAGCCGGGTCGAACGTCTGGATACCTCCGCCATGCAGGTGTTGGCGTGTTTTTGCCGTGCGGCCCGCGAACGCGGGATGGCAATCAGTTGGCAAAGCCCGTCTTCCGGTTTGCAGCAGGCCGCACAATGGCTCGGCCTTGAATCCATTCTTGAGATGAAATCATGAACGGACCGCTTTCTTTCAGCCCGTCGGTCCTGTCGCACACAGCCTCCTGGCCGCGCTGGTGGCTGTGGGCCGTCGTGGGCATGATGGTTTCCCTGTCGTGGACGGTGCCATTCATACCCTGGTGGGCGGGGTTGGGCAGCGGTTTATGCGCCGTACTCACGCTGACGATTCTGGCGTTTTACGCCCGCAAGCAGTATGAGGAAAGGCCGCTGGAAGGAGAGGAAGTGCTCGGCGGGAACGACGCCAAGCAGGTGCTCGATCAGGTGGATGCGTTGATGTCGCCGTCCAAGGACATTGAGCAGATTCCCCAAGTCGACGAAGTGCTGCAGAACATGGCGGCGGATAACCAGCGTCGCCGTCTCGAGGACCTGATGCGCCGCTGGGTGGACGTGGCGCAGCGTTACAGCGAAGCCGCACTCGTGTTGCGCAAGGATATCTACTCGGTGATCAAGCAGACCGAGCAGGCCGCCAATACCATCGCCAGCAGTTTCGAGGCGGTGATCAACAAGGCCACGATTCAGGCGCGGCAGGCGATGGAACTGCTCGAAGGCACGCAAGGCGCGACGAGCGACGGCGTGCCCCAGTCGCTGAAAGATTTCATTCAGGTATCGGACGAACGGCTCAACAGGATGGCCGACGAGGTCGTTCGCGTGGCGGATCTGTCGGTCAACATGGTACGCGAACTTGACGGCGTCCAGACCCGTACCCAGGCCATCGACGGATTCCTCCTCGACGTGGAGAAACTCGCCGATCAAACCAGCCTGCTGGCATTGAACGCCGACATCGAAGCGGCGCGCGTCGGCGAACACGGGCGCGGTTTCTCGGTCGTGGCGACCGAAGTCCGGCGCCTCAGCAAGCGCTCGCATGAGTTCAGCGACCGGATACGCGTGCATCTCAAGGAAGTAAGAACCGGTCTGAGCAAGACCTACGGCAACATGCGCATGCTGTCAGCGGCTGATATGGAGCACGCTCTCCAGATCAAGGAGGACGTGGTTTCGCTCACACGATCGCTGGAAGACAAGAACCGCGAAGTGGCCGAAACCGTCAGCTGTATCAACGAGATCAGCAAGGAAATCGCGCAAGACGTGCGCAACGTCGTTGTTTCCCTGCAGTTCCACGATATTACCAGCCAGAAGCTGAGCGGCATGCTGGAACCGATGGATGACCTGCGCCGCTCGCTGTACCACCTGATGCAGGAAACAATCAATCTCGACAAGAGCCTGCTCAAGAACCTGCCGAACAACGAGCGCTGGTTGTCGCGAATGCGTGATGATCCCGCGCCGGACCCGGCAACAAAGCCGATGAAAAACGCTATACAGGAAACGCGCACAGTCCACCAGGCCGCGGGTAACGGGCCGACGGTGGAGTTGTTCTGAAGGAGACCGCCATGGCAACCATACTCACCGTCGACGATACCGCTTCTATGCGCCAGATGATCAGTTTCACGCTGCATAGCGTGGGGCACGAAGTCATCCAGGCCTCGGATGGACAGGAAGCACTCAAAGTCATCGAGGGGAAAAAGGTCGATCTGGTGATCGCGGACATCAACATGCCGAACATGGACGGGATTACTCTCTTGAAATCCCTGCGCGCGCTGGCGGATTACAAGTTCACGCCCATTCTCATGCTCACCACCGAATCGCAGGACGCCAAACGCCAGCAGGGAAAAGTCGCCGGCGCCACCGGATGGATCGTCAAACCCTTCAATCCGGAACAATTGTTAAATGTGGTGAAAAAGGTGCTGGGTTAAGGCGATGGCGATCGATATGCGCCAATTTCACCAGACGTTCTTCGAAGAGAGTTTCGAAGGGCTGACCGTCATGGAAGCTGAGCTGTTGCGTCTGGAAAGAACGGCGAGCGCGGACGGTCATGATACCGTCAGCGCTGACCCCGAGATTCTCAATACCATTTTTCGATCCGCCCATTCCATCAAAGGCGGCAGCAGTACTTTTGGATTCGGCGACGTCGCGGCATTTGCACATGTACTCGAATCGCGACTCGACGCTCTGCGTGATGGCCGTTCTCTGCCAGACCGGCGCGTGGTGGGCCTGTTGCTACTGGCCGTGGACTGTCTGCGCAGCCTGATCATCGCGGCCAAGACAGGAAAGCAGTCCGATCAGGGCGCCATCGAAGCGGTGCGCTTGCAGCTCGAAAGGCTGGGAAATGAAAGCGCTGCCTTGCCAGTTACGGGAAAAAACACGACACAGTCCAAGGCATCGGCGCCAACCCATTGGCGCATTCTGTTTCGGCCGAATCCGAGGATGTTTCACACGGGCAACGATCCGTTGCGCATTCTTCGCGAGCTTTCCGGATTGGGAAAAATAAAAACAACCGTCGATGTTTCAGGCTTGCCGTCATGGGAACAACTGAATCCTGAGGAGTGTTATCTCTCCTGGAATGCCGAGCTTGTTGGATCCGTCGCGCGTGAGGCGATTGCCGATGTATTCAGCTGGGTGCTGGACGATTGCTTTCTGGATATCACATCTAATACGACGCTGACACCGATGCTTTCGCAGCGCAGCGTCGCGGAGGCGGTTGCCTCTATCGATACTCATACCGACACTCTCCGCGTCAGCGTGCCCAAAGTCGACGCGCTCATCAACACCGTGGGTGAACTGGTAATCACACAAACCATGTTGAGTCAGCTGACGGCTAATTTCACATTCGACAATCTCTCCAAGCTTTTTGCCGGTCTCGAGCAGCTGGAACGCAACACCCGCGAACTGCAGGAAAGCGTCATGCGTATCCGGATGCTGCCATTGAGTTTTGCTTTCAACCGCTTACCGCGTCTCGTGCACGACATGAGTCAGAAGCTCGAAAAAAAGGTGGAGCTCATCATCAGCGGAGAACAGACGGAAATTGACAAAACCGTAATCGATCGTCTGATCGACCCGCTGTTGCACCTGGTGCGCAACAGCCTGGACCATGGCATCGAACCACCGGCGGAACGTGTTACCGCCGGCAAGTCTCAGACCGGGACCATTGAACTGAAGGCCTACCAGAAAAGCGGGAACGTGATCATTGAAATCCGCGATGATGGCCGTGGCTTGCGGCACGACAGGATTTTCGAAAAGGCCGTTGAGCAGGGCCTAATTCCGGCCGACGCGAAACTTACACCCGATGAAATCTACGAACTGATCTTTTTGCCTGGCTTTTCGACGGCAGTAACCGTAAGCGACATCTCCGGACGCGGCGTCGGCATGGATGTCGTGCGCAACAATATCCACAGCTTGGGCGGCAATGTGGAAATTGCCTCGGTGGCCGGGCAGGGGACCTGTTTCATCGTGCGTCTGCCGCTCACGCTGGCCATCCTCGATGGCCTGAGTCTGCAAGTCGGGACACATACCTATATCCTGCCGCTGGTGAGCATCGTCGAATCGGTGCGAATCGTTCCGGATCAGGTCAGCCGCCCTGCGGGTGGTGGTGAATTATACGGGCTGCGCAAGGAATACCTGCCGTTGCTGCGCCTGAGCGACCTGTTTCACGTTGTGCCACGGTCAACCGATCTCACCCAGGGATTGCTGGTGATCGTCGAGGCCGACGGCAAAAAGGCGGGCCTGTACGTGGACGATCTGCTGGGCCAGCAACAGGTCGTCATCAAAAGCCTGGAAGCTCACTACCGCAAGGTGGACGGTATATCCGCGGCTACCATACTGGGAGACGGAACCGTCGCCATGATTCTGGATGTCACCGGACTGATACGCATGGCGCATGCGGGCGCCACTCGGCCGACACCGGCGTTACATGGCCGCATACAGGATGTAGGCAGACACACCGGGAACATGGCACCGATCATTAACTGAGGAATGGATATGGAAACAGCGCGCGTTTTACAGGAGCAGGCCTTGCAGGCCAATGAAGAACAATTTCTGACCTTTCGTCTCGATGGGCAGGAATACGGCATCGCCATTCTCAAGGTCCAGGAGATCAAGGGCTGGGACAAGATGACACCGATACCCAACAGCCCGCCCTATGTAAAAGGTGTATTGAATCTGCGTGGCGTGATCGTTCCCGTGTTCGACCTGCGGCTGCGATTCGGCCTGCCGGAAACGGTGCGCGACGCCTTTACCGTGATCATCGTCGTGAACATCGGCGGACGCATGGCCGGCATCGTGGTGGACGCCGTCAGCGATGTCATCAATGTAAGCCTGGAGCAGCAATGCGCCGCGCCGGAATACGAAGGCCAGCAGAACCGTGAGTTCATCAAGGGGCTCGCTCAGGTGGAAGACAAGTTGCTCATCCTGCTGGATATCGACCGGATGGTGAATCCGGAAGCGCTGGAACAGTCCGAGGCCGTGGCATCTGTCGCGCCCGCCCTGTAAAAACCGCGAAACATCGCACAATAGGAGTCAGTCATGGAAATGTACTATGCCAAAGGCCTCAACTTGCGGATCAAGATGATCGCGGCCGCGATCCTCATGACACTAATGGTGCTGGGTGGCGGGATACTCGGCTTGCGCAGCCTAGCCCAGGTCATGGCCCCTCTCGAAGAAATGCAATTGGCCGTCAAGGACAACCCCGCGCTGACCAAAACCATTGGGCCTCAGTACGAGAAGGCACAGGCTGTCTACCAGATGTATCGTCTGATCACGATCAGCGGGTTTGTAGCAGCGCTGATCATGTCGGTTGGAATTGCGATCTATTTCATACGCACCGTTTCAGAACCACTGAACCGTCTTGTCGGTGCCATGCAGCGTGTCGCTCAGGGAGACCTGACCGTTACCCTGTTCACCGAGCGCAGGGACGAAGTCGGACAAGCAGTCGGTGCGCTCAATGTACTGGTGGACGAATTCCACGAAAGTATGCTGCAGGTCTCGCGTGCCGCCGAATCGGTGGCCAGCGGATCTCAGGAACTGAGTTCGGCGGCGGAGCAACTTTCCTCTTCCGCGCAGGAACAGGCCAGCTCGCTGGAAGAAACTGCTGCTTCGATGGAAGAGATGACCAGTACTGTGAAACAGAACGCTGACAATGCTCTCCGAGCCGACAAGGTTGCGCTCGAGGCCCGCGAGGCGGCAAATGAAGGTGTGGTGATGTCGTCCTCGGTCAGGCGGTCCATGGAAGCGATTAACACCAGTGGCACCAAGATTGCGGACATCATCAGCGTTATTGACGAGATCGCCTTTCAGACCAACCTGCTGGCGCTCAATGCCGCCGTCGAGGCGGCGCGCGCCGGCGAACAGGGACGCGGCTTCGCCGTGGTCGCCGCCGAGGTGCGTAATCTCGCCCAGCGCAGCGCTTCGGCGGCCAAGGAAATCAAAACACTAATCCAGGACAGCGTGGAAAAAGTCCAGGATGGTACGCAGCTCGTCAACGCCTCCAGCAAGACACTGGAGGGCATTGTCGAGAGCGTGAAGAACTCGGCCGAAATCATCGCCGAAATCAGTGCCTCCAGCCAGGAACAGGCCTCCGGCATTGAGCAGGTCAACCGTGCCATCATGCAGATGGACGGCGTAACCCAGTCCAATGCTGCCCAAGTCGAGGAACTTTCCGGCACCAGCCAGTCGCTGGCAGCGCAGGCGGAACAGATGATGGGCATGGTGGCACATTTCACATTGAAGGCCGAAGCGGTAAAACACTTCACCTCCAGCGCGGGGGTGGGCGAAAAGATGAAAACGGCGGCTTCGGACAGCAAGCCGGGTGGCTCATCCGTAACGGCGGAATCGGGCTTGCCCGGAAAATCAGCCAAACCCCAGAAAGTACAGTATCTCAAGCCACGGGCCGTCGCCCAGAAGGCTGGTTCAGGAGGAGGCGACTGGACGGAGTTCTAGGCCAACCCCGGTTTTCAAGTAACCCGTGACACGGCGGCAACACCCGCCGTGTCTCGAACAATACCAACAGTGGCAAAAAATGAACCATGGTAATCAGCCACAACACCTCTAATAGCATCAGATCCTTACTGGTCGACAGCCGGCTGACCATCACGGACGAGGAGTTCCGGCGGTTGCGCGAGTTTATCCACGCACACAGCGGAATAGCGCTTTCCGGACACAAGCGCGCGCTCGTGTGCTCGCGTCTCGCCAAGCGATTGCGCCACCACAATCTTCAACATTATTCCGATTACTACCGGCTTCTGACAGAGAACGATCCGGACGGGCTTGAACTGGTGGCGATGATCAATTCCATCACCACCAACAAGACCGAATTTTTCCGCGAGCCACATCACTTCCGCTTTCTGGCCGAAGAGGTATTTCCGGCGTACCGTAACAACCCGAATCGCGAGCGGCCGATACGCCTGTGGAGCGCCGCGGCGTCGACCGGAGAAGAGGCCTATTCACTTGCCATGACCGCCCTGGAAGTGATGCCATCCTTCAACGAGCGGGATATTCGCATCCTTGCCACTGACATCGATACCGATGTTCTGTCACGCGCCGAGAATGGTGTCTATACACACGAACAAGCCAAACAGATTCCTGAGGCGTTATTGCGCCGCTACTTTCTAAAAGGACAGGTTACCCATGAAGGCAAGATTCTGGCCAAACCTGTCCTGAAATCGCTGATCCGTTTTCGTCGTCTCAACCTGCAGGACGACCCCTGGCCCATGCAGGCGCCGTTCGACGTGATCCTGTGCCGCAATGTACTCATCTACTTCGACAAGCCGACGCAACTGAGACTTTTCCGGCGCATGGCGAGCATGCTCAAAAAAGACGGTTATCTGATGCTTGGTCATTCAGAAGCCATCTATGGCCTGGTCGATTATTTCAAGCCGGTGGGTCACAGCATCTACCAGTGTCGCGGGAAGGTCACCTCATGAAACCGGTGCCGCCGCCTCGCATCAACCCAAACCGCCTCCCGCAGGATCTCGACGGAGATCTCGCACGAATGACCATCAACATTGGCGGCTTGCACGCCAGCTGCAAGCCGTTGTTACTGGACACGGTGTTGGGTTCCTGCATCGCCGCCTGTCTGTACGACCCGGTGTCGGGCATCGGTGGCATGAACCATTTCATGTTGCCGGAGGGCGCCGATCCCGAGAATCCGACGAGTACGCGTTATGGCGTCAACGCCATGGAACTGCTGATCAGTCATTTGATGAAGCTCGGCGGCGAACGTCGCCGCTTTCAGGCCAAGGTTTTTGGTGGCGGCCACGTGCTCAAGATTCGCGAGAGTCTCGACGGCGTTCCACAGCGCAATATCGATTTTGTGAGACGGTTCCTTGAAACGGAGCAGATTCCTGTTGTTAAGGAAGACGTGGGTGGTTATCAGCCGCGGCGGGTACTGTTCTACACGCACACGGGCAAAGTATTCCGCAAGTACCTCGGCAATAACGAGGCAGAACGCACCGCCGAGGAAGAAATGGTCTACCTGATCAGCCTGAAGAAACAGAAGCTCGATGGCGATGTCACGCTCTTCTGACACGGACACTATCACAGACATCAGACTGGCGATGCCATGAACGAAAAAAGGAAAATAAAGGCCCTCATCATCGATGACTCCGCGGTCATGCGGCAGATGCTGACAGCCATCCTGCACGAGGACCGTGATATCCATGTCGTGGGCACGGCTGCCAACCCTCTCATTGCGCGTGACAAGATCAAGGCGCTCAGGCCAGATGTGCTGACTCTCGACGTGGAGATGCCCGGCATGGATGGCATCACGTTCCTCGAAAAACTTATGCGCTTGCATCCACTGCCCGTGGTCATGGTGTCATCGCACACGGAAAAAGGCGCCGCCGCCACGCTGCGTGCACTCGATCTGGGTGCCGTGGATTTCGTCGCCAAACCACAAGGAGGCGTGCGTGAAGGCATGACCGAGGAACTCATGGATGAAATCCGTGAAAAAGTCAGGGCCGCCGCCAGCGCACATGTACGCGCCGCGCCGCCTGCGGTGCGTTCTGTCGGGTCCCCGTTTCAAAATCCCCTGGCGACTTTGCCAATCTCCCGCGAAGGCATAATCGCCATCGGTGCCTCGGCCGGTGGAACACAGGCGATCGCCGAAATCATGGCGAGGCTGCCACGCTCCACACCCGGCATCGCTATCGTGCAACACATGCCGCCGAAATTCACGGCATCGTTTGCGGAACGGCTCAACAGTCAGTGCGAGCTGGAAGTCCGCGAGGCCAAAAGCGGCGATCGGTTGAAGCCGGGCGTGGCGCTGGTCGCCCCGGGCGGGTATCACATGGAGGTCATGCGGGCAGGTGGTGGCTATGCCGTCAGGGTATTCGAAGACGAGCCCATCAACCGGCACCGGCCGTCTGTCGATGTACTTTTCCATTCCGCGGCGCGTATTGCCGGGGCCAATGCCCTGGGTATCATTCTCACGGGTATGGGCAGTGACGGCGCGCGCGGCTTGCAAGCGATGAAACTGGCCGGTGCGCATACCATCGCCCAGGACGAAAAAAGCTGTGTGGTTTTCGGGATGCCGGAACAGGCGATCCGCCAAGGCGCTGTTTGTGAAATCGTGTCGCTCGAGCGGATTGCCGAACGTATTATCGAATGGGCGAATCCGGAACAACAGCCGGAGAAAAGATTCTTGACTTGAGGGATTTTCCTGATATTTTTTCTGGAGACCGATTATAGATAAAGCGCACCAAAGGTCTATCCATCGTCGCCGAAAAGAGCCGTTGAAAGACTCGCCGTGGTTCATGATACGATATAGAAAACTATCACTGTATCTTGCTAGGAGGACCACGTGGAAAATCGCAGCGATCGTGCCTGGAAAACCTGCCTATCTGCATTAATTTTCTTTTTTTACGCTAATTCAGTAAACGCCGCGGGGTTTGCTTTAATCGAACAAGGCGCAAAAGGCATGGGCAACGCCTACGCCGGCGGTGCCGCCAGCGCTGAGGATGCCAGCACGGTCTTCTACAACCCGGCTGGCATGACTCGTCTCAACGGCCGTCAATATATCGCTGCCGGCCATCTCATCATTCCGTCTAACAAATTCAGCAATAGTAATTCAACCACCTTCACCGGCGCCGCGCTCACCGGCGGTGATGGCGGAAACGGAGGCGAGACCGCCGTGCTCCCGAATTTTTACTACGTCCAAGAGATGGCGGGGGGTTATCGCTTCGGACTAGGTATTAATGTTCCTTTCGGTCTTGCCACGGACTACGACTCGAACTGGAAAGGGCGCTACCAGGCGATCAGGTCCGAAATAAAGACCATCAATATCAACCCGGCGCTGGCATTCAAACTTGGCGATGATTTGTCGTTGGGATTCGGCGCTGATCTGCAATTTATCGACGCCAAGCTGACCTCAGCCGTAGATTTTTCGGCCGCCTGTCTCCTTGGCCAAATCACCGGTTCCATCCCGGGCGGTACCTGCACCGCTACCGGTTTGACGACGGTCCAGAATCCTAACACTGATGGTTTGAGCGACAACACCGCCGCTGATTCAAGTTGGGGTTATAACCTCGGGTTTCTGTATGAACTGTCACCTGCCACGCGTGTAGGCCTTGCCTACCGTTCCAAAATCAAACACAAACTCACGGGCCAAGGCGATTTCACCGTGCCCGCGGGTGGGGCCACAACGGTATTTGGATCCACGTTCGCCGATGCCAGTATCGTTGTATACGCCACCCTGCCGGAAATCATCTCGGCCAGCGTATTTCATCAAATCGATTCCAGGTGGGCGATCATGGGCGACGTCACGCAAACGCGTTGGAGCCGCATTCCGGAACTGCGGATCGACTTCGATAACTCGCTGAAGACCGACGGCGTGGAGACCCTCAATTGGGAGAACGCCTGGCGCTATGCGGTCGGCGTGACCCATTACTATAACGACAGCTGGACCTGGCGTACGGGCATCGCCTACGACCAAACTCCGGTTCCGAATGCGAAATCGCGCACTGCGCGTTTGCCGGACAACAACCGCCGATGGCTCGCGTTCGGCGGCTCCTATGCGACTTCTAAAAACATGACAGTGGATTTTGGATACGCTCACCTGTTTTTCTCGGATGCGCCCATCGATCGTACCGGCGCGCTCCAGGATAAGCTGGTCGGCACATTCAAGAACCAGGTTGACATCCTGAGCGCGCAGCTTGGATGGAATTTCTAGGTAATTGCGCGTCATGGCAATAAGCTGAAACAGGCCCGGACGGGAATCGCGCTTCCCCCGGGATACGACGTGCCCGGGAGTGGGAGGAGAGCAGCTAAAAGAAAATTCTCCTTCTCACCCTCTCTCTGCGGGATGGGACATAAAATATGCGAACATTTTTTTGTTTCTTGGTAAAACCGTCGCAGGAATAATTTCACCATCAGCAGTTACGCCGCGTTCAGGATGCGTTTCAACCACTACCCGTCATAGCGGTCTGTCAGCAGATTATCTTTAAACGACAAGGAATCGATTACAGCATCGCTAGTTAGTTGGTGACGCAGTATCAGGTCGTACGAGGAGTATTTGGCGAAAATTCACGCGTCGAAAACGATTGTCGTGCCAATATCGTTGGTTGTATAGGCCTATACAACGTATGGGTGGTAGGTGCTGGTCTTGCCCTTCCTTGCCGTTCGCTCAGCGGAACCATGAGCTACGTCAAAGCCTGTCTGCCTGATTTCATGGTAGACTTCAACCATTAACGCGTCAGGAAAGACTGCGTACATAGACGCATTGATGCAGGAGCATCATGACTCAGCTTCGGGTGGTTCTTGTCAAACCGAGCAAATACGGTATCGATGGCTCGGTGGAGCGTTTTAAAAAGGGATACATGCCCAATGCCACCTTGTGGCATATCGCCAGCTTGACACCCGAGCGAATTGGCGATGTCCCTGTCACCGTCCACACCGTGGACGAGTATGTATGGCAGGATCTCGACTATCTTTCCTTACTCCACCACGATCCGGACGTCACCACGCTAATCGCATTGGTGGGCGTTCAATCGCACCAGTTTCACCGGGCGCTGGATCTCACTGCCTACGCTCGCCATCATGGCGTGCGCCATTGCATCATCGGCGGGCCGCACCCCATGACCTGCGACACCTCTTCGCTCCAGGATCGCGGGGTGAGCTTCGCCTTAGCCGAGGCGGAACTGATCTGGGATCAGATTCTAAAGGATGCCATAAGCGGAGAATTGCAGCCCATTTACGGTGCGGGCCAACGCTGGGCGGATCAATTACCGGGTGTAGTCATCAACCCACCGAGTCCAGTTGATTTGGCACGGTATGGAGCGCCCGTGCTGGGTCTCTATCCGGTTCGGGGATGCCCGTACCGGTGTAATTTCTGTTCCGTCATCAAGATTTCCAGTCAGCAGGTGCGCAGTCAGGACCTTGAGAGCACGATGGAGAGCCTGCGGCGGGCAAAGCGTGGTGGCGTTAAGATCATTAAATTTGTGTCGGACAACTTTAACAAGTTCCCCCAGGTTCGCGATCTGCTGCAGGCCATGATCGATGAACATTTAGATTTGCCGTTCTATTGTCAATGCGATGCTCAAATCTCGAGGGACCCCGAACTCGTCGAGCTGCTCGGTCGCGCCCGTTGTTATGAGATGTTCGTGGGTGTCGAATCCTTCAATCGTAAAACACTCAAGGCGGCGGGAAAATTTCACAATCATCCAGAACAATACGCCGAGATCATTCGGCTGTGCAACGAGGCGGGGATCCGGCCTCATTTCTCCAACATTATCGGGTTTCCAGAGGATAATGAGGAGGAGATACGGCATCATCTCGATGTATTGAAGTCACTGCGCCCGAGGATAGCATCGTTTTATATCCTCACCCCAATACCAGGCACCGAGCAATATGACGATTTCCGCGCGGCCGGTCTGATCACAGAGCATAATCTCGATCGGTTTGACGGGAGTTGCTATACATGGTCGCACCCGAATCTGCCTCGCGCACAACTCGAAGACCTGCTGTATCACAGCTACGTTAATTATTACGGCTTCCTGCTCAAGAACGGCGGACTGCCGGATGATGACCTGCGTTTCGCCTTGTTTTGCCGGTACACCGCGGGTCTACGAAGACATCCCATGGCCGGGGGGTTCGACAGGATACGGGTTGACGCATTAGCCGACTACTCTTCCCTGCGTAGAATGACCTATGACATCGATCTTGCTCCACTGCCGGACAGCCTTCGACTCTCCGCCCACGACGAGGCTTTCAACCGTCGCACAGATTGGCGTGTCGTGCGCCATAAAGAGCATGTGTCATTAACTGATTGCCAGGGCTAGCGCTTGAGCAACTTCGACATAAATGTATTTCCAATCCCAGGTGTAAATATCCATGGATGCCAATATACAGCAGCGTGTGCTTAAAGTTATTTCCGAGGTTTTAAATCGAAAGGAAAATGAGATTCAGCTGGATGTTTCGCTCCGTAATGAGCTTCAGCTGGACTCCCTGGCACAAATGACGCTTTTTATCGCGTTGGAGGATGAGTTTCAGCACTCGATCCCCCCGGAAGACGCGGAAGGGCTTGTGACAGTCAAAGACGTCGTGGAATTTATACATAGGAAGACGCAAGAACCCTCACTGGCATGAACCGGCGTGTGGTAATAACAGGCGCCGGTATAATCAGTTCAATCGGCATCGGTGTGGACGATTTCTGGCGCCACTGCCTTCAGGCCAAGTCAGTTGTTGCGCCGGTCCCGGAGCAGTGGCTGAAGTATGCCGATCTACGATCACGCTTGTGGTCCCCATTGCACTACGATCCCGAATTCCTCGGTATTACCCGGACGGAACGGCTGCAGCTTGATCCGGTTGCGATGCTTGCCTTAGGCGCTGCGCGCGAGGCTATCCAGCGAGCCGGTTTCACGCTCGTCCCGGCTACAGAGCGTTCGCGCACCTTCATCCTGCCCGAGGTAGTCAGCACGCGCGTGGGCGTCTATTTCGGCACCGGTATCGGCGGCGCGCACAGTTTTCTCCAGAATCACGTACAGCACCTGTATCAGCGCGCGCACGAGTCGCTCAAGGAGTATTCAAAGGAACGTACGCCCGCAGAAAACGCTGAAAGACTGAACGGTATCCTCGCACTCATGGCGCATCCGCCGAGGTATCATCCCTTCGTGGTATCCATGTTAATGCCGAACGCCGCATCCGCGGCGGTAGGAATAAAGTTCTCTCTCACGGGCCCAAACGTGACGTATTGCGGCGCATGCGCCTCGGGTACCGTTGCCGTCGGGCACGGTTATCGAGCGGTGCAAGAAGGGCGCGTAGACCTGGCCTTGGCGGGCGGCAGCGAATATCTTTACGACGAACATGGCCACATTTTTCGCGGTTTTGATGTTGCCGGGACTCTGGTACGGGATTATGTTAGCCCGGAATCGGCGAACCGGCCTTTTGACGAGAAACGCTCAGGGTTTTTGTTCAGCCAGGGAGGAGCAGCGGTGCTCGTGCTCGAAGAACTCGAACATGCTCAACGACGAGGCGCGACAATAATGGCGGAAGCGATAGGTTATTCCGAATCTTTCGATGCTCATTCGATGATGAGTCTTGCGCCGGGAGGCGAACAAATCGAACGCATGGTCCGTGCATCGCTTGCCGATGCCGGCCTATCACCTCGCGATGTCGATTACATCAACGCCCACGGCACTGGCACCAAGAACAACGATCAGACAGAGGCGGAGGTAATTAATCGCGTATTCGGTAAATCAGCACGGGTCAATTCGACTAAGTCGCTGCTGGGGCATACGATAGGAGCAAGTGGCGCCATTGAAGCCCTGGTGACAGCGCTTTCCTTGCGCGATGGTACGACCCATATCAGCAAAAATATCGATACCCCGGTTCTCGACGTCAATTTCGTGCGCAGCGTTGAACGTTTCGACCTGCGTATCGGACTTTCACAATCCTTCGCGTTTGGCGGACATAACGCAGCCGTGATAATGCGCCGTTTCGATTGATTACACTGTCTATATTGTCTCCCTTATATTCCGAACAGGTATGTCAAGAGTTAGCAAGACGAGCCGACATACATCTGCGTGACAATCAGATGTCGACTCACGATATCAGCGCGGATCGACGCCCCATTGACTCAGTGGTTTGGCGAGAAGATTGGACCGCTCGACGTCGTCTTGTCATAGATATGCCTCTACTACCTTTTGTTCGCCTATCGAATCATACAAGTGAAAAATCAGCCTTGCGGCCATAGTCGAGCCAATGGCGCTAACATGCCCCGCGTCGCGTAAGGCGAAATCGACACAGCTTGTTTTTTTGTTTTCGGCCGGAGATACTAGGTTCACTGTCGGCGTGCTCGGGGCACGCTGAATGAGTGATCAAGGCTTGCAGTCGGAGGGGAGCGGTGAGATGAATGGCAAGCAACAAGTGCAGGCGTGTTTCATGTCAGAACATTACCGCGAGCTGGACATACGATATGACCCGGAACAGCGGGCCCTATGGTGTTACCTGTTACCCACCTCCCGCCCTTGCTGTACTCCAGAACTCCTGGCCGAGGTGCAGCATCTGCTGCAGTCGATTGAGCAGCGCGCGAGACACGAAGCCGAGAACAACAAGCCCGACATACCGCGTTATCTGATCATCGCCTCGCGTGTCCCGGGCGTGTTCAACCTCGGCGGCGACTTGACCCTGTTTCTCAAGCTCATCCGCTCCGGCAACCGCGAGGAACTTTACCATTATGCGAAATCCTCAATCGACATAGCGTACACAAGTTACTGTCTGCCAATCACGACCATCGCACTGGTACAGGGCGATGCGTTTGGCGGCGGTTTTGAAGGGGCGTTGGTGAGCCGAGTACTGATCGCCGAACGACAGACGCGGATGGGTCTCCCGGATGTCCTTTTCAACCTTTTTCCGATATGTGCCTACAGTCTGCTCGCACGACGGCTGGAACCAGCACGCGCCGAGCGTCTGATTCTTAGCGGGCGCACGTGTTCGGCCGAGGAGCTATATGAGATGGGTGTCGTGGACGTGCTGGCCGAAAACGGTGAAGGGGAGGAGGCTGTCAACGCCTACATAAAAAAGCAGAACCGAGCAGACAATACCTACCAGGCGATCCACAAAGTACGTGATGTTTATCAGCCGTTAAATTACGACGAGCTTTTGCAGATCGCTAAGATCTGGTTGGATGCTGCGATGCGGCTCAGTGAAAGGGACCTGCGTGTCATGGAACGGCTTGCGCAGTCGCAGGAAAAGCTCGTGGTTTTCCGCTCGCCGTCGGAGGCCAAGCAACTCGCCTGAGAAGTTAGGTTGTTTTATCGTTGACTGTCGGCTGAAATTTTTTAACTTGCCGCGCGCCTTTCCAGATAGGCTAAAAGCTCGTAACGCACCGACTCATACTGCGTTACCAGATCATGCATCAGTGAAGACGCCTTGCTGCGAAGCGCCTCGTCCGGCATCCCACGCGCGCTGGCGCAGATATCGTAGAGTGCCTGTGCCCCTACACTGCCAGCGCTACCTTTCATCGCATGTACAAGGTCCTTAAAATCCCCGTATTTTTTCTCTCTCAAGGCTGTCTCCATATCGCCCAACAGCCGTTCCGTATCCTGCAGAAAGCCATGGATCAGTTCAGGTATAAACATGGAACGCTTTCCCATGATCTCGAGACTGGCGAGCGTGGCGTCATTCAGAACGTGGCCGGATGGCGGAGTGGCGGCTGGTATGACAGAAGCGCGCGCTGACACTTTGTCTGCGGAGCTGCCGGTTACCCCCTTTGGTGCAAGGTGATCGATTTGATCGAGCAATTTCGCGGGGTCAATAGGTTTCGTCAGATAGGCATCTACGCCAGCCTCCCGGCACTCGTTCATGGCTTCGGTGGTGGCGTTCGCCGTCAGAACCAGAAAGCGGACAGGGGAATCCTTCGGACAGGTGAAACGATAGATTTTCACCACCTCCAGACCACTGACCACCGGCATTTGCATATCCAGTATCACCAGGTCAAAAGATTGCCTACCCAGCGCGTCCAGCGCTTGTTCCCCGTTTGCCACCAAGGTAGGGCGGTGGCCTCCACTCTCGAGTATTTTGCTGATCACCTTTTGGTTAATGGCATTGTCTTCGGCAACCAGTATTTTGAGACCAGATTGCCTGATCCCCGCATGTCGTTTATAGCGATCATTCAGCGATATCACGCCTTCATTCTCGTAATGCTGCGCCGTGGTGCTGGCATGCAAGGCGTTAAAAAGCAGTCGTTTTTCCACAGGACTTTCCAGAACGTACGAATATCCCGCCTTTTGATATTCGTCAGCGGTCTTGTTGTCCGCTTTTGTACGAATGAGCACGAGGGAAAGCTCGAACAAAGAGGATTCCGAGCGTGCCGCCGCGATGAATTGCAGGGCATACATGTCGAGATGTTCCTGATCCACCAATACCGTATGGAACGGCCGGCCGCTGTGCGCCGCATTCACCAGCAGTGCAAACGCCTGCGCGGCATTTTCCGCCATTGACAACTCGACTTCCCATATCTTTAAATAACCAAACATGAGTGACCGGTTGCCCGTGCCGGACGAAATCATGAGCACGCGGGTATCCACCAGTTTTTCCGTGTTGGCCAGCATTTGCGTCGCCAGCGCCTGCTTGTCGAAATTTATCTCACACCAGAACGTCGAGCCAACACCGGGCGTGCTGCGCAGTCCTATTCGACCGTTCATTAGTTGTACGAGTTGTTTCGCAATGGTGGTTCCAAGGCCCGTTCCGCCATAACGGCGCGTGGTGGACGCGTCCGCCTGCGTGAAGCTCTCGAATATCCTCGCCTGCGCTTCCAGCGGAATTCCTATTCCTGTATCAATGACTTCAAACCTTATGCCTACACTGTTGGACTCTTCCTTGAGCAGCTTGACCCGGATTTCTATTTCGCCATGCTCCGTGAATTTGATCGCGTTACCGACGAGATTGATCAGAACCTGACGCACATGCAGCGGGTCACCGCGCAAGAGAAAGGGAGTTTCCGGCGCAATGTGGACAGAAAAGTTAAGACCTTTGGAATGTGCTTGGGGCGCCAGCATCATGGCGATGCTGTTGACGAGTCCATGCAAATCGAAATCAGTTGTTTCCAGCGTGACTTTGCCGGCCTCGATCTTGGAAATATCCAGGATATCCTCGATCAAGGTCAATAGCGTCTGCGCCGAGGCATGGATGGTTTGCGCATAGTCTTTCTGTTCCTGCTGGAGAGTGGTACCCATCAGCAGATGGCTCATCCCGATCACCCCGTTCAGCGGTGTCCGTATCTCGTGACTCATGTTCGCCAGGAATTGGCTTTTAGCTTGGCTTGCCTCGCGCGCCTGTCCCAATGCCTCATGAAGTTTTTGCACGAGGCTCGCCATGTATATAGGTAAAACGATCAGCGCAATCAGGAGCCCGACACCCAGGGAACGATGTGCCGCCCAGTACTCACTTGAGACGAGCACGAACGTGAAGCCTGCAACACCGAGAGTCGCTGATAGATATAGGTATTTCTCGCCGTAGCGGAATCCATTGCCGATCGAGTTCAGGAGATACAAGCCGAAAAACGGTGTAGCAACATCGCCTAAGAAATAGAGGGCGTAGGTTGCTGCACCCAAGTCAGCCGCCATACTTAAAATACGACGCAAAATAGAAATCTGAGGGTGAATGAATATACTGATCAAAATGCCGATTGAGAATAAAATAACGAATGCAACTAACAGCGCGACGTGCCATATTTCGGTGCTGATCACGCCGTCCAGCAGCATGGCGACAACTACATAACAAGACGTAATCAAGGCAAGCACGAAACGAAGCAGTGCGGCCTCGTGCTCGCTGTCGGGACGGTTCTTCAGCCGTTGAGCGAGTCTTTCACTCAGAACGGCAAAAATTGAACGGCGAGATGATGTTGAAGTATTATCTGCACTCATTGGAAAATCATACGTTCTCAGTATTAATTCGCCTGATCACCCACACGAACGGGCGTAAGCAGCGCATACTTGCTGCTACAGATTCGATATCCGTTTTTGCCGTTGCGCTTGGCTTCATACATGGCGCTGTCCGCGTTATGGATTAGGGTTTTAGCGTCATCTCCATCTTGCGGATAGCTGGCCACGCCAATGCTGGTAGTGATATAGAGTGGATCAGCGGCAATCGTAAAAGAATCGGACAGAATTTTTATAATTTTTTCAGCTACCCTGGCTACATCAATCGAATCGATATCTCGCAGCAATACGACGAATTCATCGCCGCCCACTCTTGCCACCATGTCGCCTATTCGGACACATTGTTCGAGCCGGCGCGCTGTGTTCTCAATGACTTGATCTCCCGCCGCGTGTCCCAAGGCGTCATTGATGGTTTTGAAGCCATCCAGGTCCAGATATAAAACGGAGAAAATTTGTTTATAGCGTTTGGCGGATGTTATCGTTTCGGCGAGATGATCATGGAAATATTTGCGGTTAGGAAGACCGGTCAACGAATCGTGTGTCGCATGCCTGGCCGTCAGCTCGTATAACTTCTTCAGTTCGTTGTGTTGCCTATTGAGCTGCTTCAAGAGGCTGGAAAAATAGAGTGGTAGGGCTATCAGGCCGATCAACAATCCCACGCTAAAACCCCATTGCCCCCTCCAGTAATCGCTGTTGCTAAAGACGATCGTGAAACTGATGATGCTGATAGCCATGGCTGTGTAGAGATAACGCGTTCCATAACGCAAACCGTTACCGACGGTTACCCACAGATAAACTGGAAAAAACAAAATTCCCTTCTCCTCCATTACGTACATAAAGTAAGACGTCAGACCATAATCGAACAACATTCCCAGAAGGCGCCTTGTTGGCGATACTTGCGGCCAGATAATTATCAGCGTCAATATGCCAACGGAAGCCAGGAAAATGAACATCAGGAGATAAAGCACATGATGCTGGTTAGCAGTGAGTTTTCCGCTGGCGTCGAATAAAAAAGCATACAGCCAGCTGATGCTGGCGATGACGATCCGTATAAACGCCTGTCCATGCTCGCTGTCTTGGCGCTGAGCGAGCCTCTCGCACAAGGAAGCAAACATGCTTTGGTGAGCCGGCGTGATATTGGCTTCCGGGTTCATGGATTGCTATCCGTTTTTGACGGCGGGTAAATCAAGGAATTTCTGACGGATACTGAGTATCTTGTCGAATTGAGCGTGGAAGGCGGCGATACAATCAGGATCGAAATGTTTTCCTATTTCAGCGTTCAAGTAATTCAGGGCGTCTTGTATCGGCCAGGCCTCTTTGTACGGCCGTGCCGACGTAAGCGCGTCAAATACGTCCGCAACTGCCACGACCCTGGCGGACAGCGGTATTGCATCGCGGGCAAGGCCATGGGGGTATCCCGTGCCATCGTATCGTTCATGGTGACCTAATGCGATTATCGCTCCCATCTGAAGATATTTTGACGGGCTGTCGCGCAGGATCTCATAACCGAATACTGTGTGCTGTTGCATAACTTTAAATTCATCGGGCGTGAGGCGGCCGGGCTTAAGTAGAATCGTATCGGATATCCCGATCTTGCCAATGTCGTGCATCGGCGCGGCATACTCGATAAGCTCGCATTCCTCTGCGTCAAGTCCCAGACCATTCGCAATCAGACGCGAATATCTCGCCATGCGTATGATGTGATTCCCTGTTTCCTCGTCCCGGTATTCGCCGGCCTTGGCAAGCCGCATCAGCGTCTCGTGCTCACGGCGTCGCACGTCCACGACCGCCTCGGCGAATTTAGATTCCAGCCACTTGGCGCGACCTTTGATGACCTGATGTTGACGACGCAGCTTAAGGAGGTTACTGCAGCGCGTGCGGCATTCACGATGGTCGATGGGTTTGGAGAGAAAATCGGTGGCGCCGGCGTCCAGGGCGTCATACAGAACTTTCTTGTCATCCACGCCGGTGATCACCATCAGCGGGATATCTTTGTAAAGCAGGCGAAACCGCTTCGTGAACTCAACCCCGTTCATTAGCGGCATCTTGAAATCCGCCAACACCAGATCGGGTTCGTGAATCTCGATATATTCGAGCGCCTTCAACGGTTCGGCGAATGTTTTCACGAAAATCTCATCGTCCAGGGATGAGACTAATTCTTCGAGAATTTTGCGGCTGGTGAATTGATCATCGATGATTAAAATGGTGTCCATGGCATTACACGCTCGGCTGTATTGAATCCTTAAATTCAGCGGTTAACTGGCGCTGCCTTTATAAATGTAGTTCTTTAGGCAGTGTCAGACGAATTTCAGCTCGCTCGAATACCTCTACAAACATGCGTTAAACCGTAGGTTGTACATTCCATTCCTGATGCATCTTCTTGATTGCAGACTAATTTTCATTATTCTGACCAGCGCAATACGCAATGATTAAATTCCCGCTGCAGCCTGCGTTACTCAGTCAAGGGTCGATGGATCCGTTCCAGCAAAGTGTCAGTGGTCTTCATTTGATCTTCCAGACCTTTCCGGACTTCCTCCAGCTCGGCAATGCGTTCCCCCAGACTGTCCATATTTTCGTGAATTTTCTTCAAGGCCTCGAAGCTCCGATCAATCATGGTCTTGTGCTGTTGAATCTGGGCAAATACCGGGTTCACCGCCGCCTGGAACCAGTTCTTGGAAGCAGTATTGCACTCATTGAAAATGTGGTGCGCCTGACTGACCAGGGTAATGAAAAACCGCTTGATGACAAAGCGCTGTTCCGTCATCACGGTCATGGGGCTTTCACGGAATTCATTGGCTTTTTCTTCCAGCTTTTTGAACTCCATGACAAACGGCAGCAGTGACAACCGTGGCGGAATGATCCTGGCCAGACCGTATTCGGTATGCAGGCGTAAATAGATGGCCTCGACTACCTTGCGTATCTCGTCAGCCTCTTTGTTGACCTTTTCCATCCGCTCCAGGGTTCCCGCGAAGAACGTTGACATGCCGGATTTGAGGCCGCGTGTGGTCCAGGTGTCATTCATGCCCACGCGCGTTTTGGAGATCAATTCGTCCAGGCCTTTCATGCTCAGGTATCCGAGCAGAATCTGGGCCTGCCGTGACAGCGCCGCACGCGTCAACTGAAAGCCTTCGAGTTCCTTGTCATACTTCTGCTTTTCCTGGCGCATGCGCGCGACCATCTTCTGGATTGCCTCCAGATTCTTGCCGCTCAAGGTCTTTAGGTCGGACAACTGCCGATTGACATCGGTGAGCTTCGATTCCAGCAATGCGCGGCTGCTTTCCACCCGGCCGCTGATTTCGTGCACGATGCGGTTACGAATGAGCATGTGCCGGGATGGGATCATGTCTTCCGACAGTTTATGTTCGAGCACCGGTAGCCCGCTTTTATCGGTTAGCATCTGATCGCCCTTGATTTTGGCAACGAGGCCCTTCTGTGCGGATACCGGAAAGATCGATTTCCGGTCCACATGCAGGACGCGCGCGGTCTCTTCGATTTGCCGGGTGATACTTTTAGCCACGGCGGCCTCGTCATGTAATTCATCCCAGAGAATATCTATCTTGTTGAGGGCGATGAGGTGCGAATTGCCCTTCACGGTATTCACATGGTTGGTCCAGACCTCGAGATCCGTTTTGGTGACGCCGGTGTCGGCGGCGAGAACGAAAAGGATGGCCTGTGCATTGGCCAGCGTGTTCAGCGTCAACTCAGGTTCGACGCCCAGGGCGTTCAGTCCGGGCGTGTCCAGAACCACCAGCCCCTGCTTGAGCAGCGGATGCGGAAAATTGACAATCGCGTGACGCCATACCGGAACTTCTATCATTGTATTGGGCGCCGGCTTCTGAGCCTGCGCTCGGGAATCGTACAGGCCCAGTTCCTGTGCCTCGCGGACACTGACCTTTTTCGTTTTGGTAATCTCGGACAAAGCCTCGCGCACTTCTTCGGCGGAACTCAGCTTCAAAATATGCTGTGTCGTCCAGTGCACCGGAGTCCGTTTGTACTCGGAAATGGTGAGTGCGGTCTTGCGCGTCTCGATGGGCAACAGCTTGACGCAGGGCCCGTCTTTCTCGTCCCAGCGCAATTCGGTCGGGCACATGGTCGTACGACCGGCCGAGGAGGGCAGGAGACGCTGCTTGTAGTCGGAAAAGAAAATCGCGTTCAACAACTCCGTCTTGCCGCGGGAGAACTCCGCCACTAACGCCACGGTCAGCTTGTCGGATTGGAGCGTCTCGATGAGTTCATACACACGTAAGTCTTGCTCACCGTCCGTGAGACCCTGTGCTTCGACCCAGGTTTGATAATCGGCAATTGCTTGGGCGAGATCGTCACGCCACCGCTTGAAGTGGGTCAACTGCTCGGAAAAGCTGCCGAGGATGGCCTTGGCGTTGCGCGACTGCACAAAATCCTCAATCGCCACCACATTACTGGTGTCGGGTAGGGCACTCTCCTGCGCTGGTGACAAGCCGGTTTTCGGGTTCAAGGGCGTCCTGCCTGGAAACATCGTTAAGTATCGATATTGATGCAAAAGTCAGGCCAGAGGCTGAAATTCACGGTAAAATAAGGGTAATTCAGGGTCAATTCCCGTCCCTGGACAGGCCCTTCCGCGCGATATCCTCTCCTCCAGGGGCAGTTAGGTTGTCGGAGGAATGGCCCAACCCGGGACAAGCGAAGGGGGTGCCGCCGAAAAAATCTGCGCGGCGCGGCCATGCTTGCAATTTTTACCTTAGAATCGCCGCTCGGCATGCAACCCTACGGAACATCCAATAAGACAGCGCGACATGACTCTATTTCCCGCTAAACCTGCCTTGCGCACGCAGTTGACCCTCTATCTCCCCGGCATGCTCAATGTCTGCGGAAACGACCATAAGGCGCTTGGAGCATTCCACGCCCTGGAAACCCTGCTGGCACGGGCCAAGCAACAGCCGCACGCCATAGGGCCAACCGGAAACGAGCATGACCTGTTCAGGCTTTTTGGCCTTGAGCAAGAGGAAAATACCGATCTTCCGGTTGCCGCTGTCAGCCGCATGCACGACATGGGCGTGATCGACAACGATTGGTGGCTGCGCGCCGACCCGGTACATCTGAGCCTGGAACAGGACCATCTGGTTCTGACCGATGCCCGGAGACTGGACGTCACACAGGATGAGGCAAACCGCATGGTGGCGGAAATCATGGAGGTGTTTAACGCGGACGGATGGCTGCTCAAGGCGCCGCGTCCGGATCGCTGGTATCTCAAGCCGGCCAGCGCACCGAAAATAACTACTACTATGCTGACGCAGGTGATCCGTCGGGACGTGCATCCGTTTCTGCCGTGTGGCCCTGACGGCAAGGCCTGGCATACGACCCTGAATGAAATCCAGATTCTGTTGCACACGATGACCTTGAATGCTGAACGCGAGACAAACGGCAAACTCCCCATCAACAGCCTGTGGTTCTGGGGAGGCGGTCGTCTGCCGCGCATCAAGCCGGTATCCTGGACGCAGATCTGGAGCAAAGAACCGGTAAGTTTGTCCTTGGCAAGGCTGTCCGGCACGCCGGGTGAAAACGCGCCTGACCGATTTGAAGACTGGCATAAACTGGCGGACCGGCCCGGCGAGTACTTGGTGGTGCTGGACGATGCGCAACACGCGGCGTTATACGGCGACATGCCGGAGTGGAATAACGCCATGCAACGACTGGAACGAGACTGGATGAGACCGTTATTACAGGCATTGAAATCGAACGCCATATCGAGCGCCACATTGATTACGGATACGGGAATGAGTTTCTCGCTCACATCCCGCCAAGCACGCCGCTGGTGGCGGTTCCGCCGCCCCTTGGCGACTTACCTGGCAGTGTCTCCCTGACACTTCTTATTATGTTAAGACGAACGAAGTAGGGCTTCATTTATGCCATCTGGAAAAAAACTTATCAGTCGCCGTCCGCCGGGTGAATCCGGTGATCTTCCGGCCGACCTGCATCCGGTGCTACGGCGCATCTACCAGGCACGTCATGTCACCTCGGCACAGGAACTGGAACAGTCGCTCGATCGGTTGATTCCGCCGGCACAGCTGAAGGGGATTGACCATGCCATCGCATTGTTGGCCGACGCCCTGCAGCGGCAACGGCGCATACTGATCGTGGCCGATTTCGACGCCGATGGCGCGACCAGCTGCGCCCTTGCTCTGCGGGCATTGCGTAGCCTGGGCGCACAGGACGTGCGTTATCTCGTGCCCAACCGGTTCGAGTATGGTTATGGGCTCACTCCCGAAATCGTTGTGCTGGCCTCACAGCAATCTCCGGAGCTGATTATCACGGTCGACAATGGCATCTCGAGCCTGGAAGGCGTGGCGGAGGCCCGCCGCCGTGGCATCGACGTGCTGGTCACCGATCATCATCTCCCCGGCGCGGCGCTGCCGATGGCGACGGTGATCGTCAATCCCAACCAACCGGACGACAATTTCCCGAGCAAAAACCTGGCCGGTATTGGGGTGATTTTTTACGTCATGCTGGCGCTGCGCGCACACCTGCGGGAAAGCGGGTGGTTCACGCAACAGAATATTCCCGAACCCAACCTCGCCCCGTTACTGGATCTCGTGGCCCTGGGCACCGTCGCCGACGTGGTGCCGCTCGATTACAACAATCGCATCCTCGTGGCCCAGGGACTGAAGCGCATCAATCAGGGTAATCCCTGCGCGGGTATCGCAGCTCTGTTGCATGTGGCAGGGCGGTCGCCGCAGCGCGTGACGGCCATGGATCTGGGATACGTCATCGGGCCGCGTCTTAACGCTGCCGGCCGGCTCACGGACATGTCGCTCGGCATCGAATGCCTGCTGACTGACGACCCTGCGTCGGCGCAGGCCATGGCCGGAAAGCTCGACGCCTTGAATCGCGAGCGGCGTATTATCGAGGCGACGATGCAGGAGCAGGCGTTTGCGGCGATAGCGAGCCTGCATCTGGACATGGCGACACTGCCGCGCGGCCTGTGCCTGTTCGACGAATCCTGGCATCAGGGCGTGATCGGCCTGGTGGCCTCGCGCATCAAAGAACACACCCATCGCCCGGTGATCGCGTTTGCACCGGCCGGCGACAGCGAGATCAAGGGCTCGGCACGGTCGGTACCCGGGTTGCATATCCGCGATGCGCTCGATGCCGTCGCCGCGCGCCATCCGCATCTGCTGAACAAATTCGGAGGTCACGCCATGGCAGCCGGACTCACCCTGCAGCGCACGCATCTGGAGGCTTTCCGGGAGGCCTTCGATGAAGAAGTCAGCCGCCATCTTTCCAACAGCGATTTGCAGGGAAAGATCATCAGCGATGGCGAACTCTCGGGCGAGGAGTTGTCGCTGCCGGTTGCAGAACTATTACGCGCATCCGGCCCGTGGGGACAGGGATTCCCGGAACCCGTCTTTGACGGTTGGTTTGAGGTGGTCAGCCAGCGGGTGGTGGGTGAGAAGCACCTCAAGCTGACCTTGCGCGCGCCGCATCACGCCAAAACGATCGAGGCGATCGCGTTTAATCGTGTACGAGACGGGCAAGCCGTTACCTATTCCCGTATCCGCACCGCCTACAAACTGGACGTGAACGAATACCAGGGCTATCGCTCGTTGCAGCTGATTATTGAGCACATGGAAAATGCCGATGCCGCGGTCAGCAACGTCGAGCCGGCGACCACGTCATGAAATTCTCCATCCGTGACAGGGGCGCAGAATATTTTCCGCGCATGTTGCCGGGTCGCTTTGTGGTCGCGCGCGGGTTAATATTCCGCGTATGAAACGTCTGGAAGATTTTGTCGGCGACACGCCATTGGTGCAACTGCAGCGTCTGCCGGGCAGGACGTCGAGTATCATTCTGGCCAAGCTGGAAGGAAACAACCCCGCCGGCTCGGTCAAGGACCGGCCGGCGCTTTTCATGATCAAACATGCCGAGGCGCGCGGCGAGATCAAACCCGGCGACACGCTGATCGAGGCCACGAGCGGCAACACCGGCATCGCCCTCGCCATGGCCGCGGCGATGCAAGGCTATCGCATGGTGCTCGTCATGCCGGAACATTTGAGCCTCGAGCGGCGCGCAATCATGAAGGCCTTCGGCGCAGAACTGATACTGGTGACACAGAAGGAGGGCATGGAAGGCGCGCGCGACCTGGCGGATAAAATGGAACGCGAAGGGAAAGGCAAGGTATTGAACCAGTTTTCCAACCCGGACAATCCACGCGCGCACTACGAAGGCACCGGGCCGGAGATCTGGCACGATACGGAGGGCAAGATCACTCACTTCGTGAGTTCGATGGGCACCACCGGCACCATCATGGGCGTATCGCGTTATCTGAAAGAAAAGAATCCGGAGATCCAGATCGTCGGCGTGCAGCCCTCAGAAGGATCGCAGATTCCCGGTATCCGCGCCTGGCCCAAGGAATATCTTCCCAAAATCTACGACGCCAAACGCGTGGACCGTATTATGGAAGTCACACAGAAAGAAGCGGAAGAGATGACGCGCAGACTGGCACGCGAGGAGGGCATCTTCTGCGGTATTTCCTCCGGCGGTGCCACGCTCGCGGCGCTGAGGCTGTCCCGGGAAGTCAATAATGCCGTGATCGTGACCATCATCTGCGATCGCGGCGATCGTTATCTATCAACCGGTGTATTTCCGGAATAAGCGATGAACATCCTGGCATTCGACATTGAAACGATTCCGGACATCGAGACCGGCCGCAAACTGCACGGACTGGACGGGCTGAGCGACAAGGACGTGGCGCAGATCATGTTCGCCAAACGCCGTGAACAAACCGGCGAATCCGATTTTCTGCGCCATCACCTGCATCGCGTGGCGGCGATCTCGGCGGTACTGCGCACCGGCGACAGCCTGCGTGTGTGGTCGCTGGGCGAACCGGATTCCAGCGAGGCTGAACTGATCCAGCGGTTTTTCGACGGTATCGAGAAATATACGCCGGTACTCGTGAGCTGGAACGGCGGCGGCTTCGATCTGCCGGTGTTGCATTATCGCTCCCTCAAACATGGTGTGGCGGCGCCGCGCTACTGGGACACCGGCGACGACGATCGTGACTTCAAATGGAACAATTACCTCAGCCGCTACCACGCGCGCCACACCGACCTGATGGATGTGTTGTCGGGCTATCAGCCGCGCGCCACGGCGCCGCTCGACGAGATCGCACAACTGTTGGGGTTTCCGGGCAAGCTCGGCCGGCACGGAAGCGAGGTCTGGGGCCAGTTCCTGGCCGGCAAGATCGGCGAGATCCGCGACTATTGCGAAACCGACGCGCTCAATACTTATCTTATATATCTGCGCTTCGAACTGATACGCGGCAACCTCGATGAGTCCGGCTGGAAACGCGAAACCGATCTGGTGCGCAAGACGCTGCGCGAGGCCAACAAGCCTCACCTTAATGCCTTTCTCGCTGCGTGGAATTGATAGGGCTGTCGCCGCCGGCTTATCCGATGACTAGAAACTACCCCGAAAATGGACGTAGGGTGAGGTGGTGTTTTCATGAACACACTTAACGTGTGTTCATGCCACCGAACGGGTGCAACGGGTTTTGTTGCGCCCCGGGCTGGAAGCACTGCCCACCATCGGACGACCAAGGCTGCTTATGGTGGGCAATGCCCACCCTACAAATACCTCTGATGCACAGCAGCGTTTCCAAGACCATGGCAAATTTCACGCACGTGGGTGGCGACAGCGCCACGGCCACGGTGGAATCCTTGGGTTACGACGGCCGCGGCGTCGCGCGCCTCGACGGTAAAACCGTATTCATCGAAGGCGCGCTGCCCGGTGAGCGGGTACGGTTTCGCTATGTCAGCAAGCATAAGAATTTTGATACCGGTGCACTGGTCGAACTGCTGGAGGCCAGCCCAAACCGCGTGACGCCTCCATGCCCGCATTTTGGCACCTGCGGCGGTTGTGACTTGCAGCACCTGCGTCCGGAGGTCCAGATCCAGGCCAAACAGCGGATTCTGGCGGAACAATTCGCGCACATCGGCAAGGTGCAGCCGGAGACCTGGCTCGAACCCATCGTGGGGCCTGCCCTGGGCTACCGGCGGCGTGCGCGGCTGGGTGCGCGGCTCGTGCCCGAGAAGGGCGGGATGCATATTGGATTCCGCGAGCGGCGCAAAAGTTATCTCGCCAATCTGGACACCTGCCTGGTACTGGAACCCAAAATCGCCGGGCTCCTGCCCGAGCTACGCACCCTGGTCGGCAGTCTTTCCTGCGCCCACCGTATTCCCCAGATTGAAGTCGCGTCGGGTGATCGATCCTCCGCGCTGGTGTTCCGGCATCTGCTCCCGCTGGTGGAGCACGACGAGGAACTCCTGCGCGATTTTGGCAAACGGTACAATATTCAAATCTACCTTCAAGCGCATGGTCCGGATTCCATCGTGGCGCTCTGGCCGGATGAACCGGAGGAACTTTATTACCGTCTTCCCGAATTCAATGTGGAAATCCGTTTCCAGCCGACGGACTTTGTGCAGATCAACAGCGCCGTCAATCAGAAGATGGTCAGCCAGGCGGTCAGGCTGCTGGAGCTCAAGGGCGATGAACAGGTGCTGGATCTTTTCTGTGGACTCGGCAACTTCACCTTGCCGCTGGCGCGACACGCCGGGCGCGTGCTGGGCGCAGAGGCGGATGCGGCCCTGATCGCGGGTGCGCGCCGCAATGCGCGGCTGAACGACATAGCCAATGCCGAATTCATGGTGGCCAACCTTTACCAGGAAGGCGGCCCGGCGCCGTGGACGGATTTCCGTGTCGACCGCTTGCTGCTCGATCCGCCGCGCGGCGGGGCCATAGAGGCTATCAAGCGCCTTATCGAACCGCTGCCGTCACGGATTGTCTACGTGTCCTGTCACCCCGCGACACTGGCGCGCGATAGCGAATATCTCGTGCACACGCTCGGCTACCGTCTGGCCGCAGCCGGCGCGATGGACATGTTTCCTCAAACCAGCCATGTGGAATCCATGGCCATGTTTACAAGATGAAAAGTGTGAACGACAGAATTCACCCAGCATGGCAAGAATCCAAAATGTCTTGCTGTCGCGTCACAGTCCTATTCCAACTCCCCCTCCCCCTTGATGGGGGAGGGCAAGGGGTGGGGGTGATAAACGCTGCACGCTGGTGTTTGGAACATTTTCCTCAATGAAACACCCGCAACAAACCATTGAAATCGACGTTCCCAGCCAGTCCCTGACTCTGAAGGACGCCCAGGGACGGATACTCATGCAAACCCGGATTTCCACGGCACGCAACGGCGTCGGCGAGGAGAACGGGAGCGAAAAGACCCCGCGCGGTGCGCACTACATCCGCGCCAGAATCGGCGCCGGCCTGCCGGCTGACGCGGTGCTGGTGTCGCGCCGGTCGACCGGTGAAATGTACTCGCCATCGTTGCGCGCGGCCTTCCCCAACCGCGACTGGATTCTCACCCGCATTCTCTGGCTCTGCGGCCTGGAGCCCGGCAAAAACCGCTTGGGCAACGTGGACACCATGCACCGCTACATTTATATCCACGGCTGCCCGGACGAGGACCCCATGGGTATGCCTGGCTCGCGCGGCTGCATCAAAATGCGCAACAGCGAGATTATTGAACTCTTCGACCGCGTCGCCCCGGGCACGCGCGTGCATATCCGGGGCTGATCATGGCGCTCGGTCCTGTCATGCTGGATGTGGAAGGGCTGGCGCTGAGCGCCGTCGAACGCAAGCGGCTCAGGCACCCGCTCGTCGGCGGCGTGATCCTGTTTGCGCGTAATTATGACTCCCCGGAACAGATCGAAACCCTGGTGCAGGAAATCCACAGCCTGCGCGAGCCGCAGTTGCTGGTGGCGGTGGACCACGAAGGCGGGCGGGTGCAGCGCTTCCGCGACGGCTTTACCGGCCTGCCGGCGATCCGGCATCTGGGTCATATCTACGACGAGAATCCCAAGCGCGCGCGGCGCCTGGCGGAGACCAGCGGCTGGCTCATGGCCACGGAACTGCGAGCCGTGGGCGTGGATTTCAGCTTTGCGCCGGTGCTCGACCTTGACCGCGGCGTCAGCCAGATCATCGGCGACCGGGCATTTCATTCCCGTCCCGAAGCCGTGGCCGATCTGGCCCATGCCTACATGCGCGGCATGCACCAGGCCGGCATGGCTGCCACCGGCAAGCACTTCCCCGGCCACGGGGCGGTGGCGGCCGACTCCCATGTCGCCCTGCCGGTGGACGAGCGTGAACTCGTCGACATTATGGCCGAAGACGTGGTGCCGTTTGAGCGCATGATCCACTACGGCCTCGAGGGCATCATGCCGGCGCACGTGATCTTCCCCCGCGTGGACGCCCAGCCCGCCGGATTTTCCCACACCTGGATCAGGAAGATTCTGCGCGGTCAGCTTGAATTTCAGGGCGTCGTCTTCAGCGACGACCTGTCCATGGAGGGCGCCAAAGGGGCGGGTGACGTCGTGGCGCGGGCAAAACTGGCGCTTTCCGCCGGTTGCGACATGGTGCTGGTGTGCAACGATCCGGCGGCGGCCGATCAGGTGCTGACGGGATTGGGCACCTACGACGATCCGGTCTCGCACCTGCGCCTGGTACGCATGCACGGACGGGAAAATCCGACGCGCGAACAGCTGGCGCAGGATCAGGCGTATCGCGACGCGGTACGCGCCGTCTCCGCCATCGCGTGAGCCAAAAAAATATTGATTCGCGCCTAAGATGACCGATAATAAGCGGTAGGTTATTACTGTTTTCTGCTGGGGGTATTAGGAATTGGATCTGTTTCGTGCGCTTAAAAAGCTGAGGCTTGAGAGCTTCAACAATCTCACCAAAACGCTGAGCTTCAACATCTACGACATCTGCTACGCCCCCAGTGAACAGGCGCAGAAGGAATACCTCGCGTACATCGATGAGGCGTACAACGCCGAGCGTCTGACCGCCATCCTGTCGGAGGTGGCCAGCATCATCGGTGCCAACGTGCTCAACATCGCGCACCAGGACTACGACCCGCAGGGCGCGAGCGTTACCATGCTCATCTCCGAGTTGCCGATCCAGGAAGAGCCGCTCAATCCCGAAGCCCCCGGCCCGCTGCCGGATGCGGCGCACAACCGCCAGAGCCGCAGCGCTCAGGCGAGTCTGGCGCTCGATGCCGAGAGACCGGTCAAGGAGTCCGTGGTGGCGCATCTCGACAAGAGCCACATCACGGTGCACACCTATCCGGAATCGCATCCGGACAACGGCATCGCCACGTTCCGCGCCGACATCGACGTGTCCACCTGCGGCAAGATCTCGCCGCTGCGCGCGTTGAACTACCTGCTCCACAGCTTCGAGTCAGACATTGTGATTATCGACTATCGGGTGCGAGGCTTTACTCGCGACGTCAAGGGTACCAAACACTACATCGACCACAAGATCAACTCGGTCCAGAACTTCGTCGACAAGAACACGCTAACCCGTTATCAGGCCATGGACGTGAACGTCTACCAGGAAAACATCTTCCATACCAAGATGATGCTGAAGGACTCCAAGCTCGATAACTACCTCTTCGGCGTGAAAGAAGCGGACCTGTCGCCACAGGAAAACAAGATTGTCACGCAGCACCTCACGCACGAGATGGCCGAGATCTTCTACGGCACCAACATGGTGCGCATGAACTAGAAATTCTCTAGACAGGATTAAAACAGGATTAACAGGATTTTTTTATTTCTTAAATCCTTAATCCTGTAAATCCTGAGGAATCTTGTTAATCCTGTCTATTTTTATCTTCCGCCTGTCGTTCCCGTCTGAAGTTCGTTAGGATGTCGGTATCGCCGTTTACCGACAATCCCAATGCCTGAATTCAATCCACACTGCCTAGCCTGTCCACGGCTGGCGAGCCATCTGTCCAATATCCGCGACATGTATCCGCGTTATTTCGCGCGGCCCGTGCCGCCATTCGGCGACCCGAAGGCGCGGCTCATCGTCATCGGGCTCGCACCCGGCATGCACGGCGCCAACCGTACCGGCCGCCCGTTCACCGGCGACCACGCCGGCATCCTCTTATATGAAACATTGCACCGGCATGGCTTTGCCGACCGTCCGGTGTCGGTATCGGTGCGCGACGGCCTGACACTGAAAAACTGCCGTATCACCAATGCAGTCAAGTGCCTGCCGCCGGGCAACAAGCCGCTGCCGGCGGAAATCGCCACCTGCAATCTTTATCTTCAGACCGAGCTCGCGAAACTTCCGCATGGATGCGTGTTGCTCGCGCTCGGCACGGTCGCGCATGACGCCGTGCTCAAGGCGTTCAAGCTGAAGCGCAAAGAATACAAATTCGCGCACGGCGCGCAGCATGCGCTTCCGAACGGCCTGCGCCTGATCGATTCCTATCATTGCAGCCGCTACAACACCCAGACCAAACGCCTGACGGCGGAGATGTTCGACAAAATCTTGCGCCAGGCGAAACACTTGCTTGCTGGTTAAACTAATGAGTTTCATTTGAATCTCCCTCCCCCTTGACGGGGGAGGGTTGGGGTGGGGGTGAAAGGACGGATGAAATTTATTTTGATCACCCCCATCCTGTCCTTCCCCCGTAAAGGGGGAAGGAACTTATTTTTGCGTGCTTGGCAGTTCAAATTCACTTTATCTAACCCATGACCATCGCGAATCCCAAAGTCCTGATCATGTCTCTGCCGCCCAAGCCCGGCATCTACCGCATGCTGGGCGCGAAGGGCGAGGTGCTGTACGTCGGCAAGGCGCGCAACCTGCGCAAGCGGGTGCAGAGTTATTTCCGCGCCAGCGGTCTCGCGGCGCGCGTGATGCTGCTGATGCAGCAGGCTCAGAATATCGAGATCACCGTCACGCACACTGAAACCGAAGCGCTGCTGCTTGAAAACAACCTCATCAAGACGCTGCTCCCGCGCTTCAATATCCTGCTGCGCGACGACAAGAGCTACCCGTACATCTTTGTCTCGGACAACCAGGAGTACCCGCGCATCGGTTTTCATCGCGGCGCCAAGCGCGAGAAGGGGCGCTACTTCGGCCCCTATCCGTCGTCCTACGGCGTGCGCGAAACGCTCAACCTGCTGCAGAAGATCTTCCGCGTGCGCCAGTGCCACGACAGCTTCTTTCGCAACCGCTCGCGCCCGTGTCTGCAATACCAGATCAAACGTTGCTCCGGCCCCTGCGTCGGCCTGATCGAACCCGAGCGTTACACCGCCGACGTGCAGCAGGCGGTGATGTTCATGGAGGGCAAAAGCCAGAGCCTGGTGCGCGACAGCATCAAGCAAATGGAACAGGCCTCGGACAAACAGGACTTCGAGACGGCGGCGTTATTTCGCGACCGCATCGCCATGCTCAAGCGCATCCAGGAAAAGCAGTACATCACGGGGGAGGGCGGCGACGCCGACGTCATGGCCATCGCCGCCACGCCGGAGGCCGCCTGCATCGTTGTCACCTGGATCCGCGGCGGGCAGAACCTCGGCAGCAAGTCGTTCTTCCCGCGCATGGGCGCGGAATCCACGCCCTGGGAAATGCTGGACGCGTTCCTGTCGCAATATTACCTGTCCGGCCGCACCATCCCGGCGCGCATATACCTGAGCGAGGCCATCGTCGACCGCGCGCTGCTCGAACGCGCCTTCAGCGAACACGCTGGCAAGAAAATCGCCCTCACCGTCAACCCGCGTGGCGCGCCGCGTCGCTGGATGCAAATGGCCAAGTTCAACGCCGCCGATGCGCTACGCCGCCACCTCGCCGGCAAGATCGACATGCAGGGCCGTTTCGAGACGCTGCGCGATGCACTCAAACTCGAATCCATCCCCGAACGCATCGAGTGTTTCGATATCAGTCACACCATGGGCGAGGCAGCGGTGGCCTCCTGCGTTGTATTCGACGTCAACGGCCCGGTCAAATCGGATTACCGCCGCTTCAATATCGCCGGCATCGAGCCAGGCGATGATTACGGCGCCATGACCCAGGCATTGACCCGTCGCTACCGGCGCGTGAAGGAAGGAGAGGGTAAGTTGCCTGATTTGCTGCTCATCGATGGCGGCAAGGGACAGCTGTCCGCCGCCGAGGCGGTGCTGCAGGAACTGCAGCTGGAAGACATGAAACTTGTGGCCGTCGCCAAGGGACGCGAACGCAAGCCGGGCAAGGAGCAACTTTTCTTGTCCGGCTCACGGCGGCCCACTATACTGCCTGCAGATTCCTCCGGATTACACTTGATTCAGCAGGTGCGGGACGAGGCCCATCGCTTTGCCATCGCGGGACACCGGCTGCGCCGCGGGCGAGCACGCACCACATCGACGATCGAACGGATTGCGGGCATCGGTGGCAAGCGCCGTCAGGCTTTGCTCAAGAACTTTGGTGGACTGCGGGAGGTCGCACGCGCGGGGGTAGAGGACTTGACGCGGGTGCCGGGCATCAGCCAGGAACTGGCGCAGAAAATTTATGACGCCTTTCACGGCGAGGAATGATTATTATTGCTCACCGTCTTAGCTTAAGAACAATATTGCCGGGTCAATAACCATGCTGTTCAATACCCCGAATCTGCTGACGTTCCTGCGCATCGCCCTGATTCCGGCGTTTATCGTGGCCTATTACCTTGCCCGGCCGTGGGCACATGCGCTCGCCACCGGACTTTTCATTCTGGCGGCGCTCACCGACTGGCTGGACGGCTACCTCGCGCGCCGATTGGAACAGACGTCCCCCTTCGGGGCGTTTCTCGACCCGGTAGCCGATAAGTTGATGATCGCCGCGGCCCTAGTGCTGCTGGTGGCCGACCCCTATGTGCAAGCCCATGTCCTGGATACGCGCCTGTTCGCCGTGGTGATCCTGGTCATTCTGGGCCGCGAAATTGCCGTCTCTGCCCTGCGTGAGTGGATGTCCGAGGTAGGAAAGCGCTCGCATGTTGCCGTGTCCGTCATTGGCAAGGCCAAAACCTCCGCCCAGATGATCGCCATCCCGTTTCTGCTGTGGCGCGACCCGTTCTGGGATCTACCTGTCTTCCAGCTTGGGGAGATCCTGCTTTATTCAGCCGCCGCGCTGACCTTGTGGTCCATGCTCAGTTATCTCAAAGCCGCGTGGCCCAATCTTGTTTCCCCGCACAAATAAGAAAACTTTTCTAAATGATTTCAGCGTAGTAATCTGATTCGTTCAATCAATTGATTAAGCTCATTTGCCGTCATGCCGGCGAAAACTGGACTTCGGCCTCCGCCGGAATGACAAACCCTTGCTGCCGTCTTACCGGCGAAAGCCGGTATCCAGTCAGCACTTAAACCTTGCTCTAGTGAACTCCGGCTTCAGATCCCGCCCAAGCGATGGCTATATGCACCTTCGCCACGCAAATTGGTGCAATCAAATACCCCAAATCCTAGACAAGTAGCTAAACTACAAGGAGTTACCGCGCCGTTGCTTGACAGTCTGTGCCCGGTCCTTACAATGTCGGTCCTCTGCGGGAATAGCTCAGTTGGTAGAGCGTAACCTTGCCAAGGTTAAGGTCGCGAGTTCGAACCTCGTTTCCCGCTCCAGATCATAAAGGGGAGGGCACCGTCCTCCCCTTTTTTATCGGGTTATGGCTGGGTAGCAGAGTGGTTATGCAGCGGCCTGCAAAGCCGTGTACGCCGGTTCGAATCCGACCCCAGCCTCCATTTCCTTCAGTACGCTACTTAACCTCAGATTTCCCTATATAATCACCCAGGCTTCCCGATGCCCGGGTGGCGAAATTGGTAGACGCAAGGGACTTAAGTTATTGAGCACCCAGGCGGGAAACCCCTGGCGTGAATGGAGTCAAATTCGGGGAAATCTCAGCACGTAACGGCGGTGACAATCCCGAGCTAAGCCTTAGGCCGTTTTTTGTTACGGTATGTTGGAGTCAACGCGTGGCAGTTAGGGCACAAGAGGCGAAGGTTTTTCAACCTGTTGTCCTTGTTGTTCCCGTTAATGTGGTCAAGTTCTAAAGGAATGGGCTGATCGAGCCATCGTACGTTCCAGCAACGCGAACAACGATGCTCAAACATACCCTCCCGTAACAGTCTATTTCTGAGTTTATGCGACTGGATGGACAGGGTGTTATTGAGGTATTTCTCGATTGGCTGTTTGGGAGGAAGTCTCTTTCCTTTGTTCCAGGCTTGACCAACGAAATGCGATGTATCGAGATGGAAATGGCTGATCGCCTTTCTCAGTACGTCGTAATTGCCGCCGTAGGGAGCGACATCGAGAATCTGTAAAACTTGCCTCATGGAAGCAGCCTTCGTGACCGCCTCCCTGAGCTGTTTATCAGAATATTTTCGTAGTTTCACGCTACGTTCCCGCAGTATTCCAGCACTAAGGAAAGTGTAGAGACTTGACGGCTCCTGCCTACGGCCCGGCAATTTAAGCCAGGCTATGGTAAAGGTAAAGTCCAGACCACAAATGCGTTTTAAGTACGACGCAGCGACGAAAGTCGTAGATGGTATGAAAATCCCTTGGTGGAAACACCATGCCGGTTCGAGTCCGGCCCCGGGCACCATAAGTTTTCATCGACAAGCTGCTTACACAAGCAGGCTGGCTGGTTTGCGACGCCTCTCAAGTGAACATTCATGCCGGACCCGGATGTGCTGGCGCAGGAAATCGTTGATGACTTGGAGGCAGCCTTGGAGCAGTTTCGGGAGATCGTGGTGGATTTGGGTGAGGAGAGAGGTAAATCCTAGGAAACTTCTGGTATTCGGGCAGTTTCTGGAATATCTGGCCTTTTTACTATTTGACATAATATACATTATACGAAGTATTGAATTTGGGTCTATATCAAAGTCGGCTTATTTTACCGGTAAGTCTCGAACATTCCCTTTCGCGCCCCTCTCTCCAAATCAGTCGTAAATGTTCTTCTCAGTGAACATTAACAAATAATATGTTTTCTTTGTTTTTAATGAGAAAAGCTTACAGATATGTTTGGCGGCGTTGCTCCAGGCTCGAGAACAATTTATCGAAAGGTTGCACGAATTTTTTCACCCCTTCGGTCTCCAGCTCCTCGGCGACAGCCTCCAGATCCACCCCGAGCTGTGCCAGCCGGATCGGTGTCCCGGTTGCCACATCCAGATCCTGTTCGATTCGGACGGCCGGCTTGCCGTGCTCGCGGTAAGCCTCGAGGGTCTGGGGTGGCAGCGTATTAATGGTCTCGGGGCCAATCAGGGGTTCGACGTATTTCACGTCGCTATAGGCCGGGTCCTTGGTTCCGGTACTGGCCCAAAGCAGCCGCTGCGGCCGGGCGCCGCGGACTGCCAGCCGGTTCCATCTGTCCGAAGCTGTCAGGG
>Ga0209515_10001207_pt1 | contig 44439 bp, 42 predicted proteins | sample Subgroupgradi54m_FD_187454 | JGI IMG/M metagenome (GOLD analysis project Ga0209515, IMG submission 187454) | Subsurface groundwater microbial communities from S. Glens Falls, New York, USA - GMW60B uncontaminated upgradient, 5.4 m (SPAdes)... ... | reverse complement strand
CGTTCTGCAGCTTGGCAATGTTGGTCATCTGTTCACCGACCGCCTTCTGCAGGCGCATCAGGTTGTCGGCAAGTTCGTTGCGGTTGGTGAGCGACTCGGCGCGCAGGGTTTGATCCAGGTTGCCGTTGGTGCGTGCACGTACGAACAATACAATCTGCAGCGCGACGACCACCGCCATGCCAATCAACACCAGTACGATCGCGCTGTCAGTGTGCATCGAGCCACTCCAGAATTTCGTGCGGAGTGCGGATCATGTCGTCGGCACCCCACGTCTGCGGTGTCTCATCCTTACTAATGTATCCGAAGAGGGCGACCAGGGTATGCATCCCGGCGAGGCGGCCAGCTTCGATGTCACGCTCGGCATCGCCGACAAAAAGGCATTCGGCCGGTTTGCTGCCGGCGCAATCGCAGGCATGCAACATCGGTTCCGGGTGGGGTTTGCGATTGGCGGTCGAATCGCCGCTAACGATGCAGGCAGGCGGCGGGTTCGGGCTAAGGGCGCGTATGAGCGGTTCGGTAAGGAAGGCGGGTTTATTGGTGACGACGCCCCATTTCAAGCCGCGGCGGCCAAGTTCAGTGAGTACTTCGGTCATGCCGGGGAACAGTTTTGTCTCCTGGCACAGGCCCGCGGTGTACAGCTCAAGGAAGCGCGTGCGCAGCGGCGCGAATTGCGGGTCCTGCGGCGTGATGCCGAAGCCCAGACTGAGCAGTCCGGGACTGCCGTGCGAGGCGAGCGGCCGAATCGTTTCGTACGGCAGCGGTGCCTGTCCTTGTTCGCGCAGCAGGGCATTGAGTGCGTTCGCCAGGTCGGGCCCGGTATCGGCGAGCGTGCCGTCGAGATCGAACAGCACGGTGCTAATCATGGATCAGGACGAACGGAGCGAAGCGAAGTAGGGCTTCATGGTCAGGCATCGGCGCGTTCCGCCCAGGCAAGGTAATTCACATCCACCCCCGGTCCAAGCGAGTAACGGCGCGTGATCGGGTTGTAATGCATGCCGGTGAGTTCGCGCAAACGTAAACCGGCCGTGCGTTGCCACAGCTCGAGTTCGGAGGGCTTGATGAATTTCATGTATTCGTGCGTGCCACGCGGCAACATGTTCAGTACGTACTCGGCGCCGACGATGGCAAACAAAAATGATTTCGGGTTGCGATTGAGCGTGGAGATAAACACGTGCCCGCCGGGACGCACGAGTTGGCCGAGCGCCTTCACGACCGAGGCGGGATCGGGAACATGTTCGAGCATTTCGAGGCAGGTGACGACGTCGAAAGCGCCTGGTTGCTCACGCGCCAGGTCTTCGACACTCACGCGCCGATAGTCCACACGTACTCCGGATTCCTTTAGATGCAGCTTCGCGACGGCAAGTGGCGCATCGCCCATGTCGATGCCAGTCACGTGCGCGCCGAGGGCGGCCATGCTTTCGCTCAGGATGCCGCCGCCGCAGCCGACGTCGAGCACTTTCTTGCCGGCCAATCCCTTACCATCCCCGGCACGATCGTTGATGAACTTCAGGCGCAGCGGATTGATGTCGTGCAGCGGTTTGAATTCGCTGTTCGGGTCCCACCAGCGCGAGGCGAGCGCCTCGAACTTGGCGATTTCGGCGGGGTCGACGTTTGGGGTAGATGGATTCATGTATGGATAGATGTCACGCCTTGATTCGATCGCGCCATTCGTGCGCCTTGCGCAGAATCGCTTCTTGTTTCAGTCCCGTGAGCTGGCGCTCGGCGAGCACGTGCCTGCCGTTGACCCACACGTCCGAGACCTGATCGCGGGTGGCGCTGTAGACGATCTGCGATACCGGATCGTAGACCGGCTGACTGCCAAGCGACGAAAGATCGATCGCGGTCAGATCGGCGGCCTTGCCGGAAACAATCGAACCGATGCGGTCGTCGAGCCCGAGCGCACGTGCGCCGTTCAATGTCGCCATGCGCAGGGCGGTGTGCGCTGGCACGGCGGTGGCTTCGCGCGCCACGCCTTTGGCCAGCAAGGCGGCGGTGCGCATCTCGCCCAGCATGTCGAGATCGTTGTTGCTCGCGGCGCCGTCAGTGCCGAGCGCGACGTTTACACCGGCCTGCATCAGCTTGTGTACCGGGCAGAAGCCGCTCGCGAGTTTCAAATTCGATTCCGGGCAGTGAACGACATGTACGTTCAAGCGCGCCAGCGTTTCGATCTCATCGTCATTGAGTTGCGTCATGTGTACTGCCAGCAGGCGCGGCCCCAGCAAGCCGAGTTTTTCCAATCGCGCCAGCGGCCGCTGGCCCTGGCGCGCTGTCGCGTCATCGACTTCAAAGGCGGTCTCGTGCACGTGCATGTGAATCGGCCGATCGAGTTCGTCGGCGTACATGCGAATTTTCTCGAGCGGCGCATCCGAGACGGTGTACGGCGCGTGCGGGGCAAAGGCCGTGGTGACGAGCGCGCTGTGTTTGAACTGATCGTTCAGGCGCAACCCCTTATGTAAATACTCATCGGCGCTCTGCGCGTACGCGCTCGGAAAATCGAGCGCGATCATGCCGACGACAGCACGCATACCGGCCGCTTCCGCGGCCTGTGCCGTGGCCTCGGGGAAGAAGTACATGTCGTTAAAGCAGGTCGTGCCGCCGCGCAGCATCTCGGCGATGGCGTGATCGGTGCCGTCGCGCACGAAATCGGGCGATACCCATTTACCTTCGGCCGGCCAGATGTGGTCGTTCAACCATTCCATCAACGGCAGATCGTCGGCGAGGCCGCGGAACAGGTTCATCGCCGCATGCGTGTGTGCGTTGACGAAACCCGGGAGAACAGCGTGGCTCGGTAACGTCACGGTTTCGCCGGCTCGATACTTGCGCCGCGCGGCATCGATGGGCAGCACCTCGACGATGAGTGCATCGCGAACGGCGACCGCGTGATGTTCGAGTGCGCACGCCTCCGGTTCCACCGGGATCAGCCAGCGCGCTTCGATTAAGGTGTCCACGTTCTGCATGCAAGGTCTCCGGGCGCGGGCGCAGTATAACGCGAGTATTCCAAGTGCGCGCGAAGCGCGCTTCGGCTTGCTTCCCTCTCCCGCGAACTGGGAGAGGGAATGCACCGCAGTGTGTGTGTCGCTCTGTTGGACCGGGTATACTGGCCGCCATGAAAGCCAGTTCCAATACCGAACTACAGTACGACCGCATCCGCGCCGTCGAATGGGATGATGGGCGCGTGCGGCTCATCGACCAGCGCGTGCTTCCGGCGCGACTGGAATACCTTTATCTGGGTACGCTTGATCATTGCACCCAGGCTATCCGCGACATGGCCGTGCGCGGGGCGCCGGCCATCGGCATTACCGCCGCGTATGGCGCGGTGCTGGCCGCGCGCGATCGCTACACCGAAAATCCGAGCGGGTGGATCCAGGCTATCGAGGCCGATCTCGAACACCTGGCGCTGGCGCGGCCCACGGCAGTAAACCTGCGTTGGGCGGTGGAGCGTATGCGCGCGCTGGTTCGCGCCGGTATTCCCGGGGATCCGGTGCCGCGGCTGCTTGCCGAGGCGCGCGCTGTTCATGCACAGGACATTGCCGCGAATCGTTTGATGGGCGACCTGGGCGCGGCCCTCATTGCATCGGGCAGTGGGGTGTTGACCCACTGCAATACCGGCTCGCTCGCAACCGGCGGTTTTGGCACAGCGCTTGGTGTGGTGCGCGCAGGGTACGCGCAACAGCGCATCGCACGCGTGTTCGCCGACGAGACGCGGCCATGGCTGCAAGGTTCGCGGCTGACGGCGTGGGAATTGGTGCAGGACGGAATCCCCGCCACGCTCGTGGCCGATAGCGCGGCGGCGTGGTTGATGAAACAGAATCAGGTGCAGTGGGTCATCGTCGGTGCCGACCGGATTGCCGCTAATGGCGATACCGCGAACAAGATCGGTACATATATGACGGCGCTTGCCGCGCGCCACCACCGCGCAAAGTTCATGGTCGTGGCACCGACCAGCACCGTCGATATGGAAACCCCGGACGGGGAGGCGATTCCTATCGAGGCTCGCGCCGAGCGCGAGGTTCTGGAGTTCGGTGGTACACGCGTGGCGCCGGAAGGCGCGCGTGCATGGAACCCCGCGTTTGACGTGACACCGGCGGATTTAATCGATGCCATCGTGACCGAGAAAGGTGTGGTCGAACATCCGACGCGTGCCAAGATGATTGCGCTGATGGGATCGAGTTCCTGACGGCAATATCGCCGTTTTTTCAACCTTTATATTCCCTCGCCGCGGCGCCGATTAAGATGCAGCCGGCCGCTCATCCGTGCTAGAATTCCGGCTCTTTTGGCAACCGATAGAGCTCTATAAAGCCTTTTAAGTCAACAGCTTAAAAAGTCCCGCCGACTCTCAGCCGAATTCATAATGGAACATATCGCCAAGGAAACTATTCCCGTCAATCTCGAAGATGAGATGCGGCGGTCGTACCTCGATTACGCGATGAGCGTAATCGTCGGCCGCGCCTTGCCGGATGTGCGCGACGGTCTCAAGCCCGTGCACCGGCGCGTGCTCTACGCCATGCACGAGCTCGGTAACGACTACAACAAGCCGTACAAAAAATCCGCGCGCGTCGTCGGTGACGTGATCGGTAAATATCACCCGCACGGCGACGTCGCCGTGTACGACACCATCGTGCGCATGGCGCAGGACTTCTCGCTGCGGCACATGCTGATCGACGGCCAGGGTAACTTCGGTTCGGTCGACGGCGATGCGCCGGCGGCGATGCGTTACACCGAAATCCGCATGAGCCGCGTGGCGCACGAGATGCTGGCCGATCTCGACAAGGAGACGGTCGACTTCAATCCGAATTACGACGGTAGCGAGCGCGAGCCGGTCGTCATGCCGACGCGTTTCCCGAACCTGCTGGTAAACGGTTCCTCGGGTATCGCGGTCGGTATGGCGACCAACATCCCGCCGCACAACCTCGGTGAAGTCGTCAGCGCCTGCGTGACGCTCATCGACAAGCCGGATGCGGACGTGGACGAGCTGATGCAGCACGTGCTCGGCCCCGACTTCCCCACGGCCGGCATCATCATGGGTACCGACGGTATTCGCGACGCCTTTCGCACCGGGCGCGGCCGCATTCATGTGCGCGCGCGGGTGGAGATCGAGACCGAAGAGAAAAAAGGCAAGCAGACGATCGTCGTCACCGAGCTGCCGTACCAGGTGAACAAGGCCACGCTGCTCGAGAAGATCGCCGAGCTGGTGAAAGAGGGCCGCATCGAAGATATTTCCGAGCTGCGCGATGAGTCCGACAAAGACGGCATGCGCATGGTAATTGAGTTGAAGCGCGGCGCGGTGCTCGACGTGGTGCTGAACAACCTTTACGAACACACGTTGATGCAGACGACGTTCAACGTGAACAGCGTGGCACTGGTGAACGGCCAGCCGCGGCTGCTCAACCTGAAAGAGATGATCGAGGCGTTCCTGCGCCACCGCCGCGAAGTGGTGACGCGCCGCAGCCTCTACGATCTGCACAAGTCGCGCGAACGCGCGCACGTACTGGAAGGCCTCGCCGTCGCGCTCGAAAACATCGACGAGATGATCGCGCTCATCAAGACCGCGAAGGATCCGGACGAGGCGCGGCAGAAAATGCTGGTGCGCCTGTGGCCGGTGAAGCTGGTTGGCAAGATGCTGGCGGCCGCGGCCGAGCCCGGTATCTCGCGGCCCGAGGGGCTCGAGGCCGAATTCGGCCTCACCGACAAGGGCTACCGCCTCACGGAAGCGCAGGCACAGGCAATCCTCGATCTGCGACTGCACCGCCTGACCGGTCTCGAACAGGAAAAGCTGCTCAAGGAATACCAGGAGCTGCTGGCCACCATCGCCGATCTGCTCGACATTCTGCGCAACCCTGATCGTCTGATGCGCGTCATTCGCGACGAGCTGTTGGCGATTCGCGAGCAGTATGCCGACAAGCGCCGTACTGAAATTGCCGCCGCGCATGTCGACCTCAAGATGGAAGACTTGATCGCGCAGGAAGACGTGGTCGTTACGCTGTCGCACACCGGTTACATCAAGTCGCAGTCGTTGTCGGTGTACCGCGCGCAGCGCCGCGGCGGACGCGGCAAGGCCGCGACCAAGATGCGTGAAGAAGACTTCGTCGAAAAACTGCTGATTGCCAATACGCACTCGACGATTCTGTGCTTCAGCAGTTTCGGTAAGGTCTACTGGCTCAAGGTGTATGAGATTCCGCAGGCCGGGCGCGAGGCGCGCGGCAAGCCGATCGTGAACCTGGTGCCGCTCAAGGAAGGCGAAAAGATCAACGCCATCCTGCCGGTGAAGAGTTTCGATCAGGGCGGCTACGTATTCATGGCGACCTCCGACGGCACGGTCAAGAAGACCGAGCTCGTGGAGTTTTCGCGTCCGCGTCCAAGCGGCATCATCGCGATCGATCTCGAGGAAGGTAACCACCTCGTCGGCGTCGGCCTTACCGACGGCAAGTGCGATTTGCTGCTCTTCAGCGATGCCGGCAAGGTGGTGCGCTTCCCCGAAGACGATGTGCGCGCCATGGGCCGCGCGGCGCGCGGCGTGCGCGGAATTTCGCTCGCCGACAAACAGTCGGTGATTGCGCTCATTATTGTTTCGAGCGGGACGAACGAAGAGAGTGTTGCCGTGTTGACGGGCACCGCACACGGTTTCGGCAAGCGCACGACGCTCGCCGAATATCCGAAGCATCACCGCGGCGGACAGGGCGTGATCTCGATTCAGGTGACGGAACGCAATGGCCGGGTCGTGGGTGCGTGCACCGTCGGTGACGACAACGAAGTCATGCTCATCACCAGCGGCGGTACGTTGATCCGTACGCGCGCCAACGAGATCTCGGCAGTCGGACGCAACACACAGGGTGTGTGCCTGATCGAGCCGGATGAGGGTGAGACGCTGGCCGGCATTGAAGTCGTGGCCGAATCCGACGAAGAATAATAAGAAGGTATAAAAGTTTTTGCCGCAAAGATGCAAAGGGCGCAAAGAAGTCTCGTTTTTTAACCGGGAGTATTTCTTTGCGTCTTTGCGGCGAATAATCATATATAAGGGGCTTTGCCAGAAATGACGCGCGTTCATAACTTCAGTGCAGGCCCGGCGGTGTTGCCGGAAGAAGTGCTGCAGCAGGCCCAGAGCGAAATGCTCGATTGGCACGGCTCGGGCATGTCAGTCATGGAGATGAGTCACCGCGGCAAGGAATACATTGCCATCGCGGAGAAGGCTGAAGCCGACCTGCGCGAACTGCTCAGCGTCCCGTCGAACTATAAAGTTCTGTTCCTGCAGGGCGGCGCCACGGCGCAGTTCGCGGCGATCCCGATGAATCTGCTGCGCGGCAAGGCCAGCGCCGATTACATCAACACCGGTGAATGGTCGAAGAAGGCCATCAAGGAAGCGAAGAAGTACGGTGGCGTGAATGTGGCGGCCTCGTCTGAGGCGGCGAAGTTCACCACTGCCCCCGCGCGCGCCGAGTGGAAGCTCGATCCCCATGCCGCCTACGTGCATTACTGCTCAAATGAAACCATCGGCGGCGTGCAATTCCATTACACACCCGACGTTGGCAACGTGCCGCTGGTGAGCGATATGTCATCGGACATCCTGTCGCGTCCGGTCGATGTGTCTAAATTCGGCTTGATCTACGCCGGCGCACAAAAGAACTTCGGTCCGTCGGGCCTTGTGCTCGTGATCGTGCGCGAGGATTTGCTCGGCCAGGCGTTGCCCAGTACGCCGACTGTGTTCGACTACAAGCAGCAGGCCGAGAACGGCTCGATGCTCAACACGCCCTCAACTTACAGCTGGTACATCGCCGGACTCGTGTTCGAGTGGCTGAAGAAGAACGGCGGGCTCACGGCCATGGCGGCGGTGAACGAGCGCAAGGCGAAGAAAATTTACGACTACGTCGATGCCAGCGGTGGTTTCTACCACAGCCCGGTCGACAAGGCGTATCGCTCGTGGATGAACATTCCCTTCACGTTGAAGAGTGAGACGCTCGACGAGGAATTCCTCAAGGGCGCGAAGAATGCCAAGCTCTTGCAGTTGAAAGGCCATCGTTCTGTTGGCGGCATGCGTGCCAGTATCTACAACGCCATGCCGGAAGCGGGCGTCGATGCGCTGATCGCGTACATGCAGGACTTTGCAAAGAACAAGGGCTGATAAAACCCATGGGCGTGTTCAAGGTACAGACTCTCAATAACATCTCAAAGACCGGCCTGGCGCGGTTGCCGGCGCCGTATTATCAGATCGGCGACGGCATCAAGGAACCGGATGCGATTCTCGTGCGCTCGGCGAAGATGCACGACATGGAAATTCCGCCAACGCTGAAGGCGGTCGGGCGCGCCGGTGCCGGCGTGAATAACATTCCGGTACCGAAGATGAGCGAACGCGGTATTCCGGTGTTCAACGCGCCGGGCGCGAACGCCAATGCCGTGAAGGAACTCGTGATCGCGGGATTGATCCTCGGCTGCCGTCACATCGTGCAGGCGTGGGATTTTGCCCGCGGCCTGACCGGCACCGACGAAGAACTGCACAAGGCCGTCGAAGCGGGCAAGAAAAATTTCGGCGGCTACGAGTTGCCTGGCCGCACGCTCGGCGTGATGGGTCTGGGCGCGATTGGAAGAATCGTGGCCAACACCGGCGTGGCGCTCGGCATGAAAGTCGTCGGCTTCGATCCGGGTCTGACGGTTGAAGGTGCGTGGCAACTGTCGGCCGACGTCAAAAAGGCGCGCTCGGTCGACGAGCTGTTGCGTGTCGCCGACTTCGTTACGTTTCACGTGCCGCTGATCGACGCCACGCGCAATCTCATCAACGCCGAACGCCTGAAGTCGATGAAGGATGGCGTGGTAATTCTTAATTTCGCGCGCGAAGGGATCGTGGACGACAAGGCCGTGGTCGATGCGCTGAACACCGGCAAGGTCACGGCGTACGTGTGCGATTTCCCGAGCAATCTCACGAAGAACCACCCGCGCGCTATCACGTTGCCGCATCTGGGTGCCTCGACTGAGGAAGCGGAAGAAAACTGCGCGGTCATGGTGGCCGAGCAGGTACGCGACTTTCTTGAGAATGGTAACGTGCGCAATGCCGTGAATTTCCCGGAAGTGGTGGTGCCGCGTATCACGCCGCATCGGTTTGTTTGCGCCAACAGCAATGTGCCCAATATGCTGGGCCAGATCTCCGAGGCCTTTGGCGAGGCCAAGCTCAATATTCACGACATGGTAAATATGTCGCGTGGTGAACTGGCGTATACGGTTGTTGATCTCGATGCGCCGGTGCCCGAATCGGTCGTGAAGCAGATCGCTTCCATCAAGGGCGTGCTGATGGCGCGACTCATCGAGCCGCCGCGCGCTGACTAGAGTGAGGGTCGACCATGGCCGCAAATAACAACGACAAAATTAAGAAGCTGCGCGCGCGTATCGATACGCTGGACGAAAAGATCCAGGAGTTAATCACGCAGCGCGCCCACGTCGTGCTCGATGTGGCCAAGGAAAAGACGCGCACCGGTGTGGAAAATTTCTATCGGCCGGAGCGTGAGGCTGAGGTGCTGAACAAGATCATGGCGCGCCACCAAGGCCCGCTGCCGGCCGAAGAGATGGCGCGGCTGTTTCGCGAGATCATGTCCGCGTGCCTGGCGCTCGAATCGAAATTGCGAGTCGCGTTTCTCGGACCCGAGGGCACGTTCACGCAAGAGGCGGCGCTCAAACACTTCGGACAGTCGGTGGAGACCGTCGGCCTGTCTGCGATTGACGAGGTGTTCCGCGAAGTCGAAGCCGGCAGTGTCCAGTTTGGCGTCGTGCCGGTGGAGAATTCCACCGAAGGCGTCGTGAACCACACGCTCGATATGTTTCTGGTGTCGCCGCTCAAGATCTGCGGCGAGGTGGAGCTGCGTGTGCACCACAATCTGCTTGGTAAGGGCGACGACTGGGACGCCGCGGAGAAAATCGTTTCGCATCAGCAGTCGCTTGCGCAGTGCCGCGAGTGGCTGGATGAACACTTTAGCGGCGTTGAACGCGTGGCGGTATCGAGCAACGCCGAGGCGGCGCGGCTGGCGGCAGAGCAGCCGGGTGTGGTCGCGATTGCCGGTGCCTCGGCGGCACGCATTTACGGGCTCAACGTACTGGCGGCGAATATCGAAGACAAGCCGGACAACAGCACGCGCTTTCTCGTAATCGGCAATCTTGAGACGGGCGCGTGTGGCAGCGACAAGACCAGCGTGATGGTGTCGGGCAAGAATCGTGCGGGTGGGTTGCATCACCTGCTGGCGCCGCTCGCGCGCGCCAAGATCAACATGACGCGCATCGAATCGCGTCCGTCGCGCCGTACGCCGTGGGAATACGTGTTCTTCATCGACGTTGACGGGCACGCGAAAGATCGCCGCGTCGCCAACGCATTGAAACTCCTCGAACGTGAGGCGGCATTTTTCAAATGGCTCGGCTCCTATCCGAAGGCAGTGCTGTAATGGGCTGCGAAGTGTTGGCGCTGGCCACGCCCGGTGTGCAGGGCCTGTCGCCGTATCAGCCCGGTAAGCCGCTCGAAGAGCTCGAGCGCGAATACGGTGTGCGCAATGCCATCAAACTGGCGAGCAACGAAAGCCCGCTCGGTCCCAGTCCGAAGGCGCTCGCGGCCGCGCGCATGGCGCTCGACGACATCCTGCGTTACCCCGACGGCAATGCGTTTCAGCTGAAGCAGGCGTTGGCGAAACACCTTGGCGTTCAGCTGGCGCAAGTCACGATCGGCAACGGCTCGAACGATGTGCTGGAACTCGCGGCGCGTGCGTTTGCCAATGCCGCGCACGAAATTGTGTTCTCGGCACATGCGTTTGCGGTCTATCCCATCGTCACGCAAGCGGTGGGCGCGAAGGCGGTGGTGACGCCGGTAAACGGTTGGGGTCACGACCTCAAGGCGATGCGCGCAGCGATTACCGAACGCACGCGTCTGGTGTTTGTTGCTAACCCGAACAATCCTACCGGCACCTGGTTGCCGGCCAAAGAACTCGAGGCCTTCATTGTCTCGTTGCCGGCGCACGTGGTCGTCATCATCGACGAGGCGTACTTCGAATACGTCGATGAACCGGCGTACGCGAGTATGCTGCCGCTAATCGAGCGCTGTCCGAACCTGATTGTGATGCGTACCTTTTCCAAAGCCTATGGCCTCGCCGGCCTGCGCGTCGGCTACGCGGTGTCGACGCCGGCGATGGCCGACGTGCTGAACCGCGTGCGTCAACCATTCAACGTGAATGCGGTCGCACTCGCCGCGGCGACGGCGGCCGTGCAAGATGCCGAGCATGTGCGCAAGGCGGCCGCGCTGAATCGAGATGGCATGCGCCAGATCACCGAAGGCGTGACGCGTCTCGGTCTGACGTTTATTCCTTCAGTGGGAAACTTCGTGTGTATCGATTTCGGCCGTCCAGCGGCCGCGGTTTACGAGCAGCTGCTGCGCGAAGGTGTAATCGTGCGCCCGATCGCCAACTACGGCATGCCGAATCATTTGCGCGTGACCATCGGGCTGCCGCAGGAGAATCAGCGTTTCCTGGACGCGTTGCAAAAAATTCTGAAGGCCTGACCGCTCGGATGATCCAGCGTTTATCAATTATCGGAGTAGGCCTGATCGGCGGGTCGTTCGCGCGCGATTTGAGGGCATTGGGCCTGGTCGACGAAATCGTCGGTCACGGTCGCAGCCTCGGTAATCTTCAGCTGGCGGTGGAGTTGGGCGTGATCGATCGCGCAGTCGTGAAGGCGAGCGACGCGGTACACGACGCCGATATGGTGCTTGTCGCGGTGCCGGTCGGCAGCATTCCACAGGTACTGGAAGAAATCGCACCGGCGCTTGGCGACAAGACCATCGTTACCGATGTCGGCAGTGTGAAGCAGTCCGTGATCGAGGCCGCGCGCGCTGCACTGGGTGATCGCTTCGCGAATTTCGTACCCGGGCATCCGATTGCCGGTACCGAAAACTCCGGTGTCGGCGCGTCGCTGGAAGGATTGTTCCGCGACCGCCAGGTCATCCTGACGCCGGTACCGGAAACCGACAACGCCGCCGCGGCGCAGGTAAACGATTTGTGGCAGGCGGTCGGCGCGCAGGTGACATTGATGGACCCGGCCGCGCACGATCGCGTGCTCGCCGCCAGTAGCCACCTGCCGCACATGGTCGCCTTCACGCTCATGGATCAACTCGTGCGCATGGACGAACACCGCGAAATATTCGAATGCTCCGCCGGCGGTTTGCGCGACACCACGCGCATCGCCGGCAGCGATGCGGCCATATGGCGCGACATTGCGCTCGGCAATCGCGAGATGCTGCTGGATTTGTTGCGTCAGTATCAGTTCGATATTGCCGAGCTGATCGGCGCCATCGAACGCGGCGATGCCAAATGGCTGCTTGAGACCTTCAACCGCGCGCGCCGCGGGCGCGAGATGCTGAACAAATTATAATCCGCAGCGGTTCCGGCCGCGCCTACCCCTGACGATTCCAAATGAGTGCGAGCCAAAAAATCGATTTTGTTGTTCAGCCCGGCGGTAAGTTGAGCGGTCGCGTGCGCGTGCCCGGCGACAAATCCATCTCGCATCGCTCGGTCATGTTCGGCTCACTCGCTGAAGGAACGACGCACGTGACCGGCTTGCTCGAAGGCGAGGACGTGCTCTGCACGCTGGCGGCGTTTCGTGCCATGGGCGTGCGTGCGCAAGGCCCCGATAACGGCCGGCTGGTGATAGAAGGCGTGGGCGTGCGTGGTCTGACGGCCCCGACACGACCGCTCGACATGGGCAACTCCGGGACGGCGATGCGCCTGATGGCGGGGATCCTCGCCGGTCAGTCGTTCGATTCAGAATTGTTTGGCGACGACTCGCTGTCGAAGCGTCCGATGAAGCGCGTCTCCGATCCGCTCGGGAAAATGGGCGCAGAGATCGAAACCGCAGACGGCGGACGCCCGCCGTTGCGCATAAAAGGCGGGCGCAACCTTCACGGTATCAATTACCCGCTGCCGGTGCCGAGTGCGCAGGTGAAGTCTTGCGTTTTGCTCGCCGGGCTTTACGCCGACGGTGAAACGGTCGTCACCGAGCCCGCGCCGACGCGAGATCACACCGAACGGATGTTGCGCGGCTTCGGCTACGACGTTCAGGTGTCCGGCGCCACGGCGCGGCTGCGCGGCGGTGGGCGGTTGCGCGCCTGCCACGTCGATGTCCCGGCCGATATCTCGTCTGCGGCGTTCTTTTTGGTCGGTGCCTCCATAGCCCCGGGGTCGGACCTCGTGCTTGAACACGTGGGCATGAATCCGACACGGGTGGGCGTGATTAATATCCTGCGCCTCATGGGCGCCGAGCTTGAGGTGACGAGCCAGCGTGAGGTCGGTGGCGAGCCGGTCGCGGACATCCGCGTGCGTTCGGCGCGCCTGCGTGGCATTCATATCCCTGAGGACCAGGTGCCGCTTGCGATAGACGAGTTTCCGGCCCTGTTCATCGCTGCTGCCTGTGCCGAAGGGGAGACGATCCTGAGCGGTGCCGAGGAGCTGCGCGTGAAAGAGTCCGACCGAATCGCGGTGATGGCCCAGGGGCTGAAGCGTCTGGGCGCGGGTGTGCGCGAGACGCCCGACGGGATTGTGATTCAAGGCGGTCGGATCCACGGCGGGGAAATCGAAAGCCAGGGCGATCATCGTATCGCCATGAGCTTTGCGATGGCGGCGCTGCGCGCCGAAGGAGCGATTACGATACGCGATGCGAAGAACGTCGATACGTCGTTTCCAGGATTTGCCAATCTGGCCGCCGGCGCAGGGTTGGGTATTAGAGTAAGCATATAGAATCATCATGCGAAACCTACTGTAACGCCATATAAACGCTTGAAAAACTTTATGTCGAAATCGCCCATTCCGGTGTTGGCCATAGACGGCCCTAGCGGTTCTGGCAAAGGCACGATCGGTCAGATTCTGGCGCAACGTCTCGGCTGGCATTTTCTCGATAGCGGGGCCGTATACCGCGCGGTCGGGTATCTCGCCGCCAAAAACGGGACCGGACCGGATGATGTGCGCAAAGTCGTGCAGTTGGCCCGAGACCTTAATATCCGTTTTGAAGTCATGGCGACCGCGACGGCCCGGGTGTTGCTCGATAATAAGGAAGTGGACGACGAGTTACGTACGGAAGAGGCAGGAAAACTGGCCTCTCAGGTAGCCGTTCTCCCCCAAGTCCGGGCCGCTCTTCTGGATAAGCAGCATGCCTTCCGTCAGGCACCGGGCCTGGTCGCCGACGGCCGTGATATGGGCACGACGGTGTTCCCGGACGCCATACTTAAGATATTCCTGACCGCAAGCGCCGACGTACGGGCCGAAAGACGCTATAACCAGTTGAAGGAAAAGGGCTTCGATGCTAACCTCTCGCAGCTTTTGGGTGAGATCCGTGCCCGCGACGAGCGCGATGCCGCTCGTGCGGCTTCGCCGCTGAAACCTGCGGCGGACGCCTCCATCCTGGATACCTCCACGCTCAGCATTTCCGAGGTTGTGCAGCAGATCGAGCATCTGCTGCGTGATCGGCTTTCGGGGAAGCAACGTTAGTCGGTAGTCAGGCCGGTTTCGGGTCTCTATATATGCTGTTTAACCTCAACCCCGTACTTCGGCGGAATCCTATTCACGCCGGGCCACGGGTGAACCAGCAGTCAGGGTTCAATCTCAATGGGAATTTATGACTGAAAGTTTTGCGCAGTTATTCGAGGAGAGTCTTAAGAAGATTCATTTGCAGTCGGGTGATTTGATCACCGGCGAGGTAGTGCGGGTAGACGACGAGTGGGTTGTCGTACACGCAGGCCTCAAGTCGGAAGGCGTCATCCCTGCCCAGGAGTTCAAAGATTCCCAAGGCCTGCTGCACGTCAAAGTAGGCGACATGGTTGAGGTGGTCGTCGAGACCGTCGAAGACGGCTCCGGCGAAACCCGCCTCTCTCGCGAAAAAGCCCAGCGCGTCAAAGCGTGGGAACAGCTCGAAAAAGCCCACGAAGAGCAGACCATCGTGACCGGCATCATGACCGGCAAGGTCAAGGGTGGCTACACGATCGATGTAACCGGCGTGCGTGCCTTCTTGCCGAGTTCGCTGGTGGATGTGCGCCCGGTGCGCGACCCAAGCTACCTCGAAGGCAAAGAACTCGAATTCAAAGTCATCAAGATCGACCGCAAGCGTTCCAACGTGGTCGTCTCGCGCCGCGCCGTGGTCGAGCGCGAAATGTCGGCCGAGCGCGAACAGCTGTTGTCCTCGCTCGAAGAAGGCCAAACCATCAAGGGTATCGTCAAGAACCTCACCGATTACGGTGCGTTCATCGACCTCGGTGGCATCGACGGCCTGCTGCACATCACCGACCTCGCCTGGAAGCGCGTCAAGCATCCGTCCGAAGTCCTCAAGATCGGCGACGAGATCGAAGCCAAGGTGCTGCGCTACGACAAAGAGCGCAACCGCGTTTCGCTCGGCCTCAAGCAGCTCGGCGATGATCCGTGGGTCGATATCTCGCGCCGTTATCCGGAAGGCGCGCGTCTGTTCGGTAAGGTTACAAACCTTACCGATTACGGTTCGTTCGTCGAGATCGAGCCGGGCGTCGAAGGCCTGGTACACGTCTCCGAGATGGACTGGACCAACAAGAACATTCACCCGACTAAAGTTGTGCAGCTCGGCGACGAAGTTGAAGTCATGATCCTCGACATCGACACCGAACGCCGCCGCATCTCGCTCGGCATGAAGCAGTGCATGCCGAATCCGTGGGAAGAGTTCGCGGGCAACCATCAGAAGGGCGAGAAGATCGCGGGCAAGATCAAGTCGATCACCGACTTCGGCATCTTCGTTGGTCTCGAAGGCGGCATCGATGGCCTCATTCACTTGTCGGATCTTTCTTGGGCGGCGGTCGGCGAAGAAGCCGTGCGCAACTTCAAGAAGGGCGACGAGATCGAAGCCGTCATCCTGGCGGTCGATCCGGAGCGCGAGCGCATTTCGCTTGGCATCAAGCAGCTCGATGGCGATCCGTTTGCATCTTTCGTCGGTCAGAACGGCAAGGGTTCGATCGTGAAGGGCATCGTCACCAGCATCGACGCCAAGGGCGCCGTGATCAAGCTCGGTGATGAAATCGAAGGCTACCTGCGTTCCTCCGAAATCGCGCGCGACCGCGTCGAAGACGCCCGTTCCGTGTTGAAGGAAGGAGACGAGGTGGAAGCCAAGATCACCACCATCGACCGCAAGAACCGTAAGCTCACGCTCTCGATTCGTGCAAAGGATATGGAAGAAGAGACCGAAGCGGTGCAGGAGTATGCACGCAAGGGTGGATCGGCGACGACCTCGCTCGGTGACAAGCTCAAGGAAAAGCTGAGCGGACAGGACGACGAGACGGAAGAGTAAAGAAAAACCGGGGCGGACCGAGTCCGTGAACTTGCAATTGGTTCGTGGGTTTTCTATAGGTTAAGGGGCATGACCAAATCCGAACTCATCATGGCGTTGGCCGCCACGCAGCCGCAGCTCGACCATCGAGATGTGGAACTGGCAGTCAAGGAGCTGCTGGAGCAGATGGCAGCGGCGCTATCGATGGGTAATCGGATCGAGGTGCGCGGTTTCGGTAGTTTCAGTCTGCACTACCGGCCGCCGCGCACCGGTCGCAACCCCAAGACCGGCGCGACGGTTCATGTTCCGGACAAGTTCGTCCCGCACTTCAAACCCGGTAAAGAACTGCGGGAAAAGGTTAACGGCGACGAAGACGCTTGAAACCTGAACGTTCCCGGATACAAAACGGCGTCGGACTCCGACGCCGTTTTTTTATGCCCTGCAGCGAAGTAGTAATGTCGCGAGCGCGCATGGGTTGCAAGCAAGTGCGACTGTCTGAGTTTTTTGTGCCCGAAACGTGGCAATATTGTGCTGTACAGTGATGTAAGAATGTCGCCGAGCGCAGGGAATGCACGAGAGCGACGCCGTATGACACTGTTAGTTGGCGGCTGGAGGCTAAATGAAACGCACGTTCTACATCATCGTTGGCATAGTCGTTGTGTTGTTCGGCATTACCTTCGCCTTCCACAACCGGCAGCTGGTGGACGTAAGTTACTACTTTGGGTTGTCCTGGAATGGACCGCTGGCGCTGGCACTGCTCGCCGGCGTGGCCGTTGGCGTGGTGATCGGTTTTCTTGCTAGCCTGCGCGCGGTATTGCGTCTGCAGGGCCAGCTGGTGGCGGCGCGTAAGGAAATCCGCCAGGTCGAACAGGAAGTCCAGAACCTGCGGGCATTGCCTATTAAAGACGTGATTTAAGGAAGCCCCATTTCGCTGCCCTTCGCTCGTCTTGAGGTATTAAAAGTAGATGTCACTTAACGCCGACGACCTTCTGTGGTTACTGCCGCTGCTGTTGCCGGTGGCGGTGGCGTCGGGGTGGTTTGCGGCGCGCCTGGAGCGTGTACGCGATGAGCGCCGGTCGTTTGATCTGCCGACGGCCTACATCAAGGGCCTGAACCTGCTGTTGAACGAGCAGCCGGACAAGGCGATCGAGATGTTCATCCGCGCCCTCGAGGTGAATTCCGAGACTGTGGAAACCCATCTGGCGCTCGGCAGTCTGTTCCGCCGCCGCGGCGAAGTCGAACGCGCCATTCGCATTCACCAAAATCTCATTGCCCGGCCCACGCTCGACAAGGAACAGCGCTCGCACGCGTTGCTGGAACTTGGCCAGGATTACTTCAAGGCGGGTTTGTTCGATCGTGCGGAAAACCTGTTTCTGGAGCTGGCCGAGATCCGGCAGCACAGTGAGCAGGCGCTGAAGCAGTTATTGCATATCTATCAGCAGGAAAAGGAATGGGACAAGGCGATTGCCGTCACACGCAAGCTGGCCCGCATCTCCGGCAAGAATCTGAACGACACCATCGCGCAGTACTATTGTGAATTGGCGGAGCAGGCGTTTAATAAAAGAAACTTCACCAGTACCCGCGACCACGTTGCACACGCCTTTGCCGCGGACGAGAGCTGTGTGCGCGCGAGTATTCTTCAAGGCGACATGTATGCTGAAGAAGGTCGGTTGCACGAGGCGATAAAGGCCTGGCAGCACGTTGAAGATCAGGACGTGCATTATCTGGGCGAAGTGGCAGGCCGTATCGCGCTTGCGTACCGCAAGCTCGGTGAAGCGCAGGGCCTGTACGATTATTTCCGTACCACCCTCAATCGCCATGGCGGCATTGCCTTGGCGCTGGCCTTTGCCGAAGTGGTGCGCGATCGCGATGGTGTCGAGGCGGCGGAAAAGTTTGTCGTCGACTGGCTGCGTCGGCGCCCGAATGTGCATGGGCTGCATCAGCTGATCATGCTGAATCTGGTGGAGGTCACAGGTTCCGCGCGTGACGACTTGCTCCTGCTCAAGGGCATCATCGAAGAGCTGCGTGCGCAGCATCTTGGCTATGCCTGCGTACAGTGCGGCTTCAAGGGTAAGAGCCTGCACTGGGTATGTCCGGGTTGTAACCGCTGGAACACCATCAAGCCGGTGCAGGAGGACGAATGAGTGAATCGCGTATAATCGTGGCACTCGATTTTGCCGAGGCATCCGATGCGCTTTCCTTCGCAATGCGCGTGCGGCCGTCTGAATGTCGGCTCAAGGTCGGTCTGGAGCTATTCACGCACGCCGGCCCGTCGTTGGTGGTGACGCTGGTAGAGCAGGGATTCGACGTGTTTCTGGACATGAAGTACCACGATATTCCGAGCACCGTGGCCCGTGCCTGCGCCGCTGCCGCGCGTCTTGGCGTCTGGATGGTCAACGTTCACGCCTTGGGTGGCCCGCGCATGCTCGCGGCGGCGCGCGAGGCCATCGAAAAGGGTGGACACCGACCGCTATTGATCGGTGTGACGCTGCTCACTAGCCATGCTGAAGAGGAGCTGACACAGATCGGATTGGCCGCCGATATGGGTGCGCAGGTGAAGCGACTTGCCGCTTTGGTACAGGGCGCGGGTTTGGACGGCGTCGTGTGCGCCGCGACCGAAGCCACGCAGCTGCGCCGAACGGTTGGCTCCGATTTCAAACTTATTACTCCTGGTATCCGACCGTCGGGTTCGGCCGCCGACGATCAACGCCGCACCATGACGCCGATCGACGCGGTGCGCGCCGGCAGCGACTACCTCGTGATTGGCCGCCCCGTGACGCGCGCGCCGGACCCGATGGCGGTGCTGAGTGCTATTCGGCAGGAGCTTGCCGCCGGCCAGTAGCAGTAACCGTGACAGGGGCGGTAAATCCGGGAATAATACCCCGCCGTTACGCCGTTAATCTGATCACCGACAGGATAACCACTGTGCTTCTTCAGCTTCTACGCAAAATCGGCGAGGCACCTGTTCTCGTTGTGGGCGACGCCATGCTTGATCGCTATTGGTACGGCGACGTCGAGCGGATTTCGCCGGAAGCTCCGGTGCCGGTCGTTGCGATTCGCCGAGCCAGAGAGCTTCCCGGTGGTGCCGCCAACGTGGCGCGCAGCGTCCAAGCGCTTGGCGCACATTCGAGCCTGATGACGATTACCGGCGATGACAGTGAGGCCGATAGCCTCCAGAAGTTGCTGTCCGACGACGGCATCAACGCGATGCTTTGCCGCGACAAGCTCCTCAATACTATCGTCAAGCTGCGAGTCGTTTCGCTTCATTTGCACCAGCAGATGATCCGCATTGATTTCGAATCGCCTCCAAGCAAGGATTCACGTGTTGCTTTGCTCGATGCATACTTGAAGCAAATCACCAAGCATCGTGCTGTCATCGTTTCCGATTACGGCAAGGGCGGCCTTGGGCATATTCGTGAAATGATCGAGGCGGCGCGTGCCAAGGGCGTGCCGGTGGTGGTGGATCCGAAGGGCCACGACTACAGCGGTTATCGCGGCGCGACGTTGATCACACCGAATCGCAAGGAGTTCGAACTGGTCGCCGGTCGTTTCCACGACAATCGCGACTTGGAACAAAAGGCGCTGGCCATGGCTGAGGCGCTCGATCTCGAAGGCGTGCTGGTCACGCGTGGCGAGGACGGTATGAGTCTGGTTCGTCGGGGCGCCAAGCCTGTACACATCCCGGCGCGCGCGCGTGAAGTGTTCGACGTTACCGGCGCTGGGGACACCGTGATCGCGGCTATTGGTTGCGCGTATGCCGCCGGCGGTGACATTGAGGAGGCGGTGCATCTGGCCAACATTGCCGCAGGCATTGTCGTCGGCAAGCAGGGCGCAGCAACAGCCTCGCCCGAAGAAATCATGCACGAAGCGGCGTTACAGGAGGCCTGATGATTGTTGTCACTGGCGGCGCCGGATTCATCGGCGCGAATATCGTCAAGGCGCTGAACGGGCGCGGGATCAAGGACGTCCTCGTTGTCGATAACCTGACAAAGGCGGATAAGTTTCGCAACCTGACCGATTGCGAGATCGCGGATTACCTCGACAAGAACGAATTTCTGGCGCGCGTTCAGGCCGGAGCGTTCAAGAAGTTCAAGGCGGTGCTGCACCAGGGCGCGTGTTCCGACACCATGGAGCATAACGGCCAGTACATGATGAGCAACAATTTCGAATATTCAAAGTCGTTGTTGCATTTTTGTCAGGCCAAGCGAATCCCGTTTCTGTATGCGTCGTCCGCGGCAGTGTACGGCGGCGGCAAGGAATTTCGCGAAGACCGCGAGTGCGAAGCGCCATTGAACGTATACGGCTACTCCAAGTTTTTGTTCGATCAATACGTGAGGCGTGTGTTGCCGAAGAAGACGGCTCAGATCGTCGGCTTCCGTTACTTCAACGTCTACGGCGATCGCGAGAGTCACAAGGGGCGCATGGCGTCAGTGGCGTTTCACCATTTCAACCAGTTCCGCGAGACCGGCAAGGTGAAGCTGTTCGAGGGTTGCGACGGTTACGCCAACGGCGAGCAGCGCCGCGATTTCATTTCGGTGGAAGACGTGACGGCGGTGAATCTGTTCTTTCTCGATCACGCCACCAAGAGCGGCATCTTCAATCTCGGCACCGGGCGCGCGCAGCCATTCAACGACGTCGCGAGCGCGACCATCAATAGTCTGCGCAAGACCAGGGGCGAAGCGGCGCTGCCGCTTGCCGACTTGCTGCGCCAGGGCTTGATCGAATACATTGCGTTTCCGGACGCGCTCAAGGGAAAGTACCAGAGCTTCACGCAGGCGGATGTAAATCGACTTCGCAAGGCCGGTTTCAAAAAACCGTTTCTGACGGTTGAGCAGGGTGTCGAGCGTTACGTGCAACAGCTGCTTGCACGGTGAATCGGACAAGTATCGTTTTACGGAGCACCGGCTCCGACCCCGATAGATTTCGTAGCGCATGCCAATGACGAACGGACTCACCAAGGACTGGTATCTGGTTTACGCCAAGCCGCGACAGGAATCCGTGGCGCAAACGAATCTTGCACGCCAGGGATACGAAACGTATTTACCGCTGGTGCGCCAGGTTATTAAACGGCAAGGGCGGCGCGTCATCGTGGTTGGTCCGATGTTTCCGCGCTATTTGTTCATTCACCTCGATATCCAGTCTGACAATTGGGCCCCCATCCGCTCCACGCTGGGTGTGGCGTCGCTGGTGCGTTTCGGCCAGCAAGCGGCGCAGGTGCCGGACAAGTTGGTGGCGATGTTGCAGCAACGCGCCGATGAGCAGGGCGTGCAGACACTGCCGGTGGAAGAGCACCGTCCGGGAACCCGGGTGCGAATTACCGAAGGATCGCTGGCCGGTTATGAGGGGGTATTGCTGGCCAAATCCGGCCGCGACCGGGTCGTACTACTACTCGAGATATTGGGCAAATTCACGCGCACGGTGGTAGGCGTTGGCGCCATCGAGCGTGGTACGTAGACCCCTGTTTACGTGCTTGATTTGGGCATTTGAACGACTATAGTGTTCACCTTATGAACACCAAGTCTGACAGGGAAGAACAGTTGGTGCTTGAGCTGTTGGACGCGGTCGGCAAGAAGAGCGACCTCAATCAGCGGCATCTGGCGAGCGAGATGGGTGTGGCGCTCGGGCTCGCCAATTCGTACCTCAAGCGTTGCATCCGTAAAGGTTGGATCAAAATCAACGGTGCGCCGGCCAACCGATACCTCTATTACCTCACTCCCAAGGGTTTCGCCGAGAAGAGCCGGCTCACTGGGAAATATCTAGCCAATTCACTGCAGTTCTATCGCAAGGCGGGCGAGTCCTGTCTGCGTTTGTTTGCGCAGTGTCAGTCGTGTGGATGGCGGCGCGTGGTGCTGTGCGGAAAATCCGACTTGGCCGAGATTGCCGCGCTACGGGCGCATGAGATGGAAATCGAAATCGTCGGTGTCTACGACCGGCAAGCCGAAACCCGCCTCCTGGCCGGGCGGCCAGTATGGGCCGATTTCAAGGAAATACCGGCGTTTGATGTGTGCATGCTGACCGACCTCAACGCGCCGTCGCGCGCCTTTGAGCAGCTGCGGACGGTGGTCGAGAAAGAAAGAATTCTGGTGCCCGATATTCTACATCTGAAGTAGGCGGGGCCCGCGAGTCATCTCGCGGACAGAAAGCGGTAACCGTGCGGGTTGAGAACCATCCTGCAGGGCGGTAGCGTGCCTGAAACCAGGATGCCGTAATATCGTTTACGCATCAGCAAACTAAACAACCGAAGACCAAGAAGACAAAAAATGCGATCGACCCTAAGAAAACGGATCATGGTAACCGGAGGCGCCGGGTTTCTGGGCTCGCACCTGTGTGAGCGTTTGATCGCCGACGGGCAAGACGTGTTGTGCGTCGATAATTTCTTTACCGGCACCAAGGACAATATTGCGCATCTCTTTACTAATCCGCATTTCGAGTTCGTGCGCCACGACGTCACGTTCCCGCTGTATGTGGAGGTCGATGAAATCTACAATCTCGCGTGTCCGGCCTCGCCGGTGCATTACCAGTTCGACCCGGTGCAGACGACCAAGACCAGCGTGCACGGCGCAATCAATATGCTCGGCCTTGCCAAGCGCACCAAGTCGAAGATTTTTCAGGCCTCAACCAGTGAAGTGTATGGCGATCCTAAGGTGCACCCGCAACGGGAAGACTACTGGGGTCACGTGAATCCAATTGGGTTGCGTGCCTGCTACGACGAGGGCAAACGTTGTGCCGAAACGCTTTTTTTCGATTACTACCGCCAGCACGCGCTGCGTATCAAGGTGGCGCGCATCTTTAATACCTACGGGCCGCGCATGCACCCTCACGACGGGCGTGTGGTGTCGAACTTCATCGTGCAGGCGCTGAATGGCGAATCGATCACGATCTACGGCGAGGGCACGCAGACGCGATCCTTCTGTTACGTGGATGACATGGTCGATGCCTTCGTGCGGTTGATGAACACCGGCGACGACGTGACCGGGCCGATCAATCTCGGCAATCCGCACGAATTCAGCATGCTCGAATTGGCGCAGAAGGTGATCGGCATTACCGGGTCCAAATCCAAGATCGTGCACAAGCCGTTGCCGAGCGATGATCCGATGCAGCGTCAGCCGGACATTACCTTAGCGCGCGCCAAGCTCGCATGGGAACCGAAGGTGAATATCGACGCGGGGTTGACGAAGACGGTCGACTACTTCGATAAGCTGCTGAAGCGCAGCCTGTCAAATTAATAAATACAAACAGACTGAACGGGAGAATTATGTGAGAGTGTTAGTAACGGGTGCAGCGGGGTTCATCGGATCGACGCTATCCCTGAAGTTGCTCGGCCGTGGCGACAGCGTTCACGGTATCGACAACCTCAACAACTATTACGACGTCACGCTGAAAGAAGCGCGTTTAGCGCGCCTGACAGTTCATCCGAATTTCACCTTCGACAAGCTGGAAGTGGCCGATCGCGAGGGCATGGCGGCGCTGTTCAGGCGCCATTCGTTCGACGTCGTCGTGCATCTGGCGGCGCAGGCCGGCGTGCGCTATTCGATCGAGAATCCGCATGCGTATATCGACAGCAACATCGTCGGTTTCTGCAACATCCTCGAAGGCTGTCGCCATTCAAAGGTAAAGCACCTGGTGTACGCCTCGTCGAGCTCGGTGTACGGCGCCAACACCAAGCTGCCGTTTTCGGAGCACGACAACATCGATCATCCGGTGTCGTTGTATGCGGCGACGAAGAAGGCTAACGAATTGATGGCGCACACGTACTCGCATCTTTACGGTCTGCCGACCACGGGCCTGCGTTTCTTTACCGTGTACGGTCCGTGGGGCCGGCCGGACATGGCGCTGTTCATGTTCACGCGCGGCATCGTCAAAGGTGAGCCGATCAATGTGTTCAATCAGGGCAAGATGATCCGCGACTTTACCTACGTGGACGACATCGTCGAGGGTGTGATGCGCACTGCCGATCACACGGCGCAGCCGAACCCGAATTGGTCGGGCGATAATCCGGACTCGGCGACCAGCCGCGCGCCGTATCGCGTCTACAACATCGGCAACAACCGCCCGGTGGAGTTGATGAAATACATTCACGTGCTGGAAGACTGTCTCGGCAAGAAGGCGATCATGAACATGATGCCGATGCAGCCGGGCGACGTCCCGGCGACCTATGCCGATACCTCGGCGCTGGGCAACGACGTCGGCTTTCGTCCCGACACACCGGTGGAAACCGGCATCGCGAAGTTCGTCGAGTGGTATCGCGCTTACTATAAGGTGTAAGGGGCGCACCCTTGGATCTGTTTCTCAATAATCTGAACACCCGCGGATCCTGATATGTCAGTCATCTATCCTGTCGTCCTTTCCGGTGGCTCCGGAACACGGCTGTGGCCGTTGTCGCGCGAGCACTATCCCAAGCAACTGCTGTGCCTCGCCGGTAAACAGACGCTGTTGCAGCAAACGATTGCACGCATGCAAGGCGTGCCCGGTGTGACCGAACCCCTGTTGGTCTGCAACGAGGAGCATCGTTTCCTGGTGGCGGAACAGGTGCGCGAACTTGGCCGCGCGCCGGTGGAAATCATTCTCGAGTCGACGGGAAAAAATACCGCACCGGCGGCGACGCTGGCGGCGCTCTCGCTTGAACAGCGCGAGCCCGACGCCTTGATGCTGGTGATGCCGGCCGATCACGTGATCCAGAATGTCGCCGCCTTCCAGCAGGCAATTCAGAAAGGCGCTCGTCTGGCCGAGCAGGGCATGCTGGTCACGTTCGGTATTGTTCCGACGGCGCCTGAAACCGGTTACGGATATATCCGTTGCGGCAAAGACAATCGCGTCGCGGAGTTTGTCGAGAAGCCCAGCCTTGCCACCGCCGGGAAATATCTCGAGAGCGGCGACTACCTGTGGAACAGCGGTATGTTCCTGATGCAGGTAAAGACCTGGCTGCAGGAAGTCGAGCGCTGCCGGCCCGATATCCTCAGCGCGTGCCGGAAGGCGCGCGAGCAGGGCAAGCGGGATGCTGATTTCTATCGCGTCGATGCGCAGCAGTTCGGAAACTGCCCGAGCGACTCCATCGACTACGCCGTCATGGAGAAGACCGACCATGCGGCCGTGGTACCGCTGGACGCAGGCTGGTCGGACATCGGTGCGTGGTCGGCGCTATGGCAGGCGTGCGAGCAGGATGCTGCGGGTAACGTGATGCAGGGCGATGTGTTATCGCATTCCACGCGTAACGCGCTCGTGATTGCGCAACACCGGTTGGTCGCAACGGTGGGCATCGAGGACGTGATCGTGATCGAGACGGCCGACGCCGTGCTGGTGGCACATAAGGATCATTCGCAGAGCGTGCGCGATATCGTCGATCAATTGAAACGCGACAAGCGCACCGAGCACAAGATGCACCGGCGCGTGTACCGGCCGTGGGGCAGTTACGAAGGCGTCGATGCCGGTGAGCGTTTCCAGGTCAAGCGACTGGTCGTGAAGCCGGGTGCACAGCTATCGCTGCAGATGCATCATCATCGGGCCGAGCATTGGATCGTCGTCAAGGGCACGGCGCGCGTCACGCGCGGAGAAGAGGCGTTTATCCTAAGCGAAAACGAGTCGACGTATATTCCGCTCGGCACCAAGCATCGGCTGGAGAACCCGGGCACCATCCCGCTGGAAATAATCGAGGTCCAGTCCGGCGGTTATCTCGGCGAGGACGACATCGTGCGTTTTGAAGACATCTATAACAGGCATTGCTGATCGGCGTGGCTGACCAATTCCCGGCGTCGTTTGGTCCCTCGGCGCGCAAACTGAAGATTCAGGCGCACGTCGATGCGTACGCGGACGACCGCGAACGCTGGATCTCGCGCAATGCGTACTTTCATGCGGACGATGTCCGTTACATGCGGTTTCTGGTTCCCGAAGGACTACGGGTTCTCGATTGCGGATGCGGCGTGGGAGATTTGTTGCAAGCGCTGAAGCCCTCGTACGGTGTCGGCGTGGATCTGAGTGCAAAGATGATCGACCACGCGCGCCAACGTCACCCGCAACTTGAATTTGTTGCCGGCGACGTCGAGGACCCGGCCACGTTCGAGCGAATTAAAGGACCGTTTGACGTAATCGTCTTGTCGGACACCATCGGTGCACTCGACGACTGCGAGCAGGCGCTGGAAAACCTGCATGCGGTGTGTACGCCGGACACGCGCATCATCGTCGCGTATTACTCGCGTCATTGGGATCCGCTGCTGCGTCTGGCAGAAAAGGTCGGCCTCAAGATGCCGCAGCCGGAACAGAACGCGCTGACACCGGCCGACATTGACAACCTGCTGCGGCTCTCCGGCTTTGAAATCATCAAGCGCGAATGGCGCCAGTTGCTGCCGCGAAAATTGTTCGGATTGGGAACACTGATCAATCGGTTCGTCGCACCGTTTCCGCTGATACGGCGCGCGTGCCTGAGAAACTACGTAGTCGCCAAGGTACCGCGCGCGGCGTCGGCGCACCGACCCTCGGTGACGGTGGTGGTGCCGTGTCGCAACGAGCGCGGCAACATAGAAGAGGCGGTGCGGCGCATGCCGCGCCTGAGCGATGATCTCGAAATCCTGTTTGTCGAAGGACACAGCAAGGACGGTACGCTCGAGGAAATCGAGCGCGTGATCCGGGCCTACCCGCAGCGTGACATCAAGGTGATGGTGCAGCAGGGACTCGGCAAGGGCGACGCGGTGCGACTGGGGTTTGCACATGCGCGCGGTGAAGTACTGATGATCCTCGACGCCGATCTCACCGTGCCGCCCGAGGACCTATCCAAGTTCTACCGTGCACTGGTAAATGGCAAGGGCGAGTTCATTAACGGCAGCCGGCTCGTGTACCCGATGGAAAAAGACGCGATGCGGTTTCTCAATTTCATCGCCAACCAGATATTTTCGTGGCTGTTCAGCTGGCTGCTGAACCAGCGATTCACCGACACGCTGTGCGGAACCAAGGTCCTGTACAAGCGACACTATCTGCAAATCGTGGCCAACCGGAGCTACTTCGGCGATTTCGATCCGTTTGGCGATTTCGATCTTATTTTCGGCGCCTCGAAATTAAACCTGCAGCTGGTCGAGGTACCGGTGCGCTACGCCAGCCGCCAGTACGGGGCGACACAGATTTCGCGCTTCGCGCACGGCTGGCTGTTGTTGCGGATGGTGTTGTTTGCCTATCGCAAGTTGAAGGCACTGTAGGGCCATTGTGTCCCGAACAAGTTGAACCGACGGATCGTCTACGACATGCAAAAACGAAAAACGGCGTTGATTACCGGCATCACCGGACAGGACGGGGCCTATCTGGCGGAATTTCTGCTGAAGAAGGGTTACATCGTTCACGGAATCAAACGCCGCACGTCGCTGATCAATACCGATCGCATCGATCACCTGTATGAAGATCCGCATCAGAAGAGTCGGCGCCTGTTTCTGCACTACGGTGACATGACGGATTCAAGCAGTCTGATTCGCATCGTGCAGCAGGTTCAACCGGACGAGATCTACAACCTTGCCGCGCAAAGTCACGTGCAAGTGTCGTTCGAAGAGCCGGAGTACACGGCCGATTCGGACGCGCTCGGTGCGCTGCGTCTGCTCGAAGCGATCCGTATCCTGAAATTGGAAAAGAAGACGCGTTTCTATCAGGCATCCACCTCCGAGCTCTACGGCAAGGTGCAGGAGACGCCGCAGCGCGAGACCACGCCGTTCTACCCACGTTCGCCTTACGGCGTGGCGAAGTTGTACGCCTACTGGATTACGGTCAATTACCGGGAGTCATACGGGCTGTACGCCTGCAACGGCATTCTCTTCAATCACGAATCACCGCAGCGTGGCGAGACCTTCGTCACGCGCAAGATCACGCGCGCTTTGGCGCGCATCTACCTTGGTCTGCAGGATTGTCTCTATCTCGGCAATCTCGACGCGCGCCGTGACTGGGGGCACGCGAAAGATTACATCGAGGCGCAGTGGCTGATGTTGCAACAGAAGCAAGCGGAAGATCTGGTGATTGCCAGCGGCGTGCAATACAGCGTACGCGACTTCGTCAACGCTGCCGCCGACGAGCTCGGTATCAAACTCGAGTGGAGCGGCAAGGGCGTGAAGGAAATCGCGCGCGTGGCGTCGGTGTCATCGAAAGTCCAGAGTACGCTCAAGAAGAGGCAGGTCATCGTGCGTGTCGATCGAAACTATTTCCGTCCCGCGGAAGTAGAGACGCTGCTCGGCGATGCCAGCAAGGCGCGCAAGAAACTCGGATGGAAGCCGAAGATCACCTTCGCCACGCTGGTGGCAGAGATGATGTCGGAAGATCTCAAGAGTGCGGAACGCGATGCGCTCGTGAAGCGCCACGGTTATTCCACCTACGATCATCACGAATAGATTGCAGTCATGAAAGCAGATAGCAAGATCTATGTTGCCGGACACCGCGGCTTGGCGGGTTCCGCCATCGTGCGCCGGCTGCAGGCCGGTGGGTACCACCACATCGTCACGCGCAGCCATGCTGAGCTTGAATTAACGAATCAGGCCGCGGTCGAAAAATTCTTTGCCGCCGAGAAGCCCGAGTATGTGTTCCTGGCCGCCGCCCGCGTCGGAGGCATTTATGCGAACAACACCTATCGCGCCGAATTCATCTATCAGAACCTGATGATTGAGGCCAACATCATCAATTCCTGTTACGTCACCGGCGTAAAGAAATTGTTGTTCCTCGGTACGAGCTGTATCTATCCCAAGCTGGCGCCGCAGCCGATGAAGGAAGAACATTTGTTGACCGGCACGCTCGAACCGACCAATGAGCCGTACGCGATCGCCAAGATTGCCGGGATCAAGATGTGCAACGCCTACAACCGCCAGTACGGCACGGATTATCTGGCGGTGATGCCGACCAATCTGTACGGCTCCGGTGACAATTACGACTTGCAGCAGTCGCATGTCCTGCCTGCGCTCATTCGCAAGACGCACGACGCCAAAGTGAAAGGTGAGAAGGAGTTGGTCGTGTGGGGCAGTGGTTCGCCGTATCGCGAATTTCTTTATAGCGACGACCTCGCCGATGCCTGCGTGTTCCTGATGGAAAAATTGAGTGCGGCGCAGGTCGGCGAGTTCATCAACATCGGCAGCAGTCAGGAATACACGATCAAGCAATCGGCTGAATTGATCCGCAAGGTCGTCGGCTTCGATGGCCAGATGGTGTTCGACGCCAGTAAACCCGACGGTACGCCGCGCAAGCTGCTCGACCCGTCGCGCATGCAGCAGTTTGGCTGGATTGCGAAGACGACGCTCGAGGACGGACTGCGTACCGCGTACCAGGATTTTCTTCAGCGTTTCGCCTGAGTTGTTAATTACAGGACCATATAATGTCATTTCTTGATTTAGCGGATCGAATTCCCGGCCAGACGGTATTGGGGCGTATCCTGCGCCTGCCGCTGCGACTTATTCCCGATTCGGCTGTCGTGCGCGTATGCAGCGGCATCAATAAGGGCATGAAGTGGATTGTTGGTTCCAGCACCCACGGTTGCTGGCTCGGCAGCTATGAAACCGACAAACAGTCCGTGATTAGTCGGCTGACGAAGCCGGGAATGGTGGTCTTCGACATCGGTGCCAACGCGGGATTTTATACACTCGCGTTTGCCAGGCTCGCCACGGAGTGCGGACAGGTGTGGGCGTTTGAACCGCTGGCCGACAACATCGGATATCTGCATCAACACGTCGCCCGAAACCATTTCACCAATGTCCATGTGGTGCAGGTGGCGGTTTCCGACAAGGCCGGCCTCGCGGGTCTCGATGTGGTGCTTGATGGATCCATGGGGGTGTTGGGCAAGAAGGGCGGTTATCTTGTGCCGACGGTCGCGCTCGACGAAATGATCGAATCCGGTGAGCTCCCCGAACCCGATCTGATCAAGATGGATGTAGAAGGCGCCGAATCGATGGTGCTGGAAGGTGCCGCCAAATTATTGGCGCGTCGCCGGGTATTGCTGCTGGTTGCCTGCCACAGTGCCGATCAGCGCGCACGCTGTCTCGCCATCCTGCAGGCAAATCGCTATCGCATTTTTTATCTGGATGGCAAAGAACATCACGGATCGGTGCTTAACATCGACGAGATATACGCCCTTCCGCAATGACGCATCGTCTTGTCGACGTAAGTGAGATGACAGATTCAGCGAACGGTGTGGACACCGTTCTCGTATTCCGGATCGGGCAGCTGGGCGACAGCCTGGTGGCGCTGCCTGCGATCGGTGAGATCCGCAAACGTCATCCCGCTGCGCGCATGGTGTTGTTGACCGAGCAGCAACTGTTGCCGGGCCACGTATCGTCGTGGGATGTGTACGGCCCGACCGGTTGGTTCAAGGACGTCGTCTTCTACCGACCCGCAGTCAGTGCCTGGCAACGCCTGATGACGCTCGTGTCGCTGACATGGCGACTGCGTCGGCTGCGTTGTCGCCTGGTTTACGATCTGACACCGCAGCGCACCGCGAGGCAAAGCGGACGTGATCGTTTCTTTTTTCAGCGCGTGGTCGGTATTCCGAACTATTGCGGCGGCGGCCAGTTCAGCAAACCACCCAAAGTCGATGGTGCTTCGTTGCCGCGCATCGAACCTGAATGGCGGCGCTTATTGCGCGCCGCTGGCGCGAGCGAGAACACGGCGGTCGTGCTTCCGGTGCCGAAGGCGGACAGCCAGGCTGCGCAGTCGTTGCTATCGAAATTTGGCCTGGGCGACGGCGCATCGCTGATAGCTGTCGGACTCGGCTCCAAGATGCCGGCCAAGCGATGGCCGCTCGAACGCTTTCGCGAGCTCGGTCAGCGTTTGCTGGACAAACATCCGGATGTGCATCTCGTCATCGTCGGCGGTGCCGACGATACGGCGCTCGGAGAGCAGTTGTGCCTGGAGTGGCGCACGCGATCGCACAATGTGGCCGGCCGCTTGTCGGCATACGGATCGGCGGAGGTATTGCGGCGTTGCGTGGCCTACGTCGGTAACGACACGGGTGCCATGCATCTGGCGGGCATGGTCGGCACGCCGTGTGTTGCACTGTTCAGCGCGCGCGACTATCCGGGGCAATGGGAGCCGTACGGCCAAGGCCACGTCGTGTTGCGCCACGAAGTCGAATGCGCCGGTTGCATGCTCGAGGTCTGTCCGTATCAAAACAAATGTCTGGCGTTGATTGAGACCGAGGAGGCATTCATGGCGCTCGAATCGGTTATTGCGTCACGTCGCGCGTCCACACGGGGAGCACGATGAAACGCGCACTTATTTGCGGCATATCGGGACAGGACGGCGCGTATCTGGCGCGCTCGCTGCTCGATAAGGGTTACGAGGTATATGGCACGTCGCGCGATGCGCAGGTGTCCTCGTTCCGCAATCTCACCCGGCTGGGGATACGCGAGCGCGTGCGGCTTGAGTCGATGGCGGGCAATGATTTCCGCAGTGTGCTGCAGGCGCTGATGAAGACGCTGCCGGACGAGGTCTACAACCTTGCCGGCCAGAGTTCGGTCGGGTTGTCGTTCCAGCAGCCGGTGGAAACGCTGGAAAGTATCAGCGTTGGCGCGCTGAACCTGCTCGAGGCGATCCGCTTTACCGGACGCGCGATCCGTTTCTATAACGCCGGCTCGAGTGAAAGTTTCGGCGATACGCGTGGCGAGCCGGCGGAGGAATCGACGCCGTTTCGTCCACGCAGTCCGTATGCCGTGGCCAAGGCAGCGGCGTTCTGGGAAGTCGCCAACTATCGCGAAGCTTATGGCTTGCATGCCTGCTCGGGCATTTTGTTCAATCACGAGTCGCCGTTGCGGCCGGAACGATTTGTAACAAAAAAAATCGTCAGTGCCGTGTGCCGCATCGCCGATGGTGAAAAAGAGAAATTGCATCTCGGAAATATGGCGATTCAGCGCGATTGGGGCTGGGCCCCGGAGTATGTGGAGGCGATGTGGTTGATGTTGCAGCGCGACGAGCCCGACGACTATGTCATCGCCACCGGTGAGAGCTCAAGTCTTGAAGATTTTGTCGCGGCCGCATTTGCAGAAGTCGGGCTCAACTGGCGTGAGCATGTCGTGGTCGATGCCTCGTTGTTGCGACCGACCGATCTGGAAGTAGGCCGCGCCAATCCGGCCAAGGCTGGTAAGCAACTTGGCTGGCATGCGCGCTACAAGATGCGTGATCTGGTGAAAATGATGGTGCAGGCGCAGCGCAATAACGAGGCCCCGTTGTGACGAAGAAGTTCCGGCTGGCGTATCTGGTCAGCCATCCGATTCAGTACCAGGCGCCGTTGTTGAAGCAATTGAGCGAACAATCGGACATTGATCTCACGGTGTTTTTCTGCAGCGATCTGTCGATACGCGAGTACCGCGACGAAGGTTTCGGAACGGCAGTGAAGTGGGATGTGCCGTTGCTCGACGGTTATCGTTACGAATTTCTGCCGCGGCTGCGCGAGCGCGACGGGTTGTCGTTCTGGAATCCGTTGAATTACGGTATCCGTCGCCGTCTGCGCGCGGGAAAATTCGACGCGCTGTGGGTGCATGGTTGGGGGTACTGGAGTCATCTGTATGCAATCTATCGCGCGCGGCGACTCGGCATTAAGGTGTTGTTGCGCGGCGAGTCCGGGGTGCATCTGGGCGAGGCGCGTGGTCTCGCGCGCAGGGTGCGCGACGCTTTGATGGCATTCCTGCGCCGCCACGTGAGCGGCTTCTTGACGATCGGTACATTCAATCGTGAATACTATCTGCGCCACGGCGTCCCGGCGTCGCGTTTGTTTTCAGTACCGTATTCGGTGGACAACGCCTTCTTTCGCAATCTCAGTCGCCAGGCAGCAACGCAGCGCGAGGCGCTGCGCGCAGAACTCGGACTCGAACCGGGTCGCCCGATCATTCTGTATGCAAGCAAGATGATCAGCCGCAAGCGTCCGGCGGATCTGCTCGATGCTTATCTGGCCCTGTCGCCCGATGGTGTGCAGGAGCCGCGGCCGTATTTGCTGTTCATCGGCGATGGCGAACTTCGTGCCGGGCTGGAAACGCAGGCCGCCACGCTCAATTGGCGTTCGATACGGTTTCTCGGTTTCAAGAACCAGACGGAGTTGCCGCGCTATTTCGACTTGTGCGATGTGTTCGTCCTGCCTTCCGAGCGTGAGCCGTGGGGCCTGATTGTGAATGAAGTGATGAACGCCGGACGCGCGGTGATCGTGGGCGATGAAGTTGGATGCGCGCGCGATCTCGTGCGCGACGGCGAGAACGGATACGTGGTCAAGACCGGCGATGTGCAAGGTTTGCGCGATGCGATCCGCCGTGTCGTCGACGATCCGCAGCGCGCACAGAAAATGGGGCAGGTGAGTCTCGATATCATCGGCCGCTGGGGTTTTCAGGAAGACATCCAGGGCATTCGGGCGGCGTTGCAGGAGATGACGGGGTGGCAATGAAGTTCAGTATTGTTATTCCGACTTATAATGAAGAGCACGATATTGCCGGCACGCTGGATGCCTGCGTGGCGCTCGACTATCCCGATAAGGAAATCATCGTCGTCGACGATTCAACCGATTCGACGCCCGATATCGTGCGCCGTTACGCCGATCGCAACGTGCGTCTGGTGCGGCCGGTGCGTCGCGAAGGACGCTGCGGGGCGCGTAATGTCGGCATCCTCGAAGCGCAGGGCGACGTCGTCGTCATTCTGAATGCCGATGCGCGGCTGCGCTGCGATTTTCTCCAGCGCATCGCCCCGTATTACGAGCAGGGTTACGACTACGTGTTGATCAATTCGCAGGTGCAGAATCTGCACCAGTTGTTTGCGCGTTACGTTGACGCGATGTCGATCGGCAGCCAGAGCGGCGATCCGTCGTGGATGGAGTGGACCGAAGGGTTTTCTTGTCGACGCGAGGCGGCGATCCACGCCGGCATGTTCCCGACCGGGTTCGCGGTACCGATCTGCGCCGGGGAAGACGGTTTTTTTGGCGACAACCTGCGCAAGACCGGCGCGAAGAAGAAAATCGATTTCTCCATTACCGTGGACCACATAGCGCCCGGCGAACTCGCGGAATATTGGTACATTCGCAAGGGCCGCGGGCAGGGCAGTCCGCAAATCAGGCGCTTCCTGCAGAAGTGGTCGATGCCGGCGATCATGGCGTGGGCCGGACTGCGTATCGCCAAGACGATCTGCTACGTCGTGCTGATCATTCCCATGGTGCTGACGGTGGCCAACGTCTGCCGGCACTCGTCGCGGCGCGCACACGATTTCTTTCCGTTCCTGTGGGCGTGGCTGGTTGAACAGCTTGCGTTTCATGTGGGTGAGTGGCAATCGATTGCCGAGATTGCACGAGCGGAACGTGCGTTGTCGCGCAAATAGAGTATGAAAGTAACGACGTCATGCAGCGGTCGGTTTCACATATTCGATCAGGCGCGACAGCTGCACCGTTGCGGCGTGCTGCACCGTTTCGTGAACGACTATCCGAAATGGATGACGCGGCGCTGGGGTATCCCGGATGCGCGCGTGACGTCTTTGCTGGCTAACGGCGTGCTAGGGCGTGCGGCGCGATATCTGCCGGCGTCATGGAGTCCGACATTGCGGGATCGTCTGTATCGCACGTTGCACAATCGATTTTCGGCACGGCTGGCGCGCCATGTGCCGCGAGACTCCGACATCTTTATCGGCTTGTCGTCGTTTTGTCTCGATGCCCTGGAGCGTGCGAAGGACTTAGGGGTGACTGCGATCGTGGATCACGGCAGCCTGCACCAACGCACCGAGCGTCGCCTGCTTGAGGAAGAATCGCGGCTGCATGGGATCAAAGCCGATGATGAGCTCGCTACCGATTGGCTCATCGACAAGGAAGATTGCGAGTTCCATACGGCGGATCGGGTGTTCGTGCTGAGCGAGGCGGCAAAGCGGAGTCTCGTCGACGAAGGAATTGCCGGCGACAAGATTTTCGTGAACCCATGCGGCGTCGATGTCTCGCAGTTTCGCGCGGCGGAGAAAGGCGATTCGTTGTTTCGCGTGATCTACTGCGGCAACATCAGGCTCGGCAAAGGCGTGCACTATCTGCTGCAGGCGTTTAGCGAGCTTCGGCTGGCAAATGCGGAACTGTGTCTGATCGGCGATGCCCCGGTTGGGGCGTACGGCGAACTGATCCGTCGCTTTCAGGCATCGAATGTACGCTTTCTGGGAACGTTCCCGCAGGTAGAGCTGGCAAAGATTTATACCCAGGGTTCGGTGCTGGTGTTGCCGTCGGTGGCGGATGGTTTCGGTATGGTGGTGCCACAGGCGATGGCTTGCGGGGTGCCGGTAATCGTGACGCAAAACGTGGGCGCAGCCGATATCGTCAGCGAAGGTGTCGACGGCTTCGTGGTTCCGATCCGCGACGTAGCGGCGCTTAAAGAGCGGTTGCGGTTGCTGCACGAGCAGCCGGTGTTGCAACGCCAGATGGGCGCGGCGGCGCAAAAAAAGGCGAATGCCAGTCTGAGCTGGGATGAGTATGGAAACCGGCTTGTGGCACAGCTGAAATATTATTTACCAACTTCATCGTACGGGGTCAGAACATGAAGGCAGTCATTCTTGCGGGTGGTATGGGCACCCGCATCAGCGAAGAGACGCATCTGCGACCGAAACCGATGATCGAAATCGGCGGCAAGCCGATACTCTGGCACATCATGAAGATCTACTCGGCGCACGGCATCAATGACTTCGTTATATGCTGCGGCTACATGAGTTACGTGATCAAAGAGTATTTCGCCAATTACTTTCTGCACATGTCGGATGTGACGTTCGATATGAAGTCGAATCGCATGGAAGTGCATCAGAACAACGTCGAGCCCTGGCGCGTCACGCTCATCGACACGGGCGAAGAAACGATGACGGGCGGACGGTTAAAGCGCGTGCGCGACTACGTCAAAGACGAAGAGTTCTGCCTCACCTACGGCGACGGTGTCGGCGATGTCGATATCAAGAAGCTCATTGCGTTTCATCGCGAAAACGGACGGATGGCGACGGTCACCGCGGTTCAACCGCCGGGCCGATTCGGATCGCTGCAGCTGAGCGGCAATCGGGTGACCGGCTTCGTCGAGAAGCCGCAGGGCGACAGCGGCTGGATCAACGGCGGTTTCTTCGTGCTGTCGCCGACGGTCATCGACTACATCAAAGACGACGGCACGTTCTGGGAGCGCGAGCCGATGGAACGTCTCGCCAGTGAACATCATCTGGCCGCCTATCTGCATTCAGGCTTCTGGCATCCGATGGATACGGTGCGTGACAAGACCTATCTGGAAAAGCTCTGGCTCTCTGGCAATGCACCGTGGAAGGTGTGGAAGTGAACGCGACGTTCTGGAGCGGCAAGCGTGTTTTCCTGACCGGCCACACCGGCTTCAAAGGAAGCTGGCTATCGCTCTGGTTGCGTCAGCTTGGCGCAAACGTTACCGGCTATTCGCTGGCGCCGCCGAGCGAGCCGAATCTGTTCACGCTTGCCGGTGTCGGCAGCGCAGTCAATTCAGTGACCGGCGATGTGCGCGATCTCGATGCGCTGCGGCGCGCGATGAATGCGCAGCGACCGGAAATCGTCATTCACATGGCGGCGCAATCGCTGGTGCGGCCTTCGTACGCCGATCCCGTCGAGACGTATGCGACCAACGTGATGGGGGCGGTGAACGTGCTGGAAGCCGCGCGCCACGCGGACAGCGTGAAGGCGATCGTGGTCGTGACGAGCGACAAGTGCTACGAGAATAGGGAATGGGCTTGGGGTTATCGCGAGACCGAACCGATGGGCGGCGCCGACCCGTACTCGAACAGCAAGGGCTGCGCCGAGCTGGTGACCTCGGCCTATCGTCGTTCGTTCTTTCACGGCAAGAACGTCGCTGTCGCCAGCGTGCGCGCCGGCAACGTGATTGGCGGTGGCGATTGGGCCACGGACCGGTTGGTGCCAGACGTCGTCAATGCCTTCATGCGCAAGAGCGAAGCAGCGATTCGTCATCCGCACGCGATTCGACCGTGGCAACACGTGCTCGATCCCCTGTCGGGTTATCTGACGATCGCGCAGCGCTTGTGCGAGCAGGGCGGAGAATTTGCGGATGGCTGGAACTTCGGCCCGACGGACAATGATGCCAGGCCGGTGTCCTGGGTTGTGGAAAAGTTGGCGCAGCTCTGGGGTAACGGCGCAGGCTGGAGTACCGCCGGTGCGCAACAGTTGCATGAGGCCCAATATCTCAAGCTCGACAGTTCCAGGGCACGCATGCGGCTGCAGTGGTCGTCGCAACTGGACGTGGCCGCGGCGCTGACGTGGACCGTTGAATGGTACAAGGCGTTCGAGAGCCGTGCCGACATGCGCGCGGTTACGCTCGGACAGCTCGAACGTTTTCAGGGGATGCTGAATAAATGAATAAGTCGGTTGAACAACAATCGTTGCGGCAGGCAAATTGCCGGTACTGCCTGGCGCCGCTGACGCAGTCGTTCGTGGATCTCGGGATATCGCCGCTGTCGAATGCGTTTATCAAACCGGAAAACTATCAGCGTGCGGAGCCGTTTTATCCGTTGCACGCCTATGTGTGCGGAACGTGCTTCCTCGTGCAGCTCGAGGAATTCGAAAGTCCGGCACGAATCTTTGAAGATTACGTTTACTTTTCATCGTACTCCGAGAGCTGGCTCAAGCACGCCCGGCAGTACGTGGAGCTGGTTACGCAGCGCTTCGGACTCGGTAAGAAGAGCCAGGTGGTCGAGATCGCCAGTAACGACGGCTACCTGCTGCAGTACTTCAAAGCGCAAGAAGTGCCGATTCTGGGAATCGAGCCGGCCGAGAACGTCGCCAAGGTGGCGCAAGCCGCCGGTATCAATACGCTGGTGAAGTTTTTTGGGGCGCAGACGGCGCAGGAATTGCGCACGCAGGACATGCGCGCGGATTTATTGCTGGGCAACAATGTGTTGGCGCATGTGCCGGACATCAACGACTTCGTGCGCGGCCTGAAGGTGTTGTTGGCGGACAACGGTGTCGTGACGATGGAGTTCCCGCATCTGTTGCAGCTCATGTGTCACAATCAATTCGACACCATTTATCACGAACATTTTTCGTATTTGTCGCTGCTGACGGTGGAGAAGATTTTCCGCACGCATGGCCTGGTGCTGTTCGATGTCGAGGAATTATGGACGCACGGCGGTTCGCTGCGTATTTATGCCACGCATGCGGAAGGGAACGCACATACGGTCAGTGAGCGTGTCGCGCGCCTGCGGCAGCAGGAAATTGCCGCCGGGCTCGACCGTATCGAGATATATACCGCGTTCAGTCAGCGGGTATGTGAAACGAAGCGAGCGTTACTCGATTTTCTGATCGCGGCCAAGCGTCAGAACAAAAGCATCGTCGGTTACGGCGCGCCGGCGAAGGGCAACACGTTGCTCAATTACTGCGGCATCCGCACCGATTTTCTCGACTACACGGTGGACCTCAATCCGCACAAGCAAGGGTTATTTCTGCCCGGCACGCGCATCCCGGTGTATGCGCCTGAGCGCATGCGCCAGACCAAGCCGGATTACGTGCTGATATTGCCGTGGAATCTCAAGGACGAGATCGTGGCGCAGCATGCGTACATACGCGAATGGGGCGGGAAGTTCGTCGTTCCGATTCCGTGTACCGAGGTCATTGGGTGAAATTCGTTGCGACGCCGCTCGCGGGTGTGTACGTGATCGATATCGAACCGGTCGCGGATGAGCGTGGATTTTTTGCACGTACCTGGTGTGAGCGCGAGTTTCGCGAGCAGGGGCTTAAATCGGAGCTCGTTCAATGCAGCATTTCGTTCAACATACGCCGTGGCACGTTGCGCGGGATGCACTATCAGGATAAGCCCTACGAAGAGACCAAGCTCGTGCGTTGCACCCGGGGCGCGATCTACGACGTGCTAATAGACCTTCGTCAAGAGTCAGCCAGCTTCATGCAATGGGTCGGCACGGAAATGAGCGCGGATAACCGCCGCATGTTGTACGTTCCGCCCGGCGTGGCGCACGGGTTTCAGACGCTCGAAGACGATTCCGAAGTGTCTTACCAGATTTCCGAAATCTTCCATCCTGAAAGCGCGCGCGGCGTACGCTGGGACGATCCCGCGTTAGGAATCACGTGGCCGCAAGCGGTCTCGGTGATTTCGGAGCGTGATCGTTGTTACCCGGATTTCAGTCGATGAAACGCGTCCTCGTTACCGGCGCCACCGGCTTTATTGGCCGCTACAGTCTGGCGCGGCTGCTGGAATCTGGTTATGAAGTGCACGCGGTTTCCAATCAGCAATCACCGACTGCGCGCGATGGCGTAACCTGGCACCGGGCGGACCTGTTGGATCTGGAATCGATCGCGCCTTTGATGGCGCGCGTGCAGCCAACCCATTTACTTCATTTCGCCTGGTATGCAGTTCCGGGAAAGTACTGGACCGCGCCAGAAAATCTGGGCTGGGTCAGAGCGACCGCCAGCCTGATGCAGGCATTTACGGATTGCGGCGGGCAACGCGCGGTAATGGCGGGCACGTGCGCGGAATACGATTGGAAGTTTGATTATTGTTCTGAGCTGTTCACGCCCTGCCGGCCAGCCACTGTTTATGGGGCGTGCAAGCACAGCGCGCACGTATTGCTGGATGCATGGTCGGCGCAAGAGGGTATCTCGAGTGCCTGGGGCAGAATCTTTTTTCTCTACGGGCCCGGCGAGTATCCGTCGCGTCTGGTGCCGTCGGTCATCAATTCGTTGTTGCGTAACGAACCGGCGCGCTGCACGCATGGTAAGCAATTGCGCGATTTCATGTATGTCAAAGATGTCGCCGCCGCCTTCGTTGCATTGTTGAACAGCGACGTACGCGGCGCGATTAACATCGCCTCCGGCAACGCACTGCCACTCAAGGACCTTATTCACGCAGCGGCCGATGAGCTCGGCAAGCGCAGTTTGATCGAACTCGGCGCCATCGCTGCGCAGGCCGGCGATCCCGGTGCGTTGATCGCGGACGCAACGCGTCTGCGAGAAGAAGTCGGTTTCAGGCCGCAGTACAGTTTACAAAAAGGTATCGCGCGGACTGTCGAATACATAAAGGCCGCGAGAGTGTTAGACAACGATGGGGGACGTTCAGATGAAGTTGACGATTGATACGGAAAAGAAGTCAGTCATGGTTGAGGAAAAAGGAGCAGCGCGCGAGCTTGAGCTTTATTCGCGCGAAGCGTTTGAGGTTCTCTCTGCACAGTGGCTGAAGGTGGGCTGGAACCAGAAGTATCCATACACCTTTAGTTGGATGGGGCGTCCCATCATTCAATTACCGGAAGACATGGTGCGCGCACAGGAGGTCATCTACCGCGTCAAGCCGGACGTCATCGTGGAAACCGGTGTCGCTCACGGCGGATCGCTGATTTTTTATGCCAGCTTGTGCAAGGCCATGGGCCAAGGGCGCATCATTGGTGTCGATATAGAAATTCGGCCGCCCAATCGTTCCGCCATTGAAGCGCACGAGATGTCAGCGTACATCACCCTCATAGAAGGGAGTTCGATCGACGTTAGCATTGTCTCAAAAGTTAAGTCGCTGATTAAACCGGGCGAGCGCGTATTGGTCATACTCGATTCAAATCATACTCGTCAGCACGTACTCGACGAGATGGAGGCGTACTACGATTTGGTTGGTCAGGGTTCTTACATTGTTGCCACCGACGGCAGCATGAAGGATTTGTACGACGTACCGCGCGGTAAATCGGAGTGGATTCACGATAATCCGACCAACGCCGCTATCGATTTCGCCAAGCGGCATCCGGAATTCATCATCGAACAGCCGGTGTGGCCGTTTAACGAAAGTGAATTGAAAGAAAACATCACGCATTGGCCTAATGCATGGTTGCGTCGAGTAAGATAGATGTTTTTCGGTACTCGTATATCACGGTAAGGAACCATGAACGAAACAGCTAAAGGCTATCTTCCAAAGCGGTTGCTTGATTTGTATTCGCTACTTAGCGTTGCGCGGGTAAAGGTTGTGAAGTGGATTCCAAAATACGATGAAGACCGTTTGATGACGGCCCACAACTGCGATTTCATGAAGGACAGCCATTTTATTCGCTGCTATGACTTGTCGGCGAAACTCGGATTGATAGCAAGTAAAACGAATCGCTGGAGTACATATATCGCCTGTTGGGCCGCCGACCGCGCGAAGCACCTCGACGGTGATTTTGTCGAATGTGGCGTAAACACGGGTTTTTTATCCAGAACGGTGATGGAATATATTGATTTCAAAAATTTTCCAAAGAAATTTTATTTGATCGATGCTAACGCGGGTACTTCTGATGCGTCTCGTTATGAACAGGCGAAGAGCACTTTCAGGGAGTTTGACAATGTTTCGATAGCAAAGGGAACCATTCCAGAGGTTTTCTCTGACGTGACGCCAACGCGAGTCAGCTATTTGAGTATTGACTTGAATTCAATAGCTTCAGAAATAACCGCCGCTGAATATTTCTGGGACAAGTTAGTAAGCGGAGCCATGGTTATTCTCAATAACCATGGGCGTAGCGGAGGAGAAGATAAGCACGGGTTTGACGAATTCGCGAAACGCAAAAAAGTGCCGCTTTTATGTCTGCCGACCGGGCAGGGGTTACTTTTAAAATCATGACGGGATCTCTTACCACACGACTTGAGAGTTCGCGAATGCGTAAAGGTTTGAGAGAGAGAAAGGAATGACCGTGCGAAGCACTGTAAAAAAATTTACCCCAGACGCAGTTATCTGGTTGTATCGCTTTATCAGGTACTACCGGCTCAAGTTTCTTACGTTTGTACCTACATACTACGAAGATGAGATATTAACCGGCCATGGTTGTCATTTTATGGGCGATCATCACTTTATGCGTTGTTACAATGCTGCCGTAAGCGCCGGTCTTGCCGTTAGCGATAAAATACATTGGCGGGTGCATGTTGCATGCTGGGCGGCAGCAAGAGGAGCGACATTGGAGGGCGACTTTGTAGAGTGTGGGGTCTACAAGGGCTTCTTGTCTCGGATTGCGATGGATTATGTTGGATTCGGAAAATTGCCGAAGACATTCTATTTGATGGACACATACGAGGGGTTGTCTGACAAGTGTATAAGTGCGGGCGAAAGAGAGAACGGCATGAAAGCCGGCGGGTATGATCCTTCTTATGAGTTCGTCGTGAACACGTTTAAAGATTATAAGAATGTGAAAGTGATTAAAGGCACCATTCCAGACACACTGTCGGAAGTCACGAGTGACAAGGTCGCGTATTTATCAATAGACATGAATTGCGTGATACCCGAAATTGCCGCAGCCGAATATTTTTGGGACAAATTGGTTCCCGGTGCAGTGATCGTTCTTGATGACTACGGGTTTGACAGACACATAGCGCAAAAGCTGGCGTTTGACGAGTTTGCGAAAAAACAGAATATCAGCATCCTGTCCTTACCCACTGGGCAAGGCTTGATCGTGAAGCCTGGGTAAAACAACGCCTGTGCCCCGGACGTTGCTGCACAGCAGTACAAACTATTTTCTTGGCCTGCCACAAGAGAACGGCAGCGTCGACACGAATCGTGTCGCCTTGGTAAAGCATAGCAACCGACGTATGGACGTCGAACCGGCATGACGCGACCCCCCAGCATACGGCGCAATATTTTATTTGGTCTTGGCGGGCAGGGCATGTTAATGATCCTGTCGTTGGTGTCTACTCGCCTTATCTTTCGTCAGCTTGGCGCAGAGACGCTCGGTATCATTAGTTTCGCGGTCACGCTTACTTTTTTATTTGTTGCTATTGCCGATATGGGCATATCGATGGTAGTGACACGCGAAGTGGCTGCGCACCGCGAGACCAACCCCGGCTATGTCGTTCGCCTGACGGAATCCGTCTCGGTCATTGGTTGGGGTGCGTTTCTGATTACCAGCGCGATCATGATCGTCGTCGCTCCGGTACTGAGTGAATATTGGTTACAGATCGAAACTACGCATCGAGAAAGCGTAAGTTTGGCGCTGCAGGTCATTGGTGTCTCATTGCTGCTGGCGATTCCACGGGGCTTTTACGGTGCCGTGATATCCGGTTACGAACGTATGGATTTGTGGAACGTCGCCAATGTATTGATGATCGGCATTCAACAACTTGGCATGATTGTGATTGTCGCTAGCGGTGGTGGTCTGCTGCGGGTTGCGGTCTGGTACGCTGTATCAGCGACTATCGGGTTGCTCCCATTTTTATTCCTAGTCGCCAAGATGGTGGGCGTGAAAGCGTTGCTGCCGATTTATCATCATGATGTATTGAGACAGAACACCCGATTTGGCATGCAGCTGCTTGCCACTGCCGGGGTTGGGTATGTTGTAACTCAGGTAGATCGTTGGGTGATCGGTAGATTTCTACCAGTGAGCTTTCTCGGGTATTACGGATTCGCTCAAGGCCTTGTCTCCCGGGGCGGTATTGTGCCGGGAGTCATTGCCAATGCCGCGTTCCCTGCATTGGCTGCTACGGTCGGAAAAAACAAGAAAGCTGAGTGGATCACACAATATGCCAAGCTTGATAATCTTTGCCGTTATGTCTACGCCCCGGTATCGGCGGCGATTGCTCTTTTGGGAATACCAGTCACCGCATTAGTCTTCAACAAGGAAGTCGCTGAGCAACTGTGGTTTCCGCTCCTGGCGCTTGTTGTTGCGCAATACATGGTCGGCACGTTGTCTGTGCCGACGTGGTTGGCAGTCGCCTTAAAACGGCCTGATTTATTGCTGCGGGCGAACTTGGCGGCATTACCGCTAGTAGTACCGGCCACCGTCGGGTTGACTTACTGGTTGGGGATCACCGGCGCGGCATTAGGGGCCCTGGTCTATGCCGTGTGGCAATACGTATATTTTGTTCCCCATTTCTGTCGAGATTGTTTGGGTGAATCGCCGGCACCGTGGTTTCGCCGGACAGTATTGTTTTTGAGCCTTATGGTCGTGGCATACGGATTACCGTGGCTGGTGGCCGCCGTCTCGGGCCAGGGTCTGACATTGATTGGATTGCTGTGTGTATATGGAGTTGGCACCGTGATATTCACGGTTGCCGGATGGCGCATTGTCGGTAACGAATTGCGTGGGGAGTTGCGGCATCAGATCAGGCAATTGACGCGCGTATTTTCAAAAAAAGAAATGTATCCGGGGGTGTAAAAAAGTTTGTGTAAACGGTCATTCGGCAGGAGACTGCCACCTTATAACAAGGAACAAAAATGACCGTAGACAAGAAGCCATTACCCCAAGACCTCA